>Ga0315904_10002785_pt1 | contig 26527 bp, 15 predicted proteins | sample LakEriMetagenome_6_FD_203529 | JGI IMG/M metagenome (GOLD analysis project Ga0315904, IMG submission 203529) | Freshwater fungal communities from buoy surface, Lake Erie, Ohio, United States - Buoy 12 MA120 | ecosystem: Environmental > Aquatic > Freshwater > Lake | place: USA: Lake Erie, Ohio...
GGAAGCCATCCGGCTGGCCGAGATCCACGCTGTCAAAGCCGCGCTCCAGGTGCGAAACGAGGTCGCGGTAGATGCGCTCCTGCACCTCGGGGTTCGACAGGCAATACTGACCGTTGCCCTCCGGCTTCAAACGCGAGCCGCTGATCAGCGCGAAATACTCCGGATGCTCCGCAAACAACTCCGCCGGCACCGCTCGCTCCCACGTGTGCCCGCCGAACTGCTCATCCACCCGCGGGAAGCGATTGTGCGCGAGATCGTAAAACGAGCCGCCCGCCGGATGCGCCGAGTTCACACGCAGCAGCGGCGTTTTCGTCACGTTCAGCGTGTCCGGCACCGTGATCGTCTTCATCGGCAGGAACTCGATGGCGGGCGACGCCATGAGGTCGATCTTCGCCGCGCCGCTCACCGGCGTGTAGCCCGGCAGGTCAGGATACAGGAAGCGCACGCCGAGAAACTCCCGCGCAAAATCCACCGCCGCCTTCGCCGTGCCCACGCGATCCCAGTTCGGCCTACGCGCATTCTCCACCTTCGCCTTCGAGGCCTGATCATTCCCCGCGAGGATCACATCCCGCCCCACCACCCGCTGCACATAGCTCCAATCCCGCAGCTTCGTCACCTCCACGCCGTTCTTCTGCGCCAAAACCGTGTTCCCGAGCATTAACGCCGGTTTGGAAGCATCCCGCTCCTTTTCACGCACGACGGCAATCTCCGCCTTGTTCGCCAAAAACACCGTCTGGAGCAGTCGCGCCGTCTGCTGAAGACTCGCGTCGATCGCCGGACTCGGCGCCGCATCCGGCAACACGATCTGGTAGTCCGTTTTGCCCGCGTCGAGCAGCGTGAGGTCTGCGGCGGTCGCGGCGGTGAGGGAGAGGAAAAGCGCGAGGAGGGGTTTCATGTGGGGACATGAAACGTGAATAGCAATTCAGACCTCACAGCTTGAGTTCGTTTTCAACTAACTGCTCAACTTGCTTATCAGGTTGATTCGCTAGCAAGTGTCTCCGCCTTTCTTTTGCGGCGATCTTCCATTTCGAGGAACTCGTGTCGCAGGACATCGAAGAAGGTCCCGTCTTGCTTCTCGAAAGTGTTCTCTTCGTGAGACCACCGCAGAATTCTGCCCTCAGCATCAAAGCAGTAAACATCAGCGTCACCAACGATCTTCAGGAACGGGATAACTTGGTGGCCAATGTTACGAAACTCATCAGCGGCCACCTTGAGCTGCATCCACTCCGGGGCTTCATCACTCAATGCGTATGTGAACAAGCCATACAGAAAGCTCCAAAAGGGGCCGACGTCTCCTGCTTTATGGCGCGGCCAAAACTCCTCTCGAACCTCAAGATAAAGCCCTCCCCAATAGCCAGAAGCGTGGGCCAGGTATTCGCTCGGAAGCGTGACTCCATATTGCGAGGCGAATGCACTCATCTCATCCTGTGAAGGTGCCGATTTACCCGCTGCCACGAGGTAATACTTCTCGTTGTCCCAGATCAGGTTGATGATTTCCTCAGTTTGGTCTTTGGCGGCGGGCATTGTTGGGCGCGAATGTTGTTTCACCACATTAAGGGCTTTCCGAGTCAAAATCGTCCACAGTTTTCTGTGCATATGCTATGCGCGAAAGACATCCCCAGGGAAGCCTCTCGCGCCAGGCTCAGACCTCCTGACGCACCTCGGAAGGGTCGAGCCACTCAGGAATCAAGCTCAGCAGCATCGACAGAAGAATGGGGACAAAAGAATCCGGCGAATCCATTCTCCTGTCCCCATTCTTCTGTCGAATCCGGGTTCATGGGCTTTCCGGCGAGGCAAGGGGACTGAGGCCGACCTCTCGAGCCGCGCTGACTGTGGAGCTGGGAGTCACTTCGGCGGGTGGCTGGTAAAAGATTGGGGGTAAAAGATCAGAAAACAGGGGCTCCCCTTTTTTACCCCTCATCTTTTACCAGCCAAGTCAGTCGCAAAAGCGTGGACATAAGCAGCTGCCTTTCCTTGGGTCGTCGAGCAGGCTTTGGACAAAGGAATGGGGACAGAGGAATATGAAGTTCATTCCCTTGTCCCCATTCCTCTGTCCTGATCTTCAGGGTTTCTTCCCCAAGCTCCCCAGCCACTCGACGAGCACCTTCGGCCACTGGGCACCGGGGAAATTGTGTTTCACGCGGGAGGGGATGAGATTGCCGACGCCGTGGCCGCCTTCTTCGTGGAGATCGAGCCGAGCGGGCACGCCGAGCTTTTTCAAGTCGGCGACGATGTTCGTGGCGATCTCGATGGGCTTGTCGGTAGTGGCGTGGACGAGAAAAACGGGCGGCGAATTCGCTTTGAAGACGAAAGGGTTCTCCGGCTTCCGCCAATGCCACGTTCCGAGGCCCACGGCGAAATCGGGACGACTGCTGAGGCGCTCGATGGGATCGGTGGCCTGTGGATCGCCGAGATCGAAGTTCGCGGCGAGATTCATCGCGAGGTTCGCACCCGCGGAATAGCCCGCGACACCGACTTTCGCCGGATCGATGCCCCATTCGGCGGCGCGATGACGCACGAGGCGCATGGCGCGTTTCGCATCGAGCAAGGTAAGCGCCTGGATGCCTTCGTGGGGCAGAATATGCGGCGGACGCGTGCGGTATTTGAGGCCGATAACGGCCACGCCCATCGGATTGAAGACCTCAGCGGCATACACGACGTGCGTCTTCCAAGCGTGCCCGCCATAGCCGCCACCGGCACACACGACAATGGCCATGCCGTTGCGCTTGTCCTTCGGTGGCAGGTAGGGCGTGATCGTGGGCACCGAGACGTTCTGGATGGTCTGGTTGTCCTTGATGACCTCCGGCGCGGCGTTTTCCAGGAACTGCGGCGGCTTGTCCGGCCAGAGCAAAATGGGCTCCGGTGTGCCGGGGCCGAGTTGCTGCATCAATTCGCGCTCCGTGGGCGTGAGCCCGGCGAAAGCGTTGGTAGCGACGAGAAGTGGAATCAGCAGATGCAGGCGCATGTCAGGGCATCTTCTTTAAATCGGCCAGCATCTCCAGCAATTGCGTGGTCAGGATGACGCTGGCGTCCTGCTGCACGCGATTGGTGCCAAGCCAGGTCTCATAACCACCGAGCTGGTGCTGCTCCGGCGTGGGCAGATATCCATGACGCCCGTTGGCGAGGCCCACGACCATCGTTTGCGAAAACGAGCTGCGCTTCTTCAGATCGAGGCCGATCTCGACAAAAGTCTCGAAGGGAATGGCGCAGATCGCAGCATCGCCGATGCGGATGGCCTGCACCTGCACGGTGATCTCCTGCTCGGAAGCTTCCGCAGCACTCACCACGCTGCCGGCGTAGCTTTGTGCGAGGCGTGGCAGTTTGGCGACGGCCTCCTTGTCCTTGATGGCGAGGATGGCCTTAGCAGCGGCCACATCATCTGCGGAGGGTTTGCGCAACTTCAGCGTGACCTCACGCTGGAGCATGCCGAGGCGCACATCAGCGCGATGCTTCTCGATTTTCCTCCACGCATGCCACGCGGTGTCGGCGGCTTTTTGTGCGACGATGCGGATCTGCTCAAACGGCTCGCGCGGCGGCCGCGTGACGCCAAAAGGGATGTTGTTGATGTCCCCGCTGGAGCCGTTCGACATCATCGCGACGAAATTTTCATCACCGCGCACGCGGGAGGGCATGACGCGTGCAAACTCGCCGAAATAATCTGCGGACATCTGCCCCTCCGGCGCGCCGCCGACGTAGTGCAGCGAGTAATTCGCGTAAAGGGCGAGCGGTTTGCGCGTCTCGCCCATCACGGAGAGGATGGTGATGTCGGGATCGGTCGGACCGGCTGGTTTGTCGATCACGGTGGGGTCCGTGCCGGGATTCGTCTTCACGCGGTCCAAGCGGCCGAAGGGATTTGGCGGCATGGGGCCTTTGAGGAACCACCGACGGTTGAAAACCTCGTCCGGCAGCGGATGCGCGGCCATACCGACCGAGGCCGGTTTCCGCGCCGCGTGAGCCTGAATGATCGATGCGGCCACGCCAGCGACGAATTGCTTGTAATAGGCCGCCGCGGCCTCGCTGCGCGTATTCAGCGACGGACCGCTGTGCGTGTGCGTGGAGGAAATGAGCATGTTTTCCGGCTTCAGGCCCGTTTTCGCCGCAGCGATGGCTTTGGCCTCGTTCAGCACCTCCGGCCCCGCGCCGAGATTGTCCACGACCACCATCGCCAGAGCGGTTTTCCCATCATCGAGCACCAAAGCGCGCGCATGAAACGAATCGTGCGCCTTCTCCGCCATGTTCGCGCTGAAGCCGCCGGGCATGTTCATCGGAAACTGCGCGGGCGTGATGTCCACAGCGGCCGCACCGGCCCGCAGCGCGACATTTTGAGCCATGATGCCCGATACGCCGAGCATCAAAAAGAGGAGAGCTTGTTTCATGCGAGGATTCCCTTCACCAACTTGCCGCCTTGCAGGCCCGTGAGGCGGATGCGGCGGCCACCGCTGACCACGGCGAGGTTTTCGTGATCCAGGCCGAGCAGATGCAGGAGCGTCGCGTGCAGATCGCGGAAATGCACCGCGCCATCAGCGACGACACTGCCGTCGTGATTCGTTTCGCCATGCGCGTGACCAGCCTTCACACCGCCGCCGGCCATCCAGAAGGTGAAGGCGCGATGCTGGTGCCCCGTTTGATCCTTGTCCTTGCCGGGTTCGAGGCCTGGACGGCCAAATTCACCGCCCCAAACAACGAGCGTGTCCTCCAGCAGCCCGCGTTCATCCAAATCATCGAGCAGCGCGGCGATCGGCGCATCGGTGGTGGCGCAGTTTGCGGTCAGATCACGGCGATGATCCGTGTGCTGGTCCCAACTGCCGTGCGTGATCTCGATGAAGCGCACGCCTGCCTCGCAAAACCGCCGCGCGAGCAGGCACTGACGGCCGAAGTCGCTGTCTTTGCAGGTGCCGGCTTTGTAATTCTTGCCGACGGCGTAGCGCTCGAGCGTCGCTTTCGATTCCTGGCTCAAATCGAGCAACTCCGGTGCCTGCGCCTGCATGCGAAAGCCGAGTTCCATCGTCTGGATGACGCCTTCGAGCTGCGCATCATCGCCACGCAGGCCTGCGTGGTCACGATTCATCGCCTGGATGAGATCGAGCTGCCGGCGCTTCACATTCATGGGCAGATGATCGCCCGTGATGTTGCTGATCGTCGCCTTGGACATGTCCTCGCCATTCACGCCGATCGGCGTGCCGCCAAACACCGCCGGGAGCTGCATCGCGGCGTATTCGGAGGGCTTCGCGGTATTGAAACTGATGAAACCGGGCAGATTTTGATTCTCCGTGCCCAGACCATACGCCACCCACGCGCCCATGCTCGGGCAGGGCCGCAGGCGGTCGCCGGTGTGCAGTTGCAGCATCGACTGCGCGTGAATGCTGGTGTCCGCGGTCATCGATTTGATGACGCAAAGCTTGTCCGCATGCCGCGCGAGGTTTGGCAGCAAATCGGAGACCCATAGGCCGCTGCTGCCGCGCTGCTTGAAACTCGCAATCGAGCCCGCGTGCGGCTTTTTTCCGGTCTGCGGCTTGTAATCAAAGGTATCGAGCTGTGCCGGTCCTCCGGCCATGTTCAGAAAAATCACGCGCTGCGCCCTCGCGCGCAGTTTGGGCGGTCTCGCCGTCAAACTGCCCCCCGCGAGCCCGGACATCGCCAAATAGCCAAAACCACACGAGGCGGTATGGAGCATCTGGCGGCGCGAAACGGTAATCATGGGCTGCAAACTACGCCACAAGCCCGCGCGGCCTTTCCGGGCTCACGGTGCCTTCCAGCCGACGACGAAATCCAAATGGCGAGTTCGACATTCCTCCGGCATTCGTCATGGATGCGTTGCAACTCTTGATTCATGCCCCGCCGTGCTTCCACCACCCTTTCCGACAGCGAGATCGCGCCCGATCTGTTCGCGGCGTCGCTGTCGTTGGCGACGCGGCATTTTCTCGGCTGGGACCAGTCGTTGGTTAAAGCAGCCGTCGAGCATGTGGCGGCGGGTTGGGGTGACAGTGGTGCGCTCGATTTAAGCGGGCTGCTCATCATCGTGCCGACGCGCAACGCGAGCCGTCGCCTGCGTGAGGCGCTGGCGGTGCATGCGGCGGAGCAAAACGCTGCCGTGCTGCCGCCGCGCGTGGTGACGCCGGATTTTCTCACTTCGCCTGAGCACGCGCCGGAGCTGCATCCGGCCGGAGCGCTCGAAACAAAGCTGATCTGGGCCGCGGAGCTGCTGCGCATCGATTTGAACGCGCATCGCGAGCTGTTTCCGGTCGATCCGGTGGAGCGAAACTTCGCCTGGGCGCTGAAAATGGCGGGTGATCTGCTCGAACTGCGCGAGACGCTCAATGAAAAGGGCCTGAGCTGCGCGGATGTGGCGCGCATCTTCGAAAACACCGAGATGGAGCCGGAGCGCTGGCGTGATCTCGCCAGCATCGAGCGGCATTGCGTGAAGGCGACGACGGAACGTGGCTTCGCCGACTGGCAGGCCACGCGACGCCATGCCGCGCAGAATGGAAAACCGCCCGCAGGCATCACGCGAGTCGTGATGGCGGGCGTGCTCGATCCGTCGTCGCTCGCCATCGATGCGCTGGAGACGTGGTCGCGGCATCTGCCGGTGGAAGTGCTCGTGTATGCGCCGGAGGCGACTCATCGCGACTGCTTTGACCTGTGGGGCCGTCCGCGAGCCGATGCATGGCTCACGCAGCGCATCGACATCCCGGATGCGAAGACGACGATTCATCAAGGCGGCTCACCATCGGAGCAGGCAGAGGCCGTGGTGGAGATGATCACTCTATATAAAGAGCCTGGCGAGATCGCGGCCATCGGCGTGGCGGACACGGAAGTCGTCGCGCCGTTGGAGAAGGCGCTCGCCGCACGCGACATCAGCGCCTTCGATCCGGCGGGTCGCAAAATGGGCACGCATGGCGTGTTTCATCTGCTGCGCATCGTCGCGCAGCTCGTTGCGACGCGTTCGTTTCAATCCGTGGCCGAACTCGTGCGCTGTCCCGATGTCGCAGAGGCGATTCGAGCCTCGGTGGAGCTTCAAAGCGGCGAAAAACCATCGCTGAGCCGCTTGCTCGATGATTTCGACACGCTCGCGGTCGCGTCATTGCCGGACACGCTCGATGACGCGCTGGAGCTCGCGCCGCGTGTGTTCAGCGATCCGGAAAGGCCCAGCGCCGTGCCTGCCGCGCTCGCGTGGATGGATCGGATCGTCAAAGCGCTCGATGGCCGCGACTTCGGCGTCGCGCTCACGGATTTTCTTGGCGAGGTCTTCGCCACACGACGCTTCCGCAGTGACAATCCGCAGGACGCGGTCTTCTCCGCCATCGCGGACCAGATTTTGCAGGTGCTCGATGCGCTGGATGAGCTCGCCGCACTGTTTGCGGGCGGTCTCGATGCCGCGCAGCGCCTGGAACTGCTGCTGCAAACGCTGAGCGATCAAATCTTCTACCCCGACCGCAAAGCGCGCGACATCGATCTGCAAGGCTGGCTCGAATTGCTGTGGGAGGATGCGCCGCATCTCGTCATCACCGGCATGAATGATGGCAAAGCGCCAGAGGCCATTCTCGGCCACACCTTCCTGCCAGACTCCGCGCGTCGCGTGCTCGGCCTGCGCAACAACGACACGCGTTTCGCTCGCGACGCGTGCCTCATGACCGCGCTCATCGAATCGCGACGTCACAACGGCGGCCGCGTCGATCTCATCTTTGGCCGCACGGATGCCGATGGCGCTCCGCTGCGTCCATCTCGCCTGCTTTTCCAATGCGCCGACACGGAGCTGCCCGCGCGCACGCTGCACTTTTTCCAAAAGCATGCGCCGCGTGTCGATCCGGTGCCGTGGCAGCTCGCGTGGCAGCTCCAGCCTCGCCCGCTGCCGGATGATGCATCGGTTTTCCACCGGCTCAGCGTCACGCAGTTCAGCAGCTACCTGCAATGTCCGTTCCGTTTTTATCTGCGTCACGGCCTTGGCATGTCGGAGATCGACGCCACGCGCACGGAGATGGATGCGATGGAGTTTGGCAGCCTGCTGCACGGCGTGCTGGAAAGCTTCGCGGAGGACGAGCAAGCCATCGCACTGACGGACGCGGAGAAGATTCGCGAAGTCTTCCACAGCATCCTCGATCGACGCCTGCACGGCATCTACGGCTCGCGCCTCACCGTGCCCGTGACAATCCAGCGCGAGTCCGCGCGGCAACGCCTCGGCTGGTGGGCGGAGATCGAGGCGGAGCAGCGCCGCCAGGGCTGGCAGATCATCGCCGCGGAGACGCGCTTGAGCCCGAAAGACGATCCGTGGCAGCTCGCGGGCATGACCATCAGCGGCCGCATTGATCGCGTCGAGCGTCATGCGCAGTTCGGCGTCCGTTTGATCGATTTCAAGACACGCTCGGCCTTTGATCCGGTGAAGAAGACGCGCAAAACAGTCGAGAATTACCACCTCGCGCCGCTGAAGCGCGGTGAAGAGCCGGAGAGCTTCGCGGAATGGTCGCTCGTCACCAGCAGCGAAGGCACTGCGTCGCGCTGGATCGACCTGCAACTGCCGCTTTACCGCCTCGCGATGGAGCGGCGCTTTCCCGGCGCAAAAATCACCACCGCGCATGTCACGCTGAGCAAAACGAAGCCCGAGATCGGCCTCGATGAATGGAGCACGCTCGAAGGTGCGCTGCTCGAAAGCGCACGCGTTTGCGCGGAAGGCGTGATCGCCGCGATCCGCGAGCGCCAGTTCTGGCCGCCGGCGGAGAAACTGCCGTATGGCGATGATTTCGAGGCGCTCTTCCTCGGCGAGCCGCTCGAGGCGATTGATGCGAGCCTGCTCACGCGAAAGGAGGCCGCATGACCATCCCCAACGAGATGATCCTCGCCTCCGCGGGCTCCGGGAAGACCTGGCAGCTCACGAATCGCTTTATCGCGATCATGGGGCAGCAGTTGCTCGCGGGCAAAGATGTCACGCCGGAGCGCATCGTGGCCGTCACCTTCACACGAAAGGCCGCGGGCGAGTTCTTCGACTCCATTCTCGTCAAACTGGCCAAAGCGGCCGCCGATGCCGATTTCGCCGCGAAGCTCGCCGGCGATGAGAAACTCGACCCCGAAGCCAAGGACGACCCGCTGCGGCCCATCCTGCGAGCATTAAAGCCGGAGCACTATCAGCAGCTCCTGCGCGTCTTCATCGCCCGCATGCCACGACTGTTTCTCGGCACGCTGGACAGCTTCTTTTCGGCCATCCTGCGCAGTTTTCCGGCCGAGTTCGGCCTTGTCGGCGATTTCGAGATCCTGAACGAGCATCTCAGCGCCGTGGAGCGCGAGCGTGTCTATCGACTCGTCTTCCAGCGCACACTGCCGGGCCTCAAATCGCGCGGTGATGGCCTCGCGGCGCAGCAAGAGTTCCTAGAGGCGTTTCGTCGCGCCACCTTCGGTAAAGAGGAGTCGCGCATCCGTGACGTGCTCGACCAGTTCATCGAGAACCAGCACGAAATCCTGCTGCATGCTGCCAGCGGCGAACTTTGGGGCAATCCGCGTGCGGTGTGGCCCAGCGGCTGCCATTGGCTGGAGGCGCAAATCGACCTCAAAGAGGCCTCGCAGCGCCTGCGACAGCTTTTGGAGACCGCAGACACGAATGACAAGGCGTGGGAATTCTGGAACGAGCTCTTCGACGAGCTGCCCGACTATCAACCCGGCGGCAAACTCACCAGCCGCGTCGAGTTCTTCGTGAAGAAGGCGCTGGAGCAGTGGAGCGAAATCGAGGCGAAGAGCTGCACGCTCACCGTGAACCGCCAGAAGCAAAAGCTTGAAGGCCGCCTGTGCGATGCTTTTGCGGCCATCATCCGCCACATCGTCGGCGGCGAATTGCGCGCACGCTTGGAACGCACGCAAGGCGTGTGGGCCGTGCTGAACCAGTATGAGCACACGTGGTCGCGCCAGGTGCGCCGACGCGGCAGGCTGACATTTCAGGACATGGAACTCATCCTCGCAGGCCATGAGTTCGCCGCTGGCTTGCCGAAGCCGATGCTCTCGCAGGTGCCGGGAGAGGATGAGCGACTGCGCATCGACTACCGCCTCGATGCGCGTTACGATCACTGGCTGCTCGATGAGTTTCAAGACACGAATCACATCCAGTGGTCCGTCATTGAGAATCTCATCGACGAGGCCGTGCAGGACACCAGCGATGAGCGCACGCTCTTCCAAGTCGGCGATGTCAAGCAGGCCATCTACGCCTGGCGCGGTGGTGACACGCGGCTCTTTGACGACATCTACGCCCGCTACAGCTCGGAAACCGTACAGCGCATCCACAAGCGGCCGCTGAATGTCTCCTGGCGCAGCGGGCATGACGTGATCGACCTCGTGAATCGGGTGTTTGGCGACGAAACCGCTCTGAGCGAGCTCAAACTGCCGCGCGACACCATCGAACGCTGGCCCTGGCAGCCGCATCAGGTGGCCGGTGTGCATGATTCCATGCCCGGGCATGCCATGCTGCTGCATCCGCTGCTTGCCGATGGCGACAAAGTGACCGAGGAAGACCGCTTCGCCCTCACGCTCGGCCTGTTGGAGGAGATCCAGCCTGTGAAGCGCCACCTGAGCTGCGCCATCCTCGTGCAGAGCAACAAAACCGGGCGCGCACTCGTCGATTACATCCGTGCGCATTCACCGAGCCGCATTCCCGTCATGTGCGAGTCCGAAATCGCCATCGCGACGGACAATGCGCTGACCGTGGCGCTGCTGAGCCTCCTCAAGGTCGCGGCGCATCCGGGTGACACCTTCGCGTGGGAGCACCTGCGCATGACGCCCTTCCGTGAGCTGCTGGAAGGCAAAACACCGGGCCATCTCGCGCGTGAAGTGCTGCAAAAAGTCTTCGACGATGGCTTTGAGGCCGTGCTGCGTCATTGGGTGCGCGAACTGGAGGCTCGTGGCATCACGCTCGATGCCTTCAGTAAACGTCGCGCGGAGGATTTCGCGCTCGCGGCGCGATTGTTCGATCAAGGCGGAAGTCGCGATGTGGACGAATTCCTAGCCTACGCGGCGAATTACACCGTCAGCGAGCCGGACACGCAACACGCCGTGCAGGTGATGACGATTCACAAGTCGAAGGGCCTCACCTTTGACTGCGTGATCCTGCCAGATGTCGAAGGCAACAAGCTCACCGAGGTGCGACGCGGCATCGGCGTGAAACGCGCCCGCGACCGGCATGTGGAGTGGGTTTTCGACCTGCCGCCCTCCGAACTCGTGCGCGCCGACGATCAACTCGCCGAATTCCGCGCCGAACAGGAGGCCGACGCGGCCTACGAGGAGCTGTGCAAATTCTACGTTGCTCTCACTCGCGCGAAGCACGCGAACTACATCATCGCCAAACCACTGGGCAAGAGCTCGAAGTCGGAAAACTTCGTCAAACTGCTCCAACTCACGCTTGGCGGCGAAGACACGACTGCGCAGCGCGACTTCGGCGGAGTGAAAGCCGAGATCGTGTTCGAAACGAGCACGAAAGCCACGAATCCGCGCTGGTTTGAGATTCCGCGTAAAGTCGAAGCACCCGTCGAACCGCCCCAACTCTCGCCCGTGGCCGCTGAGGGCCGTCAGCGTCCCGTGCGCCGCACACCGAGCGGCAGCGAGACGAGCATCGTCACCGCGAAACAGCTTTTCTCACGCGGCGGACGCTTCGCACGTGCCTACGGCACGCTCGTGCATGCGCTCTTTGAGCAAATCGAATGGCTCGACGAGGCCGCTGATGATCAACTCGCCCAAAAATGGGCCGCCGTGCCCTACGTCGATGAAAACGCCCGCCAGCGTGCCGAGGATGAAGTTCGCCGTTGTGTTCAATCACCCGACATTCGAGCCATTTTGAGCCGTCCAACGCCCGAAGCAGTTTGCTGGCGTGAAAAGCGCTTCGAGATCCTCCTCAACGGCGAATGGCTCAGCGGCACTTTTGACCGCGTGATGATCGAAAACGGCCGCGCGACCATCCTCGACTTTAAAACAGACAAAACCGACTCCGACGAAGCCCTCGCCGCCCGCATCGAAGGCTACCGCCCGCAGCTCGAGACCTACCGCGAAGTCCTCGCCCGCATGACCGGCCTCCCGCACGACCAAATCGCCTGCAAATTGCTATTCACCCACCGCTGCACGGTGGTGACGATCTGATCAGCGGTTCACCGACCAAGATTTCGTATTCTGCTTTCGGCTACGCCACCAACCCCTTCACCACCTTCGCGGGATTCACGCCGGTGAGGCGGAAGTCGAGGCCTTGGAAGCGGTAGCTGAGTTTGTTGTGATCGAGGCCGAAGAGATGCAGGATCGTGGCGTGGAAGTCGTGGATGGACACGGGATCGCGGGCGACGTGCCAGGCGAAGTCGTCGGTCTCGCCATACACCTGGCCGCCTTTGATGCCGCCGCCGGCCATCCACAGGCTGAAGGCATACGGATGATGATCGCGGCCGGTGACTTTCTTGAAGCCTTTGCGGTTTTCGCCGAGCGCGGTGCGGCCGAATTCGCTGCCCCACACGACGAGCGTGGTATCGAGCAGGCCGCGCTGTTTGAGGTCCTTCAGCAGCGCGGCGATGGGCTGATCGACCATCTGGCAATTGTGCGCGAGCTGCGGATCGAGGGCGCTGTGATGATCCCACGAGGCGTGGATGATGTTCACGAAGCGCACGCCGCGCTCGACCATGCGCCGCGCCTGCAAGCAGTGGCGCGAGAAGGTTTGGAAATTGCCGATGCCGCCGAGGTTGCTCTTGATCGGCGGCTCGATGCGATTCACGCCATAGGCATCGAGTGTGGCCTGCGATTCGCCACTGAGATCGACCAGCTCCGGCGCGGCGCTTTGCATGCGGAAGGCGAGTTCGTAGCTGTTGATGCGTGCGGCGATCTCGGGATCGCCGATGTGCTTGTGCTGGAGTTTGTTCAGGTCGTTCAGCGCACGAATGCTGGCGGATTGCATCTCCGGCGTGATGCCGTCGGGATTGGCGAGATTCAAAACCGGCGAGGCTCCATTGCGAAACATCACGCCCGCATACGACGACGGCAAAAAGCCGCTCGACCACGTCGAGCTGCCGCCGGGCAGGCCTCGGCCCTTGCTGACCATCACGACATACGACGGCAGCTCTTGCGAGACATTGCCGAGACCGTAGGTGACCCACGAGCCGACGCTCGGACGCCCGAGCAAGGCCGCGCCGCAGTTCAGCATGAGCTGGCCGGGCAGGTGGTTGAACTGCGTCGTGTGCATCGAGCGCACCAGCGCGATGTCGTCCGCGCAGGTGGCGATGTGCGGCAGCAAATCGCTGATCTCCATGCCGCACTGCCCGTGCTTTTTGAAAACGCGGCTCGTGCCCATCACCGTGGCCGATTCCTTCTGCAAAAAGGCAAACTTCGCATCGCCCACGATCGAGTCAGGCAACGGCTGTCCGTCGTATTTATTTAAGAGCGGCTTCGGATCAAAGAGGTCCATCTGCGACGGTCCGCCTTCGAGGAAGATGAAGATGCAGCGCTCCGCCTTCGGTGCGAAATGCGAGACGCGAGTCGAAAGCGGATTCGCTGGGATGCTCGCCTCCTCCGCCAGCAGCCCGTCCTGCTTCAAAAGCGAGGCCAAAGCCAGCGTCCCCAACCCGCACGAACTCGTCGCGAGGAAATCGCGGCGGGTTTGCGTGAGGTATTGCTCGTAGGGGGACATGGCGCGGAGGTTACGGCTGCTTGCTGGTCGCTTTTGCGGCCGTAGCGTTCTGAAGCACGAACTCCATCGCTTTCACCGTGTCGTCGTAGCTCGTCGAGTGCGCAACGGTCTCGCGGTGCAGGCTGAGGACCTGCTTTAGCTTCTTCGCGAGGCGCAAGGCGCTGTCGGGTGGCACGATGGTGTCTTTGCCGCCGGTGGTGAGGGCGACGGGCATGGTGAGGCGGGCGGCGTGCAGTTCTGGGCTGCGTTTGTGGCGTTCGTCGGGGTTTCCGTAGGAGGTGTCGATGGCGTCTTTGAAGCCGGCATACTCGACGAGGTTGGCGGTGGGATTCAGCGCGCAGACACCGGCGATGAGCTCGGAATGCAAGGTGGCGAAAATGAGCGCCGAGGTGCCGCCCATGGAGCCACCAGCAATGAAGACGCGGTTCACGCGATGCCGCTTTTTTACTTCCGTGATGAGTTGAAGTGTGTCTGCCTCGGCGGCGGGTCCCATCCACGACGTTTTGGCGCGGTAATCGGGTGAGATGAAGATCAAATCATGCTTCGCGGCGACATCGCGCAGGCCTTGGCACTCGCCGCGAGTTTGCTGGATGAACTGCCAGCGGTCCGAACCATGGCCGTGGAGAGCGATGAGCACATCGTGAGGCTTTTCGGGCTCAAAACCGGGCGGCAGCAGCTCGACGTAGCGTTGCTCGGTTTGGTCGATTTGAGCACGGAAGACGATGTCCTGCGGATTCGCGCCTTTTTGCGACCAGAGCCACTTTTCGAGCGAATCCGGCGGCGCGATGACGCTGAGGTCCTGCGCCTTAACGAGGCGGCTGGCGAGTTTGTCGGCATCGGGCGGCAAGGCCACGACGACATCCCATTCCTGCGGACCGAAGCTGAGCGACCAGTTCATGATCCACGCGTAGTGCTTGTGGAAGGTCTGCGGCGTTTTTTCGATGAGATGACCCGGCACGGAAATCATGACGAGGTTCGGTTTCATCGAGCGCACGGCTTTGGCGGCGGTTTCGAGTTCGGCGAGAGTTTTGCCCTCGGTGGGCCACGTTTTGACGGTGATCTGCGCGTCGGGATGCAGCTTCTTCAATGCGGTGCCGATGTGCTGATCGTAAGGCGGCATGGCGAGCACGGTGACCGGTTTGCCTTCGCCGAGGAGCTTGAACGTGTGCGAGAGAGGATTCGGCGGCGGTGGCTCGTCGCGAAGCGAGACTTCCTGGCTGGTGATCGTCTTCGCGATGGTTTCGGCGAAGAGTTTGTGGCCGTCCATGTTGGGATGGATGGCGTCGCTGAGCAGGAGGTTCCATTCGAGCGCATTTTTGGCCCGCACGGCCTCGAAAGCCGCAAAGCAGTCGGCAAGGCCGAGCGATTCGGCTTTCGCGAGATCGCGGATGGCCTGCGAATACTCCGCGAGCCTTGCCACGGGCCGCTGAGGCGAATCGACAATGCTGTTTTGTGTGCAAAGAACGACTGCCGCACCTGTCGCACGGCAGCGCTGGATGATCTGCGTCATGTTCGCGATGAAATCGGCCACGGGCACGCGGACGAGGTCGTTCATGCCGAACATGATCGTCACGAGATGCGGCTTGTGAGCCAAAACATCGCGCTCCAGCCTTGCGAGGCCGCCTTTGCTCGTGTCGCCGCTGATGCCGGCGTTGCGAACGTTGATCCTCGCCTTCGGATGAAGCTTCTGCAGCGCGATTTGAAGCATCTCTGGATACGCCCGCATGCCGCCGCTGTGATAATAGACGCCCGTGATGCTGTCGCCGATGCAAACGATGCGCACGGACTCTTTGGCTTCGTTGAGGAGTTGGCGAGTTTTGTCCGGCGTGGCCGCGAGACAGGCCGTCGCGAGCATCAGGAGGCAAAAGAGGCGCTGGAGCATGAGAGGTGGCTTTACTCGCGGTTGATGAACTCATCGAGATTCATGAGTACTCGCGCGACGGCGACGAGCGTGGCGGCTTCGGTGGCTTGAGCGGGTGAAATGGCCTTTTGATGGGCTCCGAGCACTTGGAGGGCGGTGGGGCCGCTTTTTTGTACGCGGGCTTTTTGCTCGTCGTGGAAGGTTTGGAGGTGGGTAAGCTCTTCGGGGCGTGGTTTGCGGTTTAAGACGATGCGGAAGAGCTTTTCGAGGTGATTCGGGCCTTCACGAAGCGCTCGAAGAGCGAGAGACTGCGCGGCTTCAACGAAGACGCCGTCGTTCATCATCGTGAGGGCTTGCAGTGGCGTGTTGGAGCGCTCGCGGCGCACGCAGGCATCGGCGGCGTCCGGTGCGTCGAAGGTGGTCAGCGTGGGATAGAGCACGCTGCGCAGCGTGATGATGTAGAGGCTGCGGCGGTAGATTTCATCGCCGGGGCTGGCCTGCCAGTTTGACGAGCGACCGACATCAAAGACGTCTTCCGGCAAAGGCGGGCGGAAGCTGGGGCCGCCGATGGTGGGCTTCAAAAGACCGCTGACGGCGAGGGCGGAGTCGCGGAGGACTTCGGCGTCGAGGCGGACGCGGTTTTGGTGGGAGAGCAGTTTGTTCAGGGGATCGGTCTGATAGGACTGATCGGACGGATCATGAGAAGCCTGCCGGTAGGTTTCACTCATCACGATGCGCTTGATGAGTTGTTTGCGGCTCCAGCCGTTGCGCATGAACTCGGTGGCGAGGTGGTCGAGGAGTTCGGGATGGCTGGGGGCTTCGCCGCTGGTGCCGAAGTCATCGGGCGTGCGCACGAAGCCGTAGCCGAAGAGTTTGCTCCAGATATGATTCACCGCGACGCGGGCGGTGAGCGGGTTTTGCGGCGAAACGATCCATTTAGCGAGTTCGAGGCGAGTGTTGCCTGCTTGGGCGGGCAAAGCGGATAGCGTGGCGGGCATCACATCGGGGCCGCGGCGTGTGTAGTCGCCCGCGAGGTGGACGTAGGTCTGGCGGCGATCTTTGCTCAACTCGGCGAGGAGGGGCGCTTTGGTTTTGGTGTCGTCGCGGTCCTCGGTGTTGTCGAAGAAGGCGTAGAAGCTGTAATAGTCGCGGATCGTGATGGGATCGTATTTGTGCGTGTGGCACTGCGCACAGCCGATGGTGAGGCCCATCCACACACGAGCGGTGGTGTTGACGCGATCGACGAGGTTTTGGTAACGCGCTTCTTCTTTATCGACGCCAGCTTCGGTGTTGAGCGCGGCGTTGCGGTGGAAGCCGGTGCCAGGGGACCGTTCTCGGTTCTCAGTTCGCGGTTCCCGGTTGTCCAGAAGGTCTCCGGCGATTTGCGCGATGGTGAACTCATCATACGGCATGTCTTCGTTGAAGGCCTGGATGACCCAGTCGCGGTAGCGGTAGGCGTTGGGGCGGAGGCCGTCGCCGAGGAAGCCGTTGGAGTCGGCGTAGCGTGCCATGTCAAGCCAGTGGCGGCCCCAGCGTTCGCCGAAGCGTGGATCAGCGAGGAGTTGATCCACGAGGGCGGCATAAAATGAGTCTGATAGGACAGATGGGACGGATAGGTCCGATGGAGGAGGCAGACCGATGAGGTCGAGATAGAGGCGGCGGATGAGCGTGCTCGAATCCGCACGCGGTGCGGGCTGTAGGCCGTGTTTCTTCAATTCGATGCGGATGAAGCTGTCGATGTCGTGATGTGACGTCGATTGCTTGATCGGCTGAAAAGCCCAATGCGGCTCATACTTCGCCCCTGCGGCGATCCATTGACGCAAAATGTCTTTTTCGGCGGTGGTGAGTGGTTTGGGGGACTTCGGTGGTGGCATCACGTCGTCGGGATCTGAGGTCGTGATGCGGTCGAGGAAGGTTTTGGCATCGAAATGCTCGGCGGGCATATCGAGGCGGAGATCGGCCTCGCGGCTTTCCTCGTCGGGGCCGTGGCAGGCGTAGCATTTCGACGCGAGGATCGGGCGCACATCACGCGTGAAGTCCACGGCGTGAGCGTGGCTCGCGAGAGCGGCGAAGATGATCAGTCGCTCAATCGACATAGCGCAGTTCATTGCTGGCGAGCAGGGCCTGGCAAAAGGCGGCCCAGGTGTCGAGTTCGCGGCGTGGGTGATCGGTTTGCGTCGAAACGAGCATCGAGTCGGCTTCGCGGATGAAATCGAGCCCGCGTTGGAGTTCGGCGGCGGTGGCGTCGCGGCCCAAAGCAGCGCGATAGGCCGCTGCGATGCGTTTTTCAGACTCGGTGCTGGTTTGAAGCAGTCGCTTGGCGAAGCGACGAGATTGCTCGATGATGAAGGCGTTGTTCAGCAGGTAGAGCGACTGCGTGGCGAGCGCGGAGCTGTCGCGCTTGTCGAGGACGGTGGTGGCATCGGGCAGGTTGAAGGGCGTGAGATCGGGCGGCATCGAATTGCGCAGCATGAGCAGGTAGATGCTGCGTTGCGTGCTCAGCTGATGCAGCGAGGGCAGCTCATTGATGAGCACATCGCGATGCTGGATGAGCGAGCCGCTAGCGGGCTGTGGATTGAGATCGCCGGTGGCGGCTAGCATCGTATCGCGGATGGTTTCGGCATCGAGACGGCGACGCAGGTGATGCGAGAGCCATGGCGCATCGCCGCTGCGTGAGGCCATTTGATACGTGCGGCTCAGGACGATGGTGCGGATGAGTTTTTTGATGCTCCAGCCTTCGCGCATGAAGCGGGTGGCGAGGTGGTCGAGGAGTTCGGGATGTGTGGGGCCTTCGCCGGAGAGGCCGAAGTCATTCGGCGTGGTGACGAGACCTTCGCCGAAGAGCTGCAGCCACACGCGATTCACGAAGACGCGGGCGGTGAGCGGATTGCGTGGGCTGGCGAGCCATTGCGCGAGCTCGAGTCGGCCGCTTTGCTTCAAATCGACGACGGTGCCACCGCCGCAGGCACTGAGGAAGCCGCGAGGAATCGCCGCGCCGAGCTTTTTGGATTCGCCGTCGATGTTGAGTTTGCAGTCTTCGATCTTTTTCGCGTCGCGAACGCCCATGGCAAGTGGCGCATCTGCGGCGTATTTGAAGGAGGGCTTCGCGGGCGGACGATGCGGCGGATTGGCTTTGATGATGGGCTCCAATTCAGCACGCGGCAGCACTTTGGCAGCAGCTTGAAGCTCATGCAGCGGTGTCTGCGGCGCGGTGAGGCCCTGATGCGCGGCCGCGCCCCACATGGTCTCGCTGCTGCGGAAGATGCCGGCGAGCGCGTAGTAGTCGCGTGTGGGAATGGGATCGGTCTTGTGATCGTGGCAGCGAGCGCAGCCAACGCTGAGCCCGAGGATGCCGCTGCCGATGACGTTGATTTGATCCGCGATGACATCCATCTCGAAGTTCTCGTTCATGGCCTTCGCGGGTTTCGCGCCGAGGGCGAGCAAGCCGGTGGCGATGAGCTGGCGGTCACGCTGCGCGGGCGAATCGGCTGGAAGAAGGTCTCCGGCGATCTGCTCGGCGATGAAGCGATCATACGGCAGATCTTCGTTGAAGGCGCGGATGACGTAATCGCGATAGCGCCACGCGTGCGGGAAGCTGGGATTGCGGCTGAGGCCGTCGTTGCCGTTCGATTCGGCGTAGCGGGCCACATCGAGCCAATGGCGGGCCCATTTTTCGCCGAAGTGAGGAGAGTTTAGCAGCGCGTCCACGTAGTCGGACGGGTCTGACATTTCAGACGAGTCGGACGGCGGGAGACCGATGAGGTCAAAACTCAAGCGGCGCTTCAAAGTGGCTGTTTCGGCGTCGGGAGCGGGTGCGAGGCCGTTTTGCTCGATCTTGGCCAAAACGAAGGCGTCGAGGCTTTGGCGTGGCCACGAGGCATTTTTCACGGAAGGCGGCTTGGGGTCGGAAATGGGCTGCAGGGACCAAAGAGGCTCCTGCGGGCCTTTTTTGACGACTTTGGGCGGTTCGGTCCGTGGATCGGGTGCGCCCATTTTGACCCACTCGGCGAAATCGTTCACGATATTCTCCGGCAAGCGCTTCTTCGGCGGCATTTCGAGGCCGTCGTAGCGAACGGCTTGCACAATGAGGCTTTCGTCCGGCTTGCCGGGAATGACGGCGGGCCCGGATTCGCCGCCGGCGATCATTTCGGAGGGCGCATCGAGCAGCAGCTTGCCGCCGAGCTTCTTTGAGGTCTGCGAGTGGCACTCGTAGCACTGCTTCACGAGCACGGGGCGGATCTTGGATTCAAAGAAGGCCCGCTGGTCCGGCGTCATGTCGGCAGCCGCCGCGGGAAGCGCGGAGAGGAGCAAGAGCTGGAGACGACGGAACCACATGGGCGGGCTGAATACGCGAGATGGGCTTCGCTTCGCTCACTTCTTCGGTTTCAAAAACAGGACCTCGGCTCGCTCGATCCAGCCTTTGCGCAGGTCCATGCGGAACCAGCCGTCCGTGTTCGGGTAGTTGATGCGGCAGCCGCTGCGCGGGGCGAGCTCTTTGAGATCGTATTGCGCCCACGTCTTGCCTTTGTCCGAGGACCAAATGATGCCGCAGCCGTAGGGCGAGGCCAGTGCGCAGTGCGTGGCGACGTAGATGCCCTCGTGATGCAGCATGTTCGCGGACTCGTAGCCGGGATTATAGAGCAGCGTGTGCTTGGTGGTGTCCGTGAGGTCCTGCGGCGCGCATTGGAAGATGCCGCGGTCATAGCGGTTCGCGATCGCGAGGCCGTTCGCATCCGCGATCCAGCAAATCTGGCCGTCGATGAAATTGAGGCCGCCGCATTTGAAGCGGGAGTTGGAATTCACGCTGATGACGAGCTTCCAGTCCCATTGGTCCGCCGCGGCGTCGTAGGTGCCGCGCAGCCAGTGGACTTCATTGCCGTGACCTCGGTCGATGTCGCCGGTGACGGCGTAGAAGGCGTTTTCAGCGGCGTGATAGGTGACGTTGTGAATGTGGCGGGCGATGAGCGGATTCGCCGGATCGCCGAGCATCGGATCACCCGGCTTTGCGCCTTTTTGCTGGAACTTAGGATTCTGGCCAAAGGCGTAGGCGAGCTTCACGGTCTCGCCGCTGTCCGTGGAGTAGTAGATGTTCACCGGGACGGAGCCACCGAGCACGTTGCAGTAGTTTCCCCACACAAGCATTTCCCTGCCGCCGACCTCGAAGCAATGTTCGCCATCGAGCGAGTGAAAGTACCAGCCGGGATTCTTCGGATCGACCGGCGTGTGCGGCAGATAGTCGGTGCCGTCGGGGCGCTTCACGATGATCTCGCGATGCGTTTTCAGGTTGTCGATGCTGAGGAAAAGCCGCTGCCGCGTGGCGAAGAGGATGTTTCCATTCTTTAAGATGACGCTGAAGGTAATGTCCTGCGCCTCGGCGAAGTCCGCGGTGTGCGGCCACGTCTTGCCGCAATCCTCGGAGAGCATGATCTTCGTGCCGAGGAAAGCGAAGGCCTTGCTGCCGCGCTGCGTGTCGATGTAGGGCTCGTCCGATGACGGCATGCGAAAGAGAAAGTGCTCCGTCTCGCCCGTGACGGCCGGTGCGGCGTGAGAGAGGACGCTGGCGAGCGCGAGCAAGGCGGTGAGGAGGCGTGTGAGCATGGCAGTGCATCAAACGCGCGAGGGAGACGGCTTCTTGAAATCGCAGGCGCGCCTGCGTGCGCTTTCACCCGCGCAGCGCGCGGAATTTCCCCGGGCTCATGCCAGCATAGCGGCTGAAGTGGCGGGTGAAGGCGCTTTGATCACACCAGCCGGTCTCGAGCGCGATGTCGGCGAGCGACTTGTCCGACTCGCGCAGCAAACGGGTGGCTTCGTCGAGGCGCAGCTTGTGCAGGAGCTGCAGCGGGCTCATTTGAAAGAGGCGCTGCACACGCTGCTCGAACTGATACACGCTGAGTCCTGCCTGGGTGGCGATGTCCTCGATGCGCAGGCTCTCGGTGTAGTGTTTCCGCATCAGCTTCAGCGCGGAGGCGAGCTCGGCAAAGCCGGTCGCCTTGTCGCTCGGGGCGTTCAGATCACGCGAGATGCCCGCGACGCCGATGACGCGGCCCTGGGCATCGCGCAACGCGTGCTTCGTCGTGAGGCACCAGCCTGCTTTGCCGCCGGGATAAATGTGCAGCTCCAACTGGTGCTCCACGCACTTGCCCGTTTTCAAAACGTGCTCGTCCTGTCGTGCGTAGCTGGTGGCCAGCGGCTCAGGATACACCTCGGCGGGCCGTTTGCCGATGAGCCGTGTTTTGTCGCCGCCCGCGCAGCGCGCCGCCATGGTTTGATTCACCACGAGGTAGCGGCCCTGCGCATCCTTGATGAAAAAGACGACGTCCGGCAGCGCGTCAAAGAGCGCCTCCGCGACCGCGTGATCGAGCCCGTGGCTGGTTGGGAGCATGATTTGGCTGAAATGGCAGATGCACGGCCCAAAAGCAATCAAGAGAAACGAGCGTCCGCGGCTGAGAGGAGGTTACCCATGAAAAATGAATCCAACTTTTGGTCCGGCGTCTTCCCGGCCGTCGTCACGCAGATGAATGAGGACCAGTCGATCGACTTCGACGCGTCCGCGCGCTTTTGGGAGGCGCAGATCGAGGCGGGCGTGCACGGTTTGATCGTGTGCGGCTCGCTGGGAGAGAATCAGTGCCTGCAAGCCGATGAAAAACGCGCCGTGGTGAAACATGCCGTGCAGGTCGCCGCCGGCCGCGTGCCGGTCATCAGCGGCGTGGCGGAGATGAGCACGCGGGCCGCCATCAGCTACCTGCAGGACTGCGAAAAGCTCGGCGCGTCCGGTTTCATGATCATGCCGCCGATGGTTTATAAGAGCGACCCGCGCGAGACGCAGCACTGGTTCCGCACGCTGGCCAAAGCCACGCCGCTGTCCTGGATGCTTTACAACAACCCCGTCGGCTACCACACCGATGTGACGCCGGAGATGTTCGTCGAGCTCGCCGACATCCCGAACCTGCTCGCGATCAAGGAAAGCAGCGCAAATACCCGCCGCATCACCGAACTGCGCAATCAAACCGGCAACCGCTACCGCGTCTTCACCGGCGTGGACGATCTCTTCCTCGAATCCGCCATCCTCGGCATCGACGGCTGGGTTTGCGGCAGCGGGATCGCCTTCCCGAAGGAAAATCAACAGCTCTGGGACCTCGCCCAAGCTGGCAAATGGGACGAATGCCGAGCGCTGTATCGCTGGAGTCAGCCGCTCATGAAGCTCGATACGCACCTCCACTTCGTGCAATACATCAAGCTCCTCGTCCAGGAGACTGGCCTCGGCAAAGAGTGGGTGCGCGAGCCGCGTCTGCCTCTCGCCGGCACCGAGCGCGTGCAGGTGCTGAAGATCATCCGCGATGCGCTCGCGAAGCGGCCCGCGTGATGATCCGCGTTGCATCCTGAAACGCTTTCCGATAATGAAAGCGCATGGTCCGCCCGCGCAAAAAATACACCGTTCACGATCTCCGTAAGCTCAAAGGCAAACGTGTGCTCACGCACATCCACGTGAAGTCGCCGCAGGAGGCCATGGCGGCCGAGGCCGCAGGGATCGACCTCATGAGCTGCAGTTTTGACTCGCCAGAGGCGCAGGCGCGCTTGCCGCTGCTTGTCGCTGCTGCGCCCACGGCCTTCCTTTCCGGCTCCACACCGCACGGCATGGCCACGCAGGAGGAAGCCATCCGCACCGGCTTCCGCGCTCTCGAAATGGGTGCCAGCTCCGTCTATTGCTCCGGCAGCCCGTTTTTGATCGAGGCGATGGCTCGCGAAGGAATCCCCGTCGTCGGCCACATCGGCATGGTGCCGCGTCACGTCACCTGGACCGGCTACCGCAGCCTCGGCAAGACCGTGGATGAAGCGAAGGCCATCTACCAGAAGATGAAGGACCTCGAAAACGCCGGCGCGTATGCCGCGGAGATCGAAATCGTGCCGCACAACCTCGCGTCGTGGCTTTCGAAGCAAACGAGCATGCTCCTCATGTCCCTCGGCTCCGGCACGGGCTGCGACACGCAGTTCCTTTTCTCCTGCGACATCCTCGGCGACTACGACGAGCGAATCCCGCGCCACGCCAAGTCCTACCGCAACTTCGCCGAAGAAAACCGCCGCCTGCAAAACGAGCGCATCGCCGCCTTCAGCGAATACGTCGCCGATGTGAGGGAAGGCCGCTTCCCCGAGCGCTGCCACCTCACCGAGATGGATGCCGCGCTGCTCGATGAGGTGGTCAAATCGCTCGGTTGAGCATTTTCACGTTCGCCGTGCGGGAATCAGCCAAGATGGCTTCACAAGCCCAAGGCAGCTTCAGCGGCACATGAAACGCATTCCCATCATCGACTCCCACACCGGCGGCGAACCAACGCGCGTCGTTTTGAGCGGCATCACGGCTGAGGAGCTCGAAATGCATCGCCGAGCGATCATCTGCGAGCCGCGCGGGCATGAAGTGATCGTCGGTGCTTTGCTCGTGGAGCCGAAAGATGCGAGTTGTGCCGCAGGTGTGATTTTCTTCAACAACGTCGGTCTGCTTGGCATGTGCGGGCATGGGATGATCGGCCTCATCGCCACGCTGAAACATCTCGGACGCATCCACGCGGGCGAGCATCGCGTGGAGACGCCGGTGGGCGTGGTGACGGCAGTTTTGCATGAAAGCGGTCGCGTGAGCATCCGCAATGTGCCGTCGTATCGGCAAGCGAAGGGCGTGAAGGCCGGTGGAGTGACCGGAGATGTCGCCTGGGGTGGAAACTGGTTCTTTCTCGTCGCGGATCACGGACTCGATCTCACGCTGAAAAACGTCCCGCAGCTCACGCAGGCCAGTTTGGCGATGCGTGAGACCGTGCGGGCTGCTGGATACCCGGAAGTCGATCATGTCGAGCTTTTTGGTCCGCCGCAGGATGCTGCCAATCACAGCCGGAACTTCGTTTTGTGCCCCGGCGGCGAATATGACCGCTCACCCTGCGGCACAGGCACCAGTGCGAAGCTCGCGTGTCTGGCGGCGGATGGAAAACTCGCTCCCGGCGAGGTTTGGCGGCAGGAAAGCATCCTCGGCAGTGTGTTTGAAGGCACCTACGAAGCTGGTGAACGCGGCATCATCCCCACGATCACCGGAGAAGCCTTCATCACGGCCGAATCGACGTTGTTGCTCGATCCGGCGGACCCATTTCGATTTGGCATCTCATGAACTCTTCCAAGCATCGCCTGAAGGCTACACTCCAACCTCCGCGTTCGCACACGCTGAGTTGGAGTCTAGGCTTTAGCCGACTCATCACAGCTTTCTTCATCACCTCCAGCTTCGCGGCCGACTTTGAAGCCGCACTGAGTTTCCCGAAACGCACCGAAAACAAAGTCTTCCGTGACCGCGTGCAGGCGAACTGGCTGCCGGATGGCAAAACGTTCTGGTATCGCGTGCAGACGGCGCCGGGGAAATCTGAGTTCGTTTTGATCGATGCCACGAATGGCAGTCGCAAAACGGCCGCGACGCTCAAAGAGCTCGGTTTGCCGGAAAAGGAGGCGGCGAAGACTTCGACGATGAAGCTGGAGCTGCGGAGCACCCGACGCACGGGCGAGTCCTCGGGGCTGAAGTTCATCAACCAGCTCAGTGAAGACGTGGAGCTTTACTGGATCAATCAGGAAGGCGGTCATGTACGCTACGGCGGCGTGCGGGCGGGTGCGGAGCGTGAGCAGCATACCTTCGACGGCCATGTCTGGCTCATCACGAGTCGCACGGGCGAACATCTGGCGGTGGTGGAAGGCGGACCGCAGGTGCAGACCTTCATCATTGATGGCAAAGGCCTCTCGAAGGCCAAGCCGGACGCACCGAAGAAGCCCGAGCGTGGTTTGCGGTCGCCCGATGGTTCCTGCGTGATCTTCACCGAGGCGGAGAAGGTCGAGCGCCGAAAAGTGACGATCGTCGAATCGACCCCGAACGACAGCGTGCAGCCGAAGATGAAGATCATCGACTACATCAAGCCCGGTGATCCTCTCCCGAAGCCGCAATGGGTCATCGAGAAGACTGATGGCACGAAACTTCGTGTGCCGCGAGACCTCTACGACAATCCCTTCACCGAGAGCGGCAATCTCGATGCGGTGTGGGCACCGGACAGCAGCGAGTTCTACTTCAACTACAACCAGCGCGGCCATCAGCTCTACCGCGTGCTCGCGGTGGATCCAAAGACCGCCGCCGTTCGGGTCGTTGTCGAGGAAACGTCGAAGACCTTCGTTCACTACTCCGGCAAAACTTGGCGTCATTGGCTGCATGCCACCGGCGAGTTGATCTGGATGAGCGAGCGCGATGGTTGGTGCCATTTGTGGCTCTACAACTCCAAAACTGGCCAGGTGAAGAACCAGATCACGAAAGGCCAGTGGCCCGTGCGCGAGGTTTTGCACGTGGATGAGGCCAAGAAGGAGATCTGGTTCCTCGCGAGTGGTTTGCGGGACAAGGAAGACCCGTATCACGAGCAGCTCTGCCGCATGAACTTCGATGGCAGCGGCTTCAAACAAATCACGGCAGGCGATGGCAATCACCGCGTCGAGTTCTCGCCGAATCGCGACTTCTTCATCGACACTTGGTCTCGCGCCGATCATCCACCCGTCATCGAATTACGCCGCAGCAGCGATGGCAGCCTCGTGTGCGATTTGGAGAAGGCGGAGGTCTCCGCGTTGATCGCCGCTGGCTGGACGATGCCGGAGCGCTTCGTGGCAAAGGGTCGCGATGGCAATACAGACATCCACGGCGTGATCGTGAAGCCGTTGAACTTCGATCCGACGAAGAAGTATCCCATCGTGGAGAACATCTATGCTGGTCCGCACGGTTCGTTTGCGCCGAAGGAGTTCAGCCGGTTGATGGGACATCATGTGATCGCCGAGCTGGGCTTCATCGTGGTGCAGATGGACGGCATGGGCACAAATCATCGCGGCAAGGCCTTCCACGATGTGTGCTGGAAGAATTTGAAGGACGCCGGTTTTCCGGATCGGAAGCTGTGGATCAAGGAAGCCGCGAAAACACGCCCGTGGATGGATTTGAGCCGGGTGGGCATCTACGGCGGCAGCGCGGGAGGGCAGAATGCCATGCG
>Ga0315904_10002794_pt1 | contig 26488 bp, 25 predicted proteins | sample LakEriMetagenome_6_FD_203529 | JGI IMG/M metagenome (GOLD analysis project Ga0315904, IMG submission 203529) | Freshwater fungal communities from buoy surface, Lake Erie, Ohio, United States - Buoy 12 MA120 | ecosystem: Environmental > Aquatic > Freshwater > Lake | place: USA: Lake Erie, Ohio...
TCTCCGTCCTTCATCATCGCCTCTGTAGATTTGCCAGCCTTCCGCTCCAGCGCATAGCCCATCATCTTCCGATAAATCCTCGAAACCTCCCCCCATTTCTCCGCTTCGAATCCAGCACCCTCATGGCTCATGCAGGCACGCACCAATCCTTCCCGCGCCTTTTTTCCGCTGCCCTTCGGCCCGCCACCGGCCGCCTCCCCATAACTGCTCCAGCGGTAGTCCGCCGGGTCCGCTTTCATCCCCGCGCGCACCGGGTTCAAATCGATGTAGGCCGCCATCGTCCGTGCCGCGATCCCGCTTTCCACGATCACGCTCTTGAAGCGCTCCTCCCACAGCGTGCCGCTGCGCTCGTGCTTCCGGTTGAACCAACGGGTGAAGCGCTGCAGCAGCGTCTTCATGAACTCACTGAGGCTGTGCATGCGATAAGTGAAACGTCCGTGGATTTCCTCCACCCGCCGCGCATGACCCGCTGCCCGCGCCTCCGCCAGTTCCCCGGCCACCACGGCCACAAAGGCTTCGGTGTAAATGGCGCGCAGACGTTTCAACAGTTCGTCATCTGCAATCCCGCCCTGCGGTATCGGCGGCACCTCCAGCAGGAGATGGAAGTGGTTGGACATGACACAGTAGGCGAGCACCCGGCAGCCCGAGAAATTCTCCTGCATGCGCATGAACGTGCGGAACTTCTCGCGCTCCGCGTCGCCCAGCACGAAACGCCGGTCCACGACGCGCGAAATGCAGTGGTAAATGGCCGGCTTCGTCGCCGAATCCTTCCAAGCTGCCAGCCAGCGCGCGCGTCTCATGCCCCCACTCTGCCAGCCAGACCGCTCGAGCCAAGGAAATTCACTACAATTTGTCTGTCCTTTTATATTCTTTACGTGCACGCGTCGGGCTAGACCAGTAATTCGGGCTTCTTACCGCGCAGATAATCTGCGGCGGACATGGCTTTGGAGCCGTCGGGTTGCACGGTGCTCAGTTCCAGCGCGCCGTCGCCGCAGCCGACGACGAGTTTGCCCCCGGCGATGTGAAGCGAACCCGGCGGCATGTCGCAATCGACGGGACGGCAAGGCGGATGGATTTTGAGGCGCTGTGGTTTACCTCCCGCCTGCGCGATGGTGTATGTGCCTGGCCAGGGGTGATAGGCGCGGATGCGGCGCTCCAGCGCGATGGCAGACATGGTCCAATCGAGACGTCCGGCCTCGCGATCGAGTTTCGTTACATGAGTGACAAGCACGGGGTTCTGCGGGACGCGCGGCGCCGTGCCATCGGAAAGCCGGGCAAGAGTCTCGGCGAGCACCAGCGGTGCGAGACCGGCGAGGCGGTCGTGGAGGCTGCCGCCGGTCTCGTCCGGCGCTAGCGGAATGGAGCGTGCGAGGATGATGTCGCCCGCATCCAGTTCGCGCACGACGTGCAGCGAAGTGATGCCGGATTCGGCGTCACCGGCATCAATCGCCGCCTGAATGCAGGCCGCGCCACGATACTTGGGCAACAACGATGCATGCAGGTTGATGATGGCGGTGACAGGCAATTCAAGAATGTCGCGGCGCAGGATCTGGCCGTAAGCCATGACGACGATGACATCCGGATTCATGGCGGCGAGTTGCTCCACCGCATCGCCAGCCTTCAAGGGTTGCAGGACGGTAATGCCCGCGGCCAAAGCCACCGTCTTGATCGCGGGAGGCGTGAGGATCTGGTGCCTGCCAACGGGCTTGTCCGGCTGGGTGACCAGCGCCAGCGGACGCGGTCCGTGCTCCAGAAGATGATGGAAGGCCGGCAGGGCGATGTCGCCGGTGGCCATGAAAACCAGGCGCATATCCGTTATTGTTAAACCGCCTGGTCCTTCATCCGGTCGTAAACCGGCAGTGTGATGATGCGCTGGACGATTTCCGCAAACACCTTCACCGGCGGCTGGGTGGCGTCAATCATGGTGACGCGGTCGGCCGCGTAGTATTCGAGGATTGGTTTGGTCTCGGCCTCGTAGGCGGCGATGCGACGGTCGATCACCTTGTCACTGGCATCGTCGATGCGGTTTTCCTTGAGGGCGCGCTTGCGCATGCGGCGGGCGAGTTCGTTGCGGTTGGGACAGGAAAGGTGGAAAACCTGGTGAACTTCGATGTATTGATCGAGCAACTCGGCCTGGTGGACGTTGCGCGGGATGCCATCGAGAACAAGGATGTCGATGTCCGGCTTGTAGGCGTGTGTGTCGGCGTGGTTGTCGATCTGCGCCTTCCAAAGGGCGATGGTGAGGTCGTCCGGCACAAGTTCGCCGCGGCTGGAATATTCGATGAAGCGCTGGCCGAGGGGAGTACGGGTGTCGAGCGAGCGGAAGACATCGCCGCAGGCGAAATGGAAAAACCGGGGAATGCTCCCGAGGATTTTACCCTGTGTGCCCTTGCCGGAGCCCGGAGCTCCAAGAAACAGGAAGGTGGGGTTTTTGACGGAGATAGGGGTGTCGCTCATCGCAAGGCGGAGAGAGTGGAAAATGCGGAGCCGCCCTGCAAGGATCAATCACTGCGGGGATTGCGAGGCCGCGAGAAACACCAGCACCGGGACAAGCAGCGCCACATCGGCCAGCACGCGCAGGGTTTCCATCCGGAACCGCGCGCGGATGCGGTTGAGCGCGTATAGCAGCCCGGCCCCGCTAAGGATGGCATAGTAAAACGGCCGGCTGCTTTGCTGGGATTCCAGCATCGCAAAAGTGAGCGCGGCCGCGCCCAGCAGGGTGAGTGGCAGGGTGAGAGCGAGTTCGTCGGATGCTTTGGTTTCCCGGTCGGCGGAGCGGGCGGCGTGTTCCCACAGATCGATGGCGGAGATGTTGAGGATGCACAGCACCACGAAGCAGACAAACTCGCGCGATCTTAACAACAGGTCATAAATATCATATTCGTAACGATAGAGATGGGCCATCATCGCAACTCCGAAAGCAAAGGTCAGCCCGGCGAGGATGTTCTTGGCATGCGGCACCTCGCGCGGCTCCTGGGAGGCAAGCATCGCAAGTCCGAAAAAACCCGCGACCATCACTCCTCCCAGCAGAAGATGTTTGTAGATGGCCATGGGCATCCTCATGACGACAAGCCCGACGGCGAACGCAACCGCGAAGGCGAGTCCCGCGCGGAAGAGTTTGCGGTAGTGCCAGTGGAAACGATGCCTCTCCTCCATGCGTTCGTTTCCGCTGTTCAAAAGGGACGCGTCCAACAAGCGGTCTGAAACGTAAATGATCCAGACAGCAAGGCCCAGAGAAGCGTAGGCCTCCCAAGGGTGATAGCCGAGCCGCCATGTCTTCGCAAAAACATACAGCCATGCAATGGCGACAAGCGGAGCATCCAGGCTCAACAAGTTGGGCAGGAGCCAGATGGGCTTGCGTTCAGCGGCGGGCACGACGCGCGGAAGATTCCCGAGCAGCCCCCCGAACGCAAGCCGGATTCGGTCGCGCTCACGCCATGATCTCCGCCGACACGCGGTCGGCGGCGGACTGGCCCGCGAGTCGTGCGGCCAGTGCCAGACCGAAATCCATCGCCGTTCCCGCGCCGCGCGCGGTGATGAGGTTGCCGTCCGCGATCACGCGCGCTTCGACGGCATTGTATAAAGTTTTTCTAACGGATTGATGGGCGGTGAAACTCCTGCCCTCCAGCAAACCGGCGTCCATCAGCACCAGCGGCGCGGCGCAAATCGCCGCGACGGGTTTGTCATGATCGTGGAAATGTCTGGCCAGCACCGCGGGCCTTCCATCCTCGCGCAGCTTTGCGACACCGGGACCGCCGGGCATGAGTAGCAGATCGAAACCGCCGGCATCGAGATCCGCGAGCAACTCGTCCGCCTCCACGCGGATGCCGCAGCGTCCGGTGCAGGTCTTGTGATGCAGTGCGGCGATCACAACTTCAATCCCCGCTCGGCGCAGCAGGTCCACGGGTGTGATCATTTCGATTTCCTCGAAACCATCAGCCAACAAACAGAGCACGCGCGCTTTCATGTGATGGATCATGCCAGGCCAACCGCGCGACGCACGCGGTCCAATACTTTGGATGCCTCCCCGCGCGCCCGCGCCGCGCCATCAGCCAGCACGCGGTCCACATAACCCGGGTCCGCGAGAATCTCCGCGCGGCGCGCGCGCATCGGCGCGAAAAAGTCCCAGTAGGCGTCCGCCAGACGCTTCTTCAAATCACCATAGCCCACACCGCCTTGCCGGTGGTCGTCCAGCATCACCTGATAATCGGCTTCACTGGCAAACAACTTGTAAAGCCCGAGGATCGTCGAGTTTTCCACCGGCTTCGGGTCCTGCAACGGCGTGGAGTCGGTGGTGATTTTCATGACGAGTTTCTTGAGCGGCTTCTCCTCGCCGAAGATCGGCAGCGTGTTGTGATAACTCTTGCTCATCTTGCGACCGTCCACGCCGATCACGACGGCGGTGTCGTCGCGGATGATCGGGTCGGGCAGAATCACGGTGCCCTCGCCGTAGGTTTCGTTGAGTTTCACCGCGAGATCGCGCGTCACTTCAAGATGTTGTTTCTGGTCTTTTCCAACCGGCACCTTGTTGGAATCATATAACAGGATATCGGCAGCCATCAGCACCGGATAAGCGAAGAGGCCGTGGTTCGGAGCGATGCCTTGGGCGATCTTGTCCTTGTAGGAATGGCATTTGGACAGAAGGCTCATCGGACAAACCGTCGAGAGAATCCACGCCAACTCGTTGACCTCCGGCACCGCGCTCTGGCGGAAGAACACCGCGCGTGCCGGATCCAGGCCGCAGGCGAGGAAGTCGATCGCGAGTTCGCGCACGTTTTCGCGCAGCGCCGCGGGGTTCTGCGAGGAAGTCATCGCATGATAATCCGCGATGAAATAAAACGCCTCGCCCTCGTCCTGCAAACGCACGGCGGGCTGCATCGCGCCGAAGTAGTTGCCGACGTGGAGTTTGCCGCTGGGTTGCAGGCCGGTGAGGATGCGCATGGCGCACAGCATGGAATCCGCCGCCGCTGGCGGTCAAGCGGCATGAAACTGATGATCTCCCGCGCATTTCGAGTCCGGATTCCGTGTGGGGCGCGGAAACTTCGTCCGCTCGCCCCCGCCCGCTTGCCCACAAGGTTGGTGCTAAAACGCCGGGGCTTGCGGAAGTTTCCTCCGGTGCCTTGTCCGGCTTATTTTTCCGCCTCCGACAGGGCTTGGATCAATAACCTGGCAGTGGCTTCACTGGATGCCGGATTCTGGCCTGTGATCAAATTTCCGTCCCGCACCGCATGAGCGGTGAAGTTATCCCGCGTATCCACTTTGGCACCCAGGTCACGCAGTTTGGTTTCGAGCAGGAATGGCATGTCCTTGTCCAACTCCACCGCGCGTTCCTCCGCATCCGTAAAAGCCGCCATTTTTCTTCCATTCACCAGCGGGGTTCCGTCCTTGCGCACGACTTTCACAAGGGCTGCCGGACCGTGGCAAACGGCGGCAACCGGTTTGCCTTGCGCGTCAAAATCCTGGATGAGTTTTGCAACAGCCGGATCATCAGCCAAATCAAACATCACCCCATGGCCTCCGGGAATGAAGACAGCGGAAAAACTTTCCGGAACAATTCCTGCAAGAGGCTTGGTATCTTGCAAGCGCTTGGAGGCATCCTTCCAAGCGGCGGCCTTGTCCGGTTCCGGCTTGCTGCGCGGATCGACGGGTGCGGCGCCTCCTTTCGGCGTGACCACCTCGATCTTATGACCCGCATCCGTAAATGCATGATATGGGATGGCGAACTCTTCGAGCCACAGTCCCGTGGGTTTGCCATTCGTCATTTTGTCAGCACCCGTCACAAGCATCAATATGGTTTTCTCCTCCGATGCGGATAGTGAAGCAAGGCTGGCCAGCGACGCCGCGAGGATGACTATCCATCTCCCAAGATGTGATTTGATTGTGTTCATGCGCTTTGAAAATACGCGGCGACATTCCCGTGTCAATGTGAGCCGCGTGCATATTCTCCAGCCCGCGGCAAACCCGGTCGGAGAGAGGCTGGCACAGCTGTGCTGCGGCTCACCCGAGCCGGTCCGCTTTGTTTGACCGATCAACTCCCGAAGGCGCGAAGGCGGGTCACACAGCGTTCGCGGCCGAGCAGTGTGAGGATGTCGCCGATGTCCGGCCCATGGGCGCGGCCGGAGAGTGCGACGCGCAGCGGAAACATCCACTGGCCGGGTTTGGCTCCAGCGGATGTTGCGACTTCGCCGAGCGCGGCCTTGGCGGCTTCCGCGGACCAGTCGGCCAGGTTTTCAAAGGCTGAGGCAATGGTTTCGATCGCAGCGGTGAACGCGGTGTTGCCCGCCGCTTTCGTGACCGCTTCCACATCGTGGGAAAATTCATCTCCTAACAGAAAATCCGCCGCTGCCGGAACTTCCTCCAGCAGCCGCACCTTGCTCTTCAGCGCGGCCATCACGGCTGTGAAATTTTCACCGACCGGCAAACCCGCAGCCTCGACAAAAGGTTTGGCCGCGGCGGCGAATTCCGCCACGTCCAGTTTGAGAAGATGCTGCTGGTTGACCCACTTGCATTTTTCGAAATCGAAGCGCGCCGGCGCGCGGTTGACGTTTTCGAGCGAGAACCGTTCCACCAGCTCCGCCATCGTGAAAATCTCCTCATCGGTCTTGGACGACCAACCCAACAGCGCGATGAAATTCACCACCGCGCACGGCAGGAAGCCCTGGCGCGGATAGTCGCCCACCGCGGCGCCGGCGTCGCGCTTCGACATCTTCGAGCCGTCCGGATTCAGAATGAGCGGGATGTGCGCGTATTGAGGAGCCTTGCCGCCGAAAGCTTCGATCAACTGCAAGTGCTTGGGCGTGTTCATCAGGTGGTCCTCGCCGCGGATCACGTGGGTGATCTCCATTTCCAGATCGTCCACCACGTTCACGAAATGGAAGACATGGCTCCCGTCGGATCGCTTGACCACCATGTCGGGTGTGTTCGACTCGTCGCGGTAGTCGATGGTCACCTCGCCGCAGACAAGATCGTTCATCGTCACCGGCTTGCGCTCAAAGCGGAAGCGCCACGCGCCGTTGTCCTGATAGACGCGGCCGGCGTCCGCGAGTTTTTGAAACCACGCGTCATAAATGTCCCTGCGCTCGCTTTGAAAATACGGGCCGTAATTCCCGCCCTTGCCGGGGCCCTCGTCCCATTCGAGGCCGAGCCAGCCCATGCCGTCGAAGATCGCCTGCCGCGCCTCGTCCGTGTTGCGCGCCTCGTCGGTGTCTTCGACGCGCAGGATGAAGCTGCCGCCGTGTTTGCGTGCGAACAGCCAGTTGAAAAGCGCGGTGCGCGCGCCTCCGACATGCAGGTAGCCGGTGGGCGAGGGAGCGAATCGGGTGCGGACGTTCATGGGCGTGGTGTAGCGCCCGTGGCGGCGCTTTGCAACCGTCATGCCAGCGCTGCAACCGCCCGTCTATTTCATGATGATCCGAAGGTGAACTTCGATGAGATCATTGACCAAATGCATGCCTAGGCTGCGGAAAAACCGGGCGGATCCATAGATCACGTTCCAGAGGGTTCGGTCGAAGGCGAGGACGGCTTGCGCCGCCGGACGACCGTCCGGAGTGAATCCGGCGACCGCGTCCATGGCAAACGGCAGCGTCCTGCCCTTGAGAGTCAGTTCGCCCTCGATCCGCAGGTTCGGCCTGCCTGCGCCTCCATCTCCGACACGGCGGCTTGATGAGATCCGGAAACGCGCTTCCGGATGGAACTCCGTGTCGAAAAAATCGTGGCTGCGCAGGTGGTTCACCAGCACGTCATGCAGCGGATCTCCCGCAAGGTTGGAGCAGGAGATCGCGTCCATGTCGAAGACGAATTCACCGCCGCTTGGCAGGCCGTCGCGGAATTCGAGATACCCGCTGCGGATGCCAAGCGTGCCGTGATGGCGGTTGATCAGGTTGCGGCCGATCCATTCGAGGCGGCTTTCCCCGAGATCGATGTCACGCCGTCCATCCGTCACGCCGGAATCGGCGGTGGTTGAAGCCGGTTGACTCTCGACGGCTCCTCCCGCCGCCATCCATTGTTCGATGCCGCCACGGAATTCGAGCACCTCGGGATAGCCGGCACGGACGAGTTTCTCCGCCGCCATGGGCGCTTCATGCGTGGTTTCGGCATTGCCATACACGCACAAGATGCGGTTGGCGGCGGGCACTGCGATCTCCGACATGCGATCGAGGAAAGCGATCTCAAAAACGCAGTTGTGACATGCTCCGGGAATGTGCGCGGCCAGATGGTCCGCCCCGGAGCGGACGTCGATCAACAGGAGCCGCGCTCCCGCTTCATGCATCAAGCAGCGGAGTTCCGATGCGGTGACTTGTCTGGTCATTTTTGTGTGTGGGCGAGATGACTGTAAATCAGGCAGCGGTAATTCGGCAGGTGATTGGAGAACAGGGTTCCCAGTCCTTCAACGTCGTTGCGCCAGTCGCGATGCAGTTCGCAAGCGGTGCCGAACCATGTCATCAACTGGCAGCCGGCGGCGGACATCCGGGCCCATGCCGCGTCACGGGTGGTCTTGTTGAAAGTCCCCGAAGCATCGGTGACGATGAACACCTCATAGCCCTCTTCGCGCGCCGAGAGCGCCGGGAATGCCACGCACACCTCCGTCACGATTCCCGCGATGATGAGCTGCTTCCTGCCGGTGGCCTTCACCGCGTTGACAAAGTCCTCGTTGTCCCAGGCGTTGATGTTGCCCGGCCGGGCGATGTAAGGGGCGTCCGGAAACATTTCCTTGAGTTCCGGCACCAAGGGTCCGTTGGGGCCCTGTTCGAAACTGGTGGTCAGGATCGTCGGCAGCTTGAAATATTTCGCGGCAGCCGCCAGGGCCAGCACGTTGTTCTTATAATCGTTCGGAGAAAAATCGTGGACGAGGTTGGTGAGTCCGGTCTGGTGATCCACCAGAAGGACGGCGGCGTCGTTTTTTTCGAGTCGGTTGTATTTGAATGAACTCATGGCGTTTTCTTTTGTTGGATGTGTTTCTGCGCGACGGATCAGTCCATCACCAAGTCCTTATATCCCGCCGGACGGATTGATGGAAATGCCGATTTGTTTGTCATGGCATGCCGTGCCGGCATGACCGTGCAGGCACTCAGTATGGCAGCCACCCGCAACCGGCCACGACCAGCCATTCCAATCTGGCGATCCAGGAGGATCGGGGAAATACCGGCCGCAAACGCGTGGCCGATTCCCCGGCAGCCGAATAATCCGTGATCCAAAGGACCCATCAGCGGGCGGGCACAGGCTGCCACGGTTTCCCGGCCTACGTTCAAGATCAGCGAGCCGCCCATTTTCATGGACTGATAATCTCCCATTGCCCGTTGCTCGAAGCGCCGGATCGGACCATCACGCGCAGAAGTTCGATTTTCCATTCATCGGTCCAGGCTTGGTTGATGGCGCTCTCCCGGTATTCCATGACGCAACATCATGTGAGGGTGGCAACGCGACAACCTTAAATCGAAGTTTCTACCAAAGAACTCACGAATGAGGCTAAACGTCATCCATGCCGGAACATCCGGAACTGCGCCAGCGGGGCGATCAATGCCAATAAAATGAGAAGACGCCGGGCATGGCCGAGGATCTCGCCGACGGGCTTGAGCACCTTGACGGACGGACGGACGCGCCTGACGGAGATCCGCCAGTTCGGCACGTCCACCGCGCCGAAGCGGTATTTGTAGGATTCCGTGCCGCGCAGGAAATCATAGACGCGCGCGCCGCGGTGGAGCGCCTCCTGCATGCAATAACTCTCGAACACGATGCCGGGCGAGTGTTTCCACGTCTCTCCCATGTCGAGCGCGCCGCCCATGTGGCAATAGACCCGGCCGTTGAGAAAATAGTAACAGTTTCCCAGGACGCGCCTGCCGTTCAAGGTGAGGAAACACATGAACAACCAGCCGCGGCGGAACATCTCCCGGCAGACCTCGCGGTGAAAGTCCTCGTTGCGTTCGTGGGAATAAACGCCAGCGCCCACTTTATCCACCATGCGCTTCTGGTGAAGCAGGACGAAGTCATCCATCGCGGCATCAAAATCCGCGGGATCCCCGATGGTCTCGAATCCCACTCTCTCGTGCTCGGTGAGCCGTTCGGCGCGGACGCGCAATTTCTTGCGGAAATGTCCGCTTGTGGCGGCCAGCGTGTCCTCCCAGGTTGCGGCGAGCGCGATCCGCGGGCAGCGGTCGCAAATCTCCACGGATACGGGCAGACCGGCCGCGGAGAGTTCCGCCCCGAGCATCTTGTGAACCGGGGATTCATCGGGTATCTCAACCAACTCGATGGAGTCGAGGGATGTCCAAAGCAAAGCCAGATACCCGGCGAGCGTTTCGATAGCCGCCTTTTCGCGGTCCGGTTGCAGCATGATGTCGAGATGATCCGACAACCCGGTGCCTACGAAACGCAGAGTGCGGCTGGATGCCAGGGAGTTATGCCTTTGCTCTTCGATATAAAATGGCGCGACGGCGATCAGTTCGTCCGCCTCGCGGACCGTCGCCAGATGCAGCATGCGGCGGGAGAATCCTTCGCCATGGTGCCGCCACCAGCAGCGCTGCCAGATGAAGCTCTGGAAAACCGAGGCTCCCGCCGCGGCATGCAGCGCTTCCCATTCCGTTTCGAGCGCGTCGAAACCCTCAGCATCGGAGATCACATGAATCTCCGCCGCAGGTCTTGCGGGCGCCTTCCGTTGGAGCAATCCGTTCATTGAATCCGCTTGCGAAATCGGGGGGCCATCTGCGGGGGGACAGAAGCAGCGGCTGGCGGGATTGGAGCAAAATCACGTCACGGCGGCCATGACGCGATCGCGTGTGGCGCCGGAGGGAAGCGCCCGTAAATTGCGGAGCAAATGATCAAGCCGCCCGAATGCCGGGCATGGCGGATCACAGCACGATTTTCCGGAACTTGGGCACCAGCAGGTGCATGATGATCCATGCCGTCAGGTAGGCGGAACCGCACACCATGAAGAGGATGCCGTAGCCGGTTTCTATCTTGTTCAACTTCGTGTAGTGCGCGAGCAGGTGCCCCGCGACATAGGCGATCAGCAGGCCGCCCGCGGCACCGGCCATGCCGCCGATGCCGGTGACGGAAGCCACGGCTTTTTTCGGGAACATGTCGGATACGGTGGTGAAGATGTTGGCCGACCACGCGGCGTGTGCGGCACAGCCGATAGAGATGGTTGCAACCGCCAGCCAGGTGTTGATTTCACCCAATCTGGAGGCCATCAGCACGCTGAGGGGAAAGAGCGCGAAGATGAACATGGCGAGCTTGCGCGCCTTGTTGGCGTCCATGCCGCCCTCGATGAATTTTTTCGGCAGCCAGCCGCCGAAGATCGAGCCGAATGTGGAGACCGTGTAGATCACCGCGATGGCGAAGGGCCAGCTGATGATGCCCGGCACCTCGCCCTGATGGCCGGGGTTGGCGGCCATGTATGCGGTGGTCTTGCGCGCGTTCTCGCCGGAAAGGAAAGCGGGCAGCCAGAACATGTAAAACCACCAGATCGGGTCGGTCATGAATTTCCCCGTGAAGAAGGCCCATGTCTGGCGGAAGGTCAGCAGTTTGAACCAGGAAACTTTTTCCTGCGCGACGTCGGCGCGCTCGGCCTCCTGCTCGTCCACATCGCTGTGGATGTGATCATATTCCGGCTGCGCAACCTTGCCGCTTGCGAGCATCGCGGAGGGCGAGTCATACAGGCGATACCAGAAGACCAGCCATAGCAATCCGACGAGACCGGTGATGATGAAGGCCCATTCCCAACCCCATGCCTCGGCGATGTAGGGCACGCTGAGCGGAGCGAGAATGGCGCCGACGTTGGCGCCGGAGTTGTAAAGTCCGGTGGCGAAGGCGCGCTCCTTTTTGGGAAACCACTCGGCGATGGTTTTGTTGGCAGCAGGAAAATTACCGGCCTCGGTAATGCCAAGCGCGGCGCGCCAGAAACCGAAGCTCCACGTGTGATGGCCGAAGGCATGACCCATGGCTGCGAAACTCCAGCCGATGAGCGAATAGGCATAACCTTTTTTGGTGCCCACCGCGTCAATGATCCGCCCCGCCAGCAGCATGCCGATCGCGTAGGCGAACTGGAAACTCATCACGACGCGCGAGTAGTTCAGCTCCTGGGACGCCTTGTCGGTTCCGAAAACCCCGTCATCTGATAAAGTTTGCTTCAAAAGCCCGAGCACCTGGCGGTCGAGGTAGTTGATCGTGGTGGCGGCGAAGACCAATCCACAAATGGTCCAGCGGTAGCGGCCAATGGCTTCGTTGACGGAAGAGAAAGACATGATTTCGGGTTTGCGCGGGTTTTGTTTTCCCCATGACCAACGGGTCACGAGCCGCCCGGAAAATCAATGGAAGCGCCATGGCTGGCAAGAATCAAAAGCCGGGACCGCGGCTTGATCCCCCGTCACTCGACGACACCGAGGAATTCCGGCAGGCTGCCCTTCACGCCCGCCAGCCGCGGGATCGCCTCCCACTCGCCGTGATTGCCGACGATGCGGTGCCCCATGCGCCGCAGCGTTTCTCCGGGTGCGGCGCGCGCCGGATGATGCATGCGCAGCCGTTCGCCATCGGCATCCCGCAGCACATTCCATGCGAAGGCCGGGCGGCTGTCCACCATGCCCTTTTTATCGCCCCACGCGCGAGACTCGCCGAAACGCAGATCGCCCACCCAAGCGCCTTTGACGTGGGCGCGCGCGATCCACCAGCCATCGGAAAACCATTTGAGCGTTTTCACCTCGCGCATGTCCTCCATGCCGGCGAGCGCCTCCGCTCCGCGCGGATAGATCGTCCAACGCACCTGCGTGTCGTCGTTTTCCCACACCGTGCGATAGCCCACCCATAACTCGTCTCCGCGATCCACCACGCAGCGCCACAATATGATATTGAATGGGGTGGGCGCCTCCATGCGGCGCTCGTAGGACACGCCGCGCCGTTTCAAGTCCGCCTCGAATCCATCGGACGCCACAAACTTCATGCCCACACTCAACAACGCGTATGCCGTGGAGATGCCCAGCCCCCACGCGTTGAGCCTGCGCCGCTTGGGCAGTTGTTTTTTCGTGCGCAAAAACGCCAGCCAGACCAGCGCCACCAGCATCGGCATGGTGAAAAACAAATCGATGATGAACAAATGATTGAAGCCGACGCGGTGATCGGAGAACGGCCATAACACCGATGTGCCATAGACCGTGAAACAATCGATGAGCACATGCGTGCTCCACGCCATGAAGACAAACCAACCTGCCAGCGCGCGGCTGATTTTCTCGCGTTTCCAGAGTTTCGCCAGCGGCGATGACAAGGCCCAGGAAGCCAGCACCATCACCAGCAGCGAGTGGCTCGGCCCGCGGTGCCACCAGAGGTTCGCCGCGTTGTCGAGAAGCGGCGCGACAAGGATGTCCAGATCCGGCAACGTGCCGAACAAGGCGCCCCACGCCAGCGCCCGGTTGCCCAGCCGCCTGCCCAACATCATTTCCCCGACCGCCGCGCCCAGTGTTGCCTGTGTGATCGAATCCACGGCGGGAAACATGCCTGAATTGCCGGTCAGGCAAACTCCAAAACGCCGCTTGGAAATCCGGCCCTGGAAATCGCGCGGGAAGTGTCGCAGGTCCTTGGAAATCATTCATGGCGCTTTGAATGCGCCACTCCACCTCAAGCCATCGGCCCGGGTCCGAAGATCTCGTCGCCGTTTTGCTGCCGCAGGAACAGCAGGCCCGGCGCGTCCTTTTCGCGATAAGTCTTTTCCTTCATCCGCCACAACAGGCGCGGCGAGGCGAAGGGGATCGGCACGCCATCCACCGTGCGGATGATGGAATCCTTGATGGCTTCCTCATAGCGGATGCCGCAGGCGGAGGCCATCAAGTCCACGCAGATTTAGTCGCCGACGCGGACCAAGCTGTATTGGGATACCTCGCCGGGGGCGAGTTCCTTCACGGCCTCGTCGGGGAGGATTTCCAAGGCTTGATAAACGAGCGCCTCGTTTTCCAGAGATGTGTCGATGACGAAATCGATATCCATGGTGGACCTGGGATCGCCTGCCGTGATGATGGCAAAACCTCCAATCACGATGTAACGGGCTCCCAGATCGTTGAGTCTGGCGCAGAGTTTCACAAAGTCCTCCTGCGCCGGCGCGCGGGATGTCAGCTCTTCGCCCTCGGGCCAAACTTCATCATCCATTGGTCTGCCTCCTCATGGGTTTTAAACGGGAAAACGCCACGCCGAGGCAGCTTGTGTCCGGACGCAGTGAGTAAACCGGTCGCCAGCTTGTTCAGATCGCTTGCCACCCGCAGCGGCTCCGTCGGCGGCTTGCGGCGGCCGACCTGCTTGCCGATGGTTTCCTCCAGATTGATGACGGTGCGCGGTTCGTTCACGGTGGCAAGCTGGCACGCCGCCTTTGACGTGGCGAGGGCTTGTTCCCTCACGCCACCAGCGCTTTCAACCTGCGGCAGACTTCCTCCACATTCGCGCGGGAGTTGAAGGCGGAGATGCGGAAGTAACCTTCGCCCGCGGAGCCGAAGCCGGAACCGGGAGTGATGACGACCTGGGCCTCGCCCAACATTTTGTCGAACATGTCCCATGATGTGAGACCGGCGGGGCAGCCTACCCAGACGTAAGGCGCGTTCACCCCGCCGAAGACGGGGAGTCCGGCTGCGGCGGCAGCTTCGCGGAGGAGTTTGGCGTTGCCCATGTAGTGTTCGATAAGCGCGGCGACCTGTTGTTTTCCTTCTTCCGAGAAAACAGCGGCGGCGGCTTTTTGCACGGGATAACTCGCACCGTTGAACTTGGTGCTGTGGCGGCGGCTCCAGAGTTGGTGAAGCGGGACGCGCGTGCCGTCAGCGGCTTTGCCGGTGACGGTTTTCGGGATGACGATGTAGGCGCAGCGCACGCCGGTGAACCCGCCGTTTTTCGAGAAGGAACGGAACTCGATGGCGCAGTCGCGCGCGCCTTCGATTTCAAAGATCGAGCGAGGGATCGCCGGGTCCTGGATGAAGGCTTCGTAGGCGGCGTCGAAGAGGATGATCGAGTCGTTTGCCTTCGCATATTTCACCCATGACTCAAGCTGCGCGCGGGTGGCGACGGCACCGGTCGGGTTGTTGGGGAAGCAGAGATAGATGATGTCGGCTTTTTCCTTCGGCACATCGGCGACGAAGTTGTTGGCGGCGTTGCATTCCAGATAGAGCAGGCCGGCGTAGGCGCCTTTTTCATCGGCGTCGCCGGTGTTGCCGGCCATCACGTTGGTATCGACATAGACCGGATAGACGGGATCGGTGATGGCGATGACGTTTCCTTTGCCGAAGATGTCGAGGATGTTGCCGGTATCGCATTTCGAGCCGTCGGAAATGAACACTTCGTCGGCGGAGATGCCGAGATTGGCGAACTGGTTGTCCACGATCGCCTGACGGAGAAACTCGTAGCCTTGCTCCGGACCATAGCCCTTGAAGGTGTCGCGGCTCGCCATTTCATCAACGCCCCCGTGCATCGCCTTGACCACTGCGGGCGGCAGCGGCTCGGTCACGTCGCCGATGCCGCAGCGGATGATGCGCGCGGCTTTGTCGGGGTTGGCCTCGCTGTAGGCTTTCACGCGGCGGGCGATTTCGGGGAAGAGGTAACCGGCTTTGAGTTTGAGAAAATTCGAGTTGATGGCTGCCATGGCGGCGGAGGGTTTAGACGCGCGTCTCGCGGCGCGCAAGGGCGGAACGGCGATCCGCATTCGACAACGCGCCACGAAACGGGTTGCGGCGGTGGCCCGCATCGTTGAAGAATCCGCGCATGGAAATGCCGCGCCGCTATCCGCTCATCTTCAACCCCAAGGCACGCAGCCAGAAGGGCGGGAAGGTGCTGCGTTTCCTCATGCAGCACGCCAACCGCTTCGCGCTTTACGCCACCGACCACGCGGGCGAGGCGCGGGATCTTGCGGCGCGTTTCGCCGCGCAGGGCGAGCCGGTGGTGATCGCCGCCGGCGGCGATGGGACGCTCAACGAAGTGGTCCGCGGCCTGGCCGGCACCCCCACCATTCTCGGCGTGCTGCCCGCCGGGACGATGAACGTTTTCGCTCGCGAGATGGGCATTCCCTTCGACTCGCTGGAGCGCGCCTTCGCGGTGATCGAATCCGGCTGCGTGCGCGAGATCGATTTGTTCGAGGCAAACGGTTCGCCCTTCGTGCAAATGGCCGGCGTGGGATTCGACGCGCGCGTGATCGAGGAAACGACATGGGAGTCCAAGAAGATGCTCGGCCCCCTCGCCTATCTGTTGGCGGCCGTCAAAGTGCTCGGTGAAAAACCGCCGCTCATGGAAGTCGTCTGCGCCGACGGGCGCCGCGAGCAGGGCGTGGCCGTGCTTGCGGGAAACGGCTCGCTCTACGGTGGGCAGTTCCGGGTTTTCCGCAATGCCGACAACCGCGACTCGAAACTCGACGTGTTGGTTTACAAAGAAGCGGGCTATAAACTCGTGCTCGATTCCCTGCGCGGCCTCGCGCTCGGCGGCATTGATCTGATGGCGTCCACCAGCGCTTTTCAGACCGAGGCATTCACCGTGCATGCGAATCGCGAAGTGCCCGTGGAAGTGGACGGCGAATGGATCGGCCGCTTTTCCGAAGTGTGCTTCAAGGAAACACCCGGCCGCTTGCGCGTGCTCGCGCCGGAACAGGCGCCTGCCGGAACTTTTTCCGAAGTGCTCAAAACGTGGTTCCAATGGCCGCGCCGCCAGCCCGAACTCGAAACCGCCCGCCTTCCGTGAAAGCCGCCACGAAAACCACCATCCGGCGCTGGTTCAAGCGGCTGCGGAATGCGGTCGTCTTGCTAGTCATCGCGTTCGTGGTGCTCGTGACATATGCGAACATCACCGCCGTCTGGGCATCGCGCGGCAGGATTTTTTCAGAGGTATCAAAAGTCCCCGTCACCAAGGTCGGTCTTGTGTTGGGCACCACCGACCGGATCGGCGGCCGTGAAAACCTGTATTTCCGCTATCGCATCGATGCCGCCGCCGAGGCCTTCCACGCCGGCAAGGTGGAAACCCTGATCGTTTCCGGAGACAACCGCTCATCCCGCTATTACGACGAACCGGAAAAGATGCGCCAGGCGCTCGTCGCCCGCGGTGTTCCCGTCGCACGCATCGTGGACGACGGCGACGGCATCCGCACGCTCGACTCCGTCATCCGCGCCAAGGAAATTTACGGAGCCGGCACCGTGCTCTTCATCAGCCAGCGCTTTCACATCGAGCGCGCCATCTACCTTGCCAAGGCGCACGGCCTCAACGCCTATGGTTTCGAGGCCCGCGATGTGGAAACCCAGGCCGGCATGAAAACCCGCGTCCGCGAAATCGGCGCGCGCGTGAAAATGTGGCTCGATGTCAACTTCCTCAACACCCGCCCGCAAAGGCTCGGTGAAAAGGAACGGCTGCCCGAGTGATGCTGACATGGAGCGCGGACTTCAATCCGCTCTCTTCACTCATCAATCATGTCATGATAGACATCAATCTTCTCCGCCTCGAAGCGACGCAGCGCGCTGCGGAATTCCCGTGAGGCCTCGCGGCGTTTCACGGCTTCCAATGCGGCGAACACCTCCTCCCTCGCCTGCTCGAACCCGCGCGCTTCTTTCGGTTTGCGATCGGTCACCTCCACCAGATGCCAGCCGATGCGCGTGCGCAGCAGGGCGGGCGTGTTCGGTTTGAGGGAAAACACCGGTGCGGAAAAATCCTCCGGAAGACGCCCGCGGCTCATCCATCCGAGATCGCCGCCGCGCGTCTTGCTTGCGGGGTCCTCGCTTAGACTTGCGGCGAGCGTTGGAAAATCCGCCCTGCCGCTTGTTAGATCGGCCAGCGCGGTTTCAAGCAGCGCCTTCGCCTCCTCGTCGGGGCGGTTGAGCGTGGCGATGAAGACATGCCTCGCGCGCACCCGTTCCGGAAGCGCGAGCTGGCCGCGGTTCCGCTCGAACCACTCGCGCGCCTCGTCCTCGGTCACCGCCGCCAGCGGACCGGTTTTGAGTTCCACATATTTTTCCTGCTGGATGCGCGCGGCGAGCCGGTCGCGCAGATCGTTCTCGCTGGCGATGCCCTGTGATTTCATCGCGGCCTCCATTTCGCCTTTCGATTCAAAGCGGCCCAACAACCGCAGCAGTCGCTCGTTCACCTCCTCGTCGCCCACCCTGAGTTCGGTGGCGTTGACCTTGGCTTTCACGCGCAGCAGCTCGTGGTCGATCAGGTCCTCAAGCGCGGCATAGCGCACAAGCTTGAGGTTATGCGGCGTGAGATCCGCGGGATTTTTCCCCTCAAGCCAGAGCCGCTCGCGCACGGCGCGCTCGAGTTGGTCGCGCGTGATTTGGTGGTTGAACACGCGTGCGACGACGCCCCGCGACTTGGCGAGGCGGACGGCCTCAGGGCTTTTCGGGTCCGCCAGATCGATGCGCCTGCGCAGAGGACCGTGAAACACAAACAGATCCCCGGCCAGCCACGCGGCCACCGTGCCGTAGATGGCGAGACGTAGCGTGAATCTGCCGAGTGGAGTCATGAAGCGCCTGCCGGGTATCCGATCGCAGCCGCGAAAGAAAGCCCAATGATCCCGGCCCTCCGCCGGAGTTGCGTTTCCGCGGGAGTCGATGTTGGATCGCGTCCGGCATGAAAACCTATCGCAAGCCATCGCAGATCAAAGTGGGTGTCGTCGGTTACGGCGGCGCGTTCAACATGGGCCGCCAGCACCTCATGCAGATGCAGGCCGCGGGCATGACCCCCGTGGCCGTGGCGGAACCGGACGCCGCGCGCCTCGAAGCGGCTGCCGCGGAGTTTCCCGGCATCGAAACCTATGCCGATATCACCACCATGCTCAAGCGCTCCGCCGTCGATCTGGTGGTCATCATCACGCCGCACAACACGCACGCGCCGCTTGCCCTGCAATGCCTCAAAGCCGGCCGCCATGTCGTTTGCGAGAAACCCCTCGCCATCACCACCGCCGAGGTCGATGCGATGATCCGCGCCGCAAACATGGCCGGTGTGATGCTTTCCACCTATCACAACCGCCACTGGGACGGCCGCATCCTCCAGGCCGTCGATCTCGTGCGGAGACAAAAACAGATCGGCGATGTTGTTAGAATCAAGTGCCACATGGGCCTCTATGGCAAACCCGGCGACTGGTGGCGCGGCAGCCTGGGCATTTCCGGCGGCATCCTCTACGACTGGGGCGTCCACCTGCTGGAGTATTCGCTGCAGTTGATCGATTCGCCGGTCAGCGAGGTTTCCGGCTTCGCGCACCGCGGCTTCTGGGCGCCGCAAACCGTTTGGAAAAAGGACTGCATCGAGGACGAGGGCTTCGCGGTGGTGCGTTTCAAGAGCGGCCAGTGGCTCACGCTCGCCATCACCCACATCGATTCCAAACACCCGGAAGGCTGGGTCGAAATCACCGGCACGCGCGGCACGCTCCTGCTCGATGAGCGCCACTCGACGCTTTACCAGCACCGTGACGGCAAACAAATCACCACCCGCATTTCGAATCCGCCGGACGAGGGCGAACGTTATTATGAAAACGTCCGCGACCATCTGGTGAAGGGCCGCCCGCTGGTCATCACCGCCGGGTGGTCTCGCCGCCCGATCCACATCCTCGATCTCGCCGCACGCAGCGCAAAAACAGGCCGCGCGCTGGCAGCGAAGTATGGCTGATGCGAATTGATATAAGATTGGCGGGGGCACGCGCCACTGTCACTAATTTCCACGCCCGGAAGCAGAGAGCAGGCGCTTGAGCCTGGTGTTGAAATCATCCGCCGCCTTGAGCTTGTCCAGCGTGAGATGCATGCGGTAGCGCCAGTAGTAGGGCATGATGGCCGGCACGTTGATGCGTTCTGCATCGGGGTCGGGATGGCGGAGGGTTTCATCCATGGCCAGCAGGTCCTGCAAGGGGAAGACGGCCCACATCGCGGGTGAGTGGAGATGCTGGTCGATGATGCGGGTGGCGAGTTCGCCGGAGAGTTCCAGCGGAGGAAACGCGGCTCCAAGCATCTGCCATGCGAAGTTCGCGGTGGCGTGCGCGTCCTCGCGCCACCAGCCGCGCAATGTTGGCATGTCATGAGTGGAGGGGCTGACCACGCTCAGATAGGGCGCGCGAGCGGGATCGGCGAATTCGACTTTGCTGGACTTGGGCATGCGCTGGATTTCCAAGGACAGGATGCCCAGCTCGTTCATCACGCCGGGCACGCAGTCGGGCACCATGCCGAGGTCCTCGCCGCACAGCAGCATCGGGCTGGCATGGCGCATGACGGGGAGCTTCTCCAATCCCCTCGCCTGCCAGAAGTTTTCCTGACGGCGGTAGAAATAATCGACATACAAGTCATCGAGTTTGCATTTCGAATCATGATCGAGTTCGAGGAACGAACGCGTCATGTGCATCGAGCAGCGCGGATGGAACAGCGTGCCGTTGGAGCCGGGCACTTCAAAGAACAGCACCTCGCTCGCGCAATCGAACAAGCCAAGGCGGATGCGTTCCATGCGCTCGCGCTCCGCGTCATCCGAGGCATCAAGCGTTGCGAAGTGATCGGCGATGCGTTTCTGCGTGGCGACGTGGTCGCGGAGTTTGAAATATCCGTGGCCGCAGTCGTCGAGGTAGCTGTCGAGCACCTCCGCCAAGTCATCGCCGAAGCGTTCGTCGAGCGAATGGGCGCGGATGTAGGGGCGGCAGTAGCGGTTGTAATCAAACGGGATTCCGCGGCCGTGGATCTCGCCGATGTGGACCGGCATCGCGGGATCGAACCATCCCATGATGCCCTCCACCTGATCGCCGGGGATTTGCCAGATGCGGAAAAACCCGAGGATGTGGTCGATGCGGTAGGCGTCGAAATAGCGGCTGAGTTTCGCGAAACGGGAACGCCACCACGCGTAGCCGTCGGCGCTCATGACTTCCCAGTTGTAGGTCGGAAAACCCCAGTTCTGGCCCTTGATGGCGAAGGCGTCTGGCGGCGCGCCGGCCTGCGCGTCCATTTTGAAAAGATGCGGCGCGGACCACGCGTCCACCGACTGGCGGTCGATGCCGATCGGCAGGTCGCCCTTGAGGGCGATGCCCCGCGCATGCAGGTGGGCGACGGCGTCGGCAAGCTGGCGGTCGAGTTCATACTGAAGCCAGATGTGATAGGAAACATCCGGCCAGGCGGCATGACCGGGCGCGGCCATGGCATCGGCTTTATCGCTGTCGAAAACCGCCCACTCGCGCCAGCGGCTGAAGTCCGCGCTGCCGTATTCGTCGCGCTTCACGCAGAACACGGCGTAGGGAACCACCCAGTCGCGGTTTTCGGTTAGAAACTTCTTGAAACCGGTGCCGGCGGTGATCTTTGCGTGGTGTTTGTCGAAGATCGCGCGGGTGAGGCGCAGTTTCGCCTTCATCACCGCCTCGTAATCGATTTGATCGAGGGCGTTCAGCCGCTTGCGCGTTTCATCCAGGTCTTTGTTAAAGGCCGGAGTCATGGCATGACCCATGTCCTCGATGCGCAGATACAGCGGATGCAGCGCGAACACGCTGATCGCGGAGTAGGGATAGGAGTCCGTCCAGTCGTGCGAGGAGGTGGTGTCGTTGATGGGCAGGATCTGAATCATCTTCAAGCCGACACCTGCCGACCAGTCGGCGAAGTTCTTGAGATCGGCGAACTCGCCCACACCGAGGCTTTTTTCACCGCGCAGGGAAAACACCGGCATCGCCACACCGGCGGCGCGGAACAACTGCGAGCTGTCGCGGCGGTAACCTTCATCGCTGACAATCGTGTGTTGTTTCTCGCTGAAACCGCGCTCGGCCAGTGTGCGGTTCGCGCCGTGTTCCAGGCCGATGGCGCAGCCGAGTTTGGTATCATACAGCCCGTATTTGTATTCGATCCACCAACCATCCGGCAGCTTCACATCCGCCTGCCAGACATCGGCGGCGATCTCGGTCATCGGCACGGCGGAATGCCAGCCCCAGTCGCCGAGACCGGCCGCGCCGCCTAACAGGCAGGGCACGTGGCCCGCGGGCACGGCGGCCATGCGGAGCTTGAAGCTGTGATTCGCATTGAGCGCGGGTTTCGGCTTTGAAAAATTCCGCCGGGCGGGCAGCACCGCCTGGAAAGCGGCGGTTTGAAAGGCGTAATCCACCGTTCCCGCGGAACACCAGTCGTCGCACAACAGCAGCGTGTCCGTCACGGCGGGGTCCGCGTTGGCGATGCGCGGAGAATTCCATTCGTCGAGTTCCACGCCGTTGTGGTCCTGGCGCAGTTGATAGTGATATTCGAGCCGCATGCGTCCGGCTCCCTTCACATGAAGTTCCGCGTGCCACTGGCGGTCGTTCAACCACCGCATCGGCAGCACCTGCTCCAGACGGACGCCGGTATCCTCCAGCACGGTGGCGAGTTTCAAACGCAGGAACTGGCCGGGAACGGTGTGATAGTTGAGGCGGAAAACGATCTTCATGGGTTGAGGGCTTTGAAGTGGTGCCATGCTAATGTCGCCAATCGCCGTGGCGATGGGAAAAAAGTGCAGTCCCACCCTCAAGCCCCGCGCATCAGCGAGATTTCCGCGAGGGTGACCATCGCTTTGAGCAGTTCCTCGCGCGGAGTCGTCTTGAGATCGGCCACCGGCACGGCGCGCTCCAGCGTGAACTTGCCGGAGCGCGTGCGGCGCAGCGCGCTGAGGTGCCCGCCGCAGCCGAGTTTCGCGCCGATGTCATGGGCATAGGTGCGGACGTAGAAACCTTTCGAGCAGTTGACGGTGAAATCGATCTCCGGCAATTCGATGCGCGTCACCTGATAGCCGGTGACGCGGACCGGACGCGCGGCGCGTTCGACCTCCTGGCCCTTGCGGGCGAGTTTGTAGAGCGGCACGCCGTCTTTCTTGATGGCGGAAACCATCGGCGGCATCTGCTCGAACTCGCCGGTGAAGGCGTCGAAGGCTTGCTTTATCTCACCTTCCGAAAACGCGGGCACGGGTTTCGTTTCCAACACCTCGCCCTGCTTGTCCTGCGTACTGGTGACGGAGCCGAGAGTGAGAGTGCCGACGTATTCCTTGTCCTCGCTCATCAGCAGGTCCTGGATCTTGGTGGCACGGCCGATGACGAGCATCAGCAGACCGGTGGCCATCGGATCGAGCGTGCCGCAGTGGCCGATCTTCTTGGTGTTGAGCGCGCGGCGGGCGATCGCCACGACATCGTGCGAGGTCATGTCGGGCGCTTTGTCGATCAGCAGCACGCCGCTCGGGCCCTGCGCATCCATGGGGTTCGGTTTCATGAGGAACGGAAGAAGTTGAGAGAGGATGGTTGAGAGAGGATGGAAAAAGAGTCAGGCACCGCGAATCTGGCGAATCCTGCGAATCTTTTCAGACTAGGCTTCTGATTTCGCTTCCTCGATGCGGCGATGAATGGCGGCGAGAACCTGCTGTTTCGCAGCTTCGAGCGGGCCCTTCATGCGGATGCCCGCGGCGAGCGCGTGGCCGCCGCCGCCGAATGCGGAGGCGATCTTGCAGACGTCGAGTTCGCGGTCCTTCGAGCGCATCGAGACGCGCACCTTGCCATCCGGCAGCTCTTCGAAAAACGCGGCAAGGCGCACGCCGCGGATGGCGCGGATGACATCGATGAGTCCCTCGCTGTCCTCCGGCCGCAAGGCGAGATCGAGCCGGGTTTTCTCGCGCAGCTCCCAATGCGCGACGACGCCGTCCGGCGAACGCTCAAGCGTGTTGAGCAGCGCGCGCATCAGTTCGAGGCGGCGGTAAGGATGCTCGTCGTAGGTCTTGGAGTTGATGGTTCCCACATCCAGGCCGCGGCGGACGAGGTCGGCTGCCATCTCATAAGTGCGCGCGGTGGTGGACGGGTATTGGAACGATCCGGTGTCGGTGGAGACGGCGACATAGATCGCATCGCGCGTTTCCGGTGGAAGTGGCAGATCAAGGGCGGTGATGAGGTCGTAAAGAATTTCGCCGGTCGCCGGGCTGGTGGAGTCGATCAGATTGAGGTCGCCATACTTCGGATTGGAAATGTGGTGATCGATGTTAAGCCAGAGTTTGGCCTTCGAGGCGGCGTGCAGCGCGGCATCGCCCAGGCGCGGTTTGGTCGCCGTGTCCAGCGCGATGGCCACCTCGACATCAAGCGGCTCCGCGGGCGGTGTCTCGATGATTTCCGAACCTGATAAAAAGGCTAGGTTTTCAGGCAGTCCGTCCTCGTTGATGAGGCGCACGGATTTCCCCATGGCTTTAAGCGAGTAACCAAGCGCAAGCTGCGAGCCGATGGCGTCGCCATCCGGGCGGACGTGGCTGATGAGAACGAAGGACTGGCGGGAACGCAGGACCTCGCCGATTTGATCGATGGTCGCGGTGACGGGTGTATCGGAAATTTCGCTCATGGGGTGGAACCGGGGCGCGGGGCGCGGATTCTTGCCGCGAGCCGCCGCCACGCAAGGATAAACGCCCCGTGAAATAACGGCGGCGCGGCACCCGGCGATCGACGCTCCCGGAGTCTCTTCTTTGATGGTGCTTGTGAAAATCCGAACATGCGCCCGCGCATCGACACGCCTCAAGCCGGGTATCTTTGCCCTCCGCAAAGCCACTCTGACGGGGAACAGGCATCGGACAACCCGCTACCCGCTCCGAGTCGGGGTCCGAGGGTGACTACCCACCTCAACTCCGGCGGAAATGGAAGCCCGGATTCAAATATGGACCTTGCCCGTCGTTGGCTGAGCGGCTTGTTCCGCCTCTCTGAATGGGTTGCCCGTTACGCGCCAGATGACGAGCAGCGTTATGGCATGAAATATTGCGATTCCGAGATTACTGACCACGACCGGGTTTTGAAGTGATCCCACCGTAACTGGCGTTGTCAGCTTGTAGAGAATCTGAACCGATAACAGTGCCGCCACAGAGCTTGGATTTCGAAATACGAGAAACAGGCAGGATGCGAGAAGCATGCTCAAATAAATCGAAAGGAGGATGCCGCGCGCTGCCGTCGCCTCGCCGTATCCTGCCTGAGACCAATCCGCGTCCGTAATGAGGCCGACGCAAACCGGAATGAGAACGGCGATGTTCAAAAGCAGTGAAAGAATTATGAGTTTTTTCATTAAACAGGGAATGTGGTGAAAACTCGAAGATCGCCGACGGTCGGAGAGAAGCCGAATGGCTTCTTTTGCCGAGCGTTAGATGTGCGCCCACCGGCGCGATTGGAAAGAGGTTGAAGTGAAATTGGAAAGTTTATGGCCCGTTGGTGCGCGACGCCTTGTTCCTTGCTCTTCATTCTTTGGGTTCTTCAAGGATGGATGGGCGGAAAACCGGCAAGCCTGGGAACCGACGCTTGAGCAGCTTCGTGAAAGCCATGACATGCTGATGCGTCGAATCGAGCGCGATAACAGCGGCCCTCAACAGGTTGCGGTTCTGGTCGGCAAAAAGCTTCATGTCTGTCGGCTTCGCGCTGATCACGGACTGCCCTGTCGCCTCGTCAAATTCGTGGACCTCACAACTTCGCATAATCTCATGGAGATGGTCGTTCCGTTCGCGGAGAGCCTCGACAAAGTTGAAGAAGTGCGACTCTGACAAACTAAGCTCATGAAGAAACTCAGAATCAGAAGGATCGGCAAGAAAACTGAGGCTTGGAAAATCGAGCTTAGTGTCCGGGGAATATTGAAGGATGAAAGATGTCTCGCGCTCAGGGATCAAACCTCTTCGGTCTTCGGTCATCGACTTGCGTCGGAAGTTCTCCAAGGCCGAAAAACGCGATATGAGCGTGAACATCGCCGTCGCCGCTGCCCGATACTGCAACTTCCGCTCGGCGTCCTCTTGCTGCTTCACGGCGAATCGGTAGGCAGCATACGCACCAGCGCCCGCGCCGAAGAGAGCGGTGAAAAAGCCGACAAACCCATTGACGACGACTTCAAGAATGGTGGCGCAGGTCATGTCTTTAATTCTTCAACGAACGTTTGATGTGCACCCACCGGCGCGATTGAAGAGGATGCTGAAATGAAATTGAAAAGCTTATGGCCGGTTAGTGCGTCATGACATGTTAGCCTATTCCGGATTCTGGTATTGAACTCGTAGTTGGTAAAGGTTACGCAAGACCTCAATCACTTGAGGAATGGCACGATTGCGTGTCTCAAAACCCCACACGGCCATGTGTGCCTCCACTTCCTCCTTACGCTCCACCTTAGCGATTCGCGCTCTGATCTCAAGTTCGTCGATGTCCGTAATGGCTGGCTGAACCTCAAGTCTGCAACGCCCGCACGAGATCGACGTCAACTTCGCGAGAGCTCGATAAAGTCGTGCTCCATGTTCAATGTTGGAATCGGAGGGATGCGTCGCGATCAGATCATAAATCCTAAGTCGATCCTTGATAAAATTCTCAGAATCATGTCTTACGCCAATCTGTTCGGCGTCAGACACAGAAAAATTCATTAAAGATGCAGACTCTGCTGCTTCATATCTGAGGAGGCTGAGCGCAACATCGTAATCTCTATCAAACTCGGATTGGTTACGATGCCAATCCCAGATGCAGTAGTAGGCAAATGCAGCCAATTCTGCCTTAGCTATTTGATTCCGTGCTGGCTCAAGATCACTTGAAAAAGTGTCCCGG
>Ga0315904_10002796_pt1 | contig 26475 bp, 14 predicted proteins | sample LakEriMetagenome_6_FD_203529 | JGI IMG/M metagenome (GOLD analysis project Ga0315904, IMG submission 203529) | Freshwater fungal communities from buoy surface, Lake Erie, Ohio, United States - Buoy 12 MA120 | ecosystem: Environmental > Aquatic > Freshwater > Lake | place: USA: Lake Erie, Ohio...
AATTATTACTTAATGGTAATGGACAAGGGTTTGTTGAGTGGTACTATGAATACCTACAAAAAATATTTGACCAAAAAATCCCTTTAATGGATATTGCAAGTAAGGCAAAAATTAAACAATCAATTGATGATTACATCAAAAGAAGTAAAACTAAAACAAAGGCCGGTGCTTTAATGTCGAGACAAGCCCATATGGAACTTGCAATAAATGAAGGTCTTAATGTTAATCTTGGTGATGTAATCTATTATGTAAACAACGGAACAAAGGCTTCACACGGTGATGTTCAGAAAGTAAATAAACCAAAGAAAGGGTGGAATGAAGAACAATTAAAAATTTTCTTTTCAAATACAAAATTAAATCCAGATACGATAGAATCTGTTATACAACTTAACTGTTATAGAATTAACCCCCAAGAATTAGAAAGTAACCCAGGACTTACTGGTGAATATAATATCCAAAGGGCAATTGCAACATTTAATAAAAGAGTAGAACCATTACTTGTTGTTTTTAAAGAAGAAGTAAGAGACGGACTTTTAGTTAAGAATCCAGAAGAAAGACCATTCTTTACAAAAGACCAGTGTGAATTAATTAATGGAGTTCCTTTTGAGGAAAAAGATCAGGATGATATACAAAAAGACCTCATCGATATGGAAAAGGGAGAAGTTGAGTTTTGGGAAAATGTTGGTATAAATCCACAATATATTTACGAATTAGCTGAAGAGGGGTGGGAAGAATATATTTAACCAAGTTTTAAACCGTCACTTGATAGGATATACCAGTTTCCTTCAACAAACTGAAACTGAACACAAGCTCCTTTTTCTAAAAGGAGTTCATCCCATTCTTCATCAATTTGACCAATATCAGTTTTTACAATAACACTAGATAAAGATTTTATTGTAATTTTAGAACTTGTTTCAGAATTTAAAGTAACTTCGGATTGTTCTACGTTTCTTACAATTAATAAAGATTCTTCACCAGTTTTATAGATTGGTTCTGAAATTACTTTATTGGTAACTTGTGGTACTACTACAACTTCACTTGGTATTTCAATCGGAATATGTGTTTGATATTTTACAATATTTTTTCTTGGGGTTATATTCTCAACTCTTATCATATCACATAAATTTGTCTTGGCATTGCTCTGAACTTGAGCTGTTTATTTAAGTTTTCAGCAAGTAATGCTTCACGTTCCATAACTTTTTCTGGTTTCAATCTTGTAAGTCTTCCTTCAGCACCAATAAGTTCATCAATAAGTTTTGTCTTTTCATCTTTAGCTTCAGTTGCCAGTGATGTGTAATCCATAGTTAAATCACCACCTTCACCTGTTTTTAAGTTTCCACTAAACTTACCTCGTACTCTAGATAATGTTTCCTTACAATAAGCAATAAACCATCTTCTAACCCAAACTTGTGCTGGGTTATTTAAATCGTTCCAACCCATTTTATCAAATGGAACATCCGATGGTAGTCTTATTATGTCTGGATTTTCAGCCAAACATTTATCTCTATCACCACCATCATCGTAATACCAATACCAAACTCTACCTATCATCAAAGTTGAATTACCAAAATCAAATTTACCACCAGGTGTATTCATTAAATGAACAGCTTTTTTACCTTCTGGTAATGCTGTTACACGATATGTTAATTCACCGGCAATAATTCTTCTTTGTATGTTAATTTCTTGCATTCTTAATAACATATCAAAAGCTGGCATCATAAAATAACTACCACCCATATTACCCATTTGAGCTAAACCTCCACCTCCTCCGAGACCACCACCAACACCTAAAGAACCAAAAGACCAAGGGTCAAATACCATATTATTTAATTCAGGTGGAGAATACCATAACAATTCGTTTAATTCACGACCAGCTGGAATTTCATATATCTGTTGTTTAGGTACTAATTGTATATAATCTTTCTTCAATACAGAGTCACCACCTGCTTGTAAACCAACAATTTTAGAATACGCATATGTGTAACGTGTTTCGTAATCAAGACTTCTTGTTGTGAAAGCTTTTGTTAATGATTGAGTATCTAAATTAAGATTGTAAAGTGCGGTCCATTGAGATTCGATTAACCAATCTTGTACGTATTGTGAATATTCGTCAATTGAAAATTCAAGAAGAGTGTCCATTTGTTCATCTTCTAATTCAACACTTCTAAGTGGAGCACCAAGTAAGTGTCTTACTTTTGTATACAATTTACTTCTTTCTGGTTCATCAATAATTGCCATTGCGATTTTTATATATAAATATCACAATAAATTATTTTAGTATTCTTCTTACATCCATTTTAAATCTTTCGTTTCTTGAAAGATTCCTAATTATGTCTTGAGGTATATTATCACCTAATCTACCAACACCATATTTTTGACCTAAATTATTAAATAAATCAAGAACTTCTTTTGTTTTTTCATCACCTAATAAAAATTCTGAATATTCTTTAGCTGATATTTTTGGAAATGAAATTTTTCCAACTATTGGTGCAACTTCTGAACCTTTTAATTTTAAAATTTTAGTTGAAAACCGTATCTGTTGTGACCCTTTTGATTTAGGAGCCGTTGTCATTCCAGGAAGTTTAAGTATGTTTTTCAAAGCATTTTTATCATAATAATATAACGCAATTTCAAAATCATCTTTAGGTATTCCAAGTAACATACCGTCAACATCAACTAGTAAATGACTAATTAAATCTTCGGCAATATTTCTAAAATCTTGATTATCACTTCCAATTAATTTTGCTATTACATTTGGTTCACTAACAATACTTTCTAAAAATTTTTTATTTTCTTCACTACCAGTATATGTTTTAATATATTCACCAAGTGAAGATTTTACACCTTTTAATACTGGTGACTCACTTGTGTTTCTAACAATCTTACAAGAAATCTTTGAACTATCTGGACCAATAACATCATAGGGTGTATTTAAACCAGTTGACATTTGTCCACCAAGTAATCCAGAAACTAAAGCCTCAAAATCAAAACCTCTAGTTCTACTTGTTATAAACCTTTGAAAGTAATTATTAAATCTAAATCTTGTTCTTTCAGAAGTATTATTTAAATCTAAAGACATTAAACCAGTAATGGACCTATCAAATTTTAAACCACGTTCTTCAATTTCAGTTGTAATAATATTATTAATTGCTGCTTCAGATGCTTCAGCATCCAAAGGTATTAGTCTAATTTTTTGTAATTCACGATTCATAATCTTTTTCATATCTGGTTGGAATTCTTGACTTTCTAATAGAACTCTTAAAAAAGACTCATTTAATTTTTTCTTAGATTTACCAACATAAAGTTCGTTTACAAATTCCCAATTTACATGGTTCCAGAATTTTTTTATATATTCGTCTCTTTTGTTTCTATATCTAAGATAATAGGCGTGTTCCCACAAATCAAGACCAATAAGTGGATATCCACCATCTTTAACAATATTCATAAGTGGATTATCTTGATTTGGTGTTGACATGATTTTTAATCTATTTGTTTTTGTTAATACAAGCCAAACCCAACCAGAACCAAATCTTTCTTTTGCCACTTCATTAAATTCATCTTTCATTTTTTTAATATTACCATATTGTTTGGTAATTTTATCAAAAATTTCACCTTTTGGTATTTGTTTTTTTGGTGACAACATTTTCCAAAATAATGCGTGGTTAAAAGCACCACCAGCATTATTTCTAACTTTTGTGTCGTATTTACTAATTGATTTTATAATTTCTTCTAAATCAACTTCTTTATAATTTTTTTTAGATAAAGCGTCGTTTAATTTTTTAACATAACCTTTGTAGTGTTTGTTATAGTGAATGTCCATTGTTTCAGGATCAACAAATTGTTTTAATGCTGAATAAGAGTAAGGTAATTTTTCTATACCAATTTTTTTCATTTCTAAAAGAAATTCTTTTTTAATAGTTTGTTTTTCAGTAATTAAAATATTTTCTTTTAATAAATTTATTTTTTTATTAATACCTTCATACATCATTTCTTCTTTTTCTGGAAATCGTTTTTCAAATTTCTTTAATAAGGAACCGGCTTCAGCATTTGCCTCATCTTCCAAAGGACCACCAATACCATCGTTAGTTGGTTTTTTTCCTTTTACATTCATTTGCCATTCGTGTACCCATTCGTGAGCTAAAGTTCTAAAAATATCTCTATTCATTCTTCCTTTAGTTAATATTTTTAATTCAGAATCTTGAGTTCTACTTCCAGATGTCATTGTACCAAATCTTTCACCAGTAAAAATAATTGTAATATCTTCTTTTAATGGATATTTTTTTTGTAAAAATTTAATAAAATCGTTTGCTAACTTTCTGTCTTTTTCAGACATGTCACACTTTATATGTTTTATCTTAACTTTCATTAACTATAAATACATTATAAAATAAAAAACCCCACTTTTAGGTGGGATTAGCTAATTTCTTTTGTTTATTAAATTTAGTATTTCTTCAACAACATCACCAGATTCTTGAACCTCATCACCCATTACAGTACCAATAACTTTTTTCTTTTTATTTAGTATATCATAGATAACACCTTCAATTGTGTTTTCAAAAATTGGGTAATAAACAAGAACATTATTTTTCTGACCGTAACGATATGCTCTATCTTCTGCTTGAGCGTGTTCGGCTGGTACGAATGATAAATCATTCATTATTACAACTTCAGCGGCTGTTAAAGTAAGTCCAACACCGGCCGCTTTTAGGTTACCAACAAAAACTTTAATTTTTTCATTTTCCTGGAATTGGTCAACAGCGTATTGTCTTTGTACTTTATTACAACTACCATCAAGGTATACAGATTCTTTACCAAAATGATTGTGAATTAGTTGTAATGTGTCAGTAAAGTTTGTAAATATTATTACTTTTTTTCCCTGATCTATAATGTTCTGAGCAAAATCAATTGTGTCTTTTACTTTTTCATTTGCAATTACTTTTCTTACTTTCATTAATTTTGAAAACTGAACGGTAAGTGAAGATGATTCTTCTTTTTTATTTTCTAACCATTCATAATATTCACCCATCAAATCTTTATATTCTTTCGATGAGGTTCTTAAATAAACTGGTGTAATAATTTTATCTGGCAAATCTAAAACATTTTCTTTTAATCTTCTTAAAATTTGTTTTGAAGTTCTATCCCTTAATTCTTCTAGGTTTGACGCTCCAGTAACATTCCACACTTTTCTATTTCCAGCTCTAAACTGAAATCCTTGACAATAACGAATAGCATAAGCCATCCAGTTTTGTGCGACTGGACTTTCAATTATATTTAATAAGTTATAATAATTAATTGGTCTGGATGTCATTGGTGTACCAGTTAATAACCAAACTCTTTTTATATTTTTTACAAAATCATTTATAAGTTTTGTTCTTTGAGCTTGAGCGTTTGAAACCATATGGGCTTCATCTAAAATTACAAGTTCAAATTTTGATTGTAATAATAATGAGTTTTCTTTATCTTCTTTACTGTGAAAGTTTTTTAATATATCGTAGTTTACAATAACAAAATCAGCTTCGGTTGAAAATTTTTTACCCTCTGCAATAAAACAGGTTCTATCTGAATAATTTGCGATTTCTCTTTCCCAGTTTATTTTAAGTGATGCTGGACAAACAATCAAAATTTTCTTTGCTCCAGTTTCTAGAGCGGCAATAATTGTTGAGGTTGTCTTACCAAGTCCCATATCATCAGCTAAAATAAATCTTCTGGAACCAACCAGTTTTTCTATTGCTTCTTTCTGATGTGAAAGTGGTGGCCTATGTTCATATTTTGAATAATTAATATTAACCTCATCTACCGTTTGTGATTTAATTAATGATGACTTAGGTACCCAAAATTCGGATAGAACATCCTTTTCAAAAAACTTACCCCATATATGGTAAGACTTATCTTTTTCAACAAGTAGCTTTTCAATGTAAACTTTTTCTGGTGTTTCAAACAAATATCTCTCTTGTGCAAACTTTTTAGCAAAGTAAGGGTCAAGTTCAACCCACTTACGAGCAACCTTTGGCTTTGTATCAAAATATGTTACAACATATTCTGCTTGTGTTCTTGTTGGGTAAAACTTTTTATTTGTTTCTTTTTTGGATTTCATATAAAGAATATGATTATTAGCACCACTATATGTGTCTAATAAATCAAGCGCTTTGTGTTCTAATAATTGTTTTTGCAATTCCAAAATTCCTAGATATAATTAAAAATAATAATAAAAACAATATTTATCAATAAATAGACAAAAATGCAAAACAGAGTTCCGATAACAAGACTGGGTAAATTTTTTGGTGATAGTGATTTTAATCTTGAAATTGAAATGGGTCAAGAGTGGTTAATTGGCGATATGAATTTTACTTGTGTTCTTTATAAAGTTGATAAAACTAAAACAAAAACAGATGATGTTTATGGTGAAACTGTATCAGACGGTATCAAGTTTTTACCACCTATTGAATTTAGTGCATTTGTACAAATTGCAGCACCAGAAAATAAAAACGTAGGTTCAACAAAGAATGTACAACTAGAACCTGGAAACATTACAATTTCAGTTTATTTAAAAACTTTAGAAGAGTTAGGTATTGAAATTGACCTTGGAGATTATGTTGGTTATTACGATACTGAAAATTTTGTTAGATATTATACAGTTGTAAACGATGGTAGAGTAATCTCTGATTTTAAACACACATATAAAGGATATAGACCTTTTTATAAAACAATTGTTGCGGCACCAGTCGGACCTAATGAATTTAGAGCATTATAATAATGGGACTACCAAAAAAAATAAAAAAATATATTCCGCTTACGGAATCTAAAACTTTACTACCACGAAGAAGAGAACTTCGTGATATGATAGAAGCTGATGGAACATTCTTACCAAAAAGTTTATTACATGCTGATTTGGATAGGGGATTTTTAGATTTTGTTCGTGACGAATTAAAATGTGTGGTAGAAGGAAAGACAGTTCCAATGATTGATATTTTAATAACAACACAAAACTGGGCTCAATTTACCGAAACCTGGGATTTTCAAAATATAGATAAAAATACGGAACCACCATTTATTACTGTAATTAGAACACCAGAAGTTAAATACGGTAATAACCCTTCAATTGTATACACAATACCAAATAGGAGATTGTACTTTTATGCTAAAGTACCAACTTGGGATGGAAATAAAAACGGTTATGATATTTACAAAATACCACAACCAGTACCAGTAGACATAACATACACCGTTGCAATTATCTGTAATAGAATGCGTGAAGTTAATAAATTTAACCAAATTGTTATTGAAAAATTTTCATCACTACAAGCTTACCAAACTATTAAGGGACATTATATTCCAATTAAAATGAATAGTATTACAGATGAATCTGTTATGGATTTGGAAAAAAGAAAATATTATATTCAAAAATACGAATTTACAATGATGGGGTTTTTAATAGATGAGGATCAATTTGAAGTAAGTCCAGCAATTACAAGGTCGTTTCAACTATTTGAAACTGAAACACCATATAAAAAGAAAAGACAAAAAAGAGCACAACCACCAGAGCCAACAGTTTATGATGTTGTATTTCCTGTTACAAGTGATGAGGTTGAAGAACTGTTTAATTATACGTTTAAAATGAATCTAACACAATCAAATAATGTAAGTTCGTTTCAAGTCTATATTAATGGTGATTATTATGGGAATGATTTAACTGAAATACAAATTAATACAAATGATACAATTTTGTTTCAAATTGTAAGATTAGATGCAACAAAAGTTGCAAGTTTAGTATATGTTGAAGCGTTAAATTAATCTTCACCATATATATCTTTTTTTTCTTTACATTTTTCTAAAATAAGACTTTCTAAAAACTTATACATTTTTAGTCCACGTTTATCACAATATTTTTTTAAGACATCGTGAACGTCTTTATCAATCTTTAAATTTTTAATCTTTTTTTGTTGTTCTGACATAGGTAGAAAAAAGGTAGAAAAAAAACATACCAAAATATAAATAGTTTATAATAAGTAAAGTTTTTAGTAAAAAGGCTAATATTTATATTAAAATAAATGAATAAATTAAAAAAAGACAATGGCTACTAATAGTAAAGTTTTTGTATCACCAGGAGTTTATACATCAGAAGTTGATTTGAGTTTTGTTGCTCAAAGCGTTGGTGTTACAACTCTAGGAATTGCCGGAGAAACAATTAAAGGTCCAGCATTTGAACCTATCTTTGTTAGAAACTACGATGAATTCCAACAGTATTTTGGTGGGACATCACCAGAAAAATTTGTAAACACACAGATTCCTAAATATGAATCTGCTTATATTGCTAAGGCATATTTACAACAATCAAATCAATTATTTGTCACCAGAATTTTAGGATTATCTGGTTATGATGCTGGACCTTCTTGGTCTATATTAACTAAAGCAAACTTAGACCCAAAAACTTTAGATTATTGGTGTTTAAGTGCTGGTACTGTTTTGTGTGAACCAGCTTGTGTTATTAAAAAAGAATTACCTTTTACTGTTGAATTTAGTGCCTGTACATTAAATACTGGTTTTGTTTCATACACAACAAGTTTCCCAAGCGACATTCAAAATATATTAACTTCTTCTTATGAAGAATTTGACGGTGATTTATCAACACTACAAACACAAATTAATGCTTTAATTTCTGATGTAATAAATAGTAGCAACCCAACTGCAGCACAGAATAATTTTATTAGATATTTTGGTTCTGTTCCACAAGCAGATTATAATAGTTTATATGCTGGTGGTTACACAGCTGAAACAAATGTATTTGCGGTTGACAATGTGGTTTTTGAAAATTCAGACCCAAGTTCACCACAAAACGATTCTTGGTATTACGCATTATTTCAAAATGCTGGAAGTGGATTATATTCTGGTTTTTCTTTCTTTACATCTGTTGACAATTTACAACAAACAAATGTTTATACAAGTTTGAATAATCCTTTTAATCCTTTATTACTACCAACAACAACAACTACAACAACTGGGAATTTTGGTCCTTATAATTTAGTTGTTAGTGTTGCACCAGGATCAATTGTTGTACAGTTTTGTTTATCTTCAACATTACCAGTACCAAATGATGTAACATTATCCTTTGATGCAACAATAGATGTAACAAGTGGATTACCAATATTAATTAGTGATTCTGTAACAATCGAAGCTGGTGAAGTTAGTGGTTGTACTATTGTTAGTTTCCCCAACGATGACTACCAAAGATTGGCAGGTACTGGTTCATTAAGTAATTTAGTATCAAGTGATCCAGCAGAGTTAAACCCGAATGATGTTACAATTAACCTACAATTTATTTGTGACCCAATTTTACCAACAACTACTACAACAACAGTACCACCAATACCAAATGTATGTTTTACAGGTTCGGTAGTTGGTATGATTTATTATTATACTGGTTCATCATTTACTGAATACGATGATTTAGTTGTTACAACTTTACGTTCAAGAGGTATTTCACCATATTCTGACGGAACAAATCCAATTTATGAAGTTACTGGTGTAACTGATGTAACAATTGATATGACTGGTCAATATAGTGGTGTTCTTAAAAATCCATTCTTACCATTTAGTGTTGGGGTTACTAACTATGATGGTAAAGAATTTGACTTTGAAGTATCTTTATCTAATAGTGATGCTAAAAACATTAATAAAGTATTTGGTCGTGGTAATTTTGAAAAACCAAGAACTCAAGTTCCTTTGATGGTTGAAGAGTCTTATTTGAACTTACTTAACTATGCTTGGAGTAAAGGGTATATTAGAGGCTTGAGTGCTGAACTTGTTGTAAGTGAAGGAGCACAAAGCAATGATTTAAACAGTATTGGTTACTACTTAGAAAAATTCCAATCACCAAGTACACCTTGGGTTGTATCAGAATTAAGAGGTACAAAAGTTTATAACTTATTTAAACTATATACAATTTCTGATGGTAATAGTGCTAACACAGAAGTTAAAATATCATTTACTGACTTATCATTTAATAACGAAACGTTTACTGTTTTAATTAGAGATTATTTTGATACGGATGCTAATCCAGTTGTGTTAGAAAAATTCACAAACTGTTCTATGAATCCACAAGAAAACAATTTTATTGCTAAAAAAATTGGTACATTAGATGGTGAATATGAATTGAAATCTAGATACGTTCTTGTTGAGATTAACGAAGATGCTCCGATAGATGCAATTCCTTGTGGTTTTGAAGGTTATACATTTAGAGAGTATCCAGGTGGAAAATCACCATTCCCAGTTTATAAAACTAAATACTTCACACCGGGTGAATTAGTGTTTAACCCTCCTTTTGGTTTATCTAGTGGTGGTGATGACGCATTTACAAGTCCTGGTGACAACATTAGAAGAACATACCTAGGTTTAGGTTCTTATTGGGGTGTTGATACTGACTTCTTCCAATATAAAGGAAAAAGAAAACCATTTAATTTATGTACTGGCGAACCTTTTGATTGGGATTTCAAAACTAAAGGTTTCCATATGGACCAATTTGCTAGTGGAATCACAATTTCTGGTGCATTTGCATCAAGTGGTACTTCAGCATTTGAAGTTGGTGACGCGTCGTTTTCTTCAGAACCTACTGACCCAACTGACCCATATTACAGATTAAACGCTAGAAAATTCACAGTAATGGTTTATGGTGGATTTGATGGTTGGGACATCTATAGAGAATACAGAACAAACGCTGATAAATATACTTTGGGTAGATCAGGATTCTTAAATGGTGCTTGTTCATCTTTACGATTCCCTAAAGGAAAAGGTAATGGATTGTTTAAACAAATTGCAATCGGTGATGGAGCAATAGAATACGGAAACACAGATTACTATGCTTACTTGTTAGGTATTAGAACATTTGCTAACCCAGAAGCTGTAAACATTAATGTATTCACAACCCCAGGTATTGACTTGTATAATAATAGTGACCTTGTTGAAAAAACAATCGATATGATTGAAAATGAAAGAGCGGATTCACTTTATGTTACAACTATGCCAGATTATCAAATGTTTGTTGCAACAACAACTGAAGGTGATAACTTTATCTACCCTCAAGAAGCTGTTGATTTGTTAGAAGAATCAGGAATTGATTCTAACTATACTGCAACATATTACCCTTGGGTACTTACAAGAGATAGTGTAAACAACACACAAATCTATATTCCAGCAACAGCTGAAGTTACAAGAAACTTGGCACTTACTGATAATATTGCATTCCCTTGGTTTGCGGCAGCAGGTTATACTCGTGGTATTGTAAACTCAATTAAAGCTCGTAAGAAGTTAACACAAGAAGACAGAGACGTTCTTTATCTTGGAAGAATTAACCCAATTGCTACGTTTGCTGATGTAGGTACTGTAATCTGGGGTAACAAAACACTTCAAGTAAGAGAATCAGCACTTGATAGAATCAACGTAAGAAGATTGCTATTACAAGCTCGTAAGTTAATTTCTGCTGTGTCTGTAAGATTGTTGTTTGACCAAAACGACCAACAAGTAAGACAAGACTTCTTAAATGCGGTTAACCCAATTTTAGATTCAATAAGAAGAGATAGAGGTTTATATGATTTCCGAGTAACAGTTTCTAACGACACTGAAGATTTGGATAAAAATCAAATGGTAGGTAAAATCTACATTAAACCAACTAAGTCTTTAGAATTTATTGATATCACATTCTACATTACACCAACTGGTGCGTCGTTTGATGATGTATAATAAATTAAAGATTATTATAAAGTGGGGGTCATTGATCCCCATTTTTTATTTTATGTAATATTTATTAATATGAATTATAAAAAATTAGTAAAAGATATTATTCTTGAAATTGCTGTAGATAGGAGATTAAGATTATATGGTTTTGACTGGGACGACAATATTTTGGAAATGCCTACTAAGATTTATTTAAAAAGTGATGAAGGTAACGTTGTTGGAATGTCTACTGAAGACTTTGCAAACTATAGATCACAAATAGGTTCAAAACCTTTTAAATATAAAAAACACATAATTGTTGGTTTTGATGACGATGCTTTTAGGGATTTTAGAAGACCAGATACTTTTTTAAGAGATACAAAAAAAGCAATATTAAAAAATAAAACAGCACCAAGTTTTAAAAAATTTAAAGAAAATTTAATTTACGCAAATCCGTTTTCAATAATTACAGCAAGAGGACATGATCCAAAAGTAATTAGAAAAGGTGTTAGAATGTTTGTTGATTATGTTTTAGAACCAGAAGAAAAAGAAAAAATGGTTAAAAACATTATTTCAATGTTTAAACATGAAGAATTATTTAGTAAAGATTTTATAACAAAATTAAATAGACTTAATCAAGACCAATTAATTGATTTATATCTTGATGAAAAAGGTGATTATTATCCAGTATCGTCAGAAGAATTTGGAGAAAAATTTGGTTTGGACACAAGTGGGGGTGCGGCAAATCCTGAACACGCAAAAAAAGTAGCGCTTTTAGATTTTGTTAACAAATACGATGAATTAATTAGAAGTGGGAAATATGTTAGTGCTTCATTAGGTTTTTCAGATGACGACCCAAGAAATGTTAAAGCAATGGTGGAATTTATTCAAGATGAGTTATCTAAAATGTATCCAGATATAAAATTTAGAGTTTATGATACTTCAGAAGGAGGATATAAACAAATTAAAATAGAAACTGAAAACAATCAAGAAAATAAAAATGAAGATGAATTAATGTTAGAAAGTGTTATTAATAGGATAATATTTAAAATTAAATCAAAGTAAATAGAAAAATTTTTCACAATCATATATTTATCAATAAAGAAAAAATAAACATTAAAAAAAATAAAAAACTATGGCTGATTTATTAATGAAAATGCCAGTTCCGTATGAACCAAAAAGACAGAACAGGTTTATCGTTAGGTTTCCATCAAGTTTGGGGATTAACGAATGGTTTGTTGAAAGTGCATCAAGACCGTCAATTAAAGTAGGTTCAACAGAAATCCAATTTCTAAACACTTCAACTTATGTTGCTGGTAGATTTAACTGGGATCCAATTACAGTTAAATTTAGAGATCCAATTGGACCTTCTGCATCACAAGCTTTAATGGAATGGATGCGTTTATGTGCTGAATCTGTTACTGGTCGTATGGGTTATGCCGCCGGTTATAAAAAGAACGTTGATTTGGAAATGTTAGATCCAACTGGGGTTGTTGTAGAAAAATGGATTTTAGAAGGTACATTTATGACAGACTTGAATTTTGGTTCTTTATCATATTCACAAGATGCAATTGCTGATATTTCAGCAACACTTCGTATGGACCGTTGTATTTTGGTATACTAATTTACTTCAAATATTATTTACTACCCACATAATTTTTGGTTATGTGGGTTTTTTATTTACAAAAAACATATGTAAAGTATTTTTATAATAAAAAAGAATATGGAAACTAATGTTAATGAATATGGTCAAATGAATTTTAATTTACCACACGATGTGGTACCACTTCCATCCGGAGGAATTTTCTATCCAAATAAAAAGAAAAGTGTTAAGGTTGGGTATTTAACAGCTGCCGATGAAAATATAATAGTTAATATGGATACTAATAAATCAATTAAAGAAACTATTATTCTTCCATTATTAAGAAATAAATTATATGAACCAGATTTAAGACCAGAAGATTTATTAGACAGTGATATTGAAGCAATATTATTATTTTTAAGAAATACTTCTTTTGGACCTGAATATGTTGTAAAAGTAACAGACCCACAAACAGGAAAATTATTTGATGCAACAATTTTATTGGATGAATTAAATATAAAAAAGAATGAAGTCCAACCAAATGAAGATGGGACGTTCACACTTATGTTACCTAAAAGTAAGTCAACAGTAAAACTTAAACCATTAGTTATGCGTGACTATCTTGAAATTGAAAGAATTTTAGATACATATCCACAAGGAAGAATACAACCAACAATTACAACAAGACTTAATAAGTTAATTGTTGAAATAGACGGAAAAGCAAACAAAGGGGATATTGCCAAATTTGTTGAAACAATGCCAATTTCAGATTCTAAATATATTAGAAGTTTTATGTTTGAAAATGAACCTAGACTTGATCTATCAAAAGAAGTTATAGCCCCGTCTGGAGAAAGAGCAGTAGTATCTATTGCTTTTGGGGTGGAATTTTTTCGGCCTTTCTTCTCAATATAAGTTAAGACTCATTGATGAGTACGTATTTCTTGCTAGAATGATAAAATTATCATATAGTGATTATCTTATTATGCCAACATATTTCAGAAGATATGTTATTGACAAACTTGTTGAACAAAATCAAGAATAAAGTATTTATAAAATAAAATAATAAATATTATGTTTTCACCAGTAGGAGATAATTCAGGTCAACAAGAAACCCAAGTAAAAGGTAGAACTGGTGAATTTGCAGCAGGAACAGCTACAGCCCCAAAAAATTTCGAAGATTACTATGAAGCAGCCGCAAAAGCTGGTCTTGATTTAAAAGCGCAAACAACCAATTTTATTAGTTTAGTTGGGGGTAATATAAAAGATATTTTAGGTCTAGAATCACAATTAGAAAGACTAATCTATTTAGACGAGCAATCATCAAAAATTAATCAATCACTAGGACTTGGTATAGAAAAAGCTGGTGAATTTAGGCAGTTAGTTGCTGACGCTGGAGCTAAGTATGCAGAAATAGGTTTGAAAATGAACCAGGTAGCCGATGACTATATGAATATTTCAAAGTTATATGGCACAAACATTTCAATGACAGATGAACAACTTTTTGATTTAGCTGCAACAACAAAAGTTACAGGTGTAGAAATAGGTAAGTTAGCCGGAGCCTTCCAAGGCATTGGTGGAAATTTAAGATCGATACCAAGTGAAATGATGAAAGTTGTAAGAGTAGCAAAAGAAGCTGGTACAATAATTAAAGATGTTACAGCAAAAGTTGCTGATAACTTAGGAAAAATGAATTATTATAATTTCCAAGGTGGTATCACAGGTTTAGCAAAAATGGCAGCCCAATCAACAAAACTTGGTGTTGATATGGGTAAAATTTTTCAGTTTGCCGAAACAGTTTTTAATCCAGAAGGTGCGATTAAAACAGCTGCAGCAATGCAAAGACTTGGTGTATCAACATCAGCATTACTAGACCCATTAAGATTAATGGATTTATCAGCAAATGACCCAACTGAATTACAAAATCAAATTGTTACTATGACCAAAGATTTTGTTCAGTTTAACCAAAAACTTGGTAGTTTTGAAATTATGCCTGGCGAAAAAAGAAGATTAAGAGAAATTGCCGAAGCACTTAATATGACTGTTGATGAATTAGCTAAAATGGGAACTGCCGCGGCTAAGTTAGATTATAATATGAAACAAATTAAATTTAGACCTGATATGTCTAAAGAAGATAGAGAATTAGTTGCAACCTTAGCAACAATAAATCCAGAAACAGGTACGGCAGAAATTCAAATTAAAAGAATGGAAAAAGATGCTGAAGGTAATGAGGTTTGGACTGGTAAGATGGATACAATTAAAGCTGGTGAAATGACTACTGACCAATTAAAACAGTTAAGAAAAGAACAAGAATTAGAAGGTGCAACAATGGAAGAAATTGCGAAAAAACAACTTGGTGAACTAGAAAGACTAAACGCCGCCTTTGATGCAACTAAAAAAGCAACAGCTTATTCTATAACAACAGCACAACCATCTCAAAAATTATATAGTGAATTAACAACTGGTGCCAGGGAAAAAATTTTCCAAGACAAAGATAATCCAAATAAAGATGCTTTTATTCCAGAAGAATTTAGAAGAACCGAAAATCAAAGAGAAATGTGGAATTTTTTAGCAAAAAAAATGGGTGATGGTGGTAAAGAACTTATCAATAAAATTAGTAAAATAGAAGATATGAATGATTTACTTGGTTTATTTACCGATGTTTCATCAGGACTTTTAGAGTATTTTACAAATTCAGGTAATTCAGGTATGATGAATGATTTAGATAAAATGAAATCTTTTTTTAGTAGTGGCGGAGCAAATAACACACCAAGTTCTAATAATTCATCTTCTTCAAATATTTCCAATTCATCAGTTAGTACAAATAACAATGTATCAACAAATAGTAACACAAATACTAATGCAAATACTAATGTTAATAACAATATTAACAACCCAAGTTCTAATATTAATTTATCAAATAAAGTTGATTTAACGGTAACGATGGATCCAGCAATAAAAAATGAAGCATTAACAACTTTAATGGGTAACGCAATTACCAAATATTACGAAGACCCAAATAAAATGGCCGAATTTATTAAAAAGATTAATGATATTCAAACAAGTAATAATTTAATTCCAGCTTGGTATAAACCATAATAAACTCATAATTACATTTCAAAAAAATTATTTATAATCTATTTATAAATAAAACTCAAATTAATGTCTGAAAGTTCATTATCGTTCAATTCAACTTCTTCATTTAGGAATAACCTAATGGGTAGGAATTTACAACCCTATAATGTTCCTGGTGCATATAGTCCACCATCTGGAAATGTGAACTATGAAGTATCACCAATGAATGATAGCTCAGTTATTGATTCACCAAATGATTTAATTGGAACAACGGTACAAGCAAACCAACTTTATTCTTTGAATGAATATGGACCAGAAGGTGGTTATAATAATATAATATCAACAGATGGAGAACCTTTACCAGTAACACCAAATCAAGGTGAGTATGGTCAAGACGACGCACAAATAGATTTAGTAAATGAATTTTATATTGATTCAGCATACATTAAAAATATATATGGACCAGAAAGTGGTTACAAAGATTTGGTAATCATTACTGATAACTTTAATAATTTACAGTACTTTTCACCATATGCAACATCAAACGGTAGTGTATTTCAATCAGTACCGATTAATTTCCTTTATTCAATATATAGTCCTTTTGAAATTTTAAGTTCATCAAATCCAACAGGAACACCAGGACCTTTATCACAAGATTCATTACTCGCACAAATTGGTGCTAAAAAATTAAAAGAAGCTTTTGAAAAAAGAATTGCTGATGAGGTAAACAATACAATTAATAGTATTGTTAATTTAGATTCATTACAAGACCCTTTTGAAGCTTCACTTGTTGCATCAGGACAACAACCTTTAATAAATAAAAATTGGAAAATTACAGTTCCAGAAAATCCTTTACTTGCAGCTGTTTCTTTTGCAAATAGATTAAGTGGTACATATTTTCCAGTATCTTTAATTCCTGGTGACTATTTTACAAAACCTTTACAAGGTCAAAATGGTCAAACACAAGGAGCACTTAATGTTGTTAACAACCTAACTGGTGGTGCTTTAGGTTCATTATTACCAAGTTATAAAAACCCTTCTGTTTTATTTTTAGAAAACACAGGTTACGGACAAAAATCAGTATTATTTAAAAGTATTGAATATAACATATATAGACCGAATTATAATAAAGGTTTAATACTTGGCGTTACTGACGCTGTAAATAACTTGTTAGGTGGAAACACAGACGCTGGTGGAAGTGGTTATTATGTTGGTAGTGACCAAGCAGAACCGTCAACAATAAATTCACCGGCAAATGAAATTCCAGTTGATAGATTTGGAAATCAACAACCAAGCCCAGTATATGGTCCAGATACTTTAGGTAAACTATATGAAGGAAATGAAGATAAAATTAAATTTGGATTAGCTGGAAAATCATATTCAAATCAAGGTGGTATTACAGGACAGTTTACTTGGGTATCACCAAAGTATAAAGATAATTTAGGATTTAAAGTTGCACCAGGTGGTGACCCAGTCCAACCTCAAGACCAAGAATTTGATGCGGTTAAAAATGAATTTAATGCTGATACAGAATCAACTGGTTTTGAATTTAAAGGAGGTTCAATACTTGATAATACACAAAGATTAATAAATGCTGCAGATAATGTAATTGGTGCAAAAAGATTACAACACGTAGGAAATGCAATTAATCAAGTTTCGAAAGTATTCAATGACGGATATAAAGAAATGACAAAAGGTTCACAAGTTATTGCATATTATGATAGTGTTACTGATTCGGAAACAATAGGTATTGAAGGAACTGAAGTAGGTAGGGAATATTGTAGAGTATTCCAAAAAGATACACCATATCTTACTTATGCTGATTTACAAAAAACAGATGGTATTACAATTTCAGGTAGAAAATTTCATAATTCTGTATTAGATAACACATATAACTTAAATATAGCACCATTAAGAAATCCTGGGTCAACAAATATATTTGACCAGAAAGTTAAAAAATATATGTTTTCTTTGGAAAACCTTGCTTGGAGAACATCAAGTGAACCAGGTTATACATATGATGATTTACCAGTATGTGAAAGAGGACCTAATGGTGGAAGAATTATGTGGTTTCCACCGTATGATTTAACATTTAGTGATTCATCAACCGCTAACTGGAATCCAACATCTTTTCTTGGAAGGCCAGAACCAATACATACATATAAAAATACAACAAGGACTGGTTCGATATCTTGGAAAATTGTGGTTGACCATCCTGCTATGATGAACACAATTATTAGAAAACAATTAGATAAGTTTTCACCAGAACAAGTTGATTCAATTATGGATTCTTTTTTTGCTGGTTGTGTAAAATATGATTTATACGATTTAGCGGCAAAATTTAATACAATTCCAGTTAATCAACTATATGAATATCAAAAATTATTAGCAGACCCTAGATTAACAGATGAAGAAAAATATGGTATTTTAGATGAAATACCTAAAAATCCTGAACCACAAATTGACGGTTCAGCTGGTGGTGCTGATGATGGTGGTATAAGCACCGGTAACAATGAAAATATTCCAAATAATAATGGTAATGGCGGTACTAATACAACAGTTGTTACTGACCAACAAAAAGAAATAACTAATACTGAATTATCAGAGTGGGTTGGTTATGCGTTTTATTTTGATAATGATTATCCATTCGGGTCTGGAAGTTGGGAAACAACAGTACCTAATAATCAAGATTACCAATATTGGTATGATATCTACTTGAAAAGAAAAACTGTATATAGTTCAACATCAGCACCCTTTAAAGTTAATAGTGGTGGTGCAATATTTACAAGAGCTGAGGTTATACCATTTTTTGACCAAGTAATAATTGGGAATTTTAAAAAAATTAAAGATGAATTATTACCAAAACTTAAAGAAATTATTATAGACCAAGGTGGTACTGTGATTTTAGAACTACAAGGTTCTGCATCAGCACCGGCTTCGGTTGGATATAACGACAATCTTTCACAAAGAAGAAATGATTCAGTAAAAAAATGGTTTTTAAAACAAAAATTAGGAAATGACACAATTGCAACATTACAAAGTCAAGGTAAGGTTAAATTTAAATACACAGCAAGTGGTGAACAGTTTATAATACCACAAACAAATAATGGTGCCGGAAAAGGTGTTAATTGTACCAACAATATAAAAGATGTTAATTTAGGATATGTAACTAATGAATCACAATGGTACAGTGTTCCAGCGATGGTATGTCGTAGAGTTGGGATTAATAGAATAAGTGTTCAGGTACCAAAACCAACACCAACCCCAACACCTTCACCACCAGCACCAACACCACCAGCACCGTCACCAACACTACCAATACCAACAATACCAACACTTACACCTACACCAACATTAAGTGGTGAAATTGTACCTATTCCACCCCCAGTAACACCTAAACCAGTTGACCCGGCAAAAAAGATAAAAGAAGGAATATCAAAGAAAGTACTTAGATTTTTATTTTCTGAATGTGATTATTTTGATTTGATTAAAGAAGACCAACCAATGGTACTTGCAAGTATTCAAGATAAGATAAAGTACTTCCATCCGGCATTTCATTCAACAACACCAGAAGGTTTAAACGCTAGATTAACATTTTTAAATCAATGTGTTAGACCTGGTCAGACAATTCCTGTAATTGGTCCAGATGGTAAACCAAAGTATAATGATGCAAGAAATACATCATTTGGTACACCACCAATATTAGTATTAAGAGTGGGTGATTTTTATCACACTAAAATTGTACCAACTCAATTACAAATAACATACGACCCTTTAATATATGACATAAACCCAGAAGGTATTGGTGTACAACCGATGATTGCAAAAATTTCATTGAGTTTTGATTTTATTGGTGGACATGGTTTAGCGGAGCCAGTTGCACAATTACAAAATGCGTTGTCATTTAATTTTTATGCAAATACTGAAATATATGATGAAAGATCAGTACCAACAGAAAGTACAAAAGAAAAAGATGAAAAACTTGTTGCTCAAATTTTATCAACAAAAGAAACACCACCACCACCAATACAAGTAACTAGTGCTGATATACCAGACATTATAACAAATAACGGTGGGTCAACAATTGGAAAAATATTATCAACAGTTTCTTTTGATAATGGTGAATACGAAGAAGGTGAAATAGAATATACAGATATATTTAAAGAATTGTCTGATAAAACTAAAAATTATTTTACAACAATTTTTGACCAATTAAAAACTGTTAACAACGTAACAAACTACGCCTATATTCAATATTTTTGGAAGACAAGAAAATATAACAATGGTAAATTAGCACAATACAATGTAGGTGATTTTGAAGAAACCGAAATTTTTGGTAAACCAGAAAAGGTTGAAAAAATCATTAGTGAAAAAATTAAAGATGCAATAAAAGATATTAAAGATGACCAAAACCCAATAATTTCAAAGGTTAAGGCAAATCCATTGGAATTTCCAGATTCGGCTATAAGACAATTAAAAAATAAACTTATAGATATAGTATCACAAAGGGAAGATGAAATAAATGAAGCTTTGGTTGGACCACAAAATGAAATAACAAATTATCAACAAGATTATGTACAGACTTTTAGAAAATTAGACGTTGTTAGTAAAGAAATTGATGGTTATAAATTAGATACTGGTAAATATAAAGTTTACAATCTAAAACTGACAGACCCTGTAACTGGTGATACTTTTTCAGACATTTCTGAAAATTATCAATTTAAAACAAAAAATATACTTTTAGATTATTTAACTGATTTAGATGAAGGTGGCGTTATAGATGAAACAGCTATTGATAATTCAAATGATTTTTCACCTGTTCTTTTTGATAAGTTTGAAACATTTGAAGAAGCAAGATTTTATTTGGTTATGTCAACAATATTTACAGACGATGCAAAATACAAAATATTTGTTGAAAGTTTAATGACCGAACTAGTTAAGAAAAATACTTTTATGGAACTTGATATTCGTGAAGAATGTGAAAGATTAAAAACTTTGTTTATTGAAGAATTTGATGCTGAAAAAAAACTTATTGATATTTTTGAAAATAGTCCGTCATATGAAGCCTATAAAAATTATATAATTGAACCATTTGATACTAAATTAGCCTACTCAACTAAAAAAGATAACAACTATAAAGATAATGAAAAAATTCTAAAACAAACATATTCAGATATTAATATTAATAACGATAATAACTTTAATAATAAAATAACATTTAATTGATATGGCACAACAATATTATAATAGATATGCAATGTTTTTACAAAATGGACAACAAACTGTTGTACCATATGTTAATTTACAAAGTAAACCATCTGATAAAAAACATATATATAGATTTGGACAGTCTAGATTGGATAAAATATCACAACAATACTACGATAGTCCTTTATTTGGTTGGTTAATTATGCAAGCAAATCCAAGATATACTGGTATGGAAACAAATATACCTGATGGTGCTGTATTGACTATTCCATATCCGTTACTAACTTCTGTACAAGAATATAAAAGTGCAATAGATAACCATTTCTTTTACTATGGAAGATAACTCAGAAAATATATTAGTTGAATTTGATTATCAAAACATATCAGTAATTGATCCAAACAAAGTAATTGATTCTGAAGGTAAAATCAAAGATAGAGAAATTAAACACGAAGATTTAGTAATGTACGCAAATTTGGAATGTGCTGTACTTCCAAGAACTAAACTGGCTGTTGGTGTTCCAGCAAATGAGGCGGTAAGAACAATTTCTGTTGGTAAAATTAATTTTTTAAATCCTGGTTTTAAACAATTTTTAGACACGAATTGGTCTGACGAATTAACAGGTAAAGGAACAATAGAAGGTAAAGGTGTTAATCAACCAAAAATAACTATAACACAAAATCCAAATTTATCTGACGATTATTATGTAAACCAAACATTATATTCAAATGGTGTTGAAGGAAATGTTGATAATGGTTTATTGGGTATTACACAAATTAATATTGATTATGGTTTAGAATTTATGCCAACTATTTCTATAACATTTGAAGATGTTAAAGGGAGAGCCCTATTTGAAGCCGGAAATAATTCACCCTATGCAGCCTTTTTTCAATTACCGTACCCAATTTTTTATTTGACAATAAAAGGATATATTGGTAAAGCAGTAAGACTACCATTAATGTTACACACTTTTAGTAGTTCTTTTGACCCTTCTACTCATAATTTTAGAATAAATTGTCAGTTTTATACTTACAAATATACAATTATGAATCAAGTTAGTTGGCCAGCAATGTATGCTGTACCATCAATGTACCAACTATCAATAACAAAACAAAAAACATCGTCAACAAATTCTTCTGGTGGTAATTCACAAACAGAAATAGTTACATCTAGTTTAGGTCTTCAAAAAATGAAAGAATTGTATCAGGAATATAAAGCAAAAGGTTTAATTGATGAATCTTTTCCAGAAATAACAATACTCCAATTAAAAGAAAAATTAGAAAAATTAATTGTAACAATAGAAGAAAAATTCAAAAAACAAAATTTAGATAAATTAAATAAACTTGAAAATTATTTAGAAAATTTTAATGAATATCAGAGTAAAGTTTATTATTATTTAGGTCTTGATTCTTGGAAAAATAAGTGGTTAGATAATGAAAATGTTTTTATAAAAAATGACAAACAAAAAACTATTTTATATAGATATAAACCAGAATTTAATGACGCAAATAGTAAATCGACAGCTATAACAGAGTTAGATGGGATAATAAAAGAGTATAACAATAAATTAATATCAAATCCTGTTGTTGGCAAAGACATACCAATTCCAATAAAAGTATCTACCTTTTTTCAAAATGTTAATATTGGTGAAATCAATGTTTCAGAAACGTATAATAAAAGAATTGGAAAAACCTTTTCAGGTTTAACAACAAGTCAAGAATACATTGATTACAGAAATTCATTAAATAAAGAAATTTCTGACTATAGTAATGTAGGACAATACCCAGGTTTAGCTTTTTTTGAAGGACCAAAATCTTTTATAGAGTTAATGAACAAAATAAAAGAAAAATATGAAATAAAGAAAAAAGAAGTAGAAGATGGGATTACAAAAGAAATACAGGCAGAATTTTCAAACCCAACAAACGGATTAGGTTTTCAACCAACAATAAGAAATGTTTTAGCTGTATTTTTTGCTCAAGGTGAAGCTTTTTTAAGAATGATGGACGATGTCCACACAAAAGCTTGGGATTTAAGAAATGATACAAATAGAAAAAAAGCAGTTTTTAATACAAGTACAACAGCACAAAGTGTTGATGTTAAAAATTCAGAACTAGATTCTCCAGTATATCCTTGGCCACAAATAATAAAAGAATCATTTGAAGAAGGTAAAGAAAAATACATATTATCTTATCCTGGCGATGATGATTTAGCTTTACAATTTAACGCATATAATCCAGAAATTTGGCCGGAAGTACAATTTGTTGAAGAATTTTTAAGAGGTTATACACAAGTTAGTCCGCCAAAATTTGACAACGGACCAACTGGTAATTTTATAGAAAGACCAAATAGATTTAGTTTTAATGCTACTGAATTTACAATTGGAAATGATGTTTATCAAAATACAGAAGAAGTAAAATTTTTCTATGAAATTTATGAAAGAATGTTTGTAAATTCTTTTTATTCTAAATTTAATCGAAAAAGTATTAAAGATAATAATATACAACAATATGTTGGTGAATCAGAAACAACAGACATACTTAAAGCTATAAGTGATGATAACCCATTTATAAGTCAAAAGTTAAAAGAATATAATATAAACGCATCGATTTATCCTAGTTTTTTAAGACACATCTCAAACCAAGGAGAAGGACAAAGTTGGCAAAACTTTATTCGTGGTGTTATTAATACTCCATATTTAAAAAATGATACAGACGTTTCATTTTTTATGTACAAAGGTTCTATTCTTGACGAAGATAAAGCACTCCCAAATGTAGGTTTAACAAATGAACAACCAGTTATAAATTATTTTGGTGGTTCTGTTATTAATGATGAATATGATTTTACAGATTTATATCCGTTAACGGATTTAGACTGGTGTAAAGATTACTTAGCAAATGGTAAAGCAATCCAATCAAAAGTAGATGTGTTTAAAACAAGTGATACTTTAGAATACGATAAGTCAATAAAACTTATAAAAAACAAAAATAATCTTTCACCTATTTTAAATTTTAATTACAAGAATAGTGTTTTTGATCAAACACTTAATTTACAAAATTTAGAAACTTTTTATAAAGAAAGAAAAATTAAAGAACAATATGCAACGGAAGGTAATGTGGTTTATGAAAACTATGATGGTAAACTTGTTGCTAAACAAACAACTTCATTATTTAATACACCATACTTTGCAAATGCGATTCAAAAAGGTTTATTTGAATTTAGGTATAGTTTAATTGAAAAGTCACCATATAAGGCCGCAGCTTATTTATTTTTGAATAGTTTACCTCTGGCAACATTAAGAGATAAATATCGAACATATAATTCAGATGGTTCTGTTGTGACAAATAGTTATATTCTACCATCTTTAAAAAAGTTTGGTGCAATTCACGAAGTACCGTACGCTTGGGTGTTAAAATATGGTGGAATTTGGCATAGGTACAAAAAATTCAAACTTGATGGTGTTGATATCTTAGATGGAATTTGGGAAGATACAGATTATGTTGGTAATTACGACCCAGCTTTTTCGTCAACAACAACACAATATAATGTACAGGTTGATGGTACAAATTATGATATAGTTCTAGATGGTGTTAATACTTCTGGACCTAATCAAAAAACAGTAATAAATACTGGTTTTTATCCTAAACTACTTGATGACTTTCACGTATTTTTTAAAGGAACAAAATTATTTAGTCAGACATCAAATATCGAAGGTACATATTACGTTACTGGTAACACACTTGAAGTTGTGTCTTTAAATTTTATCGCATTAGAACCAGGATTAGTCTTATCTGGCTCAACTTTAGCACCAGGAACAACAATTATACAACAATTAACTGGTACAACTGGTAGTACTGGAACATACATAATTAGTCCAGTACAAGGGATTGTTGTTTCACCACCAACAGTTGCACAACCTTTTATTGTTACAAACAAACCAATACCTGGTTATCAAAATTCTAATATACAAGATGCCTTAAATGAAAATTTTAGAATGGTCCCAACAACAAGTGCATTAATTAATGAAGGGCCTGGGATTCTTTCACCAAATAGTTCATTAATATGTCTTCCTTGGAGTTGTTATACATTAACACCAGACAAAAAATCAATTTATGTTTTACCATCATTTGGTTCAAATGTGAATCAAGCAAAACAAGAATGTTTTAATAACAATGGTAGTATGAAAATTGATATTAGTAACAATCCTGCAGTACACAATGGTGCAACAAGATTGTTCTGGAAAGCACCAAATTATGGTTATTTTGATAATTCTAAATTAGCAAAACCTCAACCAGATGAATACATAAGGGAAATTTTTACAAATGAAGAAGAACAACAAAACTTTGGAATTTTTGGTGACCCAACAAAGTATTCAAAAATAAGTGAATTGTTTACAACATTTACACCAGAAATTCTAGACCAATTTGAAAATCAATTTTTATTATTTAGTAAGTCTGTTTATGACTTTGAAAGTAATTTACAACCAAGAGAAGAAGAAATTACTGTCGAAGAAACTAATGAAAATTTTCAAGGTCTAATGAGAACTATGTTTAAAACAATTAACCCTGAAGGTTTTACAGGAACAGCACTAATAAATGAAATAACTGAAAATCAAAAAAAGTCATTTCAAAAAACCATTGAAACATTTATGGATTATCAAGTTGTTTTTAAATATGGTAATCCATCAAACTTTGATAAAAAAATGTTTTATACGTTTTCAACAGACTTTATTGAAGATCCTTACACTTGGGCTGGATATGTTCAAAATTCACCTGGTCTTTTACCAACACAAGGTGGTACAATAACATTAGCTCAATCAAAAACACAAAGTCCAGAAACTTGGAAAGCGTTAGAAACGTATGTTGGTTTTTCTGAAATACCAGAATTAGAATATACAAATAATGGTTCATAC
>Ga0315904_10002797_pt1 | contig 26472 bp, 29 predicted proteins | sample LakEriMetagenome_6_FD_203529 | JGI IMG/M metagenome (GOLD analysis project Ga0315904, IMG submission 203529) | Freshwater fungal communities from buoy surface, Lake Erie, Ohio, United States - Buoy 12 MA120 | ecosystem: Environmental > Aquatic > Freshwater > Lake | place: USA: Lake Erie, Ohio...
GGCGATAAAATCAGTGAGGGTCAAGTGATTTGCTCCAGGAATTGTTTAGACAACTCATCCTATCGCAAGTCACTTGGCTCAAGAAATATCAGCACCTCTCAACAGCGAGATGCGCACCAATGGTTACTAAAGGAATGGTTTCTGCAAGTTCAACTGTCGTATACGAAATATTTACTTTAATGACTCCGGGATCAGCTCCTTATCCAACACCTGTTCGTCAACAAATTACGAAAACGTGTAAGGCAGGTGACCCCACTGTGACAATTGCAGGTGGCCTTACTGCACCTACTGCTGTCGAGTATGAGTTTTCGTTTAGTCTTAAGGCTAGTGGTTCAGGCATGGGCACTCCAGAAGATGGCGGGGACAGTGCTTCGTCAGCAACATTTAAATATAAATTACCCAACTAGATAGAATAAGTTTCTGTGGCAACTCATTAATCGTGTTGCCACAGGATTCACAGGATATCCACATGAAAATAATTAATATCGACACAATAATGGCAGAAATATCACAGCAATACAAATGCTGCACTATATTAAACGGCAAAATACTAAACCTAAAAAACATAAAATTGCCCGCATTTAATAACATAAACGAACTTAAATTATTCCTGAATGAAACTTTCGACTTAGATTTAGAATTCATAAAACCTAAAAATATTATTTTTCTCTCAAAGAAATATTCCAACATTGAAAACGATCTACCCAATATTACCTATGAAGAAATAATGCTCAGTGTCCTAAATATAAGTAGACTATATGAAAAATTTTTCCCAACTTTCACAAAAGATTATAATACAAATATGACATTGAAGTTTGCAAATACAATTACGAAAGAGCAAGGAAAGGCTATAGAAACAAATAATTTGCATGTTTCATCATTAAATCCAAATCAAAAGCGTTTTTTATGGGATATCACGGTTCAAGTTTTTTTATCTAAATCAGCCATTAACTTTGATCGAGAAATTTATAAAATTTTAAAACGATATCATGAAAAATGCATTTTTTCGATAGAAGAGACAGATGTTGCGGGTTCAGAATACGGATTTAACTTCAACAATACTAATTTTATAAAAATAAAAATACCTAAAAATTCCATGAAATCATTCATGGCTTTAAAAAACGATGCAGCATATACTTCCATTACCATGAATGAATCTTTATCTGCTATATTCCAGAGATTAAATCTCAAAACAAATCAAATAGAACTATCTGAGAGTTTAAAAGAAAAACAATATTTATTACATGGTGATAAATTTGCAAAACCAGAAGATATTGTATCGGTGATACGAGCAAAAGAAGATTGGAGATTCTCTTTCAAGGATCAAGTTCCAACTCTTGTACAAAATTCAAATATACCAATATCTTTCGACTTAAGTTCTATTAATCAAGTCGCAATTTCTTTGCTACCAAAAGATTTTTTAAATTATTTGCAAATAATGCAAAACACGAATAAAGAATCCCTAAAAAAGCGCATCAGGATAGACATGTATAATACAATTTCTCTATTTTTAAATAATTATCTAAGTACACATATTATTATTAATAAACGATACAAATTATCAGAGCTAAGTCCAACTGCAAAAACTTTATTTGCATTAAAAATAATTCAAGTTCGCTGTGATAGTCTTTGTAATGTCACTAGTTATACACCATCCTATATTTCTTTTTTTGAAGACTCTACAATAGGAGGAGGTTGGAGAACAGAGAATGGGAAGCAGGTTTTTGACCTTACCCTCTCAGCCCTTGATCCTATAAAGCGACGAGGAGATCGCCTCTCCCTAACTGTAGGCAATGAACCAATCAAAAAATAAACTTCGTTGTAATTCGGATGGTTAGGACTGTCTGCATATGCTAAGATGGAGGAATGGATAAAACTCTTACGTCACACGCCGGGCTCCTTGCTTGGGTCGAGGAAAGCACACGCCTCTGTCAACCCGAGCGAGTGCACTGGTGCACAGGCTCCGAAGACGAAGCCCAGTGGCTGATCTCCACCATGGTGGCGGCCAAAGGTCTCATTCCCCTCAACCACGATGAGTGGCCCAACTGTTATCTGCACCGCTCGAATCCCAACGATGTCGCACGCGTGGAAGATCGCACGTTTATCTGCTCCCAGTCCCCAGACGACGCGGGGCCGACGAACCACTGGATGGCTCCCGACGAGGCCAAGAAGCTTCTGTATAGTATTTTCGAGGGCTCGATGAAGGGGCGGACGATGTATGTCGTGCCCTACATCATGGGACCTGCGGGCTCCCCGTTCTCCAAGGTGGGTGTGGAGATCACCGACAGTGCCTATGTCGCGCTCTCGATGCGGATCATGACCCGCATGGGCAAGATCGCGCTGGAGACCCTGGGCACTGAGGGCGCGTTTGTGCCCGGCCTGCACTCCACTGCCGAGCTGGATCCCGAGAAGCGCTATATCTGCCACTTCCCCGACGAGAAAGAGCGGCTGATCCTCTCGGTCAACTCCGGCTACGGCGGCAATGCGCTGCTGGGCAAGAAGTGCTTTGCACTGCGCATTGCCTCTGCCCTCGCCCGCGACGAAGGCTGGCTGGCGGAGCACATGCTGATCCTGGAGTTAGAAGACCCGCAAGGCGAGAAGCTCTACTTCACCGGCGCGTTTCCGTCGGCGTGTGGCAAGACGAATCTGGCGATGCTGGAGTCTATCTTCCCCGATTGGAAAGTTCGCACGATCGGCGATGATATCGCGTGGCTACGGATCGGCGAGGACGGGCGGCTCTGGGCGGTAAACCCCGAGGCGGGCTTCTTTGGAGTCGCACCGGGCACCAGCGAGAAGACCAACCCATCGGCGATGGAGACGATTCGCTCCAACACCCTCTTTACCAACGTCGCCCGCACCGACGACGGCGATCCCTGGTGGGAAGGCATCGGCCCCGCTCCCGAGTTCCTCACGGACTGGAAGGGCGAGCGCCGCCCGGGCGACGACACAGCAGGGGGGCGGTTCTCTCAGCCCAACTCGCGCTTTACCGCTCCCGCCAAGCAGTGCCCGACGATCTCCCCGCACTGGGAAGACCCACAGGGCGTCCCGATCTCTGGGATTCTCTTTGGAGGCCGCCGCAACGACACGATGCCACTTGTTTTAGAGGCCAACTCCTGGGAGCACGGCGTCTTTCTGGGCGCGACCATGGCCTCCCAGACCACAGCAGCAGCAGGCGGCGCGCAAGGCGTCCTGCGCCGTGATCCGATGGCGATGCTCCCCTTCTGTGGCTACCACATGGGCGACTATTTTGCGCACTGGCTCGAAATGGGCAAGCGCATCCCCAACCCGCCCAAGATCTTCCACGTCAACTGGTTCCAGAAAGACGACGAGGGCAACTTCCTCTGGCCCGGCTACGGCGAGAACCTACGCCCCCTGCTCTGGGCCCGCGAGCGGATTCTGGGAGTCGGGGAAGCCATCGAGACTCCCATAGGCACAGTTCCTACTCCTGATGGCATGAACCTAGAGGGCCTCTCCCTCGCCGAGGGCGTCATGGAGCGCCTGCTCGAAGTCAACCACGACCGCTGGGCGCAGGAGTGCGACGCCATCGCCAAGCACTTCGAGACCTTCGGCGAGAAACTTCCTCCGGCGCTAAGCGCTGAGCTAGAGGCACTCCGCCAGCGAGTCGGGTAGTGCCCGGTACAATAGTGCGTGCCGCTCTATAAAACTGTCGCCCTGGTGCTCCGTCGCATCCCGCTGGGAGAGAAAGATAAAATCGTCACGCTCTTCTCGCGGGACTTGGGCAAGCTCCGAGCCGTGGCGAAAGGCGCACGCAAGCCGACCTCCAAGCTCTCCGGGGCCAGCGAGCCGCTGCTCTTGCTGCGCGCCTCGATTGCTGAGGGAAGCTCGCTCGATGTGCTCTCCGAGGCCGAGGTGCGCGAGGCGTTTCCCAAGCTCAAGTCCGACTACGGGCGCTTCCTTAGGGCAACCTACGCCTGCGAGCTATTAGAGAAAGTGATGGAGGAGCGCGACCCGCACCCGGAGTCTTTTGACCTACTGCTCTCCACGCTCTATATCCTCCAGCACGCCATCCAGCCCGACACCGCGCTCCATGCCTTCGAGCTTCAGCTGCTCGCCCAGATCGGCTACGAGCCTCAGCTCAGCACCTGCATCCGCTGCGACAACCCCTTCGACACCGACTACCCCCCCGTCGGCTACTCGCCCTCGCGCGGCGGTGCACTCTGCATCCCCTGCACCGAGTTTCTGGGAGTCGAGGCCATGCCCTGCAATGCGACCACGATTCTGCTCCTAGAGCGTCTCACCAGCCTGACGAACGCCAAAGCTCTCGCCGCCCTAGAGCTTCCCGAAGAGGCACTCACCGAGATCAACCGCCTGATTCGCTCCCACCTGCGCTATCGGGTCGAGCGCGAGATTAAGTCACTAGGAATGCTGGATGCCCATCGCCTCACCTGTCTCAGTGAAGAACCTCACACTTCTGCAATATAGCAACTCGGCATAGTCTTTGCTTAATGTCTTCAGCATGAACAACGTGCAAAAACAACGACGTGGGCACTCCGCTATGGAGATCATGACCGTGACGGTCACAATTGCCGGGCTTGCCATGATTGCAATCCCCAACATGATTCATGCCCGAGAGACAGCGCAGCAAAAGAGCTGTGTCGAGACACTGCGACGGGTTCGGAATGCCAAGGAGGAGTTCTTTATGGAAAACCATCTCCCTGCTACCCACACCCCCACCCTAAACGAGCTTGTCGGCCCCGATCAGTACCTCAAGACCACTCCTCAGTGTCCCAGCGGAGGAGCCTACTCCCTCGGCAGTGGCACGGAGGAGCCCACCTGCAACCACGCCAGACATTCCCTCGACCAGAGTGGCGGCTCATAAAGTTTAACAACTTAGGTAAACGGGGTAGCATTGTAACAATGAAACGAAAAACTCTTCTCGGACTCTCGCTGGTGAGTGTTCTGACCCTCTGGGCCGGTGCCAGCCTCTCACAGATCAACCGCCTCGACACACAGCTCTCCCCTCAGCTTCGCCCGATCAACCTCTCGAAGTTTGTACAGGCGGGGAAGCTGGGCGAGCTACGCCTAGCGCAGCAAGACAAGTTTAATACGCTGACGGATCTCGATGGCAAGCTCTTTGCCGCCGCACCGCGCACCGTGGCCGCACTCGGAGACAAGGGCGAGGTGCTTCGCCGCTACAGTGTGAGCATTGACAAGCTCTCGATTTCCAAGCACACCGCCGATCAGCTTCTTCTGGGCGATGGCGCACGCAAGATTCTGATTGGGCTGAATGTCGCCAGTGGCCAGACTACGGAGCTCTTGCGTCTGGATGCTGTCACCGATCCCAATGCGAGCCAGGAGCCCGAGAGTGCGCTTCTCAAGTCGGGCGAGCTGACCGCAGTGGCCTCCAATGGCAAAGAGGTCTTTGTGGCGATGGAGGCGGGCTTCTCCAGCGCCATCTTCAAAATTGACCTCGCCACCAAGCGCATTGTTGGCCGTGGCTGGGCTCCGGGCGCGGAGATGAGCGCCATGGCGTTTTTCCAGAGCGGGCTCTATGTGCTCACGGGCAATGGCTCGCAGGTCGCCCGCTACACCGATACCGTTGAGAAAACCCACGATAAGATCGAGCTACCTCAGGCAGGTGCAAGAGGCCTCGCCCTCCGCGACGGGGAGATCAATGTCCTCACCGACAGCGTGAGCCGCATCAGCAAGTACCAGATCGACAAAGCGCTCACCAATCTCAACACCACACGACTCAATGTGGATGTGATACGCCGAGTGGATGTCCGGATTCCCAAGATCGACTGGGGCAAGCTCCTTGTCAAGCACTATGCCGTACTGATCTGCGGCGATCTGGCGGAGAACTTTGCAGGCGAGTGCTTCTGGAACGACACGGTCTGGATGTACAAGACCTTGCTTAAAAATGGCTACAAGCCCGAAAATATCTTCGTGCTCTACGGCGACGGTGCAGACTACGCCTCAGCCAATCCCAAGTACCGCCACCCTAGCACAGTCACGGACTTTCCCGCAAGCCCCACCTGGGTCAATAAAGTCTTTGATGGCCTAAAGAATGGCGATGCCGCCAATAGCCTGCCTAAGCTCGATGGCAATGACACGCTCTTTGTCTGGACCTTTGACCACGGCGGCGGCGGCATGAACGCAACCCTCAGCCTACGAGGCGGCGCGATCACCGATACGGACTTTGCTAACAAGCTCAACGCCATCCCCTACGCCTCCCGCGCGATCTTCATGCAGCAGTGCCGAAGTGGTGGATTTATCGACAACCTGCAAAACAGCAAGACCTTTATCGCCACGGCGTGCCGTTTTGATGAGAATGCCCGTCCCGCCGACACCGAGTTTGAGACTGTTGGTGGAAGGCAGTACAGCCACGGGGAGTTTAACTACCACATCACGACGGCCCTAGACCGCCTCACCCCTACCGGTGGCGGGATCAACGCCGACACCAACGGCGATGGCAAGATCTCCGTCCGCGAGATGTCGGAGTGGAACCGCACCCACGAAAACCTCCCCGAGAACCCCCAAACCAACGATGGCGGCCCTGGAAACAGTTTCGTCTTCCCGAAGTAAACATCGTCGCAACGAGAAAACGCCCCGGTGGTTGTCGGGGCGTTTTTTCCTTTCCACAATTGGGGGGATGGCGTAGAATAGAAACGTTATGCCGGTCTCGTCAACCCTTCTGCTTAGCTAGCTGTCCGAAAAAATGGGGATAGGTCATGCTATTCTTTGAGAGTGTGGATCCGATCGGCGGCGAGGTCTTTGTGCTCGGTGGTCTTGCCGCTGGGCCACTTGACAGTGACCGTCGCCTTGGTCGCACTCCCCAGCCCAAGATGCACACGGGAGTCCGAGGCCGACATATAGGAGCCGTCGGTCTGGCAGTGGCGCAGGAGCTTTTTGCCCTCGGGGAGCGTGACATTGATCAGTGCGCCGTGCGTGAGCTTGCCGGTGAGTTTGAGCAGCAGCCAGTGGCCCGCTTGAGGCGTCTCGTTGTGCAGGAGAACAACCTTGCCCTCGCTGTCGACGATCAGCGCGTCGAGGCGACCGTCGTTGTCAAAGTCGCCCACCGCAAGACCGCGCCCCACGAGCTTGCCGACGGCTTCGACTCCTGATGACGGGGAGACATCATCGAAGAGGCCCTTATTGTTGCGCAGTAGCACCAGCGGTTGACGGTAGGTGGTGTCCTCAAGCTCCTCAATGTTGTCCTGGACATGGCCGCTCGCGATCAGCACATCGAGCCAGCCATCGTTGTCCGCATCCAGAAACTTACAACCAAACGAGACATACGGCATGGCGATGCGGCCAAGGCCACTCTCAAACGAGACATCGGAGAAGAAGCGCTCACCGTCGTTGCGGTAGAGACTCTTGGCCTCGCTCCGAAACGTCGTGACCACCAGGTCGAGCTTGCCATCGTTGTTGTAGTCGCCCCAGTCAATCCCCATTCCCGCGTGAATGCTCCCATCGCGATCCCGTGCAACATTGGCCTCGACTCCAATATCGCGTAGCTTGCCGCCCCCCTCTCCCAGAAATAAGTTCCCATCGGTCTCATCGTTGGCGACTGCGATACTCTCGTGCCCGGAGCCATCAAAGTCGACGGCAGCCACTCCCAAGCCCTTGCCCGCGTGTTTGTGTGCGCCCCATGCCTGAGTCACATCCATAAACTTGCCGCGCTTGTTCTGGTAGAGCTTGCCTTTAATGGGCTGGTAGTACTTGGGGCCGCACGAGCTCAGGATCTTCTTGGACTTATCGTTGGTGGGAAAGTAGCAGAGCTGTGGCTTAGACTGGGGGCTGAAATCCACGTAGTTGGCGATATAGAGATCCAGAAACCCATCATCATCCAGATCCGTCCAAGTTGCCGATGTTCCCCAGGCTTGGGGAGGGAGCCCGGCTTGCTTGGTCACATCGGTAAACTTCTTGCCGCCCTCGTTGTGCAGCAAGCGACCCTCACGGTACCCGGAGAGATACACGTCCACAAAGCCATCGTTATCAAAGTCACCCACCGCGCAACCCAGAAAATAGCCTGATAGGTTCCCCAGAACAGAAGCACTCACGTCGTTGAACTTACCCGCACCGTCCCCGCGAAAAAGACCAGGCTTTGGCCCCACCAAAAGAATATCTAAATTCCCGTCGCCGTCGTAGTCCAGAAACGCACAGCCGTTGCCAATCGTCTGCAATATCGTCAACGGATGCTTGCCTGGAGCGCTCCAGGAGTACTGCAAACCCGCTTCCTCCGCCATGCTCCGAAAGCGAATCGTAGAAGCGGCCTCACCAGGCTTTGTCTCTGCCGCTCCAGTGAGTGAGGTAGTGGGCGCCTTCGTCCGTCCGCAGCCCACAAGCGTGAGCAGTAGGAGCGCGATACCCCGCACTTCAGCGCGTCGTGTTCTGCAAGAGAGTGTTCTCATGGCGTTTTCTTGGCTCTGGGTTTCTGCCACTCGGTGGAGGCGGCGAGGGTACGCTCGTTCATGAGATTTACCAGGCCTTGCTCGGCCTTTTCGGGGTACTTCTGGATCATCTCAATGGTTTCCTCCTCAAATTTTGCCTTGTCATCCTCGCCACCCTCCCGGTAGAGCATGGCAAGCTTGCGGCGAATCTCTGGGTTGGAGGGCTCACGCTGACGGGCCTCTTCCAGGGGGGCAAGTACCATACGGTAGGCCCCGAGGTTGCGTGCGATCTTTTCCGCCTTCAGCGCCTCGTCGTCGCGCTTAAGCCGCCTGAGGGCACGTGCGACATAAGTAAAAGCACGGTCAGAGTAGGGATCCAGTGCGCTCGCTTCGACAAGATAGGGCAGAGCCTCCTCGGCCTTGCCTTGATCCAGTAGGAGCTGTCCCAGACGGAGCTGGGCGGTGGCGGAGCGGGGGTAGAGCTCCAGAGAGCGGCGCAGGTGCTTTTCCGCATCAGCTTTTCGGTTCTGATCGCTTCGGCTATCGAGCTGGGAGTTGGCAAGCAAGTAGTGCGCCCGGGCATCATTGGGCTCGGCCGCTAGGCGGCGGTTCAGAACGGCCTCCGCCTCAGGGAAGCGCCCGGAGAGTCGAAGTGCATCGTAGAGCTCACCGTAGTAGTCCAGGCGCGTGGGATCGAGCTGCCGGGCCCGCTCAAAGGCTTCAATCACTCTATCCCAGTGCAGCTTTTGATTGAAGTGCGCCTTGCCCAGCACGATCCAGGCATCCACCGACTTTGGGTTAAGCGTGACGGCTTTCTGTGCCATCTCGGCGCCCAGATAGACCAGATGCTTTTCGGTGGCGCAGCGGGCGACACCGAGCACCGCAAGGAAGTTGTCGGGGCGCTCTTTGACGCAGGCACGGTAGATGGTTCCTGCCCTTGCGATGCTGCCCGCGGCATAGCGTACATCGGCTAGTGCCATCGCCGCCTCGAAGTTCTTCGGGTCTTTCTTGAGCAGGGCTATCAGAACGGGCTCGGCATCGGGATAGCGGTGGTTGGCACTCAGTGCTCTTGCCCAGGCGATCTGAACGGTGGCATCCTGAGGCTTCTCCCGAGCAAGCTTCTCCAGTGTGGTCAGGCCCGCATGGCTGGGATCACGGCGACCCTGACTCTCTAAAAAGCCGCTGAGGAGGCTAGGGGTGAGATAGCTCTCTAGCACGACGGGACCTTCCGGCGAGATTACCTTCGCGATTTCCAGAGGATCACTCTCGGGAGACTGCGCCTCAAGACGGCCCGCCGCTGCATTGAGGCTCTCCGCGAGCTTTGGGTTCTTGGCTCCGAGCTTGAGGATCCCTGCCGCCATTGCGGGGTCCCCACTGGCGGCTGCCGCACCTGCCCAGGTAAGCCAGAGCTTAGGCTCCGTGTTACCCTGCTCGGCGATGTGCCGAAGAGCCGTGGCAGCGGAAGCGAACTCGCGCGCTTGAATCCATCGGTGGGCAAGGGCGATCTGAAGTGATTCCTCCTCGGGATGCCGGGTCGCCTCTCGCTCCAGCTCAGGAAGGGAGAGCTCCCGGAGCTGCGCCTGACGCCAGGCATTTTTTCCCCAATAGCCTCCCGCGGCCCCTGCGGTCAGGAGCAAAGCGAACACGAGGGCGCGGCGGCGGATGGCAGGGGACATAACTTAGCTTGTTCTTCCCAAAAAAAACAGAGGTATTCGGGGTTCCTTATACCTCTGGAGTCGTTAAAAATCAATCGTCAATTGTGAACCGATCTACTTGATCGGTGCCCCATTACCGCGCATCTTATCCTTCATGGCCTGGGGCATTCCTGAGGAATAGCCACCAGGACCACTGGGAGCCGCTTGCGGATTGGTGGGGGGCGGCGGGGGCGCTTCTTCCTTCCGGCAGCCGGTCGCGGCTAGGGCAAGGAGCAGAAGTCCTAGAGAAACACTTCGTTTCATGGCAGCTTTCCTTATGGCTTGGCACGCTTGAAGAGGCGGAAGTCATTGGCTGCCATATCACGGAAGCCATGTGCCTTGACGTGTCCGTCGCCAAAGATCACAGTGCTCTTGTCAAAGTGTCCCTTGTAGGGCCTGGTTGCCCAGTTGCCCGTACAGCCGATGGCTGCTCCAACGGCATTATCCTGTGCGTTGCCCATGATGCGGCCCGCGAGCTTCCAGGCATCACAGTTGGTGAAGCCAGAGCCCCAGGGAGTGCCCACTACCCAAGTCTCTGCCTCCGTGCTGGCCTCCACAAAGACAATGGTGTCCGCAGGAGCATCCAGAGACGCCATGCCATAAGGAGTGGACATGTCCTGTCCTGCGGCATCTCTTACTCCCATCCAGGGGTTCGTCGAAGTACCCGTGTTGGGGTCGGGGCGTGCAACCGCCGTGTTGAGTGCCCCAACCAGGCCGTAGGTACGGCGCTTGATATTACCAGGACGAGCGTACCTACCATCATAGAAGTCACCGAAGGAGTTCGTCACCCAACCGGCAATCGCATGGGCATCACCTGGGCATGCGAAGAGGCCATCGTTCTTGATATAGGGCATGAGCTGAACGTCATAAGGCACGCGATCACAGGTACCCGGTGCGATAGGCACAGCGCGGGGGAACATGACGGGGTAGGTCTCGTCGTAGTCCTGGACATACATCATCAGTGCGGTTCCCAGCTGCTTGCCATTGGAGATACAGGCAATCGCGCGGGCACGCTCACGTGCCTGGGCAAAGACGGGAAACAAAATCGCGGCCAGAATCGCGATGATCGCGATAACAACAAGAAGTTCAATGAGGGTAAAACCCTGCTTGCGAGTATTTAGGGACATTTCTTATTCCTTTATAAGAGGAAGCCTTGGGATACATCAGTGGAATTGGCTTACAGACTAGAACTGATTGAAAAAACGAAAAATAAGCGACTTATATCGCTAAAATATATATATTTTTAATACTGATTACAGCTTTGCACCTCCCTTCTGAGCAGGAGGAGGGCCGACGGTGCCACGCTCTACCCACTCTCCTGGAAGAAGGACTTGCTGGGGAGAGTGTTTTTCACTCTGTATTTGTTCCAAAAGTATTCGAATGGCATGCTCTCCCTCTGCCCAGAGTGGCTGACGGATCGTCGTGAGAGGGGGATGAGAGAGTGCCGCAATCTGGTCATCGTTGATGCCTACCACCGAGAAATCTTGAGGAACCGAGGCTCCTCTTTCGTGAATGGCATGGATGGCACCGATAGCAATCGCATCATCTCCGCAGAAAAAGGCGGTGGGACGCTGATTTTTGGGAAGCTTAAGTAATAAGCTCGCTTCTCGATACCCCGATGCCTCACTATAGTGCCCACAGACGATAAAGCTTGTCGCCATGCTCAGATTCTTACGGCTTAGTGCATTGCAGTAACCTTGGCGTCGTTCGTGGCTGCTGCGTAGCTCCGAGTCTCCCCCCAGATACGCGATACGCTGATGGCCCGCTTCTATAAGCTTTGTCGTTGCGAGCTCACCCGCATGCACATTATCCATGTCCACGACGGAGATGGGGAGCTCAGGACGGTTCTCTCCCAGGAAAACAATCGGCAGCTTGGTAGCGATAAGCGGCGCAATCACCTCGTTGCAGAACGTCGGGGTGACAAAGATCAGCCCATCACAGTGGCCATCCAGATAGCGCGAGAGATGACGCGGCAGCTCGTCCCAGGTGTCTTCGGTGATAATCAAGGCGCGCTGGTGGTACTTCTGTGCTCCGAGCAAGAGGCCATCAAAAATGGGGCCAAAGTAGCGATCTCCAAAGAGTGAAGGCCGATCCGAGAACGAGGCGACAATGCCTAGAGTGTCCATGCGGCGACGCGCCAAACCACGCGCCACCCCATTGGGATGGTAGCCCAGCTCGTCCACGGTTTTTAATACCTTTGCGCGGGTTTCCTCGCTCGCTTCACCCGTCTTACCATTAAGAACCGAGGAAACCGTCATTGCAGAGAGGCCACACGCTCGGGCGACATCACGTATTGTTGGCATGTCACCGTTCCCTTATGTCAAAAAGCCTTACCGGTAAGGCTCTGTAAAGATTCTATCACCCCAACCGTTTGGGTTGCAAGTGTCTCAGTCGCATTTTTTCGCCGGGCTTATTGAACCTCGAAATCAAACTTGAAGCGCTGGGTGCTGGCGATGGCCTGGCCGTTTTTTAGAGTGAGACGCCACTTCCATCTCGACCTCCACGACCACGCGCACAAAAGACCGGGAGCGTGAGAGCCAAGGCTATGCCGACTGAGCCAGGCTGCCGGATTGCTGCCTGCGCCCTAGTTGGCCAAGTGCTTTCCGCAATTGCAGGGCATGGCGTAGAATAGAAACGTTATGCCGACGCCTGAAATCCCCCTGGAAAAACTGACCCCGATGCTCCGCCTCTATGTGACCATGAAGCAGGAGCGCCCTGACTGTGTGCTCTTTATGCGGGTGGGAGACTTCTTCGAGGCGTACGGCGACGATGCTGAGCTGATCGCACGGGAGCTGGAGATCACGCTCACGGGGCGCGAAGTGCAGGGCTACGAGGGAAAATACCCGATGGCGGGCGTTCCCCACCATGCGCTGGAGCGCTACATGGCGCGGCTGGTGCAGAAGGGCTTCAAGGTCGCCATCTGCGATCAGATTGAGGATCCGAAGCTCGCGAAAGGCTTGGTGAAGCGCGCCGTTACGAGAGTCGTGACACCGGGGACGCTGGTCGAGGATGCGCTACTCGATGCCAAGAGCAACAACTATCTCGTGGCGGCGATTCTCTCCAAGCCGGTCAATGGAATCGGGGTGGTGGATGTCTCGACCGGCGAGTTTCTCATCACGGAGGTCGGGGAGGACGAGGGAATCGCCAAGGTGGTCGAGGAGGTCCTGCGCCTCCAGCCCGCCGAGTGCCTGGTGCCTGAGGGGATGGATGAGCTCGCGGAGGCGATTGCAGCGGCGTGCCCCGCGACTCTGACACGGCTTGGGAAACAGAAGCTGCCACGCTTGCCCCGTGAGGCGCTCCTGGAGCACTTCGGGGTGCAGACGCTCAAAGGCTTCGGCTGCGACGACTACTCTGCGGGGCTCAGCGCCGCCGCCGCACTCTTGGAGTACTTGAAGGCCACCCACATGGGCGCAGTCGGGCACATTCGGACGCTGGCGACCTACTCCACCGAGGACGCGATGTACTTGGATGCATCGGCGCGACGGAACTTGGAGCTAACGGCAGGTCTTTATGACAGTGCCAGAAACAAGTCGCTGCTCGCGGTTCTTGATGAGACGCGGACTTCGATGGGCGGGCGCATGCTCAAGAAATGGCTCGATGCCCCCCTGCTCTCGGTAGAGAAGATCAACGCGCGCCTGGACGCGGTCGAGGCCTTTTACGATGATGCCTTGACCCGCGGCGATGTCCGCGATACGCTCCGGGCAGTCGCGGATCTGGAGCGGCTGATGGCGCGGCTCTCGACCGGCGCGGCCAATGCCCGTGACTTGGTGGCGCTGCGACAATCTCTGGAGCGCATCCCCGAGGTCGCGGCGCAGGCCTTGCAGATCGAGCACCCGGCGATTCAGGCGCTGGCTGGGGCACTGGATGGCCTACCCACGCTCACAGAGCTCCTCACCAGCGCCATCGCCGATGAGCCACCTCTGACCGTGCGTGAGGGAAATCTCATCAAGGACGGCTACGACGAGAACCTTGATGAATTGCGCCAGATTGTCCGAGGAGGCAAGAGCTGGATCGCGACTTTAGAGGCTGACGAGCGCGAGAAGACGGGCATCAAGAGCCTCAAGGTGGGCTTTAACTCGGTCTTTGGCTACTTTATCGAAGTGACAAAGGCGAACCTGGCCTATGTCCCAAAAGACTACATCCGAAAGCAGACAATGTCTACGGGCGAGCGCTACATCACGCCGGAGCTTAAGGAGATGGAGTCCAAGGTGCTTGGCGCCGAGGAGCGGATTAACTCCCTGGAGTACGATCTATTTGTCTCGGTGCGGGACTATGTGGCGCAGGAGTTCACCGGCGCCGTGCTCGCGGTCGCGCAAGCAGTGGCGAAACTGGATGTGGTGGCATCGCTGGCAGAAGTGGCGCAAAACAACCGTTTCGTGCGGCCTACTGTAGACACCACCGATATTCTCGATATCAAGGGCGGGCGGCACCCGGTCGTGGAGCGACTGATGGGCTCGGCGGCGAACTTCATCCCCAACGATACCTATCTGGACACCGACCAGCAGCAGGTTCATATCATCACCGGCCCCAACTCCGCGGGTAAGTCCACGGTGCTACGCCAAGTCGCGCTGATTGTCTTGCTGGCCCAAGTGGGAAGCTTTGTCCCCGCCGACTCCGTGCAGGTTGGGCTTGTGGACCGCATCTTCACCCGTGTCGGGGCGCACGATGACCTCGCCGCTGGGCAGTCTACGTTTATGGTGGAGATGACCGAGACCGCAGAGATTCTCAACAACGCCACCGAGCGCAGCCTCGTGATCCTCGATGAGATCGGGCGCGGCACGAGCACCTTTGACGGTGTCTCGATTGCGTGGGCGGTCGCGGAGTTTCTGGCCGCACGCGGCTGTAAGACCCTCTTTGCGACCCACTACCACCTGCTCAATGAGCTCGAAAAGCAGCTCCCGAATGTGAAGAACTACCGAATCGCCGTAAAAGAGACCAATGATAGGATCATCTGGCTCCGCAAGGTGCTCCCCGGTGGCACGGACAAGAGCTACGGCATCCAAGTAGGCCGCATGGCCGGCCTGCCCCCGACCGTGATCGAGCGCTCCAAAGAGATTCTCAGTGACCTCGAAAAAGATGGCTCCAAGCGCCGCGACACCCTCGGCGGCGTCAGTGTCGCACCGAAATCACAAAAGCTCCAAATGACACTTTTCGAGGCCGAGGAGCACCCTGTAGTGGAAGAGCTACGCGGGCTAGACATCAACACGCTCTCGCCTGTCGAGGCACTGATTGCCCTCCAACAACTCCAAAAATCCGCAAAGAAATGATACAACAAGTCCATAATTTGATACTGCTGGCGAGCTCATGCGGCGACGCGGTGACGGTTAAGATGTCATCCGGTAGCGGTTAAATGGCTTGGTGAAACAAGACTTTTGAGAGTCGGCCTGCCAGCTCCTGCTTCAGAAGCTGGCTTGGCCCTTCGATACAGATACGGCGCACGGCGGGACACCCTGGAGTGCATCGAGAACGTACTGAATCGAGGTGCGTCCGTGGTAAGGGATCAGTGCCTTATACCCCGGAACATAGCCTTCAAAAAGTGAGGTTAGGGCTTCACTTTCAGTCGGTGATGGCTTTTTTAATCTTGGGGGTCAGCGTCAGAGCATCGCCTGCGTTCTTGCCCATCTTCTCCGTTGCAGCTCCCAATCAATGCTCCCCAGTGCCAGCGGCGAGATCAGGACTTTGTGATCCAAGAACCAGTTGCCGGTATTGACGATTAGATAGCGAATGGTCCAGAACTCATCATCAAAGAGAAACTCATCCACCTTCCCCACTTCACCATCGAGTGCATGAATCGTCAGGCCATGTAGTTTTTTCACTTCAACTAGCATTGGTTACTTCCTGCTGTATCTGCGGCTCCGAAGGCTGCAAATGTGCCTCGACCATCCAGAGCCACTTATCAATGCCACGGGAGATCTCGGTGAAGATATCGGCAGAATCGGCATCTTCAAAAGCACTGCAGTCGGTGATACCTTCGCGGACGAGAGCTCCAAAGGCTGCTAGTGCATCGGCAAGAGCGTTTAGATGCTCGTCGCCTTTGGTGATCTCATGCGGGTACTCCGCGAGGCTTGAGCTGGCGGCAACCTCACGTGCGGTGCCACGTGCGGTGCCACCAAGCTGTACGAGTCTTTCCGCGATCAGATCGGAGTAGGCTTCGATATCTTCCGCGACCTCATCAAAAAGAAGGTGGAGTGCATGAAACGAAGGGCCTTTGACATTCCAGTGTGCTTGTTTGGCCTGTGTTCCTAGATCTAGACAATCCGCAAGCCGGGTATTCAGGTAGGAAACGACTTGAATCCGTGCCTTAAGCGGGATATTGTTTTTCGTTTGTTGCATAGCTCTCGTATGTAATCAAATCCACTAAGGTTTCACGTTAATTTCATCGCGTCTAAAATATCTGCGAGGGGGATAACGGCGAAGCTGCTGGCAGAGTCGGACATGGCGTAGGGCAAGATTAGCTCGTCGTGGTGGAGCTGAGCACCACAGCTGTAGACCACGTTGGGAACATAGCCCTCGCGCTCTTGCGGAAGCGGCGCGAGCAGCGGCTCGTGGAGCCGCCCTATCACATGAGACGGATCGTCTTTGTCGAGCAAGATCGCGCCGATTGCGTACTGGCGCATCGGTCCGACACCGTGGGTCAGAACCAGCCATCCGGCATCGGTCTCTATTGGGGAGCCACAGTTTCCCATCTGGACATACTCCCAGGGATACGTGGGCTTGAGGAGAACTTCTTTGGTATACCAGAAGTGCAGGTGATCTGAGCACATCAGAAAGATATTCTCGTTGTCCTGGCGGGAGAGCATGGCGTAGCGGCCATTGATGCGGCGTGGAAAGAGCGCCATGCCTTTATTGTGAATCTCCGGGCCATTGAGCGTGGTCATCTCAAAGCTCAGAAAGTCGTTGGTCTGTAGAAGCTGGGGCATGGTGACCTTGCCATCGTAGGCGGTGTAGGTTGCGTAGTAGGTCGTTTTACCGTCATCGTCTCGGAAAGCAACAAAACGTGCGTCTTCGATGCCATTGATCTCCGTGGGCGACGTCGGAAACAAGACCCGCTCGCTGAGTGGCTGCTCTGGCAAGAACGTCGCTACATAGTTGGCCCGAGCGAGTGTGAGCATGCTATTGAGCTGGGGCGCACTTCCCAATATCCCTCGGCTCTGCCTCTGGACAAGGCTCACACTGGTCTTGAGCTCGTCGAGCGTAAACTGCTCTTTAAGCGTCGAGAGCACTGAGGCCACCAGGTCATCGCGATGGTCCATCTCATGGAGCTTGCGTTCAAAGAGAGTGCGCTCATAGGGGGGATAGGAGACGCTAGCCGGGCTGGTAACATAGCGCGGCGCCTCCTCCACCGTGATGTGGTTGGTCGCATCCACAATCCCGGTACGAAAGGCAATAGACGAGATATGCCCCTCCCCCGTTGCCCGCAGGCTCAAGACAAAGCGCTGGCTTCCCGGCGAGACCCCACTCTGATCCGGATGCCATACCAGAGACGGGTTAAAGAGGGCGGCCCCTTCGAGGGCGTATTCCTGGGTAAAGTACGCCCCAATCAGTAGCTTGCGCTCCTCGCTGACGGGCGAATCGGTGAGCAGAAGCGCCTTGAGTTGCTCAAAGCGCCGCAGCCAGTAGGCTTGTAGCCCACGGTGCCGGTCCGCGAACTCGCGAAGTATCCCCGCCAGCTCCGACTGAACTTTTTCCTCGGGCAGTGCACAGATTCGCGCGATGACTTGCAAGCTCCGCTGCTCCGTGGTGAGATTGAAGGCCCGCAGCAGAACCCGCGCACAGTCTGGCTTCAGGAGAGGCCCGGTATGCCGGACACGAGGAAGATCCGCTTCGTTGTTTTTCATGATTTGAAAATCTAAAAACCGCGCCTTCTGAAAGCCTCAGAAGGCGCGGTTTTGTCTTTTGTCTCTATCTGTATCTAATGGTTTAGAAGCGGCGGCCTATAGCGAAAGCCAAGGCGCTCGGGTCATTGCCATGAACTTTATTGATCATGTGGTAAGTCACCTCGCCGAAGTAGCCATCGTTGAGCTCATAGCCACCGAAGATTTTCCCACCGATCTTGCTATTTGAGTTGCCCATCTTGACGCTATAGGAGCCAATACCTCCGCCGATGAAGTACCGACCGTGTGTCACCGGTGCTCGGCTTAGGTAGCGTGCAGAGACACCAAACGCTGCGACAGAGTTTGTGGTGCCATTGCGGTTGTTCTGGGCATAGTCAAAGTAGACCCCTAAGATTGTGGGTCTCTCTGCGGTGGACTTGCCTGCATCGTACGAGAGGCTAAGCATCGGCAAGGTCGAGCCCATCGCGGTACGGGTAGCACCACTTGTGGGGTTGTAGGTTCCGATAGAGACGCGGAAAGGCTTCTCGGAAGTGAGTATTGTGGTCTGAGCTTGGGCGGTAGATCCCGCTATTCCTAAAGCTATTGTTATCGCAATCATTGTACTTGTGTTCATTTAAATCTCTTTCTTGTCTGCAAATGGATTTGTATTTCTACAAGTTCAAAGCAATCGTGACTTTAAGTATGCTGTAAAACTACTTTGGTTCCTTAGTTTTTTCTGGATACACAAAAAAACACCTCCCTCCTAAGTTTCCTCAGAAAGAAGGGGAAAGAGAGAATAATTCTAATTTAGAAGGGTGCTTGCTTCTCATGGATTATTGTGTTGATCTCTTCTGTAGGAACCTCATCGGTGTCAATAGACACTTCGGAGCCGATTCCCGTAATGTTGTCATCGTTGTCCACAGAGTCCACGGCGGCGACGGCTAGGCCACTGGCAAGCGCTCCGGTAGCTGCTCCCACTAAGGCACCAACCAGACTACCAGGAAGGCCAAGAGCGGCTCCGGCAATGCCCCCCACGACGGCTCCACCGCCCGCGCCTAAAACGCTGCCTTTTGCAGCATCATTCTCGGGGCTGTCGTCAATGCCGTGCTGGATGCCATCGAGGTGCTCTCGCATGAGGCGTTTACGCGGGGCCATCGCAAGCTCTTCGGCACGGATCGAAAGAGTGACGGGCTCAGAGTTGGATTCAGGGAGCTCTCTAGTCATGGCATGATCGCCCCATCTACTTTCTCGGCGGCCTCATGCGCCTTGCCACGAATAGCATCCGCTGCATAGTGTGCTTTCTCACGAACCGCTTCGGCCACATCGTGAAGCAGCTCTTTGGTGCGCTCCGTGAGAGTCTCGGCCTCTTCTTTGGTATCACCGACGGCCTGCTGGAGCTTGCCATCGGCTTGTTTTACGATTCCTCGTGCCTCAAGCTCGGGGTTGTCTAGGCTCGCCCCCAGCTTCTGCTGCGCCTTGCCCGCTAGCTCCGTGGCCTTGCCTTCGATCTTATCGCTGGTTCCAGCACCAGCGGCGTGGTCAACGGCATCTTTAATTTTATCTTTGAGAGGCTCATTCATGGTTTTGATTCTTTCTTTATGTTAGGGGGATCAACGGACTTTATGTTGGAGGCCCAGGCTTGGTTCCGTTGATTTTTTGAGGAACCGGAAGGCAGCGAGCAACATACGATCCCATGAGAAAACGAGAGGATCTATAGACACATGAATAAACCAATTGCAGTGGTGGGTGGTATTGTATTAGGAGCAACAGTCGGAGCAGTCGCCATGGTGCTGTCCGCGCCCGCTTCCGGTAAAGAAACGCGGAATGCGATTCAGAAGCGCTCCAAGTCTCTTCGGAACCGCCTGAGCCGAAAGTCAAAGCGGGTTGTCGAGGAAGTTGTCGCTTAGACACGGCTAGCTCTCCCAGCGGAAAGGAGCAAGGCCTCATCAGGTCTTGCTCTTTTTGAGCTGTCAAACGAGGTGATGGAGACCATGGAAGAAAGTAAAAGTACAAAACTAAGAGCCCTTCTCGTGGAAGACGAAGGGATGACGATTCTTTTATTGCGGCGGGCGCTCACAACCGCAGGCTATGATGTGGTCGGCGCCGTCTCGGATGGAGAGCAAGGAGTCGTGGCGGCACGGACGCTAAAGCCCGACTTTGTGATTATGGATATCAATATGCCACGGATGAGCGGTATCGAGGCGGCACGTCTGATCACCGACGAATCGCCGATTCCGATCATCATGCTCACGGCCTATAGCGACGAAGTCCTGGTGGGTGAGGCCATCGGCGCTGGGGCCTGTGCGTACTTAGTCAAGCCTGTGGTTGTCGAGCAGATCGCCCCCGCCGTTCGAACCGCGCTGGCACGCTTTGATGTCCTCAAAGAAGCTTACCAGGCAAACACCGATCTCCGTGACACGCTCGAAACGCGAAAGCTCGTGGAGCGGGCCAAGGGAATCCTGAGCCTGCGCTTGCAGCTCTCCGAATCCGATGCATTTCGTAAACTTCAGAAGAGCGCCCGAGATAAATCTCAAACTCTGAAGTATGTCTCTTTGGAAGTAATTCGTGCAGACGAGTTACTTTCTTCCTAATTTAATTCTCAAGTTTTAAAAATACTTCTTGACTTATCTGATAAACCCGGTAATACTATTGATGTGTGCACTGAATCAGATAATTTCTGATACCAGTCAGTTGCTTTCATAAAATATTTGCTTGGCCCTGTTCGTCATGCAAAACATTGAGGTCAGGATTGCCTCGCTTCGAGATGTTGATTCATCTCGGCGAAGTAATTCTGACTTTTTTGTTTGTGCCACGGAGAACAACCATGCAAGTTAAAATGACCTACTCGACTCCGATGCCCGCCTCGTATCTTTCGTCCCGTTCCCTAGAGCGCTTGAGCGATCAACAGCTCCTCGACCGTAGCAAGGCCGGAGATACCGATGCCCGCCATGCCCTCGTAGGGCGCTACCGCTCGGTGATCCGTGCAACGGCCACACGCATGTCCTCTAACCGCCAAGATGCGGAGGACATGGACGCCGAGATCTACCTCCATATCTTTAGTGTCATCAACTCCTGTAAGTTCATCGGAACCCTACCCGGCTGGATCAAGCGCGTCTCCATCAACGAGATCTATCAGGCATGGCGTCGCAAAGGCCGCCAGCCGCTCCAGACTTCCCTAGAGGCTGTGCTAGAGGCCAGCGGCGACGCGGTGCTCTGTGCAGATCCCCATGAGAACCCGGCCACCATTTTAATTGAGCGCACCGAAAAAGAAGCGCTGACCGAGCGATTGAAAAAAGCCCTGCTCTCGCTCCCCGAGCACCAGCGCATTCTCTGCGATCTGTACTATGATCAGTGCCGCTCGTTTGAGGAGATCTCCAAAGAAACCGGGCTTGCGATGGGGACGATTAAGTCCCGCCTCTTCCGGGCACGCGAGTCTATGCTGCGGAAAATGGGTGATCTTGCGATTGCGTAGCGCCGCACCAAACAGAACAAAGATAAAAACCGGGAGCTTCGTGCTCCCGGTTTTCTATTTTTTGAAGTGCAGGCGCACCCGTGCCCCAAGGGGAGCGGTCTCGTAGCTCAGGGTGCCCGCCAGATCCCACGTGCCAATGCTCTCGATGATGCTCAGGCCCACGCTAGAGAGCTTACTCGGATCGAAGACCTCAGGGAAACCAGGGCCCTCGTCGCTAACCTCTAGATGAAGGTAATCGCCTCGGTCTTTGAGGGAGATCGAGATTGCCCCCTGACCGTGCTTAATCGCATTGGAGACCAGCTCATTGAGCACTAAAGAGAGTGCGCTTAGCTGCTTAATACTCAGTGCGATGTCATCAGCCTCCAGGGTAAGTGTCCGTGGCCAGAGCCCGGTGGCCATCGCAGGAATCAAGCGCTCCAGGGCGAAGCGTGCAGGGACTGTGTCCGGCGCGGCTCCGGGAACGCTGGTCTGGTGGAGTAGCAGATCGTGCAGAGTCGCTAGCCCGTGGATATGGCTTGCCAGCCGGGTCAGCGAGCTACTCTCGGAATTCTCAAGCCGAATCGCCTCAACCAACCCCAGGAGCACCTGCAGGTTGTTCTTGATGCGGTGCTGGCTCTCGCGAATCGCGAGCTGGAGCCGTCGGTTCAGGTCCTCGATCTCGGCCAACGCGACGAGCCGCTCCCGGCGCTCTCGCGCCTCACGAAGCGCACGCTCGACCAAGGGCGGCAGGCGATCCAGGTGGTGCTTGAGAAGAAAGTCCGTCATCCCAATCTTTAGGCACTCCACCGCGCGGCCCTCGCCCAGTGCTCCAGAAAATAAGATAAAAGGAGTTCTGGGATCGTGCCGTTGCAGGAGCCGAAACGCCTCAATGCCATCAAAGCCACGCAGCCGAAAATCCGAGATGACCAGCTCGGGTGGGTTTTCGGTGAGCGACTGGAGATAGTCCGCTTGATTGGTGACAAGCGTGACATGGCAGCAAATATCAGACTCTCCAAGATACGCCCGAACCAGCTCCGCATCATTGAGACTGTCTTCCAGGTGCAACAGTTGATACACTCTCACTGTGGCAGCTCAGAGTCGTGCGGTGGTTCGTTGGTCTTTGTCCAGAAGCTACTGATGGATCGAAGTGCCTGCGCATACTGCCCAAAATCAATGGGCTTGACCACGTAGCCATTGAGTGCGCCCAGGGCAAGCTCAATATCATTGGGGTTATCTTCGACAAGTAAAATGGATTTCATAGTGGCTGTTCCAGGCACGCGAGAGGCAGTGAGAAGTAGAAGATCGCGCCATGGCCGGGCTCGCTCTGCGCCCAGGTGCGGCCTCCGTGTCGGACGATAATGCGGCGCACGGTCACCAGCCCGATTCCTGTCCCTTCGAAGTCCTCGGTCTCGTGCAGGCGCTGAAAGACCCCAAAGAGCTTCTCGGCGTGCGACATGTCAAAGCCGACCCCGTTGTCGCGGACGGAGAACTCCAGCTCCGTGCTGGTCTTGCGGTACCCGACCGTAGTCTGGGAAGTCTCTTGCTTGCTGGAGTATTTCACGGCATTGTCGAGTAGGTTTCGCCAGACCTGGTTGGCCAGCACCGGATCACCCCAGATATTGGGAAGCGGCATGACCTCCCAGCGGATTTTATGTGCCGGGTACTCTTCATTGAGCTCCCCACAGATCCGGTCCACGATCTCCTGCATGGGGATCAGGCTGTGGCGCAGCTCAGCGCGGCTCATGCGCGAGAACGTTAGTAGATCATCAATGAGCCGCCCCGCGCGAAGGCCCGCCTCTTTGATCAGGTTGAGATAGCGTTGCCCTGATTCGTCTAAAAGCCCTGCAGACTTCTGCTCCAGCAGCTCGGCAAAACCGACCATGTGGCGCAGGGGAGCCCGCAGGTCGTGCGAGACGGTGTAGGAGAAGGCCTCTAGCTCGTTGTTGGCTATCTGAAGGTGCTCGTTGGCCTGCTGAAGGCTCTCCGTGCGGTCCCCGACGCGGGCCTCAAGCTCCGTGTTGGCCAGGCGCATCACCGACTCGCCTCGGAACCGCTCGCGTAGCATGAGATAGGCCAGAATAAAGGTCGCCACCAAAGCCGCGCACGCAATGCCCGCCGCTCCAAAGATCGTCAGGCGGGTCTGGCGCTCAAACGACTTCGCCTCCGTGTGGCGTGCGAGGGAGAGGTGGCTCTCCTCCCGCTCCATATCACTGAGGCAGGCCAGAAGCGCCGTGGTGTAGTTCTTCGAGGAGAGCGCCCGCATCGTAAAAGCCCGCGACGTATCCGCTTTCCAGAGCTCGCCCAGCTTCTGCTTATGGCTCACCGCCTCCGCTACAACGCGAACCTCGTCTTCAACAATCACGCGCAGCTTCTTGATGTTTTCTAGCTGCTCGGCATTGCCTTTGACCAGTGTATTGAGCGTGTCAATATCGGTTTTCATCGCCTCTTGGGCATTTTCCATGGTCTGGATATTAGAGACATCGTCGAGGAGGACGTAGCCCCGGCCCGCCGAGATCGACTTCTCAAACTGGATCTGTGTGTCGCGCAGCTTCACGCGCACCTCCCAGGTATGGGCAACGCGCTCTTGCGCCTCGGTCAAGCCCTGCGTCGAGCGATTGGCCAGGTAGGCATCCCCAATCAAAAGCGAGAGAAAAAGGCTAAAAACAACTGCCATCCGCCAGCCATAGTATTTCATTTGTGTCTGCATCTATCTGAGGCTCATAGGTAATTAGGGGGAACCTGGTTCCTTATACGGCATCTGGATTTTACGAAAGAAGTCAGACAGAGAAAAAGACAAGAACGATATACGCAACCTCGGGATTGATCTAGGGGTGTTTGCAGTCCACAAGACGCTCAAAGGCGATACGAAAACCGGCCTTGCACTAGGAAATGGAGCAGCATATACCGCAAAAAAGGACGAATACTAGCGTAAGGCAAAAAAAATCGGCTACTGGATCCTGTGTTCCTCTCCATAACTAACGAATTAAATAAGAAATAAAAATGAAAATCAACTACATCCTCACCACAGCCGCTCTCGTCCTTTTAGGTGGCACTGCCCATGCGGAGATGCCCGTTGGGCTAGGCGGCGAGACCCTCTTTGTCTTTAAGGCAATCCGTGATCTCGACAAATCCGATCAAGAGCGCTCCGACGATGTCTACGACCGGCTACGGCTTATTCTCAATAATCCCCGGTTCAAAGCGAGCGATATTCAGTGCAAGCCACTGGGAGACTACGGCTATAAGATCGTCGCTAACGGTCATCTGATCGTTCCTATTGGTGAGCGCGAAGCGGAGGCGCACGGCTCCACAACCCAAGCGCTCGCGGAAGAGTGGACAAAACACCTGCGAGAAGTGATGCCTAAGCTACGCGCTCGGCCTGATGTCTTCCGTCAGAAGAATAAATATGTCAATAAGAACTTGAAACGCTAGAAATGAAAAAGAAGAAAACTAATGCATAAAAACATGCGGGATATGGAGCAGTACAACGGCGAAAAGTGGGTCACGAAGTGTGTCTACAAAGGGGATCAAAGCGAAGCCATCTTGCTGTATTTGCTACCTGGCCAAGAGATGCCATCCCACTCGCACAAACGCTTTGAAGTAGTATTGTTGCCTCAAAAAGGTCGCGGCCTGATGAGTGTTGATGGAAACAAAGAGGTAGATCTCCTTCCTGATGTGCTTTACTATGAGCCTGCAGGGCGCACATTTCTGATCAAAAACACCAGCGAAAGCCCCTTTGAGGTGCTCATTACCCTGATCCGTGTTGAGCAATCTGAAGTACTCACGCCACCTGAGCCCCTAGAGAGCAATGAGCGCCTTGTCTCAACGAACCTTCCTCCCCTCTCCAGTGTTCGGCTTGAGTACCAGCAAGCCTAGGTGCGCAGTGTCAAGAGTAAATTTACAACGAAAAATCGAGGTTTCTGATGATGTCAAACGTATTTTGGACCGTGATCACTATTCTGTTTGCTTTCTGGATATTTGGGCAGGTGATGAGTTTTGGCGGCCCTCTCATCCATCTCGTCTTAGTCGTGATGTTGATTATGATCGTTATCAACTATCTCACCAAGGGCAAGGCAACCCTATGAAGCGACAGCTTTTGATTTTAGGCCTGGCGATTGCGGGGCTCTCAGGCTGTGTCAAGACCGAACCTGCGGAGTCACCTGCTCCAACGAACACCACTGTCTTTGTACCAGCCCCTCCTGCACCAACGCGCACGATCATTGTTCCCGGAGCACCGGGAGCTCCGGGCGCACCGGGAAGGACGGGGACTCCCGGCAAGACGGGAGAACCAGGTGCTCCGGGGCAACCAGGGACACCTGGGCAGACGGGTACACCAGGCACACCAGGATAACCGGGGACACCCGTACAGCCTGGCTCGACAGAAGGCGGCTAGGAGGCCCCTCAATGGACTATTATTTTTTCTGGATCATCGTCGGTATCGTGGCGGGACTCCTCGCAAAATCGGTCGTTCCGGGTGAAGGGCCTAGTGGAATTCTCGGAGACTTGGTCGTGGGGATTGTGGGAGCCTGCCTCGGGGGATGGATATTTAGAGCGTTCCTAGGGCGCAGCTACGGCGGCTGGGCAGGTAGCACCGGAGTTGCCTTTGTGGGAGCGGTTGTCCTATTGCTCGTTTTACGCGCCATCACCGGACGACGATCACGGGTTCACTAATGGAAATCATACTAAACTCAGAACCTATGTCAGATACTAGCAATATAAATATTGCTATCAGGATCAGATTTGCAGGGACAAAATCGGTTGAGACCTATCATCTCACGCCCAAAGAGGGATCTCGTTTTTATTCAGAGTGGTCAGAGTATCTGAAAGGGAGTACTACGATTGGAGGCACCTATACGATTGAAGAATCGGATCGCTCCGTCGTGATCTCACTAAATTTCAGTCTGATAGCGTATATTGAAAATGGAAAGATCTATTGATTTAACATTAAAATATATCACTATCAAAAACGCTGCAATCATCTGGTTGCGGCGTTTTTTTATTTTAATACGGAACCACATATAAATCATATCATCTTGGCTTTGTTGCACAACGAGGTAGCCCCTAATTTTACGAGGTAGTCGCGGGCACGATTCTGGCAGTCTGGTAATCTGTGAAAAAAACAAAACCCAAGTATCGCACCCGCAACTGGAAACAGTATAGCA
>Ga0315904_10002800_pt1 | contig 26431 bp, 34 predicted proteins | sample LakEriMetagenome_6_FD_203529 | JGI IMG/M metagenome (GOLD analysis project Ga0315904, IMG submission 203529) | Freshwater fungal communities from buoy surface, Lake Erie, Ohio, United States - Buoy 12 MA120 | ecosystem: Environmental > Aquatic > Freshwater > Lake | place: USA: Lake Erie, Ohio...
TCCAAGCACTTTTCTCTTATAGTACCAGACTTACGATCTTCTATCATGACTGATCCTATACCTTCATAGATATCAAGATCAACCTGATCATAATATTCCTCTGCCTCTTCAAGACTATCAAATACTCTAGTCTCTCCATGTTTAATATCGTATCCGTCAAGTAACTCAGACTCTCTATCTCCAAATTCGTCTACTACCATGTAGTAAGGTGAGGAAGTCACAAAGAACTTGTTAGGACTCTGTCCATCGCCTACCATTTCAGTTGCCATTGCTTTTGCCTGCTCATTTGCCATTTGCATAAATTCTAATTTTGTCATAACTTTTATTTTATTTGCCATGCGTTTTTAACTACTCGATTCATTTTACTTTTCATATAGTCGTGGTCGATAACCTTTCCGTCTTTGATGACGAAGGCATGTGAACCTGCGACCATGTAGTATGATCCTTTAGGATATTTCTTTATGAATGAATTCAGGTTCATTCTGCAGTAGTTGACTTTGCCTGTCCTCTTATAGACATAAGCGTTCTTAGTATCTACAGGACGTACAGACTTTGTAACGTCGCCTATCCTAACCTGTTCTACTGTGTCAAAATGAGATCTGAGTTTTGTCAACCTGACTCCTTTACCTTCTACACGATCAAGGTTCTTTTTGAAATACTCATTTGCTTTGTCATACGAAATTCCAAATGACGCAGACATGGCTAGTACTGTACAATCGTTGTTCTCTTTATCAGATCGATTAAAGTCTCCTTGGGACTTTACCATTTCTGAAATTGATACGTCTGTGAGATCTATTACTATTTTATTCATAACCTTTATTTTGAATTAATTAATAACAAATAGAGTCCATAGCGTTCCACTCAGCCTCACGGATCTCATCAATCTGACGCTCGATCTCATAGTCAGGCATGTCGTCCTCATTACAACCGGACAGGGCACCTTTGTACCACTTGTCACAATACTGTTCCCATGTCATACGACCCTCGTCGTAAGCACGCTCATCCTGTAACTCATTGTACGGCTGAGAGCAAATGTAAGACCTAGTCTCTTCACATACGAAATTGACATAACAATCGGGATGCATTTCAGAGAAAGCCTTGTGGTTGGCTTCTACAACTGACCAATCATTAGGGACAGTAGCTACACTGTCGATGATTGTTTTCCTGGTAAAGTGGTTGATAACCGTGATCTTGATGTCCATATTCATTATTGATTTGTTACATTGTAAATATACAACACATTTTTGAACTGGAGCACATTTCTGCAGACTTTTTTTAAACTTTTTGTTTCATTTAGTAAAATATACAAAACTCTGAAGATTCTTCAATATATCTTGGACCGGATTAAAGATTATTTAGTAAAATCATAACTGATTGATTATCAATTAGTTATAAAAAAGGCCCAGGATAGAGAATCCCAGGCCGTAACAATCAATAAGCGATAGATTAAGCTTCCAAACTGGACAACTTAACTGGGTTCGCGATACGACCCCTTGTCATGTCATAAGCTTCATTAACGATACGATCGTTGAAGTACTTACCTGAGAGAACCTCGGAGGTGTAGTTAGGACTAAAGCCAGTGTTTTCTGCAACTTTAGTAATGTCTCCAGTGCGGAGCTTACGGTTAACACGGCTAACTTTCTGGATGTAGCTAAGCTTAGTGTAGCTACTTGGGCGGTTTGTTGTTTGCATAACTGCTTGTTTTTGTTTTGTTTTTAATATATGATAAATGTAAGACTTTTTTGTGAACCTATATATATTGATTTTTATAGTGGAACACTTTTTTTTATTTTGTTTTTTGTAGTCAGGGCCGGACTCGAACCGGATAAGCAACTCATTAAGAGATTTGGGACCGTCCCGCATTACGCTCACCTGACTATTTTGATCAACAACCGGCCATACGCTCCATGTAGTCATCGATCTCAATCTGGGTCTTTCTAAAGGAGTCGTAGTCATACTCGAATCTTGGCCACTTACTATCATCATCCCATCCCTCTGGGAACATGAGTTCATAGTTTGGATTTTCTTTCATGTACTGTTTTTGACTTAAACTAATAATCCTTTCTAATTCTTTCTTATTCATAACTTATTTTTTATTTATTCAAAATCTTTTTTAAATCTATTCATTGTAACAGTTTCCCTAGTACCATATATCCAGTGAAACAAAAGATCATTCACTAGTTCTGCATAAAGATGCGGGTCCTTCTCAATACCTTTGAGTGTTGGTTCAAATGCTGCTTGTATCTCAAATGATCTGTCTTTGTAATTGATATCTAAATACGGGTTCATAACTTATTTTTTATTTATTCAAATATACAATTTTCTTGCTCCCATCTACCGTCTACCAAAGTCTCAACAGTATAGTCTCCATTGTAGGCTCGGTTGTCTCTGTGAGTAAGCCACACTTTGTATCCTTCTTCTTCTATCTTGAGCTCATCACCATCCCAAGCCTGTTCTATCGTGTCTAGTCTCATCAATTCTGATCTTGTATATTGTGTACGCATAACTTTTATTTTAGGTTGATTAGATAATTAGGCTGCGTTCTGTATGAACGCTTTAGACGCCCATGTGCTAGCTCCAACTATAGCGTACTGTGTTTGAGAGTAGAGATTAGTCTCTGACCAATATTGGTTGATTGTTCCAACAGTCAGACCTTTAAGAATATCCTCGTCTATCAGAACACACTTCTTACCTTTCATAGCGAATACAGTCAAAAAGTGGTTACCATCAGTTGCCTTGAATTCGATAGTAGCCAATGATCCTTTTCTGTACCAGGACAGGATCTCAGCCGGAGACTCATAAGTCCTTCCGTTCTCTACTCCATTGAAGTCCTCAATCTCTTTGATAGTGTAAAATCCAGCAGGACATTTAACTACTACCCTGTACGTACCCTTACGACCATTGATAAAGTTAACTGTCTGAATGTTAAGTGTGTTGATGATGTTCATATTCTTTATTGATTTGTTACATTGTAAATTTACGAACATATTTTGAACCGGTAAACTTTTTTTCAAACTTTTTTTAAAGTTTTTGTTTTATTCAATAAAGTCTAGGATTCATTGAAGATTCTTCAAAGATCTTTATAAAACGCTAAAAAATAATTAGAATACCTAACTGATTGATTATCAATTAGTTGTGCACAAGTGATTGATTTCCAATAAGTTACTTACTTTTACAATTATCGAAGTGCCATCTTTTAGCATTATTTGATCCTACGTATTTTTTACAGTGAGGACACTCTATTTTTTTATATATCTTTCCTATACTTGCTAATCTTATAGACTCCTTATGAGCTTCTGATTTTGGATTTTTCATATTTAATTTATGCTGGTCTGAAAAAACTCTACCTTCTCTTTTTATCCCTGTAAATTCTGGGCAATTATCGAAGTGCCATCTTTTCATATTTCTAGCATTTCCAGTTTTTAAACAATGAGGGCATTTTATTTTTTCTCTCTCTACATGTTTTTTACAATTATCAAAATGCCAAGCTTTCATATTTGAGATATGTCCAATAATATTGCAATGAGGACATTTAACTTTTTTTTTGTTTTTAGAAGATTCACTTATTTTTTTAGATATAATTAATCTTTGTTTATCACTCAATCCTGAAGATCCTCCTATTCCATCTTCATCTTTTAAATTTGCCCAATTTTTACTATTAACTACATCAAATAATTTTGAATAGTATTTTCCAAATTTTTTAAGATCTTCTTCACTATTAGTTTCATGTAATATCCAAGTCTCTATATCCTTCTTTTTATATTTATATTTTCTAATTTTTCTTATCCATTTAACACCTGATCCGATATATTCATATGGATTTCTATCTGTTTTTCCTAAATACATTAATCCATCAGGAAGTCTTTTTACATATATGTATGTCAATTTCATAAAATGAAAATGGATCCAGAGGAAACAAAGGTCGGGCAATGACCAATGGTTCATGGATCCAATAAGTTATTATAGATAGTTAATTGCCCTAACTGTCTATCTATAATAAATATCTTATTTCTTAAAATCTATGAATTCCTCTCCATCTTCCATAGGCTTATCTTCACCTGGTTTAAATAGAATGTCTCCAGATCCATCCAATCCTAATTTTTTTAAATGATCATAATAAAATTGATCTAAAGAATAAAATTCCATTACATCTTCTTTAATTTCTGGCACATCTAGATCATGAGATTCTATTCTTTGTATCATCTTATTTTTGAATGGATCTTCTACAAATAGAAAATAACAATTGTAGCAAAGCCATTGTAGGTTCTCTATTCTCCAATCGCTACGTTTTCCGTTCTTAAAGTTAAGTAACAAAGGAGCTTTCATATCAGTTAATCTCTTCTCACAATAACCACAAGCAGAACACTTAAATCCAAGTCTACCATCTGTCATGAGTAGTTCTTTCAACCTCAATATCTTTTTAGAATTGATAGGTTGATTCTCTATTAACATCTCATCTAGATTTTTTTTCCATTTACCACCAGCCCAGTTTTTTGGCATACCTTTTCCTGACTGGTTCAAATGAAGTTCGAACAGGCTTTTTCCTGTTGCTTCATCAAAAGTATTCTTTGCATACTTCTTGTATGTTATGTCTGTAATGCCAAGCCATCTTGCGGCTTCTTTATTACTACGTGTATTTGCCATGGCTTCTCTTAACTGTGCTTCTGTTAATTGAAGTCCTCTATGCCACCAAGTTTCTGGCCTTTTATCTCTGGCCATCTTCTCTTTAGTAAAGTTATATTGCTTACTCATCTATCTTCGGGTTTACTTTACATATTAAATTCCATAGATCGTATGGAGTTTCTAATATGACTTCCTCATTATCATTCACTATAACCGGATTAATCGTACCATCTACGTTTACTCTTTCATATAAATAAAAGCCTATGAGTTCTGTGCACTGTTTACCAAAGTGCATGTATATCAGCATATCAATAACAGTAAAGAACTTCTCATCGTAGTCTGCAAAGTCTAAACTAAGATCTCCATACATGATATTCTGTCTAACATTTAGTTCATCAATACCATTTATTAAGTTGAAGAACAGTTCTCTCTTCTTGTCTGCTGTAGACTTCTTCTTTCTCCTTATGATAGTCTTAGTACCTATTATCGAATCTACTCCTAACTGTATTTGCTTAAAGTCCTTCTCCATCTTTTTTCTTTTTAATAGATACTTTACTGATCTTGCTCTTATCTTTAATAGATTGTATGATGTTCTTTATGTGATTGCACATCTCATAGTTCTCATCTTCAACATACCAAAGTAAACAAGTCTCTAATGCCTGGATCCAGTGGTTCTTGTGGATCTCTATGTAATGGTTAGAATCATTTATCTCAAATATACACGCATATATTTTGCTATTGATTATGGCGTCCTCTACAGAATTGGGAACATGTATCTTAAGAAGTTCTTTTAATATCTGAGACTCGGCTATATCTTCTGACCTAAGTAATTCTGGTTGGTCAAACAAAGCTCTCACAACTCTTCTTTTCATAACTAATTTAGGTTTGGTTTATCCTCCTCCTTTCATGGCTTTAATAATCATCATTGCTACTGAATTTAAAGGTACAATGAATCCTATTACATTTTTATATGGATTACGATCGTCGTAGTCAACCATAACTCCAGAAGCTCCAAGCCTTTTCTGTAAAGCTACACTAATTTCATTAGCTAGCATTTGCTTATCTCTAGGATCTTCAAACTCTTGATCTAATATGAACTGCATCTTTACTCCCTTTTTAGTGGGATTATCATTTACATCAAATCTAAGTTTATATTTCTTTCCTCCTACAGTTATATCAAATAGAGGACTAACAGCTTCTGCCATATCTTTTTATATATAAATATCTCACTCTATGGTTAATAATGACATATCAAATGATGGATTCTGTACAATTATTTGATCCTTGGTTAAATCCACAATGTTTCTGACCTCTATTTTTGCACATCCTAATTCATATATTCCTGGTTCTGCACCATCCAGAATGTCACCCAAGCGCGTTACATTTTGTAAGAATTGATCTTGGCTAGGATCTACATTTGTAAAGTCAACCTCTATCTTTACATTGAAGTCTATTGGTTCACCTACATTATAGATACTATGAAAATCTGTAGTTCTAAATAGATGCTTGGCTTCCTCCCACCCTTCTTTTGTATATCCTAAAAGTTCATTAGCTGGATCCTGTTCGTTGCTGAATGTCTGCATCATCACGTTTACATACTCTTGAGATTTTAACCATACTCTAGATGAATATACTTCTAACTGTGCTATAAACAGAGGGTTTAATTGCTTCTCATCTTTTATTATAAGATCTATATCTATCTTTTTTAGCTTCTGTTCACCATGATTAAATCCAGCCCATTTCTTTAGGAACCTTCTGATCTCTATTCCATCAGCTATCTTCTGTAACTCAACCCTGTCTTTTGCTTCTTGGTTGTTCTCATCAAACCAATTCTTTCCTCTGGAACTTATACAAGTAAAGTGATAAACATTAGCTTGCCAAGTTTGTATCATTTTTATTCCTGCATGAACACACCTTTGAACAAAATCAGAATCCTCTCTTGATCTTCTAAATATGGTATCATAACCACCGATACTTTGCCACACCTTCTTATAGAATGTTATAGGAGCAAAGAAGTATTCTGCTGCTTGACTTGTTTTTACTATCTTAGAATAGTTATTCCACTTATCCATATCAAATACTGTAGGATCTGTTCCAAAATCGTACGTTATAGTGTAGTCTGAATATCCATGTAATGGTGGTTCTACTCTTGTAGCAGATAATATACAATTGTCTTCTAGTTGAGATAGAATGTTGACATCATAATCAGGACCTATAACCATATCTGATTGGAGATAACTTACAATATCATGCTTAGCTATATCAACAAGTAAGTTGGAGTTTCTTTGATAGCCTACAGGTCCTTGTAATTTGTGTGTAACTATTTTAAGATCATAGAAGTCATTCTTAATACTCTTAAGATATTCATACGTATCATCTGTATCTTTATCTACGAAGACTATGATCTCATGTTCTTTACCAACTAAATTATTTTTTAAAGACTCTAACAACAGTTTAGTATACTCTAATGTGTTAGGTCCTGTATTAGTTATAAAGCTTATTTGTTTCATTTCAATTTATTGTATGTGTTAATTATTCCTTGTTTAAGTCCTATGTAGTCTAACTGTAAAGTTTTATTGAATCCCACATATCCTTTTACTAGTCCTTGTTCTTGGTATTGTATACCCACTTTATGATCGTCAAGAGTATTTATAAACTCACATATTTCTTTTAGACTCTTAATTTCTTCGTACGTACAATCAACTTGTTTAGGTAGATCATCATGCAGTATGTAATAGTCTACTAACTTAATTAGGTCTTGCATATAAAAGAAGTCCATGTATTTGTTTTGGTGTATCTGCATGTCTTCTTTATTTATATATCTTTTTAGATTAGACTTAATAAACCTGGTATCTAACTCTAACTCATCAAACACTGCATATATTCTTAGATTATAGAATCCGTCTCTATTCTCTATAGACTTAGATATAACTCTCTTACTAAATCCATATGGCTTATCGTCTTGTGCATACTCTGCTCCTGAACCAAACTGGATTAACTTTGCATAATGTACTTTGCACTGCAATAAATTATAGTACATTGCTAAATTGATATCCATTGTTTCCCAACTATCTTCTTTTAATCTGCTTCCTCCTGCTATAGCACAATGGAGTACTACATCGAAATACTTACCATTAAAGAACTTAATCATTCTTTCAATATCTACTAGATTAAAATAGTCTCTACTAATAGCAGTTACTTCATACTTATCTTTAAGTGCATTATATAAAGAACTTCCTATATAACCATTTGCACCTGTAATTAGTATCTTCATTTCTTCAGCTTTTGTGCTACCTCTAATATAAGATCTTCTTGACCAGCAACTAACTTTCTATTTCCAAGTTCAAATATTAATGATGAATATTCTATGCCAAATAATTTAGATGCTTTGATAATAGGCTTCTCAAATCCTGAGAATAGTCTATTCAATCCTGTTAGGATATTAACTGGAGTAGATATCGGTGCTGAAGGTACTAGATAGTCCATGACTTTATCTGCTTCTATGATAACTTTTTGAAAGTCTATGTCTACTTCATATCCACTCTTCTCTAATACAGGGATGATCATTTCTAAATGTGCATTGCCTGCCCCTGCTCCAAAACCTCTAATACATGCATCAATATAAGTTGCTCCATAATTTGCAGCAGTTAATGAATTTGCTGTGGCCAATCCTAAATTATCGTGAGCATGAAAACCAACTTCAATATTTAAACTATTCTTTAATGAGTCAATTCTTTCATATACATCTTTTGGTAAGTATGTACCTGTAGAATCCATAATGATTATTGCCTCTGCTCCATACTCTTCCATAGTCTTAGCATTCTCTACTAATGTTTTAGTATCAGCCAATGCACTCATCATTAATACACCAAATACTGTTTTATCTCTACTCTTTAAATATTCTATATGAGACTTAGATAAAGTGGCTTCAGTACAGTGTGTTGCAATTCTAAATACATCTACACCTAAATCAATTGCTTGTTCTATATCTTTTTTGACTGTAGCAATTCCAGGAATAATATGAATACCGAGTCTAGATCTTTTAAGACTCTCTCTTGCAGTAATTAATATTTCTTTATCTGTATATGGAGATTGTCCAATCAATAAAGACGACGCTCCTAAACCGTTACCATGCCCTACTTCTACAATAGGAATTCTTGCCCTATCTGCAAATTCACAATATCTTTTTATTTGTTCAAGATTAATTGTATGTTTGACTGCGTGGTTACCATCTCTTAAAGATGAATCTGTTATTATGATCTTACTCATTACAATAAATTTTTAGTTACTTCAATTGCAGCACAATTAATAATGTCTAAGTTACCTGCATACTCTGGTAAATAATCACCAGATCCTTTCACTTTGATACTCAACACAAGTATATCATCATTAATAACTGGTGGCAATACCAATTCATAATGTGGTATATATGTCTTTAGTTCCTTAATCTTCTTATAGATCTCTTCAACTAGATCTTCAAAATCAATATTTTGAAACTTCAAGAACATAGTAGTTTGCATATCAACGCATGGTTCAGCAGGATTTAAATTCAATATCACTTTACAATTATCACATTTAGTGAATTGTTTTATGGCCATTTCTGTGGTATGAATATAAGAATCGATATTAATCCTTGTTGCCATACCTGCGCTCTTAGATGCAATTTGAGATACAACTTCTATATAGTCTAACTTATCACAATACTTAGATATAAGATTAAGCATAGGCATTGATGCTTGACCGCCACATGTAATCATATTGACATTACCAGAATCTAATATAACTCTAGAATTAATACTAGGTACACACAAAGGTCCAACTTTAGCAGGAGTCAAGTCTATCACTTTAATCCCCTGTTCAGAAAATACCTTAGCATGTTCTTTAGCGTCTGCTGCACTTGTGCAATCATATACTACATCACAACAATTAGGATTATCAATAAAGTATTGAATACCTTTATCTGTAACTTCTATACCTTTTGATTGCGCTATTCTGATACCATCTGAATCCATTCTACGGCCTGCAAATATTACAGGTTTAATATAGTTTGTCTTCAGTATTTTCAATAGTAAGTCAGTACCAATATTGCCTGTTCCTATAATTCCAGCTTTAATCATCTCTTAATTAATTTAGATTTTTCACTAATCTCTATTACCATGTTTTGTTTTACATCTTCTAAAGAAAGTAATGGAGACATCTCTTCAATTGGTGGAGGGAATATACTTCCATCCTCTCTCAATACGCCTTTAACTTTAGGTATAAAATCTTGTTCTGGATCCATAAATACTTCTAGACAAGCAGGACCTGGTTCATTTATAAAATAAGACATAACTTGATCAAAGTTATCCCATGACTTGAGATCATAATACTTATACCCAAAAGCCGGCATAACTCTATCAAACTTAGGTAAGCCTATTCCTGTCTTTTTATTTACACTAACATAGTCTCCTTTAAATAACATCTTCTGAGTATGTTTGATCATCAGATATCCATCATTGTTGAAGATGATAATCTTAATAGGAAGATTATTTTCTATAATTGTATGAAGTTCTTGCAAGTTCATCATCATTCCACCATCACAATTCATACATAGCACAGGCTTGTTTGGGCATGCAAGAGCCGCACCTAATGCAGCAGGAAGGCCATAACCCATCTCACCAAGACCTTGTGACGTAAACATGGTCTGGTTAGGTTTAAGCTTTATATTCTGATGTCCACTCAATAAAGCTGTTCCCATATCAGTTACCACTATATGATCGTCTTTCAAATAGTCTGACATCTTAGTTATGAACCTATAAGAGTTCAGGTATCCATTATCTTCATGATAGTTTTCTACTAGAGGATATTTGTTCTTCATGACTTCACAATATGCCATCCACTCTTTCTTATATCCCCATAGCATAAATGTCTTAGCTATAAGATTGTATATAGTATCATAACAATCTGCTTTTATGTGTTGATGTATTTTATATTTAGTAGCTTCAAGTTCATCTATATCAATCACAATTATTTTAGCGCCTCTTGCAAATTGACTGAAGTCATAACCTACTTGTGGTAGTGCTAACCTACTTCCCAATACAATAATAGTGTCTGCATTTTGTACGATGAAGTTTGCTGCTCTTTGTCCATACAAACCAAACCTACCAAAATAGTATTCATTGTTATCATCAAGCAAGTCTATACCAGACCAACTAAGCAATACAGGAACTCTAGCATAGTTAACAAACTGTCTAAATATATCTTTAGCTCCTGAAAGTCTAATACCATTTCCTCCAATAATAACAGGTCTTTCTGATTGGTTTATGGCATCAATAATGTCATCAACATATACATGTTTAAGTGCTTTAGAGTAGAAGTTCCAATCTCTCTTCTCTACCATTTTTGCTTGTAAGTTCATAGGAACATCTAACCATACAGGGCCAGGCCTACCTGATATTGTTTCTTTATCAAGATCTTCTAATACTTTATAGATACTCATTTGATCATCAAAGGCCACTGCTTTCTTAGTTACCTCTGATACCATTTTAGTTATATTTAATCCTTGAGTACCATACATTCTCAATGTTTCTTGTGTACTTACATAGTTATAGTTCTCTTGTCCTGAGATAATAATACCAGGTACAGAGTCTGCCCAGTTACTTACAACTCCTGTAACAGCATTAGTTGATCCACCTCCTGCAGTAACTATGGCAGCAGATAATTTACCGGATGCTCTATAGTATGCACCCATTGCAAGCACTGCTGCCTGCTCATGATGTGTATTAATGATTTTAGTGTAACCTAATTTATTAATAGAATCAAAGATATGAGAGTTAGCAGATCCAATAATACCGAATACTACTTCTACACCTTTCTCTTTTAGATAGTCTGCGATAACGTCACTTACTTTTACCATATAAACTTTGATTTGTAATACTGTACAATTTCTTTTATTTCTGAGTCAAATTGTTTTTTTGGTTCCCAACCAAGACTTCTTAACTTACTATCATCTAAAGCATATCTCACGTCTTGACCAGGTCTTGAGTAGTCTGTATCAATATATTCATTTATATCAAATGTACTTAATCCAGTATAATTATGTATAACTTTCTCTACAGTGGATAAATTACTTTGCTCATAACCACCTGCGATATTGAATATTTCATTTTGTACACCAGACTCAACTATAGTAATCACAGCTTGAGCGGTATCTGCTGCATGAAGCCAGTTACGTATTGGAGATCCTCCATTATGAAGTGGTATCTTTCTATTTAATGATAGATACTTACATGCTTTAGGTATAAGTTTCTCTACATATTGACCTACTCCATAGTTATTGGTTGGTCTTACAATTACATACGGTATTTTATATGTTCTACCCCACGCCAATATTAATTGATCAGCTGCAGCTTTAGTTGCTGAATATGGATTAGAAGGTTTAAGAAGATCTTTTTCATTATGAGTACCATCTTCAATATCACCATACACTTCATCTGTTGAGAAATGGAGTAAGATAGGAACCTTAATTGTTTCTTGTCTATAGTTTCTTAATAGCTCAAGTAAGTTATGAACTCCGTTAATATTAGAAGATACAAACTTATCTGAATTGGCAATTGAATTACCTACATGTGTTTCTGCTGCAGTATTAATAATATAGTCGCACTCATATAAAAACTTAAGATTATTTATATCATCTTTTACAAGAGAGAACTTATCATAGAAACAGAATTCTTCTATCAAATCTTCATTAGCTGCATAAGTCAATGAGTCAACTCCTTTAACGTACCAACCTTTTTCTAAACATGCTCTTGTTATGTGACTTCCTATAAGTCCAAAACAACCTGTTACGTAAACTACCTTTGTCATACTATATTATTCTTTTTTAAATACTCGTCAACTAATTGATGATACATTTTTGGCTTACCATAATAAACTCCTTCTAGTACAGTATGTCCTATAAAGTGTACTATTTTAGATTTCATATTAATATCCCATCCGTTATATTCATTTTGAGAATTTATCTCTCCATAAATTGGATGATATCCCCAGTTAGGACATATAAAATATTTTTGTGGATCTAATATAACAGGTTGCTTTTTAGATCTTATTATATTCATAATACCAAAAAAAGATTGCTGTTGAGTATCTATAGCTGTTCGTTCTGGACCTGTTATTTCTCTTCCGTCTTCATTGAATATTCCTCTATAGTTAAATAAATCTAATAAGTATTTAAAATATTCTGGATCTAAAAAATCTTCATACATATCTAAACTTATACCTTGTATACCTGCATTAAATCCTAGCATTGATGGATTTACACTTAGATAATAGTTATAAGCTTCTTGTCCTCCATATAAATTTAGAAGTTGATTAAATAGTACTTTATCACAACCTGCATTCATTGGCTCTGCTATAAGACACGGCACTTCATTTTTTAAGCAATCTTTAAACTCTTGAATATCTTCTTTTAAAATAATATCATCATCATAGATTAAATAATAATTTGATATACTTTTATTTTTTAGATAGTGTCCATGAATAATAAAGTATATTGATTTAAATTTATCAAATGATTCTATTCTATCTTCGCTAATTCCAAGTTCTCTACAGTAATTGTTTAACATCTCTTTTGAATAAGACGTTGTTTTACAATCTAAATTATTTATTTTCTCAGTCCATTCGTCTTCATATCTTGGATCATCCCATATTATATGGAATTCTATATCAAATTCTGGAAGTCTATTCAATATTTGATGCATTGCAAAGAATGCTAATTTATTCTTCGCTCTATACATATCTGCTACTACCAATTTAGTCTTAGTACTCATTATAAATTAAATTGTTTTAGTATGTAATTAATATCAACTTTTTTATAATCCTCATCTATTTTTTCCATTATGGTATCCCATTCGTGATAGACTGTATTTTTATTTATTAAAATCTCTTTAGACCTCTTATGCATGTCTTTAGCAAATTGTTTATCACTTAATAATTTATTTACAAGCTCTATTGAATTGGATGATCCATCTAATAATATAAAATCAGTATTAGGTTCCATATTCCACATTTCCATATTAGGCCATGGCTCACTTATTAGTGCACAATAATATGGCATCTCTGCTAACCTAGTTTTACTTTGAGTAGCAGTACCTAAAGAATTATTTGTAAAACATATTGATCCTACAGATCTATGATAAGTTTCCATGTAATTAGAATAGCTAGGAGACTTTAATTCTATTTGATCTATTTTTAATCCTGTATCCTGTAGATATTTTAATTTTTGTGATTTAGTTCCATGTAGAATTCCTATATGACTTAAACCATAAGTTTTTTCACTATTAAAATTAAATACCATAGTATTAGGATTGAATGCCCATCTTGCCCTATGATAATAATTTTGAGAAGCTCCAGCATCAACATAGCTACTTAACTGATTTTGATATCCTATTGCTCCATCTGTAAACGGTATCCAATGTTTTACATAATTTTCAAATCTCCAATCATCATCAGAATGTATACAATATACTTTTGAGAACTCTCTCAGTCTTATAAACTCTGGATGGAAGTTTTCATATGTTGGATGAAAAATAAAATCTGGTTTTAGAGATTTTGCATATTCATAGAATTCGTCAGGATTATAATTATTGTATTCATAATAGTGAACTTCATATCCTAAGTGTTCTAATGGCCCGAACCAATTAAATATAGCGGTAGTATATTCATTGTTTGGCTCTCTCAGCCTCATTAAGAATAAAACTTTTTTCATTAATTGGTAATTTTATTTAAAAACTCAGACATTCTAGATTTCCACGTGTGCTTAAATAAACACTCTTCTTGTGCTTCTTTAGTTAAAATAAACATTTCTTCTTCATTATTCAAATAATACTCTAAAGTGTCTAACCAATTTTCTTTGCTTGTGTATTTTAATCCTTTATCAAAAAGTTCGCCTACATATGGATGATCACATAATTGAAAATTTCCACTCATGCAAATATCAAATACTCTACTATTGAAGTCTATAGAGTCGGTACTTAATTCTGATTCTAATTTTTGGTACGGATAATGGAAATTTAAATTAACTTTAGTAGCATTATAAACTTTATTCACATCATCAATTGCTATATGAGGATAGTTATAAAATCCAGAATAGAACCCTTTTAAATTGGATTTAATTATAGGATCTAAATAATAGTCTTGCTCTCTATATCCATGTCCCTTATTCTCTCCAAACTGTCCTATAAAAGAAACATCAAACTGTTTATTTAAATCTAATTTAGTAAATAGTCTAGGACTAGATGCTAGAGGAACATGTATAAGATTCATTCCTGCTTCACTAAACAATCTATCACTTATTGAGTGCTTATAGTTATGTTGAACCCAAGTATGTATGTATGGTTTTAATTTTAAATAAGATTCATCAAAGTTAGCACATACAGCTATTAATTTAGTTTCAGGCCATCTATCTTTAAATTTAACAACGTCATCATAGTTTAACGTGTGCATGCCCATGAATATTAAAATATCCAATTGTTCATCTATATCATTGATGTTATTAACATGAGACTGTAAACCATAGGCAGTATGTCCTAGATCTTCAAAACCCTCTATCCATCCTAATCCATTTGGTAAAAAGTGTAGGAAAGTTTCTGTTACTAATATTTTCATTAAGCTACTATTTCTTTTATTATTTTTTTAAGTGTATTAATAACAAAGAGTTGTTCTTCATCAGAAATTTCTGCAAAGAAAGGTAGCCACAATCCGTGATTATGAAATTTCATAGATCCTGGTAAAATTACGCTTTCGTATTTTTTATTAAACACAGGCTCTATATGAATGCATTGTATATCCCATTTACACCCTATACCTTCTTTTCTTAATCTATCAACGACTAAGTCTCTATTTATATTACTATTTAATAAAATGTGGTAATTTTGCCAATTATATCTTGTACAATAATCAGGAACTATATTAGCTACTTTAGCATATTCTGATAGATGCTCTACAACTAATTTATTATAGTTGATTCCGGCTTTATCTCTTTTAATTACTTCTTCATCGAAGGTTTTTAATTGAGCTAAACCTACAGCTGCTGTTATATCACTTATCTTAAAATTAGATCCTACTATGTTAAATTGTTCTTTAAGTAAGAATTGAGCCTTATCTCTTTCTAAAGGAGATACACTAGTTCCAAAAGCTCTATAAGATTTAAACCATTCTGCATCTTCTGAATTCCTTCCTATTACTAATCCGCCTTCTCCGGTTGTTAAACACTTTCTTGCTTGTAAAGAAAACGTTACTAAATTTCTGCTGTTTCCAATTCTCTTATTTTTAAATTCTGCACCGAATCCACAAGCTGCATCTTCAACAATAGGAATATTATATTTTTCTGATAGTTCATTTATCTTATCTAGATCACATGGGACACCCATTTGATGAACTATAATGATTGCTTTTGTATTAACTGTTATTAACTTTTCAAGTTCTTCTGCATCTACAACGCCATATTCATTGACATCACACCATACAGGAGTTGCACCAACATTTATAGGTGAAAATCCAGTTGCTACCCAACTCCAAGAAGGAACTATTATTTCATCTTCTAATTTGTATCTCTCACCGTTATTTAGTCTTAACAACGACATATCTATTGCTATAGTACCATTTGATACAGCTACAGGAAATCCCCCTCCTATATATGTCTTAACTTCTTCTTCAAACTTAGCAATAGTAGGTCCACCGCTGATCCATTTTGTATCCAATACTTTTCTAATTTCTTCTAATATATTTTCAGTATTTAAATAAGGCTTACCTAAAGGTATTTTTGTACTCATATTCTTATATTAATATTTGTTTACTATTTTGTTTTATAGATTTTTGTGATGCTTCTAGTATCTTAACTGTTTTTAATCCTATATTATAATTTGATACTGGAATATTGGAGAACCATATCGAATTTATAAAGTCTTGCAACATTTTTCTTAGAGGTTCATCTGTTTTCAATTTAGGTATATAGATATCTCCTATTCTATAGTCTACATATATTTTAGATTTATCTTCATCATTTTTAAAATCAAATCCTGAATCGTAGACCTTTACTTTTTCTGTAGGATTTATATCATCATACACAATCATTTTTTTATCTCCGCCTATTAAAGTTGTTCTTACTTTTACTGGTGATGACCATGAACAATTTAAATGAGCTATAAAACCTGATGGATAGTTTATAGTCATATATGCTATATTCTCTATTTGATTATTTGTATGTGATACTCCGGTAGCTGTTACGCTTATTGGATCCTCATTTTGAATATAAGACAATATAGATAAATCATGCGGTGCCAAATCCCATAAAACATTCACATCAGATTGTATTAATCCTAAATTAATTCTAGTGGAGTCGAAATACTTTAGTTTTCCTATAGTATCTGTTTTTACTAAATCTTTTATTGTTTCTACTGCTCCGCTATATAAAAATGTGTGATCTACCATTAGTGTTAAATTTTTACTAATGGATAAATCTATTAGAGATTCAGCCTCTTCTACAGAGGTAGTGAAGGGCTTTTCTACTAAGACATGCTTATTATTGTCTAATGCTTTTTTTGCTAAATTAAAATGTGTATGAGTAGGAGTAGCTATTACTACAGCATCTACATTATAATTTTTAAATACATCATCATAATTAGATACTATCTCTATATTAGGGTATAAAGATTTTATTTTATCTTGAGTGTTTTTATTTAATTCACAAACACATTCAACTTTACAATTATCTAAAGAAGATAAATTCCTTAATAAATTTTTCCCCCAATAACCGTATCCTATTAAACAAACTTTTATCATAAATTAAAATTCTATAACAGATGTTATGCTACTTAAATTATCCGCTTCTTCAAGAGGTTTATTGGAAAATATACTTACATTTTTTATGTTATAAAAATCTTTCTCTATAGTATTTAAAAAATCTATTGTATTTTTTACATTGTTAGGATTATAAAATGGGTGATAACAACAATGCAAATCTTCTATAATATAAATTCCTCCTGGATTTAATTTTTTATATAATAAATTAAAGCAATTAATCTGATGCTCTACAAAATGACTTCCATCATCTACAATGATATCAAAATTTCCATCTACTCTTGAAAATAGTTCTTCTGGTTTTGATTGATCTGCTATTAGAATAGATATATTTTTATGGCTAGGTTTATAAGAAAGCTGCTCTCCATTATCTATACCGATTATTTCACAACTATAATCATAATATTGATTATACATTTCCATAGATCCTCCATTATAAACACCTATTTCTAATATTCTAGGTGATTTAAATTTAGAGAAAAAATCATCATATACTTCTGTAAAGCCATGTCCATACGCTTTATCTGTATTACATTTAAGTCCTACTTCAGTTAATCTTTTCATTTTCTATATTTTTTATTACTTTACATGGATTTCCTACTGCTATACTATTAGAAGGAATATCCTTATTTACTAAAGACAGAGCTCCTATTATAACATTATCACCTATAGTAACCCCAGGTAGTATTATTGAGTTTGCTCCTATTTGAACGTTGTTACCTATCTTAACTGGCGCTCTTAGTACATGCGCTCCTTCTGGTAATTTAGGAGTATTCATAGCTTTGTGAAAAGAGGTATCATGTGTATATATGTGAACTCCTGAAGATATAGCAACTTTTGATCCTATTTCTAATTTAGCACTACCATCTAATAGTGTAAAATATCCTATCCACACATCATCGCCCAAAAAGATATTTTCTTTTCCTCTTAATATGCAGAAGTCATTGTACTTATGACCTACTTCATTTTTTATTTCTGACCATTTAGGTAATTTATCCATTCGTATGTTTCTTTTATTCCTTTTGATAAATCATATATTGGTTCCCATCCTATTCCTCTAAGTCTTTCTACAGAACCCACTCTTTTCTTTTCTATATCTGTTCTATTCTCAGGCTTAGTTTCTACTTCTAAATTTACATTTAGTGTTTCTGAAATAGTTTTAATAAGATCAGTGATAGTGACACCTTGCTCTGTTGATACATTGTACACTTCATTGTCCCACACCTCAGTTACTTTTAGAATAGCATTTACAATATCTTTAACATAAACTAAATCTAATACTTTTTCATTAGGATTTCCAAATACTGTTACTTTTCTCTCTCCTCTGTTAATAGCATTTAGCCAATTAAAAATAATCTCTGTATAGGCTCCTTCGCAATCCATTCTAACTCCATACACAGAGAAAAATCTACAGATAGAATACTTCAGACCATGAGTCTTTGCAAAAGATCTCATTAGACTTTCTGTGTAATATTTTGCTGCTCCATAAATAGTGTGAGGTTCACATGGATCTGTTTCTTCTATTGGAAATTTTTTAGGATTGTTATAAACAGAAGCAGTAGACGAAAAGAAAAGTTTTAATCCATTTTCTGCACAATGTTTTACAACATTAAATCCTCCATCTGCTAAAAAGGTGTGTCCTTCATCAGGATACTTTGCGCATCTATTAATTCTTGTAGCAGCTAAATGATATACTACACTTGCATCTATAGTATTAAAATCAAATTTAGAAATGTCTGCCTCTATAAAAATAAATTTGTGTTTAGATAAATGTTCTATATTTCTAAGACTTTCTGTGCGAACTAAATTATCAATAAGATAAATCTTATCGTATTTATCTTCAATAGCCTCTGCTAAATGAGAAGCAACAAATCCAGCACCTCCAGTAATAATTGCATTATTCATTATCTAATAAATTTTGATATTTTTCTTTTAATTTTTCATGATAATAAGGAACTAAATCTCTATCATTCACTTTACCATCAATTACTTCTTTACCAACAGAGTATTTAGAAATTCTATAAAGCCACAAAGGTAGTTGAATGTACTCTATATATTTTTCATAATATAAAATTCTAACCCAATATTCAAAATCAGCTACAGCTCTAAAATTATCTAAATCTGGAGGACCTATTTGATTATGTAGTTTTGCTTTATAGACTGTTCCTGGAGCTGGTATGTAATTATTTGCTTTTGTTATCTTTTTGTTTTCTACTCCGAGCCAATTATTAAAAACCTCTCTTGGATTTTTATAATCCCAATTACCATTTAAAGGACCTAGTAAATTTCCTGTCATGGTTAGATTTTCATTAGTCATAAAACCATTGCAATATACTAAATCACAATTAGTTTTTTCAAATTTCTCGTATATTTTTTTGTAAAATAAACTAGTAAACACATCGTCTTGTCCTATATTATGAACTAAATCACCAGACAATAATTTAATAGCTCCTACCCAACCACCACTACACATTTTAAAACCATAATTAAAATCACTATAATGATATTCTATATCTAGATCTTTTACAAGAGTCTCTATTTCTTTATCTCCATTATCATTAAAAACTATATATTGATAATCTATTCCCGCTTCTTTTAATGCTTTTACATTTAATATTACAGACTCTCTTATAAATGGATTATACCTATAAGTGTTATGTATTATGCTTATTTTCATTTTGCTGGATTTCCTTTAACTATTTGATTTGGTAGTACATCTTTAGTAACCACTGCGCCTGCTCCGATTACTGCACCATCACCTATTTTAACTGGTAATATTGTTGCATTAGATCCTATTCTTACATTATTTCCTACTACCGTCTTTCTTTCTATCCACTCATCTCTATTCTCTGTGAACTTATCATTTGTAAACATAACTCCATGGGCAATAAAACAATCCTCTCCTATTTCTACACTAGAACATATAAATGAATGGGATGAGACTCTACTATTTTTTCCTATTTTAACATTCGATTGAATTTCTACAAATGGTCCAACAAATACATTATCTCCTAATTCACATCCATATAAATTTGTGAAATGAGATATGCTGACATTATTTCCACATTTAACATTTTTCATTTTAATATTTTTAAAATATTCTCTTTCCAAGTTTGTATTGAATAGTATTTTTTATAATTTTCTTTTGCAGCTTCTGAACATCCTTTATAAAAGTTTTCGTTCTCTTTTAGCATTTTTACTAAGTGCAAAGCTTTTTCTACATCTCCAACTTTAACAGACAGGTGAGGATGACATATATTTTGAGTATCTACATCTTCATTTCCTATACAAGGTATTCCAAAATAAGCACAATTTAAACTAAATGTTCCAGCAGCTACTGTAGGCATTAGATGTACTGCGTATTTAAACTTGGATAATTGTTTCATCCAATCTAGCCATTCCATTCTTGGTAAATGATTCAATCCATCCATCATCTGTTCTGCGTCTCTCTTAGCATGTGAATCTTGAACATATATAGGAGTAGAGAACTTAGATGCTACTATATAACTCTCAAAACCCCCATACCATCTAGCAAAGTTTCCTCCAATGATACATAAGTCTTCTTTAGTAGGGACTATTGAAGAGACATTTTTTTCTATCATTAAAGTCTGAATAGTATTTACTTCTTTGTTTGGAAATAATCCTTTGTAATATTGTGTATCTGATTGATTATGGGCAAATATAGAATCACATTCTTGTATTAAATTGTAAAAGTATATTTGATCATAAATTTCATAATCATTCCACAACCAATGAGGACCTTCTTGTACAAAGTGAACTTTTTTATTCTTAGATTTTAATTTATTAACTAGATTAGATCTTAGTATATCTGAAACTGGATTGGTTTTGTTTATGAGTTTTAGTCCTATTGAATTTAGATATACTTCTCCTTTTGGAAATATTATAAACACATGATCATATTCTTTAACAGATTCAAAAGATCTTATATTGTAATGATCTGCATCTAGAGCATGCATCCAAGCAAACTCTGTTCTCATATTAGGAAAGTCTTCATTTATCTTTCCTGTAAAACCCATTTCTGTAAGAAAAGCTATTTTCATAATTGGTTCATAAATTTATCAAGAATCATTTCAATATAGTCAGTCTTTTCTTTATTAATTACAGGTGATGTTCCTAAAAAGAAAGTATCTGTTGTAACTTTTCTTGCTATAGGGAATTTTTCAATAACCTCTTTTGGATCCATTAATCCTTGATAAGCTGGTTGCAACATTATATTTCCGGCGAAGTACGGTCTAGTTTGAATTTTATTTGCCTCAAAGAATTGACAGATATCTGATCTTTTAAAAGGTGAATTATCTTTAATTGTTATAGGGAATGCAAACCAATCTACATCAGATCCTGGTTGCGCTTCATGTATATGAAAGTGATCTTCATATTTTTTAAATGCTTTAAATAGATTCTTATAGTTCTCTCTTCTCATCCTACCTATCTCTTCAAGCTTTTCCATTTGAACTAATCCAATTGATGCCTGTAGCTCAATAGGTTTCAAATTATACCCTATCTCTTCATAAACATATTTGTGATCAAATAGATCATCTGGTAGCGATGGTAGCCATGTATTGAAGCGACAACCACAAGATCCTTTCTCTAATAGATTTTGTTTTCCTATACAGTAACAACCACGACCCCACTCTCTAAAACTCCTAATGATTCTTTCTGTATTTAGGTCTTTACATGCAACGAATCCTCCTTCACCTATAGTCATATGATGGGCTGGGTAGAAAGAGCAACTGGCCATTTCACCGAAAGATCCTAGCGGTTTTCCTTCAAATGAAGATCCTAAAGCATCGCAACAGTCTTCTAATAGGATTAGTTTATACTTTTCAACTATTTCCATTAGTTTATTCATATTAGGTGGATTTCCTAATACGTGAGCGAATGTAATTATTTTAGCATCAGGATTATCAATGCATGCTTGTTCTACTTGGTCTAGATCTAGATTAAGTGTTTCCAATTCAATATCAACAAATAATGGCTGAAAACCTACTTGAAGTATTGGATTAATTGTTGTAGGAAAGCCAGCAATAGGAGTAATTACCTTTGTTCCTTTAGGTAGATTTAAACCTCTTTTAGAAGTCATTGCTAACATCATCATTAAGTTAGCACTCGATCCTGAATTAGCTAATAAACCGTACTCTTTACCAAATAATCTAGGAAATTTAGTTTCAAATTTATTTGCATCAGCTCCTAATACTAACCACTCACTAAGTAAACTTTTAACAGCGGCAACATATTCATCTGAGTTAAAATAAGGTCCGGCATATTGTACCCAATCTTCACCTGGTTTCCATGTTTTTTGACTGTGTTTTTCTTTTATATAACTTTCTACTAATTGTAGTATTTCTTTCTCTGTAAATTCGTAACCTTCTAGATCTTGATACAGTTCTTTTTTTGACATAACTAAATTGTATTATAATATTGATTTTGTCTTTCTTGTCTTTCTATATCTTTAGGATGAAATAAACAATATTCTTCCATTTGAGGTAATAAAGAATATTGACTGAATCCATTAAGTCTCTCGTGAACTTTGTTTATCCAATGAATGCCCTTTTTATTTTTCCATATCCTCCACTGATAATCTGGAAAATTAACCCAATCATTCTCATTCACTTGCCATCTCCACTTATTTATATGTTCTTGAGTCAATCCAGAAACAGTGTTTATTCTAGGAACTAAAAATACATCAATTGTTTGATTATAAGAAACAATATCATCTAGTGATAAGACTAAATGCTCATGGGGATATTCATCTGCATCAATTTGAAAGATGTAGTCCTTCAAGCACTCTTTACTTAAGTTATTTTTAAATGAAGCAAAGTCATTATTTAAAGGATACTCTACTACTCTAAGATTAGGCCTACCAAAATCAAAGCAAACAGATCTAACTTCTGCTGTTGCTGTTTTATCAAGTTGTATAACTATCTCATCTTCTAGTCTTATAGAGTTAGTTAACATCTCTAATAATCTATCTAATTCAACATGCTCATTACAAGCAGTGATAGCATAACTAATTGTAGCCATAACATTAATTTAATTGTACATCAAAAAATGATATATAATCACAAGCAGCAAAGTAGTCATTACCAAAGTTTTGTAAAGTCTTTGAGTCTGACTTAAATAGTTTTCCTTTAAACTTAGGATTTTCTTTCTCTTCTTCTGTAAGAAGTACAGATTTGATTGCACTCCACTGCCAATCTTCTTTTGATGTTCCATTAGCAAATACGGTACCTTTACCTTCAATATTAATTACATGAGGATACCAAACTCTACCTTCTGAATCTGTGTACTTGATCTCTTTATAAAGTTCTGGCATCTCATTCTCATACTCTTCAAAGTTAAACTCACCTTCGCGCATTAAATCATTTGTTTGAAAACCGCAGTTAAAACAAACATAAGACTTGTGAAACTCATTTATAGGTAGTACATAGCAAGACTCTGCTACGCCACATTTCGGGCATGTTATTAAATTATCAGTCATTGAGTTGTTGTTTTTTGTTATCTGGTCTATGATAATATCCTCCTGTTCCTTCTGGATAATTGGTGTAATGCCAATGTCCCATTTTATCGTTCCATACAGTGGCACTTATATGTGTAGCAGAAGATGAACTACTAAATGTAATCGTAGGCACATTAGCTTGCGTTGCAGTTATAGATCCTGATAATGGTAGATCTGTGTTAGTTTTTTGATACCAATCATCCCAACCATCTATTTCTACATCTATACCAGGATTATCATCATAGTCTTCTACTTCGTCTAGAACTTCTTTAATACGATCCCACTGTTTTGGTGTGGCGGTATAATCATTACAAGCTTCGGTAAATCCTTTGAGCCAAATTACGAAGTCTCTACTTGTCATTGTTATATTTTTTTAAGTTTAGGAAGTTCAATCTTCTTCAATTGAGGAAGTTGTACTTGTACTTGCTTAGGAATTTTATCTAAGTATAAATTAAGTAGTGTCTTCATCTCATCAAAAGAAAATCTAGTTCTTGTTAAATGTGATTGCCTCTTAGCAAGTTCGTGGTACTTATTGTACTTTTCATAAACTTCTTTTAATAATTGACTAGCTTGAGAAATATTAGGGCTAAACCAATGAGACTCACCTAATATCATATTTTGTACTTGTGCGGATGGATGTACATTTTTTAATTCACCATCAATTAATCCTACAAATTCTTTATCTAGAAAATCAATGTGTCCAGACCATCCTGAAACTATGATGGGTTTTTTGCTTGTTGTAAACTCTAACAAAGGCCTACCAAAACCTTCACCTTTAGTAAGGTTAAACATAGCTTTCACTTTAGGATGATTATAAAGATTGTTCATATCTTTATCATCTAGTTCTCCATGAAGAAGATAAACATTAGGAAGATTGCCTTGTACCATTGATCTTACTGCATCAATTTTTTTCAGCATTTCTTCGCGATCCATAATAGACGCTCCAGCTCCTGATGTTTTAAGAATTAATCCAGGCTTATTCTTTTTATCTTTGAATGTTTCAAAAAATGTTTTTAACATAAGACCAACATTCTTTCTATCTTCGCCTAACTCACCTTGAAGCCAATGGCCTACAAATAAATAGCAGAACTCTTCTTTAATTTCATCTAACTCTAATACTACATCAGTCTCTTCTAAGTCTTCATTCTCAATAAAGAAATACTTATTAAGATCAACTCCTTCAAATAATACTTCAACAGGTTTTTCTAATTTGATAATTCCTTGAGAATTATTATTTTGATCTCTCTTTTCAAATGTAGACCTTTGGAATGTTTCTTTAGCGTGATTAGATGATACTAAAGTTAAGTCCATCCTGTTTATTCCTTCAATCCAACTAGGATCACAAATAGTAGTTTCAATACCAGCTGTAAGGCCTATATTATATTTTCCTATAGGTTGAAACTCATTAGGAACCGTAAGTTGTATCCAAATATCAGGCTGCCTAGTTAATTGTGGAGATTGATTGAGTAATGGTAAAATCCAACCATACTCTTCTATATTATCTTTAATATATCCCCAAGGAGTTACTCCCCAACGTTGAGAAAGTATTTTAATCTCATACTCATCTTTCTTTAATTCATATAGTGCTTTTACAAAGTCTCTAGCTCTAGCACCATAACCTGAATATGTATCGATAGGACAACTAATTACACAAAACTGTTTCATATTAATATACTAATGGGTGTACAATCTTTTTTCTTGTTAACTTTTCTGTTTTAATTAATTCAAACTTCTTTCTAGGTTTAAACTTCTCAAATGTTTCATTTATTGTGGAAACAACATTCTCACACATCATTCTAGCACTCATCATAGACTCATCCGAAGTTACCCACTTACGAGCTTCTAAACCACGCCTCTGTCTTTCTTCTACTGGTATTTCATATATTTTTTGAATTGCATCAGCAACATCTCTGAAGTCACAGCGATCATCAAATATATAAGGTGTAGGGATAGATCCGACGATACTTAAATTGTTAGGGAAAACTCCTACACCCCAGTCTCCATGTTTCTTATACTTACCAAAGTGATTAGAACAGAATTTATCATTAAAGTCAATCCAATTACCTTTTTCATCTTCAAACCTTAATTGATCTTGCATTCCTCCTGTAACATTAGCAATGATCATTTTTCCTGCCATCATAGCTTCTGTCAAAGATAATCCCCATCCTTCATTAGAAGATATGAGAGCTGTGACATCAGACATATTATAGAGTAAATTAATATCTTCTGCTGACATTCTTTGGTCTGAGAAATAAACTTTTTGATAAGAAGGATCACATAATAAATCTCTTACAACAGGTAGGTCTGTACCATTTTCATCAAGAGGCTGAGTGTGAAGTAACAAAGCGCACTTCTTAGCTTTCTCTTCACCTATTTTATCACAGAATACAGAATATGCTGCAATCAAATCTGAGGTTGATTTTCTTCTAATATTTCTAGCATTATAGAATACTA
>Ga0315904_10002803_pt1 | contig 26410 bp, 21 predicted proteins | sample LakEriMetagenome_6_FD_203529 | JGI IMG/M metagenome (GOLD analysis project Ga0315904, IMG submission 203529) | Freshwater fungal communities from buoy surface, Lake Erie, Ohio, United States - Buoy 12 MA120 | ecosystem: Environmental > Aquatic > Freshwater > Lake | place: USA: Lake Erie, Ohio...
GCACGGCAGGCGACGAAATCGGGTGAGATTCTCGATTCGGGTCAGTTGCCGCCGTCGAAGGACGATTGGTCCGGGCTGTAGTTGGGCGCTTCCTGCGTAATGACAATGTCATGAGGGTGGCTCTCTCTCACACTTGCAGCGGAGACTTGAATGAACTGCGCATCCTGCCGCAGTCGTTCAACGGTTGGTGTGCCGCAGTAGCCCATCGCTGCCCGCAGTCCACCGACCAATTGATAAATGAAATCGCTCAACGCCCCCTTGAATGGCACTCGCCCCTCAACACCTTCGGGCACCAGTTTGCCTGGGCCGCTGCCGGCTTGACGGTATCGCTCGCTGGAACCTCGTTCCATGGCGCCGATTGAGCCCATTCCCCGGTAGGCCTTGAACGACCTGCCTTGGTACAGAATCATCTGGCCGGGGCTTTCCGCGAGTCCCGCGAAAAGTCCGCCGATCATGACGCTGCTGGCTCCCGCCGCGAGTGCTTTTGCAATGTCTCCCGAGAAACGGATTCCACCATCGGCGATCAGCGGAACGCCAGCCGGATTGGCGGCCAATGCGGCGTCATGGATGGCGGAAATCTGTGGCACCCCGACACCACTGACGACGCGAGTCGTGCAGATCGAGCCGGGACCAATTCCGACCTTGACGGCATCCGCCCCGGCCTTAATCAGGGCGTTGGCGCCTTCGGTGGTCGCCACATTGCCGGCGATCACGTCGATGTCCCAGCGCTGTTTGATTTGCCGAACAGATTCAATCACGTTCTTCGAATGACCATGGGCACTATCCACCACAAGGACATCGACTCCCTTGTCGATCAGTCCGGCAATCCGTTCGAAATCGAACACGCCGACGGCTGCACCGACCCGCAGTCGCCCATGCCTGTCTTTGCAGGCATTGGGGAAGCGATTCATCATGTCGATGTCTTTGATGGTGATCAGTCCCTTCAGTCTTCTATTTTCGTCAACCAGTAAAAGTTTCTCCACCTTTTTAGCCGTCAAAATTTTCTCAGCTTGCTCAAGCGTTACATCCCCCGTCGCCGTCACGAGGTTTTCGCTGGTCATTACCTGAGAAATCGGCTGTTCTGCCGTTTCCAGAAACCGCAGGTCGCGGCGAGTCAAAATCCCCGCTAGCGTGCCATCTGCATGCACAATCGGGACGCCGGAGACGTTGTGCTGGCGCATCACTTCCTTGGCCTGGCCAACGGTCGCGTCGGGCGGGAGGGTGACGGGATCGAAAATGATTCCGTTGGCGCTTCGCTTGACCTTGTAGACCTCCTCGGTCTGGGCTTGGATCGACATGTTCTTGTGGATCACACCCAGTCCACCGACTTTGGCCAGGGCGATGGCCATCGCGCTTTCGGTAACCGTATCCATCGGGGCCGAAAGGATCGGAATGTTGAGCCGGATGTTGCGAGTCAACAGCGTGGTGACGTCGGCTTCCGAGGGGACGATTTCGCTGTAGCGCGGTTGGATCAAGACGTCGTCAAACGTGATGGCGGATTTGATGATCTTCGATTCGAGCATGCTCGGCTGTATTCCCGATGGGGGCGAAAAGGAGTCCCGGGGAGGGCTGGGAGGCTCCTCGTCAGGGGACCGAAATTAGAAACGTGGGGGCGTGAAGAAACTCGGTTCGCAGCGGACGCGATGCCGAGATGCCGCCAAGCAAAATTGAAGTGCGGAGCCGGTTCGGTCCGGAGCGGATGGAGGAGGAAAGATTATCGTCGTTTTCAGCCGGCTTGACAACGTGCCCTCGGGTGTGGCGGGAGGTTTTCGAGTAACGGCTGAAACCGCGAGTGAGCGAGACTTGCGATTGCCCGAGGAATTTCCAACTTGAGAGAGCAATCGCGTGGGCTCGCTCGGCAGCCTGACCCGCGGGGGGCTCTCTCCAAGGTTCGGTACAACCGCTAAACTGCGAGCCACAGACAGCCGGCCGGCGGAGGCGACCAGTTCGCTTGCTCTGCCTCGGCCTGCCGTCCTCCCGGCGTCGCCTGAATTTCCAGCGGTTTCTCACTTTATCCGCCACATGTCTTCTGACGAAGCAGCGTTGACCGTCAGTCAACTGACCGAACAAATCAAGTCGACGCTGAGCGGGGAGTTCAGCGGGATTTCCGTGCGCGGCGAGATTGGCGACCTGACTCGGGCCAGTTCTGGTCATTGTTACTTCTCGCTGAAAGATGACAACGCGCGGCTCGCGGCAGTGATTTGGCGAAGCACTGCCCAGCGATTGAAGTTCAAATTGGAGGAGGGGGTCGAGGTCCTCTGTCGCGGATCGATCGACGTTTATCCCCCGCGGGGCAGTTATCAGCTGACGGTCAACCAGCTCGTTCCGGTTGGTGTGGGGCCGTTGCAATTGGCGTTTGAACAATTGCAAAAGAAACTGGCCGCCGAGGGGTTGTTCGAGCCGCGTCACAAACAGGCTCTACCCAGGTTTCCCCGACGGATTGTCTTAGTCACCAGTCCGCAGGGTGCCGCGGTACGGGATTTTCTACAGGTTCTCAGCCACCGCTGGAGGTTGAGTGAGGTGTTGTTGATTCCCGTCCGGGTGCAGGGCGAAGGTGCGGGGCGGGAAATTGCCCGGGCTCTGGCGGCAGCCAACCGGCTGGAACCACAGCCGGATGTGATCGCTCTCGTTCGGGGAGGTGGCAGCGCCGAGGATTTGTGGAGCTTCAACGAGGAACTCGTCGTCCGGGCGATTTTCAAATCGCGGGTGCCGGTCGTTTCGGGAGTCGGCCATGAGGTTGACGTCACCTTGGCCGATTTGGTCGCAGACGTGCGAGCCCTGACGCCGACCGATGCGGCCGAAAAGGTTGTTCCGAAACAGGCTGAGATCCTTGCCTGGTTGCGGGATGTCGAACAACGGCTGGCTGGTAGTTTGGCCGGCAGATGGCGTGCAGCCCGGCAGCAAGTCGAACTGCTGGCGAACCGACCGGTAATCGCCAGACCGCTGGATATGGTGTTGGAACGAGCCCAGCAATTGGATGAGCTCCAATTGCGGTTGCAGGGGCCGATGGAGCGGCGGTTGGAGCGGGCGCGATTTCATTGCGAACAACTGGCTGGCAAACTGGAGACCCTCAGTCCCCTCGGCGTGCTCCAGCGCGGTTTCAGCCTGACCTTGGCGGAGGGACACATCGTCACGGCTTCGGCCCAACTCGAGCCCGGCCAGCTACTGGAGACGAGGCTGGCCAGCGGCAAGGTCTTCAGTCGTGTCGAGCGAACCGAGCGGGGAGCTGCGGTGAAGCCTGGTGACGCGGTGAAGAGTGGTGACGCGGTGCAGCCTGGTGACGCGGTGAAGAGTGGTGAGAGGCCGGTATGAGTGCCTTGTCCGTGACTACAGTTTTCGGGTGGGCCAGATGATTTTTTTGGAAGGGTGAGTTGATGGCGAAAAAGCGAAGAGAAAGTGCCGCCGAAGGGCAAGAGCCGCCGAGCTTCGAGCAGGCGCTGGAGCAGCTCCAGGCGGTCGTCCGGGAGCTGGAGTCAGGACAATTGTCGCTCGACCAGTCGCTGGCCCGCTACGAACAGGGAGTCGCGAGCCTTCGTCAGTGCTATGCCACTCTGCAGACGGCTGAGCAGCGAATTCGGATGTTAGTGGAGTTGGACGAGAACGGCCGGATGGTGACCCGACCGTTTGCGCACGAGGCTTCGCATCGCCCGGCGGATGACGAAGATGAGCCGGAAGATGAATGGGACAGCTGAACGCCGGGAGTGGGCTGGGCTCCAGCCATGCAAGGTGGACTTTGTGAAGTGGCCGACCCGTGGCGATGAAGTGGCGGTGAAGTGGCGGTGAAGTGGCGGTGAGGGGCCTGAGGTGGTCACCCGGCAACAGGCTGGTTGCGGGTTTTTGATTTGGAAGCAACATGTTGCAGCAGATTCTCGAGTTGTTTTCTCCTGAAGTGCGTTTGGCATTTGGGCAGGTCGACCAGCAGTTGGATACCTTCAGTCGCTTGAACTCGGGCTGCCCGGAGCGGCTGCGAGAAGCGATCCGCTACAGCTTGTTGGCGCCGGGCAAGCGGCTGCGTCCACTCCTGGTGTTGGCAGCTTGTGACGCCTGCGGCGGCTTGCCGTCTACGGCTTTGCCCGCCGCCTGCGCGGTCGAGATGATTCACACCTATTCGCTTGTGCATGATGACTTGCCGGCGATGGATGATGATGAGTTGCGGCGGGGGAGGCCGACCTGCCACATTCAATTTGATGAAGCGACCGCGATCCTCGCCGGGGATGCCCTGATTCCGCTGGCGTTTCAGGTGCTGGCCGAGGGCATGGCCACAGCGGAACAAGCGAGGCGGGCGGTGCTGGCCTTGGCCCTGGCGGCCGGAGCGACCGAACTGGTGGGTGGGCAGGTCGACGACTTGGGGCATCAATTTGGAGAGCCCTCTTTGGAAATCCTTGAATCGATTCACCTCCGGAAGACGGCTGCGATGATGGCGGTCAGCCTGAAATTGGGCGGTCTGGCTGCTGGAGCGGGGGACGAAGCCCTCTCGGCGCTGGAAAACTATGGGAAAAAGCTCGGTTTAGCCTTTCAAATCGCGGACGATCTGTTGGATTTGCGGGGTGAGCAGGCAAGAATAGGTAAGAAGACAGGAAAAGACGAAGTTCGCGGCAAACTGACCTACCCGGGGATATTGGGCGTTGAACGCAGCGTGGCCCTTGCGGGTCAACTGGTGGAGGAAGCGCGGCGCGAGTTGTCCGGATTGGGGCAGCGGGCTGCGGGGCTGCAGCAACTGGCGAAGTTTTTTGTTGAACGAACTTACTGATTGGCACTCCAGAGATCGAATATGAGCGAAGTCAAAACTCCCGCAATTCTGCCGACGATCGAATCACCGATGCAGTTGCATCAAATGTCGATCGCGGAACTGAAGCAACTCTCCGACGAGATCCGCGACGTGCTCTGTCAATTGATGAGCCAGCGGCCGGCACACTTTGCCTCCAACCTGGGCGTGGTTGAGCTCTGTCTGGCCCTGCACAGCACTTTTGACTTTCGCCGCGACCGTTTGATTTGGGATACCGGGCATCAGATTTATCCACACAAGCTGGTAACGGGTCGCTACAACCAGTTTCACACAATTCGCACGCGCGGCGGGCTGATGGGCTTCCCGCATCCCGGTGAAAGCGAGTACGACCTGTTCATGACAGGTCATGCCGGTTCAAGTGTTTCGACCGTGGTCGGATTGCGGAGCGGAGATGACTTGCAGGGCCGAAAAGACAATCATTGCGTCGCGGTGATTGGCGATGGGGCGTTTCCCTCGGGGATTGTGTTCGAAGCCCTCAATAACGCGCACACCTTGAACAGCAATATGCTGGTCATTTTGAATGACAACGAGATGTCGATTTGTCCCCGAGTCGGCGGGCTGGCGAGTTACCTCGACCGTCTGCGGTCCAATCCGCTCTACAGCGGCCTGAAACAGGAAGTGGTCAACCTGCTGAACAAAGTCCCGGTTTTCGGCGACCCGACTGAGCGTTTGCTGGCTCAAATCAAGGAAGGGGTCAAGTGCGGCTTGCACGGCGGGATGATGTTTGAAGAGTTTGGCTTCAAATATTTCGGGCCAATCGACGGGCATAACATTCAGTTACTGAAGAAGTATCTGAAGATGGTGGCGGATATCCCCGGCCCTGTTCTGCTGCACGTGATCACCAAGAAAGGCTGCGGTTTTGAGCCGGCCGCGAGCGATCCTGTTTACTTCCATACGCCACCTGTGTTTGAGCGTGCCGGGCAGCAGGCCGTGATCACCAAAAAGTCGTCGGGCAAGGCTTACACCAACCACGCTCGCGACGCGATCTTCGACCAGATGAAGCACGATTCCCGGGTCACCGTCATCACGGCTGCGATGTGTCAGGGTAATTTGCTGGAACCGGTTCGCGAGGCCTTTCCGGATCGCTTCTTTGACGTCGGCATCTGTGAGTCACACGCAGTCGCCTTTGCCGCCGGTCAGGCCAAAGCCGGGTTGCGGCCAATCGTCGATATCTACAGCACATTCCTGCAACGGAGTTACGATCAGATTTTCCAGGAGGTTTGCCTGCAGAACTTGCCGGTGACCTTCATGATGGACCGGGCCGGATTGACTGGTCCCGATGGCCCCACACACCATGGCACGTTTGACATCGGTTACATGCGGATTTTTCCGAATCTGGTCTGTCTGGCTCCGGCGGATGCGAACGACATCGGAGCGATGCTCGACTTCGCGCTCAAGTTCCCCGGGCCCTGCTCGATTCGCTACCCCAAGGAGACGGCGGCTGAGTTCACAAGGACATTGCAGCCAGTTGAACTCGGCAAGGCAGAGGTATTCAGCTGGGGCACGGATGGAATCATCCTTTGCTGTGGGACTCCGTTGGCTGATTGCCTCAAGGCAGCCGAGCAACTGCGTGAAGAGGGGCTGGATGTGGGCGTGGTCAGCGCTCGCTTTATCAAGCCGCTCGATCGCGCCGTGCTGAAGCGAGCCATCGAAGAGGGGCTGTTTGTGTTGACCGTCGAAGAGGCGATGCTAATGGGAGGCTTTGGCAGCGCCGTGCTGGAGGCTGCCAATGAACTGCGGCTCGACACCCGTCGGATCAGCCGTGTTGGGATTCCGGATCGGTTCGTCGAACATGGGGACAGAGGCGAGTTGCTCGCAGACATTCAATTGAGCCCCGCGGGAATCGCCCAGGCTTGTCGCGATCTGGCGACCGAGAGTCCCGTACAGCTTTGAGTTCACCGCTGAGGAAGCTATCCTGATTGCTTCATATTTCAGGCCGAGGTAACACGGGGCTGGAGACTCTTTCCGCTTCTCCAACTTGCTCCCCGCCTGATTCCGCTGCGCTATTCACGGTCAGGATTGGCCATTGAAAGGCCTCAGTCATGCTCACGCCCGCTGCAACGAATCGCGATTTGAAAGCCGTTTTGCTCGGTTCGCCCGGAAGGCGGACGGAGCTGCGTTCAGCGATCCGCAAATTGCGTCCTGAAATTGAAAAGCATGTCCGCGTCGTGGCCGAGGATTTTACCGGTGGCGGAGAGCTGACTGGGTTGGACGCCGATTTGGCGATTGTCCTCGGTGGGGACGGATCGATTCTTCGCGCCGGGCGCCAAATGGGCTCGGCACAGTTGCCCGTACTGGGTGTGAATTTGGGCAGGCTCGGTTTCCTGGCTGACGTGCAGCCCGAAGATTTGGCCTCTGCCTTCCAGGCGATTGCGGTCGGCAAATTCCGGTTGGTCGACCACCTGATGCTCCGCTGCGAACTGCGGGATGAAAACGGCAAGGTGCTAGCGGCGGAATTGGGGCTGAATGAACTTGCTATTCTGGGCGGACCGCCTTTCAGTATTCAGGAAATTGACCTTTACGTTGACGGCGAATTGGCGGCATCATACAGCTGTGACGGCTTGATCATCAGCACGCCGGTTGGCTCAACAGCGCACAACCTGTCGGCTGGAGGTCCCATCGTCCGCAAAGATTTGTCGGCGGTCGTGATTTCGGCGATCAGTCCGCACACACTTACGGTGCGCCCCGTTGTCGACAATGCGGACCGGGTGTTCGAACTGGTCGTCAGGCGTCCGAACAAATCCACTTCGGCGGTCGTCGATGGCAAGGTGTTGGGGACGGTTTCAGCTGAGCAACGGGTGCGGGTCAGTCGAGCCGAACCCGTCTTCAGGATGATTGAGATTGCCGGGAACAGTTACTACCGGACGCTCCGTTCCAAATTGGGCTGGGGTAAGCCGTTTGTCCGTCCCGAGTCCTAACGAGGGGGTCGTCCTGAATCGATGTCAGGGCGGGGGGCACAAGATACCAGGATACGTTTCAACAGAGCAGGCAGGGAGGCCGCAGATGAATCGCTATGGAGACAAATGGGTGAATGCTCGGGGAACTCGTGTCGCCGTGGGATACTGGTCTCCCCAGCCGCTGGGGCTGATTGCAGCCAGTCTCTTGTGTGGTCTGACGGTTGCCCTCGTCGGCAATTGGGCTTGGGGGCAGGACCCGGAATTGCCGGCGGCGGAAAAGGTTCCGTCAGCGGAAAAAGCCCCAGCGACAGAATCGGCTCAGGATGTGGATGTCGAGGCACTTCTGAACAAGGCTGCGACGGCAGCGGCGGCAAAGCAGCAGTACGAATTGAAATACAAGTTCCGCAAGGGTGACACGCTGCGTTGGCAGGTAGAACACACTGCGACCACCAAAACTCACATGGCTAATGAGACGGAGGAAATGTCCTCTCGCAGCAAGTCGGTGCGGTGCTGGAAGGTCGTGAATGTCGACTCCAAGGGAAACATGGTATTCGAGCATTCAATTGAATCGCTTGAGGCCTGGGAAAGGGTCGGCGAGACCGAGCCGATTGCCTATAACAGCCAGACGGATTCGACACCCCCGGCCTACTACGAGTCGACGGCGGAAAAGCTGGGGAGGACGCTGGCGACCCTGACGGTCGCTCCGACCGGTCAGATTGTCAATCGCCAATCGAATCTGGATACGGCTGATTTTGGGATGGGCGATGTCTTGATCCCGATGCCTGACAAGCCGATTGCGATTGGTCATCGCTGGTCAGTTCCCAAGCAGTTTCAAGCCGAAAATGAAGAGGGAGAGGTGCAGCAGTTTGCCGCCCGCGTAGTCTATGAGCTGCAAAAGGTGGTCGACGGACAGGCTTATCTGACTTTCAAGACCGAAGTTCTCACGCCGTTGAACAGCGAAAAGGCTCATTCCCAGCTGTTGGCCAAGTTGTCGCGCGGCGTTGCCGTCTTTGATCTCGAGCAAGGATTGATTGCTCAGCGGACCATCGAGTGGAACGAAAAGGTTCAGGGATTTGAAGGACCTGACAGCTTGCTGCAGTATCTGGCGAAGCTGACTGAAAAGTTGGTCACCGGGACGGAAGTCGGTGCGAAGCAGACGCTCGAACCGAAACGCTAAGCCGGATCATGGCTTGGGAATCGACGGACCAGAAGTCCATCGCACCCTGAAGATGAGGTGAGCCAAAACACGGGTGAACAAACGGGGCGTTGAACCAAGCTGGGCTCGATTTCCAAAGTTCAGACAAGAAAAAACCTGCTGATAGCCTCGGCTGTCAGCAGGTTTTTTTGTTTTGATTGGCTCTGATTTCAGTCTGAGCCTGGCAGGCCGCCTCGCGAGTGGGTTCCGGGAGCGGGCAGGTTACTTGGGATTTTGGCCCCAGCGCCGGACGTATTTGTGACAACGAACGCAGGTCAATGTGACTTCGAAATAGGCCAGCGTTGCTCCGTCCACGTTCTTGTTGTGGGCTGCTTCCCGCAAGTGCTCGGCGGCAGCCTTAAATTCGCCGCTCATGGCTACATACTCGGGCGTCTGAAAGGCGTTCCACATCGATTCATTCATCAACAGCATCAGGTCTTGGGCGTTTTGGGCAATGGCATCGTAGTTTTCCATCGCCAGCCCTTCGACGATCTGCTTGGAATGCTCCACTTTGGCGCGCATGAATTTCGAGCGGTTCAGTTCCACCTTGTCCTGTTCTTGGGCTGGTGTCAGTCCGGACCAGGCGAAAGAAACACCCGCCAAGGCGAAGATGGTCAAAAATCCGAGGAATCGTTTCATGCTTGGAACTCCATTCTTGTGCTGGGGGGCCGCTCTGTGCGAGGCGAACTTGTATGAGTCAATTCAGGGAGCGCGGCAAGTTGTCTGCCGGATGCTCCGCGGCTCTCCTCAGTCTAGCATTTGCGACGGCGTCCAGCAGCAGCAAAAGGCGGCGAGCCAGACTCGTCGTGGAAAAGGCGAGGCAAACGGTCCCTGCCAAAAGAGAGCAACTTGAGAGGAAAGTCGGTTCAGGGCGGAAAAGGCGAGCGAGCAGACACTTGGAGCGGCAAGGCGTTGTGCGAATTGGCACGGTTTGTTTGAGTTCAGAGAAGCGGGGAGAGCAGGCGAGCGGCGCTTTCCGCAAATTGGGAGGCGAGATTTCCCGGACTTAATTCACCCGGCAGCAGCAGTTCGGAGTGGTTGAGATACTCCTGCTGAAGTTTGAGCAAATCCCCGGTGAAGGCCTCGTCGTAGATCGCCAGCATGATTTCGAAATTCAGGTGGATACTGCGCGGGTCCAGGTTGAGCGAGCCAAAAAAGCTGCACTCGCCGTCAATCGTAATCGACTTGGTGTGAAGCATTCCGGGACCGTAGCGGGCAATTCGGACCCCCGTTTCGGTCAGTTCGCGCAAGGCGGGGCGGCTGGCGAGCCGAACCAGTCGGGAGTCAACCCGCTTGGGGATGATCACAGTCACGTCGACACCGCGGCGGGCCGCGGAAATCAGTGCGCGGAGCAGGGATTCATCTGGCACCAAATAAGGTGTCGTGAGCGTCAGTTGGCGATCGGCTGAGTAGATGGCATTGAGCAGGATTTGGGTAATGCCTTCGCTGTCGATTCCGGGACCGGAAGGGACGACTTGGACAATCGAAGTGCCGCGGGCTTGCGGAGGCGGTGCCTGCTGTTCGGGAGTGGATGGGCAAATGACTTTGGTGGATTCGAACTGCCAGTCTTCTGCGAAAACCATTAACAGGGCATCGACGGCCGGTCCTTCGAGGCGGACCATGGCATCGACCCACTGTCCGATTCCCAAACCGCTTTTGAACAGTTTGGGATCCGCCATGTTCTGGCTTCCGGTGTAGCCCAGGCGGCCGTCGATCACGACGAGTTTGCGGTGCAGCCTGAGGTCAAAGCGATAAAGTAACGACCTCAGAATGCCAGTGGGCAGGGCAGATTGAATTTCCACGCCGGCAGCGGCAAGGTTCTGTCGCTGTTGGCTTTGCAGAAAGCCGCTGCTGCCGATGGCGTCGACGAGAACCTGACAGCGCACGCCCCGGCGAGCTGCCATGGCCAGTCGCTCCATAAGTTGGTCAGCCTGTCCTCCAACTTCCCAGATGTAATACTCCAGCAGACAGGATTCGACAGCCGCGTCGATGTCGGCGATCATTCGGGCGAATACTTCGTCGGCGGTTGTCAGCAGTTGGACTCGATTTCCGCTGAGCGGTAAGGCGTCACTGGCGAGGAAGATCATCCGGCTGAGCTGGGCTGAATCGGAGTGTTCGTCGGTCCACTCCCGAAAGTTGAAGGCCGCCTGCCGCGATTTCCAGTATTGGTACTGATGCCGCAGGCTTTTGACCCAGGCGGCCCGCTTGCGATCGAGCCGATTTTCGCCGAGCAGGAGATAAATGAAGGTGCCGATCACGGGGAACAGCAGAATCAGCATCAGCCAGGCGAGGGAGATATTCAGCGGGCGAGGGCGAATTATGACATGTAACGAAAACCCCAGCCGGAGAATCCAGTCGATCAAAAGAAGCCAGAACGCGAATTGGGACATGCAGCGAGCCTGGGCTGGAGGGGGGGGAAGACACACGCTGAACGTTCATGCCTGGATTGCTGCCGGCATGAGTCTTGCGTTTCCTGTTGGAGGTGGGTTCTGCGTGAGCTGGTCTGCGGACTTGCGACCGATTGGGCTGATTCGTTATAGAATTAGGCTGGTTCCCATTTTAGCGGCGGCTTTCGCGGCGGCGGGAGCGAGCGATTGGTTTCTTTTTTGAGGACGCCGAAATCCATCGGCGCCCCGCGAGTGTTTTACGGATATGAATCCCGGGCGTCCTGAGAAATCGATTCGGGTTCTGACCTACAATATCCACAAGGCGATTGGCGGGATCGACCGTCGATACGACCTCGAGCGGGTGGCCCTGACGGTCGAGCATTACCAACCGGACATTGCCTTTCTCCAAGAGGTCGATTCGGGCGTCCCCCGCTCCAATTTTGACATTCAGGTGGAGCACTTGGCGGAACGCCTTGGCTTTTCGCACTGGGCCTTTCAGGCGAACGTCAAGCTGACTCGCGGTCACTATGGGAACGCCATTCTTTCCCGGTTTCCCGTGGGCGACCAGTGGGATGTCGATTTGACGATTCCATTAAAAAAACGGCGTCGGGCACTCGTTTTGAAGACTCATGTTCCGGTCGGGGGACATGAACGCACCCTGTTTTTGTGTAATCTGCACTTGGGGTTGGCGGGATTTGAGCGGGTGATGCAACTCCGCCGGCTGCTCGGTTGGGAGCATCTGCGGTTACTGCATCGAGAGACACCGGCGATCATTGGAGGGGACTTCAATGACGTCTATGGGTCGCTCAGCCGGCGGGTGATGTTGCCTTTTGGCTTTCAGACCGCGACTCGGGACACCAAAACGTTTCCCGCGTTCCTCCCGCTCCGCAGCCTCGACGCGATTTACTACCGGGGGGATGTTCGGCTGCATCACGCCTTTGCCGGCCACACGGAGCTTTCGCGCCACGCCTCCGACCACTTGCCGCTGGTGGTTGACTTGGAATTGCATCCGGCAACCGCTTGAAGCTTCTTTGAACGCGAAGCGAAAAACTGCTCGGCTGAAGCATGCGGGCTGAGCATCAGAAATTTGAGGCTGGGCTCAGGCTCCGTTGCCAAACGCCGGGCGAGTTGGATGGCCTGGGGTGACTCGCCAACGAGCGAACTGGTTCCCACTGCCATCCCATCCAATCCCATCCCGTCAGCCATCCCAGTGGCAACCGCCAGAACCGCACTGCGGCAGGCCGCATCCCCCGCCGGGTTGCGGCAGGCCGCAAACAGGGAGCGATGAATCTGAAATGGAGGGAGCGGCGGTAAGGCTGAGCTGCTTTTCCACTTTTTTGCTTTGACAATGAGGGCAGGCAATCTTGCCCGGGGCGGACTCCTCTGGACGGCGAATCAGCAGCTCAAAACCTGCTCGACAATCGTTACACTGGTATTCGTAAAGTGGCATGCTGCAGACCTCCGAAGCTTTTTTTCTACTATAGGATTCGAATCCAAAGAGGGCAATTGTGAGTGCTGCGGAGGACATCCGGTGGCTGGGGAGAGAACAGTCGCGACGAGTCGATGCGCTGGCGATGCGTTTGGGAACAAGCGAATTGACGTTGATGGAGCGGGCGGGAACCGCCTGTGCCGAGCGGATTTTCGCCGCCTACTCTCCACGTGTGGTCTGGATTGCCTGCGGAGTGGGGAATAACGGCGGCGACGGACTGGTGATTGCCAGGCATTTGCTGCAAAGGGGTGTTGTCGTCCGCTTGTGGCTTGTCGGCGACCTCTCCAAAATGACCGCAGCGACGGCGGCGAACTGGGAGCGGTGGCTTGAGATGGGGCAGCGTCAGGAAGCTTGGCCGCCGAATCGGCAGGAGGTTGGCCCGGACGTGGCGGTCGATTGTCTGCTGGGGACCGGAAGCAAGGGTGACCCGCGCCCCCCGGTTGCGGAGGCGATTGAGTGGTTGAACCGGGTCACTTCCCCGCGGGTTGCAATCGACTTGCCCTCCGGTTTGGACTGTGATTCCGGCGAGCCTGGCAAGCCGACGGTTCATGCCGACTGGACGCTGACGATGGTCGGACCGAAGCGAGGATTTCGGGCTGCTCAAGCGGCTCCCTACGTCGGCCGCTGGGAGGTGATTGATTTGGAACTGCCGGCGGGCTTGATTGCGCAGGCCTGTGAAGAGTCCTCCGGAGAGTGGTAACGCAGTGCTTTCCGCTGGGGCGGGAGGTCACGGCTCAACACTCGGATACTGGTCGCCGTCGTGGTCTTTCCACTTCATCGCTCTGCGGAACGGTTCAATCCGGAGCACAACTTCACCGTTCTGAAACAGCCGCACCGTGCCGCTTGATTCGCTGACGACACAGGAGATGGCCTGCGTTGATTTGCTGATCGCCGCGCCCGCATAATGCCTGGCGCCCAGTCCAGTTGTGAGCATCAGGTCGACGGCACCCGTGTTGATTAATCGGCACGTGGCTTCGACGGTTCCGTCTGCGGCAATGATGATCGCCCCATCGAGTTGGGCGATTTCCTTCATGCATTCACGAACCCAAGGGTCGGCAAGGTTTCGTTCCCGTTTGGGGTAACCTTTGACAAGGTCAAAGCAGGCAGGGCGACTCTGGGCCAGCACATTGCGGTGGTCGCCGACGATGAGCATGGTTCCAACAGGCTTTCCCTCGCGTCCCTCGCGGCCGATGTCGACTGCCAGGTCGACGACCAATTTGAGTGTGTCGAGCGGGACCTTTGTCTCCAGTTGCCGCAAGTCACGGGCCGTCAACTTGCCGAGTCTCTCGTTGAGGTGAATCACGCTGACGGTGTCCGGCTTCTCAACCTCAAAGCGGCTGTAGACGGCGACGACCGTGGCGCCAGGGCTGATCCATTCCGCCGCCACTGATTCGAGGATAGCCTGAGAGAGCCGGTCCTGAATCGTCGATTCGGGCATGTCGAGAACGATTGTGCGGAGGCCAAACGCCTGAGCGCTTTCCGCGACTTCGGGGAGATGGCTGGCGACGAGCAAGCCTGCCTTGCGGGTGGCCCGGTCCAATTCGCTCCAGTCGGCGACGAAATCCAGCAGCACGAGGATCGATTCACCCTCGGTCGAGTTGACCAATTCGACTGCCGAGTCGACAAAGGCCATCAAGGTTTGCTGAAGCTTGGATTGGACCATGGGAACTTTCTGGGTGGAAGCTGACCCCCTGAATGTAAAGGGAGCGGCCCGTCGCAGCAAGCAAGTCGAACTGGAGGAGTCTCCAGTTGGGGCGTTGAGTGCCTTCCTGAATTGTATCGGGACAGCGACAAGCGAACTAAATTACAGTCGCTGATTTGACCTGCCTTAGCGCGGGATGGTTGGGGAAGGGGTCTGGGCGGTGCGCCCCTGAGTGGGCTCGCCAATCGTTTGCGCGACGTATTCCTGCCAAGCCTTGACATTTCTGCCGAGCGATTTGCCTGCGACTTTTTCCAGTGATTCCGTTGCTCGCAGTTGGATCGCCGGATCGCGGTCGGTGAGGGCGACATTCAAAGCGCGGACCGACTGCTCGCCCGGGAATTGCCCCAACGCCCGGGTCGCAGCCAGCCGGACGTCGACATTCGTATCGTTTCCAATCAGTTCCTGCAAAGCGGGAACAGCGGCGGCGGAAGGCATTTTTTCCCAGCTCTGGATCACCGCCAGCCGGATGTCCGTATTGGGGTCGCGGCTGAGTGTGGCGAGTGTTTGACAGGAGGTTTCGCAGTCCAGTCGACCGAGCATTCGAATCGCCTGCAGCCTTGTCAGAAGGACTGGGCTTTGGGTCGCTTTCGCCGAGAGTTCTCTGGCGGCCTGCTCCCGTTCATTGGCCGAACCGCGGAGGGCTCGGTCAACCATTTCAGTCATTTCCCGCTTGGTCTTGAAGGTGGTATTTGCAATCGCTTCCTCGGCAGCCCATTTTTCTCGAGCCCAAGGTGTAAGCTGGCCCATCCGCCAAAGCGGGCCTTCGGCACAGCCGACAAGGCAAAGCCCCAAAGCCAGGACAAGGTAGCGTATGCGTTTCATGGTTACTGAAAAAGGTTCGGTTCAGAGTCAGCCCAATGATTCACTCAGGCTGGAATGAAAACGTGAGCTTGGCGGCGCCGGGAACAGCCCCGGTCCGCTTTGCGGCGGGACTGTAGCAGCCTGCCCCCGGAGGCAACAGAGCAAATACGCCGTGTGCTAGCAGTTGCGGGCGAGTGCGGGCGCGTGCGGGCGGGCGGGCTGTGAGCCTCTGTGGTCGGACTGAAAACGAAAAAAGCCACCCCCGGCAAAGGGAGTGGCTTGGGAAGCTCTGAAAACAGATTTCAATTTGGGGCGAATTAATCTTCGGACTGGTCGGCAGGCTTGTCGGCCAGAGCGGGGGCAGGCAGCTTGTTGATTTGCTGCAGTTGCTTTTGCTCGGCCTTTTTCTCGTCGTAGTACTTGCCGTAGCCATATCCATAGCCGTAACCGTACCCGTAGCCGTAACCGTACTTGGAGTACCAGTAGCCGGCACGGTAGGCGACATCGGCGTAGCGGCTGCCGTAGCCTGGTTGGGAGCCGACGCCATTGACGACAGTCCCAATCACATTGGCGCCTACGTTACGAAGAATGTCGGTTGCCCGTTGAGCACTGACCCGGATGTTCTTGCGGATCCGCAAGGCCAGGATCACACCGTCGACTCGGGCGGCGATCGGGCATGGGTCGGTCACTGCGAGCACTGGCGGGGTATCGATGACGATAAAGTCAAATTCCTGCTTCATCTGTTCGAACAAGACGTTCAGTTGCGACGAAGTGCAGAGTTCCGACGGATTGCTCGGCTTGGGGCCGCAGGGAAGCATGTACATGCCCTCGATTTCTGGAACCTGCATCACGCAGTCTTTCCAGAACGACTCGCCGCTGAGGACCGTTGACATGCCTTCGCTGGGGTTTTCCAAGCCAAAGTTCAGATGCTGCCGCGGGCGCCGCATGTCGGCGTCGATGAGCAGGGTCTTCTTGCCCGATTGGGCAATGGAAACCGCAAGATTGGAAACAATCGTTGACTTGCCGTCGCCCGGCGTCGGGCTGGTCACCTGAATCACCGAGTGATCCTGACCCTGGGTGTTAAAGTACAAAGCGGTTCGGACGGCACGAAAAGCTTCCGCATTCTGGCTCTTGGGTCGGTGGAAGACACAGATTGTGGGAGCGATCTTGGAGTTAGCCAGTTGATAACGCTTGCCTTGAGCAATCACCGGGATGTGACCGATGAGTGGCAGGTTCAGGTTGCGGATGATTTCGTCCGGATTGTGGAAGGTCTTGTCAGCGAAATCGACGAGCGTACCGAGACCGAACCCGGCCAATGAACCGAGCAATCCGCCGATCGCAAGGACGATGGGGAGAATAGGCCAAACACGTTCACCGTCGGTTGCATCTTGCAGGCGAACAAAATTAAAGCCCTCCTGGCGACTCAATTCAGCCAATTGTCCCTTTGGATCAACTTCAAAGATCTTGTCTTTGGTTTCGTTGATCAGGGTCTCAACGTAGGAGAGGTCCTTTTCCAGGTCTGACTTGCGAGTGCGAACAACTGTGAGTCGTTCCGCTTCTTTCCGATGAACTTCGTAGTCGTTGAGATCTTTTTCCAGCTTCGTATTCAAATCAGTGATTTTCTGGTCGATAGCCCCAACGAATCGGGACAGAATCTGGACCGGGTCAATCTTGATTTTGCTTGCGGAGGCAAGGGCGTCCGCACTTTGCTGCCGTTCTTCAACCATCTTGCGGTACATTTCGACTGAGCCAACCTTCCGGCGGACATCGGGATGGTTGCTCCCGAGCCGTTGCTTCAGTTCGGACAGTTCGATTTCGAGCAGCGTCAATTCGCGAATCATCTGCTCATTCTGGGTATACCGGGCTGCGGTCTCAACGTTGGTTTCGAGTTCCAGCAGCTTTTGCTGCTGCAGCACCCACAGTTCCTCCTGAGCGGCTTCTGGACCGAGTTCCAAAGCCTGGCGACCGCGGTCACGGGTACCGATCAGCTCTCGGAGTTCATCTTGATGAGTCTTGATTCGCTCGCTCAGTATGCTGAGTTGTTGCGAGTGAATGTCCAAGCCATTGGCGAGCATCGGCGCATTGTCTTCACGACGGGTTTGCTCCAATTGCTCACGCAGCGTCCGATAATTCGTGTCAAACTGCATCTTCATTTCTTTCAGCAAGGAGACGAGTTCCTCCGACTCGTTGCTGAATCGCTCCTCGAGATATGCCTCGTAGGTTTGAATCATGTTGCTGAGGACAATCTTGGCGTCGTCCGGGTTTTTGCACTCGAAGCTCAGCTTGTAGTTGAAGTCTTCTTCCTTGTCGGGGCTGATTTCAAGGGCCTTTACAACCATCTTGATGACATCTTCCTGCGACATTTCCTCGAACGAGCTGAGTCGGTAAAGGTCGTTCGTCTTGAAGCACTTTTGGATGATCAACGGTTGGTTGATAATCTTGTCGTGGCGGGTGGGGAGGATCTGTTCGATGTCGGGAGCAACTGCTTCAGAGCTCAGTCGGCTGAGGCGAATGTAGTTGGGAGACTTCGGCTCAATGCGGATGCTCGCTTCGCTTTGGTAGATTACAGGCGTGTAGTAGTAGTACAGCACGCCAATGCCGATCCCGGTCAACATGCCGAGGAACACAATCCATTTCCGCCGATTGAGCACCCCCCAGAAGTCGAACTTCGATTCGGGGCTGGCCTCAAATCCGCCGGGCAAATTGAACTGGCCAGGCATTTGATTGGGAAGAGTTTCCACAGCAATCTCCAAACTTCACAAGGTGGGAATCAACGCGGTAGTCGCCGCGTCGCGACTGATATTGTCGCAGCGCAGCCTGATTACCCGGTGTCAATCACGCAATCGTCGAACTGGCGACGTCTTTTTCAAAACAGCTTCCCTCGCCCGAGTCCAAACCAAAGCAAGTCGGAAACGGCCGAACGAAAGAGGAAGTCACTGAAAGAGGAAGTCACTGCGAGGAACAGCAAGGCGAATCAATCGCTCCTCGTCCTCTCATCAGTAAGCCGCACTCAATCCGCTGGCGCGGAAGGTAGCCGCACGCGGCAAATCCTGCCGGCAACTGTACTCCTCAATATAACAGCGCCGAAACGCCCCTCAACGGCTTTTTATCAAACCTGAACATGGCTTTCCCCCTCGCGAGGTCTTCCCAGTTGGCAAAGTCCTCCCAACTTGTAAGGGGTGGCAAATGGGGCAGGAGCGTCCAGCCAGTGGAACCGTCAGTTTCCCTCCAATCGGACCCTCCCCACCCTCTCGGCCCCAACAGTACGTCGGAAAAGGGAGTTGGTTCAGTCATTCGCCAACCGCTCCCCAGAGCAAGTAAAGCTCGCTAACATTGGCGTTATGACTACCCCCATGATGCAACAGTACGAAGCGGCCAAGGCTTCGTGCGGTGATGCCCTCCTGTTTTTCAGGATGGGCGACTTTTACGAGCTTTTTTTCGAAGACGCCAAGGTTGCCTCGGCCGTCCTGGGGTTGACCCTGACCAGTCGCGACAAGACCGAGAATCCGGTGCCGATGGCCGGGTTTCCGCATCATCAACTGGATAATTACCTGGCCAAGCTGATTCGAGCCGGGCATCGGGTCGCAGTTTGCGAGCAGGTGGAAAACCCAGCCACCGCGAAGGGCTTGGTGAAACGGGAGATTACCCAGATCGTTTCCCCGGGGACGGTGACCGATCAAGCAATTCTCGACCCCGCAATTTCGAACTATCTCTGCGCGATATTCCGCTCGGGCGAACTGGACACTTCGTCCACCAAACCAGCGCCGGCGATCAAATCGGCCGTACTCCACCCGAATGAGCCACCCGCCATCCCGGCGGCCAAAGCGGCTTTTAACACCGACGCCGTTTTTGGACTCGCCTGGATCGAACTCTCGACCGGTCAATTTGCGGCTGCCACGGTTGATCAGCGGCAACTGCTGGATTTGCTCGAGCGCCTTGCGCCCAGCGAAGTCCTCCTGGCAGAAAGTCAACGCGGCTTGGGGCAGCAACTGCAATTGCCGATCGCATCGACGACTCGTCCCGATTGGAACTTTGGTCCAAAGCGAGCGCGAGAAACCTTGCAGAAGAAGTTTGCGGTCGCCGCTATGGAGGGCTTTGGCTTTGAACCCGAGGATGAGCTCGGCTTGCGGGCTGCGGCGGCCATTCTGGACTACCTGCAGGAAACTCAGGCCGGGTCGCTGGAGCATCTCATTCGCCTGGCGCCGTTTCGCTCCCACCACCATGTCGAGGTCGACCAGGCGACTTGGAGAAGTTTGGAAATCACCCGAACGATTCGGAACCAGGAGCGGCAGGGGTCGCTGTTCGGCGTTATCGATCGCTGCGTGACCCCGATGGGTAGCCGTTTGCTGGGCCAGTGGCTGGCTGCCCCATTGCGCGACCGAAACGCCCTGAACCTCAGGCTGGATGCGGTCGCCGAGTTGCACCAAGATAGTCGACTTCGCGATTCGCTTCGCGACCGCTTGAAAAAAATTCTCGACCTCGAACGGCTGATCGCCAAGGTCGTCACCAGCCGTTGCTCACCCCGAGACTTGAAGCAGATTGGCAACTCCCTGGCGCTGATTCCTGCAGTCCAGCAGGTACTGGGCTCGGCAGTTGCCGAACGCACGCGCCACCTCGCGACGAAACTTGACCCCTGCGACGAACTGCGGGACCAGTTGGAGCGGTCACTGGCGGAGGACTGCCCGGTGCTGGCGAGCGCGGGAGGGTTTATTCGAAGTGGTTTCCATCCACGCCTGGACGAACTCCGCGATTTGGCTGCGGGGGGCAAGCAATGGATCGCAACCTATCAGCAGCAGATTATCGCCGAGACCGGAATCCACTCGCTCAAAGTCGGTTTCAATAAAGTCTTTGGTTACTACATTGAAGTGACCAATGTCCATCAGACAAAGGTTCCTGAGAACTTCATCCGCAAGCAGACCCTGAAGAATGTCGAACGCTACATCACGCCCGAACTCAAAGAGTACGAAGAGCGCGTCCTCAATGCCGACGAACAGGCGCTCGCCCTGGAGCAGGAACTGTTCGTTCAACTTAAAGATGCGGCCCGCCATTTTGCCGGTCGCCTGAAGGGAACTGCCGAGGTTTTGGCTGAGTTGGATGTCTACGGAGGATTTGCCCAACTTGCGGCACAGCAGAAGTATTGCCGCCCGGAATTGCTGGAGTCGCGTGCGGTCGAAATCATCGATGGGCGTCATCCGGTGATCGACGTGCTTCAGCCCTTGGGGGCTTTTGTTCCCAACAGCACCCGCTTCAGCGATGAAGACGGCTGGATTCATTTGATTACCGGTCCCAACATGGCCGGCAAGAGCACTTACATTCGTCAGGTTGCGCTGATTACCTTGCTAGCGCAAATCGGTAGTTTCGTGCCTGCCAAATCGGCGAGGTTGGGCTTGGTCGACCGGATTTTTGCCCGCGTTGGAGCCAGCGACGAACTCTCTCGGGGGCAGAGCACGTTCATGGTTGAGATGACAGAGACCGCGCGGATATTGAATACCGCGACTGCCGACAGTCTGGTGATCCTCGATGAGATTGGTCGCGGGACGAGCACTTATGACGGCGTCTCGCTGGCTTGGGCGATTGTCGAGTATCTCCACGAGCAACAGGGGTGCCGCACCTTGTTTGCGACGCACTACCATGAACTGACTGAGTTGGAGAATGTGCTCGGCGGCCTGAAGAACTACAACGTCGTGGTGCGGGAGTGGGAAGAGCGAATCGTCTTTCTGCACAAGATCGCCCGGGGCGCTGCCGACAAAAGCTACGGAATCCATGTCGCCCAGTTGGCTGGGGTACCCGGTTGGGTCAATCGCCGGGCCCAGCAGATTCTGGACAATCTTCAATCGTCCCAGGGAGATACCCATCGGAAGCAGGTAAGCGAGGCTGGTACCCGCAAAGCCAGCGGACAAATTCAGTTGACACTCTTCGAAGTCACACAGCATCCGCTGATCGAAAAAATCAAGCGGATCGATACCGACCATTTGACACCGCTGCGGGCCTTGGAGGCGATTACCTCTTGGCAGCGGGAGTTGGCGGGCGAAGAGGTTGAAGAGAGCGCCGCCAGTCGCAAGCCTCGCTAGAGCCCGACTCGATTCCGGACGGTGCGGTTACTTCTTACGGTGCGGTTACTTCTTACGGTGCGGTTACTTCTTACGGTGCGGTTGCGTAGCCACAATTCCAGCTCTTGCTGTAACCCGAGTTGACTGCGGAAAACGTTTGGCAGAAATCCAATCGCAGAAATCCAATCGGGGAAAAAGATGAGAGAGCCAGCCGATAAGCCGGGTTCTGTTGCAGCCTGAGCTGCCGATAGTCATTTCTCTGGGACAGCGATTGCTCGCGGCCTCAAGCAGCCTACCCGGAGGTCAACGCGACGGACAGCCGCTTCCCCCTGCTTGGCCTTGCTCCAAATGGGGTTTGCCGAGCCAGGCAAGTCGCCTTGCCTGCTGGTGGGCTCTTACCCCACCGTTTCACCCTTACCTGCAATTGCGCCGAGGCGCGAACTGAGGCGGTTTGCTTTCTGTGGCACTTTCCCTGATCTCGCGACCGGTCGACGTTATCGACCATTTTGTCCTGCGGAGCCCGGACTTTCCTCCAGCCTTTTCGGCCAGCGACTACCTGGCTGGCTCTCTCATCAATGAATTCAACGCTCGGCCGGGCCACTCGTCAACCTCCGGCCAAGCGAAATTCTCCGCGCCAACTCACGAAGGCAGCAGTTTGGGTTGGCTTCGACGCGAGGATGCGCTGCGGTTTCTTAGTTGTCGACCAACTTCTCAAGGAAGTTCTTTTTGGGGCGAATCAAAATCCGGTCGCCCGCGTGCAGGGCGTAATCCTGCTCAAACTTGATCAGTGGCTTGCCCGGTTGGAATTCGCAGGCCATCTTGAGCACTTGACCTTTTTCGGCAACCGGCCGCATCAGGGTAATCTCGGCGGACCTGTATTGTTTTGCCAAGTCCATTTCCTCGAGGGCTTGTTGCACCGTCATGCCGCTCTTGAGTTCCCCAACCTTGATTACATCCTTGGCATAGCTCGAGTCGATCTGAACGCTGTAGGTGTTTTTGGCGGATTGACTCTCCACCGGCAAGTCAGCCTTGCGGGTCGCGAGCATCGATGCGCAGCCGGTCGTTGAGGCCGCGAAACAGGCGAGCAGGATGAGGGCCATCCGACGGGTATTGTGTCTGGTCATGTGGCATAATCCTCGAGAGCGAAAGAGCGACGTCCAAGCCGTCCCGCAAACTTTGTGCAGTTCCCCCATTCCTTGAATCGGGATCGGCAGTTTTTTCCCTCCGGAACAGAAAACTTTTCCCAAGCGGCATATTTTTCCAAAATTCTTCTCACCGAAATCGGGCTCGAGCGTGGTAGCTTGGCTTTGCCAGCACGCGGTAGCCAGCTATCGTTTGGAATTGGCGAACCGTGGCTGCAGGCAGGTGTGACGTGACCTTTTGGCGAGACAAAGTAGTGGTAATCACCGGAGGGTCGGCCGGATTGGGGCTGGTCTTGGCCGGGCATTGGGCACGCGCCGGCGCCAGGGTGGTCCTGCTCGCGCGGGACCAGCAAAGATTGGATTCGGCCCGGGAGCTGGTTCAACAAGGGGCCGCCCTGCCCCCGCTCGGGTTCTCTGTTGACCTCACGCAAGCCGAACAGACACAAACGGTCATCGATCGAATTCAAAGGGAGCTCGGCAGAATTGATGTGTTGGTCAACTGCGCTGGAGCTTCGACCCGGCATGCTTTGGCAGAGACCGCCCCTGCCCTTTTCCAGAAACAACTGGAACAGAACTTCATGACCGCGGTCAATTGTACCCAGGCGGCGCTGCCCCACCTGCTGGCGGCGCGGGGACAAGTGATCGTGGTCGCATCGTTGGCGGGGCGGACCGCCTGGCCATTGGTTGGAGCTTATGTCACCAGCAAGTCGGCGCTGGTTGCATACGCTGACCAGTTAAGACTCGAACTGGGCGATCGCTTACGGGTCCTGACTGTTCTTCCCGGGCCGATTCAGCGGAGCAATGAGACGAGCCGCTATCAAGCTGAGGCAGAGCGACTGCCCGAGCGTGCGCTCCAGCCCGGAGCGGGGGCGCCAGTCAAGGGCCTGGACCCTGATCGACTGGCAAAAGAAATTCTCAGCGCGGCCGAGCGTGGGCAAATCGAGCTGGTCAGACCTTGGAAGGTCAGCTTCCTGTTCCAGCTGCAAGCCTTGTTTCCCAAGTTTGGTCTCTGGTTGCTGCGGCGATTGACTCGTTGACCGGGACCGGGAGCAGCGCGGAATTTCGAATCGAGCGCTTAACGCCGGGAACACGGAATGTCCCCCAATTGAAGAACCTCAAATGAGACGCGAAACTAGGGGGCGTGCGGTGGATGCTGAGCAGGCTCAAGCAGGCATGCGCTGGACTTGACCGCACGTGACGTAGTTGCTGAACAGAGCATTGCATTCCGAAAGGTTGACGTTCATGGCTTATTTTCCGGAAGTTCCGCAGATTGAATACGAGGGGCCCCACTCGAAGAACCCGTTCGCTTTCCGCTGGTACAACCCGAATGAAGTGGTTGAAGGGAAGACGATGCGGGACCATTTCCGGTTCAGCGTGGTCTATTGGCACACCTTCCGGGGTACGGGGGCAGACCCCTTTGGCAGTCCGACCATGCTGCGACCCTGGGATGACGGGTCGCCGACTCTGGACAATGCCCGCAAGCGAGTAGAAGTTGCGTTTGAGTTCTTCCAGAAATTGGGAGTTCCCTACTACGCGTTCCACGATCGGGATGTCGCGCCCGAAGGGGCGAGTCTTGCCGAGACGAATCGCTTCCTCGACGAAGTGGTCAAAGTTCTCAAGGAGCATCAGGAAAAGACCGGGATCAAGCTGCTCTGGGGAACTGCTAACCTGTTCAGCAATCCGCGCTTCATTCACGGCGCTGCGACCAGTTGCAACGCGGAGGTATTTGCTTATGCCGCAGCCCAAGTGAAAAAGGCTCTGGAGGTGACTCTGGAACTGGGCGGCCAGAACTATGTTTTCTGGGGTGGCCGCGAAGGCTATCAAAATCTCTACAACACCGACATGAAGCGGGAGCTGGATCACCTCGGACAATTCTTCCATATGGCGGTTAATTACGCCAAGTCGATTGGTTTCAAGGGGACGTTTTTGATCGAGCCGAAGCCGAAAGAACCGACCAAGCACCAGTACGACAGCGATGCTGCCGCCTGTATCAACTTTCTCCGCTCGTATGACCTGATTGATTACTTCAAATTGAACCTGGAAACCAACCACGCCACATTGGCTGGGCATTCGATGATGCATGAGATGGAGTACTCGGCCGCTCAGGGATGCCTCGGTTCGATTGACGCCAACACGGGCGACGAGTTGCTGGGTTGGGATACAGACCAGTTCCCGACCAACTATTACCTCACCGCCCAGATCATGCTGGTACTGCTCAAATACGGTGGCTTGGCTCCGGGCGGGGTCAATTTCGATGCGAAGGTGCGTCGTGAAAGTATCGAGCCGAGCGACCTGTTCCACGCCCACATTGGTGGCATGGACACCTTTGCCCGAGGATTGAAAATCGCGGCTGCCATTCGAGCTGACGGCCGCTTGAAAAACATGCTGGACGAGCGTTACTCCAGTTGGAACAGTGGGCTGGGGCAGGAAATCGAGCGAGGCAAGCACGACTTTGTCAGCCTCGAGAAGCTGATGCTGGAGAAGGGCGATGCCGCCCCCAACAAGAGCGGTCGGCAAGAGCTGCTCGAGAACATCGTCAACCAGTTCATTTAGTGAACCTCGGGTTTATTTAGTGAACCTCGGGCGAGTCCGGTTGCCCGATGAACGCCTGCCTGCGGGGCATGGTGTTCTGGCGATTGAACACCGATATCGCAAACACGCCGGCAGGCTCGGTTCCTGCCGGTTTTTTTTGCGCCATCGCCAAGCCCGGAAATGGCCGGGTTAGCGGATCGCTGCGGCTAACTGCTGGGTCGCCAGCCGTGGCGAGCCGGCGCATTTCAACGTGGTAAGGCCGAGGCAGTCAGACCTGCCCGCTTAGAACAGCCATCGCCAGCAACAAAGGTAGAGCATCGTCGCCACCAAGGCGGATGCTGAGTAACTCCAGCCACGAGCCTGGGTTGTTCGAGACAAAAGGCTGAGTCCAACCGCTCCGAGGCCTACGGCGATGACCGACCACAGTCCGAGGTAAACGCCGACCGTGCCCAAGGCTATACCCGCTTCCTGAGAGCGGAGCAGCTTGACTCCCCGGCGATCGGCAAAGAAGCCAAGTTGGCTGCTGAACCAGCCAAGCAGGTAGCCAAGCAAGAGGCTGGCCACGCTCAGGCTCAGCGACCAGAGGGTGGGACCGCCGACGAGTTTCCCGAATTCAATGGGATGGCCTGCGACGCCAAGCCATTGTGTCGCGGCCACGGCCGGGCTGAGGAATAGCAAGCCGAGTCCAGCGACCAAGGCCACGAGAAAAATGCCGATTGGAATCCGACGGCTCTCCAATCTCGTGAGCGTGTAGGCGTAAAGTGCGCTGAGCAAGCAGACATGGCTGGCAAAGATCCAGATGCTTTCCGGAGCGAGCACAAACAGGGAGCGGCTGCCGAACGAGTCCCAACGCACAAGTGATCGGGGCAGGCTCCACCCTCCCATTCCAATCTCCAGAAGACCCACCAGCAGCAAGATCAACCCGAACGCGAGTTCAACCAGGACGTATCGCGCGGGGATGGGTTGCCGGCAGTAGCGACAGCGACCGCCGCAGGCGAGCCAGCCATAAATCGGCAGATTTTCCCTGAGCGAAAGTTGGGTTTGGCACTGCGGACAATGACTGCGGCCGAGGATGCTTTTGCCGCGGGGCAACCGCCAGGCGACAACGTTGAGGAAGCTGGCGATGCAACCGCCAAAAAAAATGATCCAGATCGCCAGAAAGACTCGCAGCAGCCAGATGTAGACCGGTTCCAGCATGGGAAGGAAGCGGGCAAGTTGCGGCGGGACGCCCTGCCCCGCCCATTCGAAGAGAAGGGTCAGCGTCGGGAGCACGACGAGCAACAACAGGCCAAGCCCCGTGAGAATCAGGGCTGCGGTTTGGATTCGCTGGAATCGATCGTCCCAACCCGAGTTCATCGTTTGCCTTTGGACAGCTGCTTGATATTGGTGGGAGACCTTCGGGGAAAGCCACATCCTGTGGTTACCGAAC
>Ga0315904_10002804_pt1 | contig 26406 bp, 13 predicted proteins | sample LakEriMetagenome_6_FD_203529 | JGI IMG/M metagenome (GOLD analysis project Ga0315904, IMG submission 203529) | Freshwater fungal communities from buoy surface, Lake Erie, Ohio, United States - Buoy 12 MA120 | ecosystem: Environmental > Aquatic > Freshwater > Lake | place: USA: Lake Erie, Ohio...
GTGATCGCCAAAGTCGAAAACATGAATCCGCTCTGGAGCGTCAAGGACCGCATCGGCCGAGCGATGATCGATGCCGCAGAACAGGCTGGCTTGATCGGGCCGGACACGGTCATCGTCGAACCCACCAGTGGCAACACCGGCATCGCTCTGGCTTACGTCTGCGCGGCCCGCGGCTACAAACTGAAAGTCTTCATGCCCGAGAGCATGACGATCGAACGGCGCCGACTGCTCAAAGCCCTCGGCGCGGAGGTCAACCTGACTCCCGCTGCCGAAGGGATGGGAGGTGCGGTCCGCCGCGCCACGGAACTGGCGAGTTCGGACAAGAATTACTTCATGCCCCAACAGTTCAAAAACCCCGCCAACCCGGAAATCCACCGCCGCACCACCGCGGAAGAAATCTGGCGCGATACCGCCGGCAACGTCGACATTCTCGTCGCCGGCGTCGGCACCGGTGGCACCATTACCGGCGTCTCGGAAGTCCTCAAGCAGCGGATTCCGGGCTTCAAGTCGATCGCTGTCGAACCTGCCGCGAGCCCTGTCATCTCCCAGTTCCGCTCCGGACAGGAAATCAAGCCAGGTCGCCACACGATTCAAGGAATCGGAGCCGGCTTTGTGCCCGACATTCTGAATGTCGACATCATCGACGAGATCATCCAGGTCAAAGACGAAGACGCCGTAGATACAGCGAGGCAACTCGCAACGCGCGAGGGCCTGTTCTGCGGAACCAGCTGCGGAGCAGCCGCTTGGGCCGCCCTGCAAGTCGCTCGTCGTCCTGAAAACAAGGGCAAGCGAATCGTGGTCGTGCTCCCCGACCTGGGCGAACGCTACCTCTCCACCGCGCTCTATCCGGCCGAGTAAACGCCCGCGGTCAACGTCAGAATTCTCATTCCCGGGCCGGCGTCCGCGCCGAGTCGGCTGAGCCCCGCGTATCCCGCCCGGGTTCTCATGCCCCGCCGCGGACTTGAGCCCCACAGTGCACTCATACCCCACAGTGCACTCATACCCCACAGTGCACTCATACCCCACAGTGCACTCACCCTCGAAGGCGGTCCAGGTAGAACTCCAACAAGCGCCGATTGGTGCGCCGGGCCGCGTCGATTTCGCCCAGTAATTGCTGCGCACGGTCGCGCCGCATCAGGTAGGTTAATTTGCTCAGAAATTCGGGCTGTTCAACCAGCTCAACATGGGGCATCTCGGTCGACAGCCGCAAGGCGGTCTCGACACTTCGCAGCAGCAGGTACGCTCGTTCCAGATCGGCTGCATCGCTGACCTGCAAAAACCCCTCTGCTGCCAGCAACCGCAGCCCATCCACCGTGGAAGCCGTCCGCATCTGCGGAGCCGCTCCCATCTGCCGCATCAAAAAGAGCTGGACCAGAAACTCCACGTCAACCGTTCCCCCGGCTGCTCGTTTCAAACTCCATTTGGGAGCTGCTTCCTGCATCCGCAAACGCATCTGCCAGATTTCATCGACCACGCCCGGGTCCCACTCGACCGCCGCGATTGCCTCGGAGACCAGCTGCTCCCAGCCTGCTTGAGCAAGCCCCTCCGCCACAACCACGCGCGACTTGCAGAGCGCCAACCGCTCCCAAGCCTGCCCCTGTCCGCTGGAGAAGTAACGCCGCAAGCCCTCACTGGAAACGGCCAGGGCTCCGCTCTTGCCGGTCGGTCGCAGCCGGGCGTCGATCTCGTACAGCCGGCCATAGGGCCCGGCGTGCGTGATGAACTTCGTGACTTCGGAAGCCCATAAGCTGAAGAAGTGCTGATTGCTCGTCTGCCGGTCCGGATTGGCGTGCTGTGTTTCCCCTTCGCCCTCGTAGAGAAAAATCAGGTCGAGGTCGCTGTGGTAATTCAGTTCCCGCCCCCCCTGCTTCCCACAGGCCAGGATCGCGTACCCCGCCGCGCGTCGCTCGACGTCCAGATACGGCACTCCAAAGCGTTCGCAGAGTCGCTGGTATTTGTCTCGCGCCACTCGCTCCAAACAGGTATCCGCAATTGCCGTCAGTGCTTGGGTAACCTCGCTGACACCGGCCCAGCCCAACAAGTCCTGCACTCCAACCCGCAATTGCTGCGCCTGCCGGAAACTGTGAATGATCGGGTCGAGCTGTTCGGCTCCGCGCAGCAAATCCTCCAGATGTGCACGCAGCCACTCGCTTTCCGGCAAGCCTTGCATCAGCAGGGAATCGACCAATTCGTCAATCATCCCCGGATTATTTCGCAGAATGCTGACCAGATAATCAGCCCCGGCGCAAAGGCGAACAAACAGCGCCAGAGCATTGGGCTGCAGGTGAAACAGCTCCCACAAAACGCCCTTGGCTCCCAACGCATCTGCCACACTCCGCAGCGAAACAATCGTCGTATCCGGCTGCGGAGTTTGGCCAATCTCCTTGAGCAGTCGCGGGAGAATCGCCGCGAGAAAGTGCTTGCAGCGGCGCGAGGGGAGGAACGGCGAGTCCTCTTCAGCCATCGCCAGCAACTGATCGTATGCGACCCTCGCCTGCCGAAAGCCGAACGGACTGAGCAACTGTTCGAGCTCAGCGGCCTCAGGCTGAGGCGCAAACAGCAGGTCAACTACCGGCGGAACTTCCGTTTCGGTTTCATCCGTAAAAGCTGCGTGCAGCAGATGATCGAGAATGCGTCGGTTAATCGCCGTGATCTCTGCGAGGTCACTCCGAAAATGCTCCAGCGGGGTCCGCCCCTTCTGTTCCTGGTAGCCCATCCGCAAAGCGACTTTCCGCAGTTCGGCCTCATGGTCCGGCAAGGTGTGCGTCTGCAGGTCGAACATGATCTGCAGACGGTGCTCCAGTTTCCGCAACCAGGCGTAGTTCTGCGTCAGCAAGGCTTCTTCCTGCAGGGTCAGGATACCTGCCTGCTGCAACCGCTCAATCGCCCGAAGGGTGTTTTGGGTTCGTACCGCGGGCAACCCGCCCCCATTGAGCAGCTGCAGGAACTGAATTGTAAATTCGATGTCCCGAATGCCGCCGTGACCGGTCTTGATATCCCGCCGCTCAACGCCCTCGACCAGAGCCCGCTTTTCAATTTGCCGCTTGAGCGACTTGACTTCCCCGATTTCAAACCGGTTCAGATGCCGTGAGTAAATCCAGGGCTCCAGTCGCTGCAGGATTCGCTGACCAAACTCAGCGTCTCCGGCGACTGGCCGCGCCTTGAGCAGGGCCTGACGCTCCCACGGCCGCCCATGCAACTCGTAATAACTCAACAGGCTGTCCAGCGTATTGCACAATCGTCCCTTTTTCCCGTCGGGACGCAGGCGCAAATCCACCCGGTAAGCAAACCCCAGCGAGGTGTTCTCGCCGACCAGTCGCAGAAACATCCGAGTCAGCTCTTCATAGTACTCCAAGGCACTGCGGCTCTTGGCCTGTGCACAATATCCGTGCTCGCCAAAAACCATCACCAAGTCGATGTCACTGGAGTAGTTCAATTCACTTCCACCGAGCTTGCCCATCGCGAGAATCGCAAAGGGAATTCGCTCGCCGGCCTCATTCAGCGGCCAGCCAAACTTCTTCTCCAATAACCGATCGCAAAACTGCCAAGCCCCCTCGCAAATCGCATCGGCTACATACGAGATTTGTTCGGCCACCACCGGCAGCCGCTGTTCGGCAATCAAATCACCGAACGCGATCCGCAGCGTCTCCCGATGCTTGAACCGCCGAATCACGACCATTGCCTGGGCCAAGTCCTGGGCGCCGCGGAGTTCGCTGGCCAAATCGTCCAGCAGCACCTCCGGCTGGTGGGGCAAGCCCTCGGTCATGCGGAGAAAATCGTAGGCCTCCGTGTCCCGGACCAGCAGATCCGCCAGATACTGGCTGGCGGAAAACAGCTTCAGCAGAATCGGAATCCCGGTTGGCTCCCGGTCAAACAGCGCCGCGGTCGCGAGCGGACTACGGGAGGCTGCGAAGAACCGCTCGAGGTTGTTCAACGCCATGTCCGGGTCACTGACTCCACCCAGTTCCCGTTCCAGCTGCTCGAGGAGACTGGCAAACAGGTCAACGGTCATTCCACTCAGAGCCAACTGACGGAGATTCAGGGCACCGCGCACCCGGTCGGCGATCCCGGCATTTCGCAGCCACGCATCCAGTTCCGGATCATCCATCAACGGGACTTGGGTCGGCATCTTCCCTGCCTTTGCTCACGCTCGCCTGCGAACTTCCCAAACGCTATCTGCTGGCCAAGCCGGTCGCACGCGGACAACAAGCCGGTCGCTAGTGGACACCAAGCCGGTCGCAAGTGGACACCAAGCCGGTCGCCAGTGGACGACGCGTCACAGAGCGCGGCGATACTTCTTCTTGGGTGGCGCATTCAGCTTGACGCCGTGCTCGCTTTCGGCCTGTTCATTGATCCAGGGCTGCAGCGGATCGGCTTCCAGTGATTTCCCGATTTTTGCCTCGATTTTCGCCATTTCGCTCCGCTGCCGCGGTTCGACCAGCGTGAACGCAACGCCGGTCTTACCCATCCGTCCGGTTCGCCCCACCCGATGCACGTAGTCATCGCTCAACTCGGGAATGTCAAAATTGATGATGTGCGAGATGTTACTCACATCGATTCCCCGGCCAACCACATCGGTGGCGACGAGATAGTTGACCTTGCCTTCGCGGAAGGCCTGCATCATTCGATCCCGAGCCGGCTGACTCATGTCTCCATGAATCGTTCCCAACCCCGGCAACAGGTTGGCTTTCAGTAACTTGCGATACAATCGCTCCGTCCCCAGCTTCGTCCGACAAAAAATGATCGCCTGACTCGGCTGCTCGCGCTCGAGCAACTTCAACAATACCTCCAGCTTCATCTCTTCCGGCATGCGGAGGAAATACTGATCGATTGTCTCCGCTGATACCTTGTCCTGGGAGAAGTTGATTCGCTTCGGCCGGTTCATGTACCGCTTGGCCAGCTGCAGAATCTGCTCGGGCACCGTGGCACTGAGCAGCAGTGTCTGACGACTCCGCGGACATTGCCGAAGAATTCGCTCGATGTCGGGTCGAAAGCCGATGTCCAGCATCCGGTCCGCTTCATCCAGCACGACGCACTTCAGCCTCGCCACATCGAGATTGCGCCGGCCCATGTGGTCGAGCACCCGCCCGGGAGTCCCGACCACGACATTGGCGCCGCGCTTCAACTGATTGACCTGCGTCGACATTGGCTTGCCGCCGTAGAGACAAACGATTTTGATTTCCTGGCCGGCAGCCAGTTTGGTCAACTCGGTGGCAACCTGCCCCGCCAGCTCGCGGGTCGGCGTCAAAATCAGGGCTTGGGGCTCGACGAGGCTCAAATCGATCCGCTCCAGGATCGGAATCCCGAACGCGGCTGTCTTACCCGTCCCCGTCTGGGCTTGCCCCACCAAGTCATGATTCTCCAGCGCCAAGGGGATCATCGCCGCCTGAATCGGCGAGGGCTTGGCAAAACCAATGGCCGCAAGCGTCCCGAGCATCGACTCGGAAAGGCCCATCCGCTGAAAATCAAGCTCTTGTTTCCGTGTCGTAACCAAATTCAAACCATTCCAATTCTTTTGTTGTTGACCCGCCGCGCCGAAGCTGCCGGAGGACGGCCATTAAATTCTAACCGCCACTAAATCCTAACCGCCGCTAACTCGTAACCGCCGCTAACTGAGGACGGCCACCGCACTTCGAGTTGCCAGTTGGCGGGTGTCCAGCCAATTCGATTCCGCCGCACCCGGCACGATAGCCATCCGGGTCAGCCCTGAGGAGCAACTCAAATCGTGCTTTCGGGACTACAATATAGCGTCGGGGGGATTTTTCTCCGAGCCCCGAATTCCTCACCTTACCGAATTCACCCCATGTCCTTGGCCTCCCTGCTCGACCAAATTTTCCCGCCAGGCACCCCCCAACACGAAGCCGCAGTCCCCGGCTCAGAGTCGTGGAATCAACAGGCAGCCCGCCTGACGCCGCCGGAAATCGGCGAATTTCTCGGGGCCGTACGTCGCCACTCCGAGCACCTCGGCAAACGCTCCTCCCAGGTTCCGGTACAAGCTCTGGCCGAGGCGATCGCGCGTCGCTCCGATGCGCCCCTGCTGGTGGACGAGCAACTGCTCCCCGACCTCGTGGCCGCTTATGAGTCAACACCCGCTGACTCCACGCTGCGGGGCACTTGGCTCAACTGGCTGGCTCAATCGAAAGCCCCCGCTGCCTGGCTGACGTGGGCCGAACTGACCGCTCAATCGCCTCCCTTGAATGACCAGGCGATTCCTCCAGCCGTCACCCCCCTGCTTCGCAACCCCAACCTCCCGCCCCCCTTTTACGCCCGCCTGCTCAACGGCGCACTGGCCCATCCCAGTCTCGCCCCGGTTTGCATCGACCTGATGAACTTCCAAACTCGCAATCAGGTGGTTGCCGCTCACCCCGCCATCCAGCAAGCCCCGATGCTCAACGACCTGCTGGGAGCGACCGTCTACCAGCTGAAGAAAATTGAACTCGGTGACGTCCCCGCCGATCAGCCTGCCGATCGCACCCGGAAAGCGGTTGCCGATGCGGTCGCCCTGGTCGTTTCCCTGTGCGATGCCTTGGCCTGCACCGGGTTTGAGGGGGCCGTCGACAATCTTCGCGAGGCGGCAACGCTCCGGCATCGCCAAGTTCAAACCGAAGCAGCGGCAGCGTTGGCCCGACTCGGCTGGGAGGACGGCATCGACATGCTCGTCAAACTCGCCGCCGAACCTTTTGCCCGGCCCCGCGCCTTGGCCTACGCCGAGGAACTTGGCCTCCTTGAGCGAATTCCGGAAGAGCACCGCAGCGACTTGGCCATCGCCCAGAGCAAGCTTGCGCTCTGGCTGGCCGACCCGCGGAACTTTGGCGTTGCTCCCAGCCAGGTAGAACTGGTCGACGCCCGCGAATTGTACTGGCCCAGTTACGAACACCCGGTGCTGTGTTACCTGCTCAAGTTCAGCTACGGGTCCGGACCCGGGTCCTACCAAAACTATGGACTGGTTGGACCGATTGTCCATGCGTTCCGCGAGGACTTGCGCTGGCTGGAACTCGACGACATTTACGCTGCGTTCGCCGGTTGGCAAGCCGAACACGAGGAGATCTACGAACTCTCCGCAGCGCAAGGCTTGCAGTCACACCAACCGCTGATTGCCCGCTGCCTGAAACTCCTCTCTGAGCACGATTTTGAGCAAGCTGAAGTCGAATTGCTCGGGTACTTTTTTGGAGAGTGGCTGGTGGTATTCTCCACCCAGAGCGAACACGGACGAGGCTATGCAATTACCGATGGCCAGAGCCTGAACTGGTTTGGCAATCACGAGGAGCATCCTGTCTCAGCCGAATTCGCCTACATGGTTTATCGAGGACGACGCCTGCTTCGCGCCTTCAACGAATCCCAGTAGAGCAAGGCCGGGAACGGACTGCTCGACGGCAGTGGTGAACTCCGGTGACCTCCCCGCCGCGAACATCGCCCGTTGCGTTTCGGACTCCCGTCCAACCCCGCCCGGGCGTCGCTTGACCCCCCGGGCAAATCCGTGTTAGAGTCAACTTCCCAGACCCAGTTTCTCCTCCCGGAAGCGCGTTGTCATGACCGAACTTTCTGACCCACGACCAAATCGCATCCTGATCGTCGACGACAATCAGGCCAACCGGGAACTGCTCGAGGCCTATCTCTCAACCACTGACTGCGAACTGGAGATCGCAGTCGACGGCCGGGAGGCGCTCGACAAAGCGAGATCCTTCCGCCCAGACCTGATTCTGCTCGACGTGATGATGCCCAAGCTCAGCGGCTTCGAAGTCTGCCAGAAGCTCAAACAGGATTCGGAACTCAAGGGGATCATGATCCTGATGGTCACTGCCCTCAATGAACTGGGAGATATCGAACGGGCAGTCGATGCGGGGACCAACGATTTCCTCTCCAAACCGGTTCAGAAACTGGAACTGCTCAAGCGGGTAGAAAACCTCCTCGCGCTAAAAGGCGTGACGGACGAAAACGAACGATTGCGGCAGTACATCCAGCGAATGGAAGACCAAGGCCGCGGTCGCTGAAAACTCAAGGCAATCTCGGCAGCCACGAAGTTGCTGCCAAGCATGAGCTGCTCTCAAGCCTCAGCATCGCCGCGGTTTACCGACCGTGAGTTTCCCCAAGCCTCAAGCTCGAAAAACTCCCGGTGCGCCAGCCCTGACGCAGCCTCAGTACTTGCCTGCGAAGTTGACCTCGACTGTCTCCAGACAAACCGAGGCGGGTACTTCAGTACTCAACTCGCCCGAGACGAAATCGACGATTTCATTGGCAACCGCCGCGGGAGTGACGACTTCAACCCGGACCTGTTCGACTGAACCCAGTCCCGCCTGGAGGCGGCTCCGCCCCGCCCCGCGGCATGGAATACTCGTATAACCGGAAGCGCCCAATTCCGCGAGTCGCTTAACCAGGCGCTCCTCAATCCAGGGGTCGGTCACTATCGTCACTCGCTTCAAGGGGGTGAACGATCGCTTTCTAGCGGCCAGGGGATGCCCCGAAAACTGGCGATGCCCCTCTAATCCCCGGACCTCGAGCCTCTTTCCTGCCCGGTGAAACTCATCTTCAAGCTCATGCATTTTTTCCATCACACTGTGGTCGACAAGTTCAGCATGTGAAAAATCCACCACCACGTCGTTGTTTCCTTCCAAACCCAACTGCTCGATCTGCCTGCGAAATGGAATAAAGTTGGAAAACACGGCCGAGCCCCGGGCAGATACCACCACCCGACTGGGCCCTTGCTCCGTGACTTCAAGGTAGGGCTTGAAAATTGAACGCAAAGGCAAGCCGTTAAGGAGATGAATCGAAAGCTTGACGGCAATTCCGATCGCGATCCCTACCAGCAGGTCGGTCGCCAGAACGGCAATCAACGTGGCGACAAAGATTAGCAACTGCTCGCGCCCGATTTTGTAGACGTTAATGAATTCGGTTGGCGAAGCCAGGCGAAATCCGGTGTAGACCAGCATGGCCGCCAAAGCCGATAGCGGGACCCGGTGAATTAACGCCGGTAGAAAGGCAACAAACGCAAGTAAACAGATTCCATGCCAAAAATCTGCAAACCGCGTACGGGCTCCGTTGTCGATATTCGCCTTGCTCCGCACGATTTCCGAGATCATTGGCAGGCCGCCAATCAACGCCACAAGGGCATTGGCCAGACCGACTCCAAGCAAATCGCGATTCAGATTCGTTTTCCGTTTCCAGGGGTCGATCATGTCAATCGCCTTGGCACTGAGCATTGACTCCAGTGACCCGATCAAGGCAAACATCAGGACCCATTTCGCCGCTCCCCAGCGAGAATCCGGATTCGTGAAGGCACTCCAATCCGGGGTGGTAATCGCCTGCAGCAGATTCGATGGAACCGTCACCAGAAACTTCTCTCCCAACTGATATTCGTGTCCCAGAAACGTATAAGTATGCTCGTGGCCGAGGTCGAATAACATTCCCATCGGTACAGCTACTACCAGCACCAGCAACTGTGCGGGAATACTGCGAATCAACTTGTTGCTCGTCTTCGACTTCCAGTAGCCAAACCCGAACAGAATCAGCAGGCTGACCAGGCCAATCAGGGCGATCTCCGGATTGGCGTGCCAGAGTTTTTCAGGGAGCTCGCGGAGAATCTCCAGCGGCTCGCCTTTGGCCGACTGCCCCACCGCCACCGGCAATTGCTTCACCATGATGATCACGCCAATCGCCGCCAGCATGCCGTGCACCACTGACGTAGGGAAAAAGTCACCAAGAACCCCTGCTCTCACCAGACCGAACAGAATCTGCACTACCCCTGCAACCACACCGACAGCCAAGGCCATTCGATAAGCCTGAAAGTCGGCCGCCGGGTCGGAGCCACCTGTGTATCCAAAGTGAGTCACCGCGCCGACAACAATCACAATCATCCCGGCGGCGGGGCCCTTGATCGTCAACTCCGAGTTGCTGATGAAGGTCGTTAACACCGCCCCCGCTACGGCCGTAAAGACACCTGCGATCGGAGGAAAACCGGATGCGATCGAAATCCCCAGACACAACGGCAGCGCGATCAGGAAAACCAACAGTCCCGAAATCAAGTCGTTTCGCAGGTAGTTGATAAAACCAGCCGCATTGCCCAGGGGGACCTCCCCTGACGGCAACGCCTCATTCGCACGAACCTCATTCATTTCACTGACTCCAGACAAACTTGACCAAACAGCGCCTCTTCAAACCCTCACTCATCATGTGGCCATTCGCTGGTCAGTGATCATCCAAAGCAACGGGCTGCCTCGGACCGCCATCTCCCACCCGCAGTCCGGCCAGCGGTCTGCCTGGTGCCTCATTCCCATAACTGAGCGCTGCCTCGTCCGACTTGTATGCGTTCCGCCTCGGAGCTGAATCCCTTTCAGAAAAATCAGCCTCTGTTCGCTCGACGCCCTCAACCTCCGGCTCATGCTCTTCTTGTTGCATCGGCTGGGGCTGAGTCCCTGTCCGCTCCCCCAGAAGGTGCTCCGCAGCGCGAAACCGCGAGGCCAGAAAGGGCTGTGGATAAATGCCGCCGCCAATCATCACGGCAACCAGCAACAAAACCGCCAGCCTTTCCGCTGGACGCGCACGCAAACAAATCGAGGTCGAGTGACGCGGCCCGGTAAACAAACGAAAGTAAACCTTGAGAACCGAGATCCCATTTAATGCCGCCGCGAGAACAATCGCCACGCCTGTCCAGGGATACCGATGAATCACCCCATCCACCAGCAACTCGGTCGCGACAAAACCAATCGTCCCCGGAAAACCGACGGATGCCAGCCCGGTCAAAAGGCAGAGAACTGCCAAAGTGGGCATATGCTCGAATAACCCATGGTAGTCAGCCAGCGAAATGCGCCCCAATCGTGACTCCACGCTGCGCAGTGTCAGCCCAAACCCGGCGAGCGACAAGCTGGTCGCAAACCAGACGCTCAAACCTCCCGCCAAAGCTTCCGTCGTCGCTGTCTCCAATCCGACCAACACCAAGGAGGCATGGCTGAGAAACAAGTAGACAAAAAACCGCCTTAGCTCCTTCTGAACCAAGGCCATCCCCGCCGCATAAAGCGATGTCAACATCGGAGCCCAGACGAGCAACTTCAAACTCCAGTCCGGCGCCTCCGGAACCACCAACCGGACCGCAGCATAGGCTCCGGCCATCGGCGTCACAAACAGAATTGAACTTCCAAACGGAGCGTGCTCAAACAAATCTGTCATCCAGCAATGCAGCGGAGCTACACCACTCCGCAAGAGCACGGCCAAAACCAGCAACACGCCCCCGCAGTAATGCCACCAAGCCCCCTCAGGATTCCCGGCAACCAACCACCATCCGGCCCACAAAAACAGGACAAACGGGACCAAGTGAGTCAAATATACGCCAGTTGGCTTGCCCCGCTGAACCAACTCATACCACGGAGTCAGCACGCTTAAACTCAATAAGCCAATCAACAGCCAAGGCTCGTGCGCGCTGAAGATCGTCAAGCCCAGCGCCTGATTCAGCAGAACTCCTCCAAAGGAAACCCGCTTGAGCTTGGTCTTGAGCGTTCCCAGAACAGTCAGTAATCCCAGCAGCGAAACCAAGGCCAACATGGGCGCACTGAACTCATCCATCGAGAGCAAGTTTCGCCCGCTGATCCAACTCAGTCCGTCCCAGCGATCGTGAGCAACCTCGGTCTCCAACCAGGCGAAGTCAAACCACGCTCCCAGCGTTCCCAACAGACTGGCACTCAGGAAACCCAGAGTCCAAACCCTCGCCCGGTCCGGGGAACCGATTGCGGCGACGATGCCAGCGCCGACTAAAGGCAGAAGAATTGCCAACTCCAACCAAGGCAAATGCAGTTCGCTCATCGCAACTCCTTCAGCAATTCGTCGGTTGGACGAACAAGGTCTGACTCCCGGGAAGGTCGTCCGGACAACAGGTCCGTCCACTTTCGCTCAGCCCGGTCGCACCAGCGAAAAACAGCCAGAAAGGGCCGCACCAGCCAGCGATCCAGCAGCGTATCGAGATAGCCCCGCTCCAGCCCCCAGCGATACAGACGTATTTGCCCGCCAGCCGACAGCCATGCCGGCCAGGGATTTCGTCGATTGGACACGTGTCGCCCCAGCGCGTTCTCCAGAAGCTGGTAGTCCCGCAGCAAGGTCGGCGCCCGCAGCAACTGCAACGTCCGCAAACAGGCATGGCCTATCATGTGCAGCAATGGCAGATACCTCAGTCCCAGTCCAATCTCAATCGCAATCAACCCCACCTGCGTCAGCGAAGCAAAGGCCAGCGCACTCTTCACGTCGGACTGCACTCGACCGGCAAGACTGGCTATCAGTACGGTGATTAATCCCAGCCCCAGCACCAGCCAAGACAGCGCCGGAACCCGGTCCAGCAGCGGGCTGAGTCGCAGCAGCAAGTATGTCCCTAAGTGAATCGAGAGAGCCCCGTAGAAAATTGCGCTCGAGGGAGTTGGCCCCTCCATCGCCCGCGGTAGCCATCCCGAAAAGGGCACCAGCGCCGACTTTCCGGCCGCGGCCACGATCATCAACAGGCCAATCAGCAGCGCCTGCCCCTCAGGCAAGGAAATCGCCGCATTTGGCCAACCTTCGGTTCCAGCCAATCGGGCAAACTCGCCCTCTCCCGTCAAATGGTGCAATAAGGCGGCCCCCATCAAAAAGGCGGCGTCCGCGAAACGATAAACACTCCAAACCCGCAACCCATTATCAACCGGCGCCACACGCTCCTGGAAAAAGGCGACCAGCAAGGCAGAAGACAAGCCGACCAGTTCCCATCCGAGAAACAGCGTCTCGATTGAACCGGCCAGCACAGCCGTGTTTATCCCCAGCAAAAACATCGCAAACAGGAAAAAGAATCGCTGATATCCGGGCTCGCGATGCATGTAATTGGCGGCAAACGCCGCAATCAATCCACACAAACCATAAGAGAGAATCGCGAACGGAATCGAGAGCCAATCGAAAATCAGCTCGAGGCGAAAATGAAAATGCACTTCCTCCAGAACCACCCAGTCACTTCCCTTAAAGACCAACGCCCGCTCCGCACCGCTGGTCCAAAACAGTCCCGCTATTCCCACAAGCGCAAGCAGCCCCACCAGAATCACCAGCCGTGAAAGCCCCGCCGCAAATCGCTCACTCAACTTCAAGCCCAGCAGCGGCGGCAATCCCAGCGCAACCAGTAGTAACGCCGGTCCTCCCGCGACCAACAAGACCAAGCCATTGAAAGCCAAATTTGGATCCACGCTCATCTTCCCAAAAAAAACAGTCTGCTCAAAATACTAGCCCCGTCCAACCGACGGTCCTGACGACAGCTTGACTTCCGGTTGAAACCCGGCCAGGACTTGGGCAAAGCCCAGATTGTCTCGCCAGCCCCGATACCACTCGACCGACTGGTTTACACGCGGCAACTCCTCCAACGGGCCACAAAAGGGCTCAAACGTCTCTCCACGCAACAACTGGATCTCGTCCGAATCCGGACTGAGCGTGGCGACCTGCACCCAACCATTGCCGCAAAGTCGGCGAATGGTCGGATTGCGCTGCATAATTCCGAGGAAATGCTCAGGCCGCGTTTCAATCACAAACAGCAGTCGCACCGGATCGTGAATCTCGACCATCTGGGCACTCAGCCCCGTGCGCAAATCGCTGGCCGCTCCATCCATCACTCCAATCAATGAAGTCACATTGTGAGGCAGCTTGGAACCACAACCATACCCGGCGACATCGACCCGGGAAAAATAATACTCAAGGTTGATCCCGCCGCAGACCGGTATCACGGCCCCGAGAATTCGCGCTAAAATCGACTGCTCAGCATCATCCTGATCGGGATCGTAAGAAACGAGAAATGAGCGACGATCGAGAAACAAACCCCGCGTTCGTGCGCGTCGCCCGACAGTGCACACCGCGTTGGTCGCATGGTTGTATTCCGGGCGGGTCTGCGAAAGGTCTTCCGCCCGCGTCTCCACGTGCCGCAGAGCCTTGTTTGCCGAAAGCGATAATTCCGCCGAAACAAACCGCCGCGACCGCTCATGCGCGTTACGAGGCCGGGCGACCTCGACGACACTTAAGACATGCTCCAGCGCCGGTCGAGCCTCATTCGGAATTCGTTCCGTGTCGACAAACCGCACCGAATCATCGCACGTATTGTGGAAGGCTCCCACAAACCAGGTGTCGGCTGGAATCCTTAAACCCCGCTTTTCCAGCAGCGCCCGGATTCGTGGATCATTCGCCATTGCCGAAACTGCGCGGGCATTGGGCCCCCCCCGCCCACCTCCACAAGCTCCACAGTTATAAGCCGACTCGTGGGGATTGTTCAGACTCGAGGACCCATGACCACAGACCACAACAATTGGCGCAAAGTTCCGAGTCAATCCAATATCCCGCAACAATCGCTCAACGGCATCCGCCATTTCATTGACAGTGAAGCCAAGTTGCTCTGGTTCCTTCCCAGGCGGTCCCCCCTGACGCTCCAACGTCAATTCCGTTTCTTTCGGCGGAGTGACGATCTCTCCCGCCGCCCGACGCATCCCGGCGGTCAATCGGGGAAACAGCACCCGCGCTACCAGCGGCAGCGTGGCTAAAGGCCCCAATACCGCCATCGCCATCCCACCCACAAACGATCGGCTGCGCGTATGCCAGGCATGGGCCTGCTGTCCCAGCAGCTCCCGCGCCTTTTTTCGCCTCCCATGCTGCTCCAGCGCACCCTCGCTGACGCGTTCGACCACATAGTGCTGCGGCTTCATGATGATCGGGCATAGTGGGACGAAATGGGCGTCACCTGCTCCGCGATAGTAAATCGGCACGGCAAAAAAACCGGCCGCCCCAAACGTCTCACAGGCGGGATCAATCTCCTCCAGATTTCGCCGAAAAGACTCTTCCCGGTCATCGATGCAACAGACAATCTGGAAGCTGGGCCGCTCGGACGCCGCGGCCCGCCCCGCAACCTGTCGCAAGCCGACTGTCTGCGAGTGCCGCGCATAGGCTCCCAGAACCTGCTCACGATAAGCTGCCTCAAAAGCCAGCTGGAAAATCTTCCGCCGCGCGATCGAGTCGAATGCTTCCAACTCCCTGACAAGCTCAGCCCATGCGCTCGGGCCAATCGCAAACAATTGCTCAGGAGTCCAACCGTTCGCCCGAGCCAGCTGAAACAAAGCAAAGGCTCGACGCAATTCATCTGCCGAAGGATTCGGATTCCGGCTGTATGAACGGGCAGCAGCCCGTCGCAGTTCTGGCAAAGCCAACCCAGCTTGTCCCTGCTCCGCCAATACGTTCCGCAACACCACCCGCTCGACCACCAGCCTCACGGCCAGATATTCAGCCAGGCTTCGGGGTGGAACGCCGAGCGGAACCCGATCGCCACGCTGCTCCAGCTGGTTTAACATCCCCGCCCAGCCCCGAAGCGCCAACAGCGTTTGCGAAACGTACTCATCCCATTCCGGCTCAGAAACTCCCAACCGCTCCAGCGATTCCAGCGTTGCCGCCGTCGCCGTGGTTCCGGCATCAAGTAACTGCTGCAACTCCCCAGCCAAACCATCAAACACCGCCCCCGGAGACATCCCGGGACGCGCGTAAAGTCCCAAAAAACAGCGGTAAAAACCTCGAGTCCGCCCCGGCAATTCCCACTGCGAAAAGCCCTGGTCGACATACGCTGCGCAAAAACGAATCAACAGCTCATTCACCGGACGGTCGATGTCGCTCCCCGACCAGCGATACAAAAAATCCCGGTGCCGCACCCCTTCAAACTCCACCGCTCGCGGAGGCAGCCCGGAAACGCCCTGACGACACAATCCCCACAGGACCCGCAACGTCGCTGACTCCCAGTCCGACTCCGACCAGTCCAACAATCCACCCGGAGCTGTACCCCGCAGCCACGCCGCAACCCGAGCGAACGGTTCGCTGGCTTGTGCTGAATTACCGCGCTCCTCGGGAAACGAGCGAAGCGCCCAACGCTTGGTTGCCTCCAAAACCTCCGCGACTTGAGCCCGCTTCTGCCCTACCGGATATTTTCGAAGTGCATCCGTCTCCGCAATCAGCCAATTCAGCTCGGCTGCAGGTGCAACATGCTGCGGCGAGAGCAGCATCGCCCGACGAAGCCTCAGGCGACTGGTCAATCCACCCGCAAGTAACTCCTCTCCTGATTCCGTTTCCCGCAACAACGCTTCATCAATCTGCTTCTCGGTCAACCGCCCCGCCCGCAGTTCCGCCCGGTAATCTTCCTCCGGTAAATAGGGATGACAGCCAAATGTCGTCGCTGCTGAGGCAACTGCCTCGTGAAATCCCTGCTCTTCAAACGCGTGCAGCGTGTTGTGGTGGACGAAGACATTAATTGGCCCCTGTGCAGGCAATAGATGTGCTGCGTGCGCAATCGCCTGCTCCAGCCTGTTTGCGACATCCGGCGAGCTCACCGGACAGGTTTCAGTCTCTGTCTGCATTCTGATGAATCCTTGGATCCTGGACTCGCCAGCCGCCTGATCAGCAGCTGCGAACAGGGAAGTCAGGTTGACGTCGATGGTTCAAGCCCAACCTTGTGCAGGCTTCCGCCGGAAGCCTGACTTGCCCGGAATATTTCGGGGAACCGCGGCGAGCCAGGCCGCAATCGATTTCAAGATCGACTCGATCAGAGATCAGTCTCGTTCAGAACGAACGGAGCCGTGTCGCGCGAGCCATCGTCTCGCGACTGTCAGTCAACCCGTTGCTGCGGGGACTCATTGGATTAAAGGGTACTGCGTGTCCGCCGCGACCCGAATCAATCCGCACTCGTCTCGTGATGCAGATCAATCCGGTTTTATCTGCTTTCGCAGAGAAGCTAAGCGGACACGGCAGTACTTGTTCTAAAGAATCTCGCGAAACGCCCGGCACTCCCCAGCCACAAGTCGGCTTTGAACACCGCGCTTCAACCAATCTGAGGAGTTTGCTGCCAGAAGACTGCTGCGGAACGATGACTGCACGCCGAGAGCCTCGAAAAATAAGGTGTTCCAAAACACTGTTTTGAGAAACATCGCTTGGAGAAACATCCTGATGATGGCGTGGGCTTCAGCCCAAACCGAGACTGCAGCAGGCACGACTCGCCCCAAACTTATCATCGAGACGGGGGACCACGTGAGCAGAGGCAAAGCAAACGGCGGCAGCAAAAACCAGAAGCATGATGCAGCAACCGGGCGACATCACCAGAACACAGGGCGGAAGAGAAGCCCTGCCCCAAGTAGCATTTCAAATCTGCATCGAAATCCCATTTGGCCTCAGCCGAGTTCGGCGTCGACTCCTTGAGCAAAAGCTCGCTCGCCGCCTGTTCACTGACCAACTGGAGACCGCAAAGTCCCGATCCAAAAGCGGCCAAAATGGCGATGAGCAGGCAGAACACCGTCAACCGGCGGAATTGGCTCGCACCCGGCGCCAGCCGAAAACGATGCCACCATGCGACCACCGAGCCCCCGCAGAGCGGAACTGCGCGAGCTAACTGGCCGACCCGGGCAAACTGCCGAAGCCAGGCGAATTGTGATTTCGAATCAGACACAAAAATGCCTACGGTAAAGCGTGCCCATCGCACCAAAGCGGAATCGCACCAAAGCGGAATTCGATTCCCTCGCCAGCCAACCATCACCTCTGAATCGTAGTCGTCACCGAAGGGCGGTTCAATGGCGTTTCGACCGAAAAAGCTCAACCAGACTTTAAACAATTTCGGGAAAGCGGAAAAATTCCGGACGACTCCCGCCCGACCGAAAACAGTAAAGGCAAAGTCCCAGCCCTACACCAATTACTAGAGTCGGCAGAAATTCCCGACAAGATTCAAGAAAAAGCCTGTTCCACCGCTTTTAGCGAGATGCCGAACAGGCCGGACGCCACTCCCTCCAAGTGCTCACGCGGCGCGAGAAAGTGCAACGTGCAGTGGCGATGCTCGTACTTCTGCCCTGGCCGCAGAGCCAGCGCCGGGGAGAGCGTCTCCAACTCATAAAACGGCCCGAGAATCCCCCCGGATTCATTCGGACCGTCATTGTAAACATTGACGACGTCGCCACTCAGCGGCTCGGTCTGCTCCTGCCAGAGATTACAGCAATAACCCTGGCTCACCTCCCTGGGCAGATTGAATTGCACCAGTGTCAAACGCTGCTCCTCCGGGGTCCAGCTTCCCAGCAGGTTGCGAGCCCGCTGAAAACCAACTCCCAACTTGCTGCGATATTGTCCGTCCCCAACAAACAGCGCTAACCCACGCTCAGAGTCAATCCGCAACCGCTGGTCGCTCAAGGGACCAAAATAGTCACAGTTGACCGCTGACCGCTGACCGGCATCCGCCGCGGGCGCAAATGGCAACAGCATCACGGTTCGCGGGGTTGGTCGAAACATCCCAAGGTTCCAAATGCAGGGAAGCCCTGTCTCGGGCAGCCAATCGCGCTCGCCAACATTTCCGAGTTGATTGCGACTTTCATGTCCGACAGCCTCCACTGCTTCTGCCAAGTCATGAGTTGGCAGCAGTTCCTTCAGCCAGTTCCGAATCAACGGCCGCTCAAGAATCTTTACCTCTCGTTCCAGGCGCATCTCAAATTCCGCGCCGCGATGATTCCGCAAGCGGCCCTCCGTCGCCAGACGAATCGCCTTGCTCGTCTGCTCGAGAACTTCAAATGATTGACGGTCGATTAATTCCGGACAACGCCAGAAACGAAAGTCATAGGGGCGCCCCGGTTCAAAGTAAAAAGCAAACTGCCCCCCCTCGGGACCGATCCAGAAGCGGTCCTCGCCACCATGGAGGTTGGCTTGGTGATCGACTCGCCCGCTGGCGATGAAGTCGTGATTCAACCAGCCAAATCCGGGACTGTCGTCACGGCCGACCGCTGACGTCATCGTCTTGCCTTGCCAGCGGGGTGTCACCGCGACGCGCTCGCCGCCGTCTCCCTCCAGCAACACGACCTCCGTGTGTCGACGCAAAAACTGCAAATCCGCGGTAAAGTCGCGCGGTTTCCCTCGCTCTTGATTCAGCATTTCATTCCATCAACTTTCTTTACGGCTGCGGGAGACATCGAGGCATTTTTGGCCCCAGCCGCAAGCCTGATCGCTCCACTCCAATCAAGCCACTGTCCAAGGAACAAAGCCTGCCCCCGCTCACCGCTTTTGATGAACGTTTGACCCAAAGCGGAAAAACAGTGCCGGCGTGACCAACTGATCCAGAATGGTCGAAGCCAGCATCCCGCCAAATACGACCACCGCCAAAGGCTGGAGAATTTCCTTGCCGGGCTCTCCCGCTCCGAACAACAGCGGCAAGAGTCCCACGAAACTGGTCAAGGCCGTCATCATCACCGGAGCGAGGCGCTCCAGACTGCCCCGGATAATCATCTCTTCACCGAATGCCTCCCCCTCGTGCTCCATCAAGTGAAGGTAATGGGAAATCATCATAATTCCATTTCGGCTGACGATCCCAATCAGCGTGATAAAGCCGACCCAATGGGCCACGGACAGGGTGATCGATCCAATCCACAACCGCGGCCATTCCCAAATCGGTGCCGTAGCCAGACTTGCCCAATCCGGTTGATTGACGACCAGCAAGGCAATCACCGATCCAAGCGCGGCCAGAGGAATGTTGGCCAACACCTGCAAGGCGGCAATCGAGGACCGCAGGGCCCGGGTCAACAAGAGGAAGATCACCGCAACCGACAGCAAACCCAGCACCGCGAGACGAATGTTCGCCGCCTGCTGCGCCTCAAACTGGCCACCTAATTCAATTCGATAACTTCCCGGCAGGTTGGCCAACTCGGCCTCGATCGGCTGGATTCGCATCTCTAGCTCGCTGACCACTCCCGACAAGTCTCTCCCAGATACGTTGCAGGCCACCACCACGCGCCGCTGGACATCTTCCCGGTTAATCGTGTTTGGCCCCGTGGTATCCAATACTTCGGCCACGGTTCCCAGTGCCACGCGTCTCCCCGAGGGCGTTTCCAGAATTGTCTGGTTGATTTGCCCGGGATCGCTTCGGGCCGACTCCTCAAACCAGACCACGAGATCAAAGTAACGGTCTTCTTCAAGAATCTGCGAGACGACTCGTCCGCGATAGGCCGTTTCGAGCAGGCGAGCGATATCGCCCGCAGCCAAGCCATAGCGGGCAGCCTCCGTCGGCTTTACACGCAAGCGCAATTGAGGAATCTCAATCTGCGGCTCGATTTGCAAATCCACCACGCCCCGGACCTCTGACATTGCGACTGCCACGTCCTGCGCTCGCGCCCGCAACTCGGTCAGGTCGGCGCCAAAGATTTTCACCGCAATCTGGGCGCGGACTCCGCTCATCACGTGGTCGAGTCGATGGGAAATCGGCTGGCCGATATTCACCTTGACCCCTGGAATCCTCGTCACCCGGTCACGAATCTCGTTCCAAACCGATTCACGCGCGCGCCCCGTAGATTGGTATCCCCAAAAATGAGCCAGAGGCACTGCCCGCAAAATCGAATAGAGGACTCCTCGCCGCGGCTGTCGTTCAGGCAACAGGCGGACCTCGATTTCCGAGGAGTTCACCCCCTCGGCATGCTCGTCGAGTTCCGCACGCCCGGTTCGCCGTGACACCGCCAAGACTTCAGGAACCTCCAGCAATAACTGCTCTGCCTGCTTTGCAATTCGCTGACTCTCCTCAAGACTCGTTCCCGGCTCGGCCTGCAGGTTGATCGTTAATGTCCCCTCGTTGAACGGCGGGAGAAATTCACCGCCCATCCAGCCAATCGAAAGAATCGACAATCCACACAAAGCAGCCACACCGCACAGCACAAGTCCGGACCAGCGCAGAGTCAGTCGCAAAAGGGGACGAACCAGCGCCTTGAGCATCGTCAACAGCCAGGCCTCTCCGCGCCGCTCCAGCAAACGGGCCCGACCCAGCAACAGGTATCCCAGGACCGGAGTAACCGTCAACGAAACCAGCAGTGAACAAAGCAGGGAGACGATATAGGCGAATCCCAGCGGAGCAAACATCCGTCCCTCAAGCCCCTCGAGGGCGAAGAGCGGCAACACAACCAGCGTCACAATCAAGGTTGCATAGACGATCGAATTGCGCACCTCGCGCGACGCCTCGTAAACGACCTGTAACGCCGGGCGAGGCTCCGGCAATTGGCGATTTTCCTTCAGCCGTCGGAAAATATTCTCGATGTCGACAATCGAATCATCGACCAGATCACCGATCGCGACTGCAACGCCTCCCATCGTCATCGTGTTCACCGAAACCCCCAGCCAGCGAAACACCATCACGGTCAACAAAATGGACAGCGGCATTGAGACCAGCGAACTGAAGCTTGTTCGCAAGTTCCACATGAACAGAAACAAGATGACGACCACCCATAATGCCCCGTCCCGAATCGCCTCCGCAACGTTATCTACGGCGGCCTGGATAAACTCCGCCTGGCGAAAGACTCGCCGCTCCAGACGCACTCCCGGCGGCAATTCCCGCTGAATTTCATCCAACACCGTGTCCAGGTGTCGGTCTAACTGCAACGTATCCGCGCCGGGCTGCTTCTGAATTGCCAGAATCACTGCCGAACCGCCTTTGGGAACGCCGTCTTCCTTGACCCAAACACCACCATCGCCCCGTCGCACCGGTCCACCCAAACGCACTTCCGCGACGTCCCGGACCAGGACCGGTCGCGGATCGCGCCAGGCGACGACTGTGCCGCCGATCTCCTCCAGCGTCAAGCTTTGACCGTTGATGCGGATCAAGGACTCCCGCTCTCCACGCTCCATAATCCCGCCGCCACTGATCACATTCGCCTTTTCAGCCGCCGCGACCAGTTGATCCAGTGTCACCTGCTGCGCGGCCAACCGCTCCGGCGAAGTCATGATCTGGTACTGCTTCAGAACGCCTCCCATCACGGTGACTTGCGAAATCCCCTCCACCGCCAGAATCCGATTGCGGACCGAAAACTCAGCCAGGGTTCGCAACTCCAAGGCCTGCTCCAATTGCGCCGCGGGTTCGGCCGGCACTTCTTCGGACCGCAACCCCAACAACATGATCTCACCCATGATTGAAGAGATCGGTGCCAAGACCGGAGTCACACCTGCCGGTAATCGCTCGCTGGCCAATTGCAATTTCTCGGAGACAATCTGGCGGTCCCGGAAAATATCCGTCTCCCAGTCAAACTCGACCCAAATGATCGACAAGCCAATCCCCGATGCCGAACGTACCCGCTTGACTCCGGTCGTGCCATTGAGCAAATACTCCATAGGACGTGTCACAAGGACTTCGACTTCCTCGGGAGCCAGACCGGGAGCCTCTGTCATGACTGTCACCGTCGGACGGTTCAAATCAGGAAAGACATCCAGCGGCACCTCGCGCAACTGCAGCAGTCCATAGCCAAACGCCAACCCGGCAAGCAACAGCACCAGCCCGCGATTGCGAAGCGAAAAGCCAATCACGCTGTCGAGCATCGCGTCACCTCACTCCCGCGTAGGTCGTCGCCAGTTCATTAACGCCCTGCACCGCCACCAACTCACCGATCGCGAGTCCTCCGCGAATCTCGACGTGCCGGTCATCTGCCTGCCCAATCACCACCAGGCGCCGCTCGAGCAACCCGTCCGGGCGCTGCACAAACACATAATGACGCATCCCCTCCCGAGCCAAGGCACTGCGGGGAACCGCCAAAGTCGCCTCTCGTCGCGAGAGCGTGGCCGTCAAGTCAACCAGCAGATTCCGCTCCAGCAGCACTCCGGGACTAGGTTCGAATTCCACCCAAACCGACAGCGCCCTGGTCTCCGCCCCAATCTGACGGGCTGAGCGGACCACTTTCCCCTCAGCCACCAGTTCGGGTCGATTGACCACCCGCACCCGCACCCGCGCACCCGGAACGACCTGCTCTGCCTCCTGTTCCAACAGATATCCCTGAGCCCAGACCTGGCGGTAGTCACAGATCTCCAGCAGCGATTCGTCAGCCCGGACCCCTTGCCCGAGAACTTTGTTCACGCGGACGACCCGACCTGAAATAGGCGCCCGGATCGGGAGTGACTCGCGAGGCTCCTTGCCCTGACGAATCTCAGCCAATTCCTCCTCGCTCATTCCCAACGTTCGCAACAGGCGCTGACCAGCCGCTTGCCGATTTCGGGCTGCATTCAGTCGCGACTCCCACTCCCACAACAGACGCGCTGCGACTACTTGCGACTGACCAGTTCCCTGCATCCGCCGCAACGTCTCCTCCAACCAGGCAACCTCGCGATCGGCTTGGAGCAAATCCAACTGAGGGTCAACCGCCTCCAAGCCGGAAATTTCAGCCAGAACTTGCCCAGCCTCGACCTGCTGCTCACGGTCGACGAGCAACCGCGACAGCGTCCCCGGGACTTGTGGAGATACCGTCGCCATTCTGCCCGGAGGGAGATCGATCATTCCGTTGAAGGTGAGCACCTCTTCTACGGACTCTCGTCCCACCGCCACCGTCTGCAAGCCCACATTCCGCATCCCCTCCGGACTGAGCCGCAACGAGCCAAGCACAAAGAACGACGAAAGGACATGGCCGCCCCGGGAAACGACGCGGTCACCGGGAACGAGATTGCCCACTTGGACTTGAGCCCGCAAGGCATCCTCCGCAACGACCACGACGTTCTGCCGACGATACTCAAACCCCTTCTTGGTAGAAGCCAGCTCGACCAGCACATAGCGTTCCGCTCCGGTCCCCAGGAGCGCGCTCGAGGGAACCGTCAACAGTTCCCTTTCGGGAGAGACCACAATCCGGGCCACGCCATGCATTCCCGGCAATGCCGCTCCCGCAAGCTCACCAATCGGCAGTGCCGCCCAAACCTTAGCCACATGCAATCGGGAATCAATCAGGCTGCCGACAACCTCCACCGAGGTCGTGATCCTCCGCCCAGGCATCGCAGTCAACTCCAATTCGACCACCTGACCGACGTGCACTCGCGGCAGGTCACTTTCGAGCACTTCGATTTCGACCCACAACTTCGAGAGATCACTCACCTCAAACAAGTGCTCATCCGCTACGACAACTTTGCCAACCGCCAAATCGGAGTGACTGACTGTTCCCGACTGAGGAGACCGAATCGGCAATGAAACGTTCAGTTCCGCACCCGCCTCCGCCGAAAGCCAACGCTCGACTTCCGTCGCTTCAATCCCCAAGCTGCGAAGTTTCAAAGCAAGGGTTTCCAAAGCCAAGCGCCGCTGTTCCAGTCGCGACGCCACCTCCAAAAACTCATTGCCATTGACGATCTGCTGACGATCGAGGCCGACCAGCAGGTCGTACTGCCGCTGCGTCAGTGCCAGATCGTTGGCAGCCCCCCGCAACTCCAGAACCAGTTGCTCCAAGTCCGGACTGGCAATCTCCGCAAGCAACTGCCCAGCCTCGACGGACTCACCACTGCGCACCAGCAAATTGGAAATCCGCCCCGAGAGACGAGAACTGACGAAATGCTGCTGTTGCCAGGGCACTACCAATCGCGCATAGGCCAAAGCCGTCTGTCGCAATCGCCCGGGCTCAGCCTGCGTCAACTGCAGCGCCAGCGCCGTTTGAGCCTCCGGACTGAGCGTCACCAATCCCTTGGCAACATCGACTTCGACTCCCTTGGTAGGGAGTGGGGCATGTCCCTCATGAGCCAGAGTCAACGCGCCTGTCCATGTGCACAAGTTCCATGTGCACAAGTTCCATGTGCACAAGGCTAGACAAAATGCAGTTAAGCGGCGGGGCCCGAGGCTCGAACCTCGCCCCGCCTTGCCACTTCCGCATTCCCGCCTCTGCATGGACGTTCCCAAATGGTTGCCCTTGTTCACTTCACATACTCTCCCGGTGCCTTCAGCTTTTCCGGCTCGGTCTTCGCCAGCTTCACGAACTCATCCACGCAGGGCGGACAGCAGAATTCGTAGGTTTGACCGTCAATCACCCAACTGCACTTTGGATTTGCCTTGGTCAAGGTGATTGGGCAAATCTTGTCGCCCGCCTGCGGGTTGAGGTCGTGAGTCGCCTTGAAACCGGCAAATTTCTGCGAGGCTGTTTGCCGACCGTTTGCCTCAATATCCGCAGCGGTGTACTTTCCACCCGCCGTCAGATACAACTCCCGCTCGGCAGCATCCGCGACCTTCTCAGGCATCTCGCCGTGCGACTCCTCCCGGGTCGTGAAACCGAGGCGAAACCGCTCGCCACCGATGGCGATGTTCGGAATCGTGACATCAACTTGTTTGCCAGCCAGCGCCTCCGGAAGTTGACCAACGAACAACGAAGTCTTGCCCGAGGAATCACCCGGCTGCGGTTGTGGCTTGACTGTCATCGAAATCGAGTCACCGCTCTCTCCAACCGCACGCACATAGGCCGTCAACTCCTGCTCGTCAGTGTAGTGCACCCTCGTCTCATCACTGCCGAGCATGTAGAGTCGCAAGTCGCCCTTGTCGGTCACAATCGCCTCCACGTGGTAGCTGTCGCGACCAAGCGAAACAATGATCCCTCCGTGCGCTCCCGGCTTGTGCTCATGATCCTCTTCCGACATCCCGCCTGCCGATGGCTTGTCGGCCGTGGGTTGAAGATTGACTGCGGAATCTTTCTTTCCCTCCGACTTGGGCGTTGGAGTTGCCGACGGTTGCTGGGCGCAACCTGACATCCAGACGGCCAAGCCACCAAGGAAACATCCAATCCTGACTAAACGACGCATCTTCTGCTCTCCTGAAAAATCACTTCACTGAACCGAATAGTCCACAACCGCCGCAATCCGCGGCGATAACACGATTGACGTCAACGCAATCCGAAGAGCCTTCCCGAAATCGTCCCGGCGGCCGAGTTCGTAAAGCTCATCCGCCCAGCCAGGAACTGCCGCCAAGAACTGCCGCGCGCAGCTCGTCTTTCGGGAAAATCACCAGCCACTTTGCCGCCCCCGCACGCCTCATCCCAAAGTAAACGCCAACTCTCATCAAACGGGCGGGCGGCGAAGACCAAGTCGCAAACTCACCCGCGTTAGTTGATTTCACAAGCAATCGGGCGACGAAGCGAAAAGGGAACGCTCCCTTCAGCGAATACGGTCTTCACAGAAACAGGCCAGCGGCAGAAAAACGCCGATGCCGATGCCGATGCCGATGCCGATGCCGAGAGCCACCGGCTCCCGCAACGCCTCGCCTGTGCATGAGAAGCAAAATTCCGGCAGGCCTAGCAGTTGAGAGTCTGAAAAGCGCGCAGCAGCGCTCGACCAAAAAGTGAACATGGCGGATGCTCATGCAGGCGGTATTGAGCGGATTGCCGGCTCCGCAAACGACCGCCGGCCCCGTCTGTTGCCGTTGGCAAAAGCAAGCTGCTGTCGGCATGAGAAGCGGCCCGCACCAACTGCTGATCGGCGAAAGCAAACGACCAGAGTCCCCCGTTTCCCTCACCCCGATCGCGGCAAGGACAATTTCGTTCCGAATCAGATTGCTCACCTTCAGCCCCCCGGCAGCAAGCCCGCGGGGCGGTTTCCCGTCCGGCTTTCGCCCGGCAGCGAGGGCAGCTTTCGCCAGCCAGTCCAACTTCTCTCGGGCCCGCGGAGCCATTCAGG
>Ga0315904_10002809_pt1 | contig 26381 bp, 22 predicted proteins | sample LakEriMetagenome_6_FD_203529 | JGI IMG/M metagenome (GOLD analysis project Ga0315904, IMG submission 203529) | Freshwater fungal communities from buoy surface, Lake Erie, Ohio, United States - Buoy 12 MA120 | ecosystem: Environmental > Aquatic > Freshwater > Lake | place: USA: Lake Erie, Ohio...
TGATGCTTTTCTACCAGTAGCCGAGCTTGCTGGAAGACCTGAGCCTGTTGGAACAGTCGCCTTGCGGTATCGATCCGCTCGCGATCCGGCAGCGAGCAATCCTTCGCGACGACCTGCTGCAAGAGGGCGACGTCTTCGGGAGGGAGCCCTTGCATGGCGAGAGCCAGCAGAATGGTTGGACGACCGCCCAGAAGATCAGCTGCTGCCTGCATTTTGTTGTGCTGATCTCCTTGCCAATCCCCGAGGTCGTTGAGGATCTGGAAGGCAACCCCCAGATTCCGTGCGAACTGCCGCACCGGTTCCGTGGGGATTGACTGTCCTGAAAGGCGGATTCCAGTCAATAGAGCGGCTTCAAAAGCAGGAGCGGTCTTTAGGGCGTAGATTTTCAGTGCGTCCAGCGGGGCAATCTGCTTTTGCGTTCCATCCCGCCAGAAGAGTTCGGCACCCTGCCCTTCCGAGAGTCTCATATGGGCATGCGATAGGATTTCAAGAATATCTGCTGAGACATCGGCCCCCAGTGCCTGCCGCTCGCGACTGACCATCCGGTAGCCAAGACCCACAAGGTAATCCCCGACGTTGACAGCGGTGGGAACGCCCAGTCGACGGTGCATGGTTGCTTCGCCGTACCGGAATGCGTCGTCGTCTTCGATATCGTCGTGGACGAGGCTGGCTTTGTGGAAAATCTCGATGCTCAACGCGGCCCGATAGATCGCATCAGGAAAGGCTTCCACCGTGCGGGCTCCGTCGGCCATGGTGGCGTTGCCGCCAGTGAGCGCATCGTAGGCGGCCAGGGTGATGAAGGGCCTGGAGTATTTGCCACCCTTGGCCAGAAACTCGATCGCCACTTGCTCGGTGAATGCAATTGGATCGGAGTCGGCTTCCGTCTCTGAGGCCGGGCGTTGCCGCATCACCAGTTCATCGATTCGAGGGGATTCGAACATCCCGCTGGCAGCCCGCATCAGGTGGACGTACGAACGGGTCTGGATGGAGGGTTTCGCCTGCTGCACCTGCACCATGTCCAGCACCCAGTCCTCATCGACACTGGTGTTGCGGCAGTCGCTGGAGAGGAGCGGCACAGCCATGCAGGGGATGCCAGCCAAAAGAATCTTGTCGATTGCTTTTTCGAGAACGTTTAGGCAGGCAACCCCGACGATGGCATCGACGTAGCCGCTGACGATGATCTTAAGCACCACCGGGGAGCCTTCGGCGACCAGGACCTTGTAGCCCATTTGTTCGGCGATGGAGCGGAAGTCGGCGATCGAGCAGGCTCCGCACTTCTTGCAGTTCATCCCGAATTCGTCGTAATCGGCAGGGCACCCTTCTGCATGCTTCAAGCAGTGAGGGAGCAGAAAAAGGCGTCTGGAAGGATCGGTCGCAGCGACCTGGTCGCGGAAGAACGAACTGCTCAGCAGCACCATCGTCCAACCGACATACCCTTCCCCCAGCCCCATTTCCTCCAACAATCTCCGCGCCACCTGCTCCATTTGATCTTTGGTCAGGGCGTGGGAACGGTCCATCCGTGCCGCCACTTCGTCGCAGCGAGTTTTGATCTGTTCGCGCAATTCCCGCGTCTCAGGCACCAACTTGAGATGGCTGGTCTTACGACGTGCCGATCTTTTAGAACCCTCGGAAGCCCCATCCCGATTGCTGGAGGGGGCGGTATCGGGCAGCGAGGTGCTGTTCGCTGGATTGGATGCAATGGCGATGTCGCCGTCGTCGTTATGCATGGGTTCGCTCAAGCGTCCTATCGCTGCAACAACTGGATTCGAAAGTGATCCGACGGCAATTCCTTCGGCAAGTCTTCCCGGGCCACATCGAATCTTAGGCGAGCGGGAAGGTGTCCTGTCTGTTGGAGGAAGGGTGAGTCGCCAGGGCCCGTAGCGCAGGTAGCGAAAAAACGTGCGGATAGAGCTTTTCGTAGTACCACAACTTCGCGAAATAGAAGCCGATGGGACTGCTTTGCTCCAGCCACCCCTGGGAGACCGCAAGGCACAGAAACTCGCCCGCTTTCAGTATAGCCTCTTGAGCGAGGCCCTGGCTACCTAGATCGACCAAGGCTTCCAGGGCAACTGCTGTTTCCTCGATGGAACTCCGCGTGGTTGATTTTTCGCACTCGGTGCCTCCGAGCGGCATTGTATGGCGACTGCTGAGCCATCCGCCATAGGCGGTACCTTCCGCACTCCCCCATCCACCGTCAGCGTTTTGTGCAGATAACAGAAAGCCGCAGCCCCGATCGATCGCTTCCGCGAGCCGATCGGGGAGTTTGGACTGTCGATGCCAATCCTGGGGTGCCTTTTGGAGGGCTTGGAGTGCAAGCAATACCTTGCCGGTGCCATAGACTCGGTTTTCTTCGCGAGGGTCGGACTGATTGCCAAACCACAGAGGTAGCCAAGAACCGTCGGGTTGTTGTTGCCGCATGAGGAACTGCACCCCGCGCTCGATGGCTCGTTGGCAGCTTGGTGGTTTCGGCATCCCATGCGACACAAGGGGAGGCTGGCCGCGTTGTGGCTGCCAGGCCAGCAAGGCGCGAAGAGCATGAGCGGTCAGGTCGCTTCCACTGCGGTCAAATGGCAGGGTTCCCCAACCCCGGCAGAAGGTGGGCCAACCGCCATCGCGGTTCTGCAGCCCCAGAAGCCAGCCCAGTCCCCGAGCGACCGCTTGCTGCATCGCTTGTGGGGGAGCTGTCGAGGAGTCTCCTTCGGCAAGCCACCAGGCGTGCAGGGCGAGTAGTGCGGCGGGGGTGTCGTCGGCATCGGGGACAGCGCCACTGAGGTTGGTCCATCCCCAGCCACCCGGTTGAGCGCCGGTAAAGGGATGTTTCTGGAGATGCTGGCAACTGATCAACCAGTCGATCGACTTGGGTCCGATCAGCGGCCGATAGGATCCGTCGTCCATGACGCGTTGGCATCCGGCAGCGCCACGAATCGCCAGGGAGGTCACCCAGGTAGCCAGATTCGTGTCGATTGGCCAGCTGCCATCGGGGCGTATCGAATCCCCAAGAAAACGGATCGCATCGACAGCCACCGGGTGCTGGTGCTGCCCCATCTCGGCGAGGCTCATCAGCACGAAACTGGTCAGTGGTACCGCTTCCAGGTAACCACCGCTGGCCGGCTGCATGCGCCGCAGCACTGCCAGCGTAGGAGTACGACAAAGCCGACGTATGGAGCGGAGGGGCCAGAAGGCAGGGGGGCTGTGATGGAACTTCACTTGGCCGATCGCCACCAGAGCCGGGATGGCATAGCTGACCACGGGCATTCGAACAAAGCGATAGAACGATTGCGGCAACGCTGCGGCTTCAAACGGAAGGCTAGGCACCTTTTTCCAATCGACCAGTCCTGCCAGGGCGCAGTTGGTGAGGATGGGAACGACGAAGGTCTTGTCTTTGCCGTAGCGTGCTCGCAGGGCATCCCAGCCACCCTGCTGCTGGACGTAATCCAAGGCCCTATCGGTCCTGGCTAGATCTTCGTTGGGATCACCCGGGAGGATGCCGCCCGATCGGGTTTGTTGGATCAGGCGAAATGCCGCGATAGCCAGCAGGGTGGTGGCGATGTTGCTGACCGATCGATCGGTATCTCCAAAACCGCCGTCGCTGCGTTGCGTCTGCCGCAGCCATGCGGCGCCCCGTTCAATCCACTGGGCCATCGCCTGTCGCGGCAGTCCTGACGGCTGGTGGTACTCGCTGCGCAGAGAAAGGCAAAGAGCGCTGATGGCGGTTGCGGTTGAAAGGGCGGATGCCGCCAGATCCCCTGTCCAGAACCCTTGTTCGTTCTGTTGATCGGAGAGCTGCTGCAGGATTTGACCGATTGCCTGTTCTAGCGGCGCTGGCAAAGCCGAAGAATCGGTCTCATGACCTGTGGATGCGGTGCTGATACCAGACCATCGCGGAAGGTTGCCATCTAACCGGCGCCGATCGATCAAGTTGCACCCCCGCACTGCACTGTGGGACCAGACCGACTCCCCCATGGCACGCACCCAAAGCATGCCACCAGAACTCTCAGGCTAAAGGTCGTTCGCGAAAGCTGCAACCGGGAAAGGACCGAGCCAAGTGGGGTGAGATGGCGATTTTTCGGTATCGGTTTGGAGAGCCTGAGGATGGTGGTTAAGATGTTGGGACATGACCCAGGAAGGTGGCGAAGTCCTTCGTCCTTGTTGCATCCGGTACTGGGTGCGACATGACGATTCCTATGCAGAGTTTTCGGGATGGCATCCAGTGATCCCCTGGGGAAGAATTTGTACGACAATCGCCCCGAGCTTTTTGGGAAATTCTGGGGCCACCTCGGAAGGATTCTGCTTTTCGCGATTGCCTTTTTTCTTTTCCAACGGCTGACCTTTCTTCTGCGGTTTCCACCCTACCAGAGGACAACGGTATGGGTGCCTGGAGCGCTCACCTTTAGCGCTCTGCTGATCTGGCCACTGCATCATTGGTGGAATGTCTTTTTGGGACTCTGCTTGGGAGCGGTCGCCGCCTACCACGGCGATCCGCAAATTCCAGGCTCCCAGGCGCTCCTGATTGCCCCCTTCCATTTCGCGACGGTCGCAGCGACGGTGTGGGTGGTGCGCCGATGGTGCAGTGCGATCCCGTTTGCAACCGTCCCCTGGATGCTGGTCTTTGTCGTAGCGGCGGGGGTGGTGGTTCCCCTGGCCACCTCGCTGCCCGGTGATCTGGTGCGTCTGACTCAGGGGAAGCCTGATGTCTTGCCGATCGCGATCCGATCGATCCTCTGTGTTGCACTTGGCATGCTGATCGCTACCCCCGCGTTCACTTCGCTGCTGATGGGGGGCTGGAGGCAGTGGCGTGACGCGCCGTGGATTCGAGTGATCGAAGGAACGGCGCTGGCGCTCTGTTTGTTGGCGACTGCAGGCTGGGTCTTCACCACTCCATCTGTCCCCAATCAATTTGCTGCCTTTGTTTATGCGCCGATTCCCCTTTTGGTCTGGGCTGCTTTGCGGTTCGAGGTGGCTGGGGTCAGTTGGGCGCTCCTGGCGATCGCCTACTTGTCGACTGGTAGCGCGATTCAGGGAATGGGCCCTTTTGTCCAAGGGTTGCCCGATAACCATGTGCTCCAATTGCAACTGTTCCTGCTGGCGCTCTCTCTGCCGCTGTTGTTTATGGCGGTGGGGGTGCAGGAGCGGCGGCAAGCCTATGGCCTGTTGCTGCAGGAAATGGATCAGCGGCGGCGGACCGAAGAACGATTTCGGCTGGTGGTCGAATCGACCCCCAGCGCGATGCTGATGGTCGATGCTCGAGGCAGAATCGAGTTGGCCAATCACCAGACGGGAAAGCTGTTCGGATACCGGGAAGAACAATTGATCGGACAGCCGATGACCCTGCTGATACCAACGCGGTTCCATGCATCGCAGCAAAAGAAACTAGAGAACTTCTTCTCCGCTCCCGCCCTGCGACGATTGGGATTCGAATCGTCGCTGACGGGTCTGACGAAGCAAGGAACCGAATTCCCGATGGAGATCATTCTGACTCCCATCGAATCGGGTGGCGGACTGATGGCGCTGGTGGCAGTGATCGATAACACCGAGAAGCAAAGGGCAGAGGAAGCCCGGCGCGAACTGGTCCATGCATCCCGGCTTGCCGTGCTCAGCGAACTGACCGCCTCGATCGCTCACGAAATCAACCAACCGCTAGGTGCGATCCTCAGCAATGCGGAGGCAGCCGAACTGTTGCTGGAGGATCCGTCCCCGTCGCTCGACGAAGTCCGGCGCATCCTGTCCGATATCCGAAAGGATGACTTGCGCGCCAGCGAGGTAATCCGCAGGCTGCGCGCGCTGTTGCGGCAAGGAGAGGTGGAACGGCAGCCGATCGGCATGCAACTGGTGATCTCCGACGTCGTTGCAATCCTTCGTGGGGAGGCCGAGCGACGGGGGGTGGAGATGGCAATCGATTCACCCACGCCCGATCCCATGGCGGTCGATGCAGTGGTGCTGGCCGATCGCATCCACCTCCAGCAGGTGATGCTCAATCTGATGGTCAATGCGTTGGAAGCGATGTCCGAGCAGGAGGGACCGAAACGACTTCGCATCTCCAGTTCCCTGCAGGACAATCAGGTGGTCGTCTCCATTCAGGACAACGGGCCCGGTGTTCCGGAATCGGTGCGAAACAAATTGTTCGACCGGTTTTTTTCGACCAAACGGGAAGGGATGGGAATGGGGTTGGCGATTTCCAGGTCGTTGATCGAAGAGCATGGCGGCCGGATCTGGATGGATATCGCCCCGGAAGGAGGGGCTGTTTTCCATTTCAGTTTGCCATTGGCGCCTCATTCGGTATCCTCTGGGACTGACATGCCCGAGGAGGTGATGCGATGAATGAAATGCCGCCTGTGATCCACCTGGTTGATGATGATGACTCGCTGCGCGTCGCCATGGGGCGCCTGCTCAAGGCCGCCGGTTTTGAAGTGGCCAGCTACTCCAGCGCCGGCGAGTTCCTGATGCATCCACCCCCAGCCGCACCCGGCTGCCTGGTGCTGGACGTCCGGATGCCAGGGCCCAGCGGCCTGGAACTGCAGGCCGCTTTGACGCGACAGGGATGCCGGTTGCCGATCATCTTTCTGACCGGTCATGGGGATATCCCGATGAGCGTCCGTGCGATCAAGGCCGGGGCGATCGATTTCCTCACCAAGCCGGTCGAACGCCAGGTCCTTTTAGAAGCCATCGGCCAGGCGCTGCATACCCAGAGGATGAACGATTCCAGCCAGCAGCGAATCGACCAGATTCGGAGTCGGTTTGATTCGCTGACCGATCGGGAGCGGGCGATTTTTTCGTTGGTGGTCCAGGGGAAACTAAACAAACAGATCGCCGTCGCTCTGGGAATCGCCGAACGGACCGTCAAAGCACACCGCGCCCAGGTGATGGAGAAAATGGAAGTCGAAACGTTGGCCGACCTAGTCCGTTTGGCCAGTCTTCTGGAGCCAATGGCTCCCGCGATGACCAGCGAACCCTAGGCCGCCGAGAAACTGGAGGGCTACGGCCTTGCCCCAAAGGGCAGGCCGGGGGGCCCGAGCGGCCAATACCTGCGGTGAGGGCGGCGGGAAGATACTAACGAGCTTCGGTCTCATCGACGGCAGGAAAAGGATCTGGAGAAGGACGGAGTATCCCTGGATCTAGCTCACGTTGGTCGGGCCGGTGCTGTGGTACGATTTCCCGGATTATCGGTTGCGGGATGAGCCGATCGCACCGACGGGCGAATGCGTGGGTGAAGCCCCTTCCCGGCCGATCCAGGTAGCGCCAAGGTGGCGGATCGGTGCGCTGTTCGGCCAGCCAACTGGATGGTGATCGTACCGAATTGGCGAGGTTCGTTTTTTGAAAGGAAGAAGGAATGCGAATCGTATCAGGGCAGCGGCTAAAGGCCGTCGCGATGGGTTACCTGGGGCTGTTGGCCTGCGCCATGTTGGCGTTGCTGCCAGCCTCCGCGATGGCACAGCAGAAAAAACCCAATATCGTCGTCATCTGGGGTGACGATATCGGCACATGGAACATCAGCCACAACAACCGCGGCATGATGGGGTATCGCACTCCTAACATCGACCGCATCGCCCGCGAAGGACTCGGCTTTACCGATTACTACGGCCAGCAGAGCTGCACTGCAGGTCGCGCGGCGTTCCTTGGTGGCAACGTCCCAGTCCGCACCGGGATGACCAAGGTGGGGATGCCTGGTGCCGAGCAGGGGTGGCAGAAGGCCGACGTGACGATCGCCACGGTCCTCAAGTCGCAAGGCTACACCACTGGACAGTTCGGAAAGAACCACCAGGGGGACCGCGACGAGCATCTTCCGACCATGCATGGGTTCGACGAGTTCTTCGGGAATCTCTATCACCTAAACGCCGAAGAAGAACCAGAGAATCTCGACTACCCCAAGAACCCGGAATTCCGCAAGCGCTTCGGGCCGCGCGGTGTGCTCCATTGCAAAGCCGATGGCAAGGGTGGCCAGACGATCAAGGACACCGGGCCATTGACCAAGAAGAGGATGGAAACTGTCGACGATGAGACCCTGGCGATGGCCAAGGACTTCATCAAGCGAAATCAAGCGGAAGGAAAGCCCTTCTTCTGCTGGTGGAATGCAACGCGGATGCACTTCCGCACCCACGTCAAGCAAGAAAATCGCGGGATCTCCGGGCAGGATGAGTACAGCGATGGGATGGTCGAGCATGACCGGCATGTGGGTGAGCTATTGGGGCTGCTAGATGAACTGAAGCTGGCCGATGATACCCTGGTCATCTACTCGACCGACAATGGTCCCCATTACAACACCTGGCCGGATGCGGGCACCACTCCCTTTCATGGCGAGAAAAACTCCAACTGGGAGGGAGCCTTCCGCGTGCCATGCTTCGTTCGATGGCCCGGTCGTTTCCCCGCCAACACGACGCTCAACGGCATCGTCTCCCATGAAGACTGGCTGCCGACCCTGGCCGCCGTCGCCGGTGTTCCTGACATGAAGGAAAAGCTGAAGGGTGGCGTCGAACTGAACGGTCGCAAGTACCGCAACTTCATCGACGGCCACAACATGCTTGAGTACTTCAGCGGAAAGACCGAAGACTGCCCGCGGAAGGAATTCTGGTATGTGGCCGACGAGGGTCAGGTCATGGCCGCAAGGTACCAGGACTGGAAGGTGGTCTTCATGGAAAACCGCGCCGAACGACTGCAGATCTGGAAGGAACCTTTCGTTGAACTGCGAGCCCCCGATCTCTACAACCTGCGCCGCGATCCGTTCGAGAAGGCCAAGCTGGGTTCGAACACCTATGAGGATTGGTATATCGACCGAGCCTTCATCGTGATCCCGATCCAGGGAATGGCAGCTCAGTTCCTCAAGACGATGGAAGAGTTTCCCCCCAGCCAGCGTCCAGGGTCGTGGAATCTTCGAGGGATCGAAGAGAAGCTGCGCAATAACATCGGCGGCGGGCAATAGCCTGCGAGGATGGATCGAGGAGCCTAGCCGACTCGCGATCCAGACAAGAGGAAAACCGATCCACGCCGCAGGCAATCTGCCTGCGGCGTTTTTCATGCGCCTCTTCCTTTCGCCTCTTGGATCGTCCAGCCCCTTCGCGACTTCCTCCTCCCCCGCAGCCCTCTTAACCCAACCAAGTCGTCCGCTCCCTTCTTGCCGATGGACCGGGTGAAGCGAGAATCTTTTTCATCAGGTTTCCTTTGAGCCGATCGTGTGACATCTGCCGCTGGCTGCATCGCGGGACCTCCCAATGGTTCGGATCGCGCTGCGCGGGCCCCACTCCGATGAAGAGCTCCATCCGACAATTCTCTGGGTCGGTAGGTCACCATGGAGCGATAGGAACGGATCGTGACAAATTGCCTCTCACGGAGGCACAGAGCCACGGAGAGTGAACCCACAGCGCAAAAGAATGGGGATTTGCGGGGTAGGATTAGATGGGGAACAGGTGATCTAGCGCAGGGAGATGGATTGATGAGACGCACGAAGAGTCAGATCATCGAAGCAGCCAACGCGCAGTTGATCGTGGAGGGAGATTTGGATGCCATCTCCGAGTTTTTCTCGCCAAGCTACATGGCTCATGTTGCTGGGAAGGATTTTATTGGTGGTCACCAAGTCGTCCGGCGGATGATGGGGGCCTATCATCGGGCGTTCTCCGAGATCGAGGTGAAGATCGAGATCTTGGTTCAGTCGCCAAGTCGCATCAATTGGCTGAGATCGTGGCAGGGGAGGCAGACGGGACCATTCAAAGGATTTCCCCCAACCCAGAAGGTGCTGCGTTGGAGCGATCAGGTCACGTCGGAAATCGAGGATGGCCTGATCGTGCAGGAGTGGCTGGTGACCGATCTCGCCGAAAAACTGCTGATGGCTCGCAAGTAGATTCGCCAGGCCCGATCCTGCCGTCGGTTGCCTGGGGACCGCCTGCCCCCGTCCAGGCAACGCTGTGGATGGCCCGCTGGGGAGGATTTTCGGCTGCGGACGATTGGAACGGATCGCCAATGGAACATGGAGATCGTTCTAGAATGACTTCCTGGAACCATTCGATTGCTGAAGGCCGATTGGTGGCTGTCCTTCCCAAGTTCACAAGGTGCAGGAGCTTCTTAATGACTCTTTATCGCTGGAAGGATCGCCAGCCGCACTTGGCGGCCGATTGCTGGGTGGCGCCAAGCGCCCAAGTAATTGGAGGAGTTGAGGCAGGATCAGAGTGCAGCATTTGGTTTGGCGCGGTATTGCGTGGGGATATTGAGCCGATTCGATTGGGGGCGCGCTGCAACATCCAGGAGAACGCGGTGCTCCATACCGATCAAGGGTTCCCGCTGACCCTTGGCGACGATTGCACGATCGGTCACTTGGCGATGCTGCATGGGTGTACCATCGGGGAAGGTTCGCTGATTGGAATGCATGCCACGGTGCTCAATGGAGCTACGATTGGTGCCGAGTCGCTGGTGGGGGCGGGCTCCCTGGTGCCGGAAGGTAAATCGTATCCCGATGGGGTATTGATCCTTGGGACGCCGGCTCGGGTGCATCGCACTTTGACTGCTGAGGAGCGGCAGAGGCTGCGACACAGTGCAGCGCATTACGTGGCTCAGGCGAGAGCATTTCGCGAGGGACTGCAACCGATCGACGGCTCCCTAGCGTCATTCGACTTGTGATCGGGTGACGCCTTGTCTGGGGTGGGATCGATCGGTCCGATGGCTACGGCCTGTCGGGACCGATTAGCGCCCCTTGGGGTCGAGGTTGGCGTTGAGTTGATCGGTGGTAATCTTGGAGTCGACTCCGTCGCTAGGGACTTCAGCCTTGGCGATCCACAGCAAGGCGTTGAGCACCACCTTGCGGAAAGGATCGTTGCCCCAATTGTCGTGGAAGTGGCCTCCTGTGAAGCCGAATCCGCGGCCACCATCCGGTCGCTCGACAGCCCACATCATCGCCTCGGCCCTCCCCTTGCTGGTTTCGATGTGGGGATAAGGACCTTTGGGGTAGACGTAAGGTCCATCGCGGACGTCGTCGGAAGGGCCGGCGACCAGGATTGGCGTGAAGACGGTCCCTTCGATCGTCTCGGACTTGCCCCCAGGGATGCCGCCCAGGAACCGCATGTTGAAATACCATTCGTCCTGAACCGAGAAGGGCTGGACACCTCGGGAGATCGGGTGATCGGGGAATGCCTCAAAACGAGGCTCCCAGATCGGGTTGCAGGAGAACATATGTTCGTAATGACCGCCGATCCATTTTTTGAAGGGCTTGCCCGCCTGTTCGGAAACGACTTCAACCCCGTAGTGCATGCAGCCGATGCCGACTCCTGCATCGACCCATGCGTCGACCATCTTCATCCGGCGATCCCCCTCCTGCACCACCTCATGGCCGGCTCCCCCGTCCATGTAGAAAACGATCGCTGAGGCGTTTTCGAAGACCGATTCGTCCTTGGGCCAGCCATTGAGAACCACGACAGGCTGGACGGAGGGGACGTTTTCGAGGCATTTGGCGAGCAGTTGGACCCCGGCGTTGAACTCGTGCATTCGGGGTGGATGGGAAGGCCGGCCCGCCACCAGGACGATTTTCTTGGGCGCTGCTTCCTCGGCTTGCACCTGGAACGATGCCAGAAGCGTCCCCAGAACGGTCAGCACCAGCATCGACAACAACTTGACAGGCGGCATGCCAAAGGCCCCTTCGAAAAAACTTTACGGCGGTTCCCGAGACTTCAAGAACCAAGACCCATTGCAATCGATCACTGCAGAAATTTCAACCATCCTATCGCAGGCGGATCGATCCTAGGGATCCGAGAGAAGGTCTGGGAGTCGCGACGCGGCAATGGTAAAACCTGGAAGAGCATTCCAGCCGGCTGCGGATATCTTCCCAACGGTCGCAAGGCAGTGGGGAGCCGTCATCGACGACAATTGGTCGATCGCCGATGTGCCAAAGAGGATGTGCCAGAGAGCTAGTGCGTTGAAGATCTAGTGCGCAGAAGAACCGGTTCAACGAACAATCTGTTGCCGTGGATCGAATCATCGATCGATGCGGAGAGGGGTGAGGATGATCTCGTTTTATCTGGTTACCGGTGCCATTGCGAGTCGATCAGAGGTGCCTGACTGGAAGGCCGCTTCTGGTTCCAGGGAGGTAGAGGAACACCAAGGATGAAGTCCTGGATCCGGCTTTGGGGGAAAAAGCAGAATCAGCGGATGGCTGGCTGGTGGTTTGTTGGGACCGTTGGCGAGGCGGCTTTCTATGGCTTGGTGTGCCTGGTGGGCACGCTGATCCTGGGAGTGGTGGTCGCCTGGCAGTTGTTCTCCCCAGAGACCAGCGCGTTTCGGGTCGGGTTTGGATTCTGGGTGATGGTGCTGGCTTCCCTTTCGATGGTCATTATCGGGGGCACTGGGTTTCTCTATCGCGTGCTGAAGGTGGCGATGAGCGTCGAGCATCGGGAGACGCTGACGCACCGCGCCAAAAAACTGGGAGACCGATGGAATGGTCGTCCTGCCGAGCATCCTCCCGGGATCCCGGCACTCCAGCCCTACACCGACAGTCCGGGTGTGAGGCTGAAGTATCGCTTGCCAGGCAACCCAGGCGAACTGGGGCCATTGCTACTGAGCAGTCTATTCAGTCTTTCCTGGAATCTGCTGACGGCCGTGCTGACGGCGGTGGCCCTCAGCAGCTTCCGCTCCAAGCCGGAGTGGGGGTTGGTGGCCGTACTGCCTTTGTTTCTGGTGGTCGCCTTCTTCACCAGCCGTTGGTTCTTCCGGCTTTTCCGCCGCGCTTCCGGAATCGGTCGAACCACCCTGGAGATCGATCAATTGCCTCTGATCCCCGGCCACCGTTATCGCCTAGCCGTCGCTCAGTTTGGAAGGCTAGCTCTCAGAAAACTGGAGATCGCTCTGGTCTGTGAGGAGGAGGCGACTTATCATCAAGGAACCGATGTGCGTCTGGAGCGGCAGGTGATTTTTCAGATGCCCATCGGGGAGCATGGAAGGTGTCGAATCGACTACGGAAGTCCGCTTGAACTCGACTTCCAATTCCAAATGCCGACCGACGTGATGCATTCGTTCCAGAGCGAGCATAACGCGGTGCGTTGGAGTTTAGTGGTGCAAGGAGAAGCGAACAGGTGGCCCTCGTTTTGCCGAAAGTTCCCCGTGGTGGTATTTCCAGCCGGTTACCGACCTCCGGCTCCAGCGACATCATGATTCGTCTGGCCGGCCTGCAGCCGCGCTACGAGCCGCTCGATCAGATCGAGTTCGATGTCTGGCTGGGACGACCTGTGCTGTCGGAGCTTTCCGCGTTAGAGATTTCGGTGGTTTGGTACACCGAGGGAAAGGGTGGCGAGGATTTGGGGGTGCATTGGTTTCAGCGGATCACACCACCTTCGCTGCAGCAGATGGACTGGCGACAACCCCAGCGCCGGGCGCTGCAGTTGCCTGCCTCTCCCTGGACTTACGAGGGAACGATCCTCAAGATCCGGTGGTGCGTTCGCGTGCGAGCTTTCTTTACCGATGGCCAGCAGTGGGCCGCTCAAGAACCGTTCTATCTGGGTGCTTTGACACGCGAGGAATGATCTTCGTCCGGCGGCATCTTTCCGCCATAGGATTTCGGTGGCCATGAACGGCAATCAGGCGCCCCGCTCCAATCCTTTTTCGACGCGGTTCATCGCACCGGGGGTGATCCCTTACTGGCTGACCCCGCCACAGACACTGGAGTCTCTCGCGAGGCAGTTGGTGGAGCGTCGGCGTGTTTCGGTGATCGGCCCTCATGGCAGCGGCAAAAGCTCTCTCCTGCACGCGCTGTTGCAACCGCCAGCGAAGGAGGAGCCAAGTGGTGACCAGGCTGGGTCGATCCAGCGGATGGGTTGGATGCTTCCGCATGCGATGGACCAGGGGATTCGATTACAATGGTGGACGATCGATGGCCCTTTATCGCGGCGGCGGTTTCTTGCGGCTGGCTGGGACTGGGATCGGCAGTGGCTGGTGGTAGTGGATGGTTGGGAGCGGCTGCGAAGCTGGGAGCGATGGCGGGTCTTGCGGCGCGCATCAGTCCGCGACTGCATGCTGCTTGCATCCTCGCATCAGCCGATTCGCGGTCTTCCCATCCTGTGGGATACCCGCCAAAATCTGCAGCACGCCGATCAGTTGGTCCGCTGGTTGCTGCGGGAAGATCCCGAATTGGCCGATCGCTGGATCGCATCGCCCCGATATGCCGAGTTGAAAAGGCGTTGGGGAGGCAATGTGCGCGAGATGTTTTTTACGCTTTACGACTGGTTTGAATTGCAACATGGCCACCCGTCTTCCCGTTCTGATCGCGCAGCACACCCGCACCTCCGGCCAGGAGTCGAAGATCGAGGAGCGATTGATTGAGCCGCTGTTGATGGCCAAGGGGATTGATCTGTCGATGGTGCAGGCGCTGGAGAGCATCGAGCCGGGTGGGACCGATCAACTTTGCCTGCAGGGGATCCTAGGAAGCTGCGCGCTGGTGTCCTGGCTGTCTCCCCAGGAAGTAGCTAGGCATCTGGATCGCCTGACCATCCCCGGTGAGCTCCTAAGTCGCCTGCCTGATCATCCACCAGCCCCCCTGGTCCGCGACGCGCAAACGCCGATGATCAATCCGCGACGGATCCATCTGTTTTCGCTACTTGATTGGTCGCCCGAATCCCTGGTGGAGGCGTTGCGATCGTTGTGCACCTCCTGGAATACCGCCGTCGTTTCGCTGCCGATCCGTCCGCCCGCCGGCAACATTCTAAAGGAGGTTAGAATGTCGGCTCCTGGCGTGATCGAGCCTACGAAGCTGCCGCAGATTGCACCCACCCCCTTGCCGCTGTCGGATTCGCGTGTGTCCGATGAACTGAACGATGAAGACGAGGCGGCTCTCGATCGGCTGTTGGACCAGCTAGACGACTCCGGCATCTAAGATTGCCGGCCCAGGCGATTTTCTGAAAGAAGGCGACTGCATGATGGAACGTCGTTTCTGCGGTGTGATCCCGCCGATGATCTCTCCCTTGAAGGATCGTGATTCGCTCGATCAAGCCGGACTGGATCGGTTGATCGAGCATCTGATTGAGGGGGGAGTGCATGGCATTTTCCTGCTGGGGACGACCGGAGAGGCGCCCAGTCTCGGTTACCGGCTTCGACGCGACCTGATCGACCAGTCCGCTCGAAGGATCGCCGCGAGGATTCCTTTCTTGGTCGGCATCACCGACACTTCGATCGTGGAGTCGTTGCATTTGGCACGCCATGCGGCGGACCGAGGAGCTGCAGCGGTGGTCCTGTCGACGCCCTACTATTTCCCCTGCGGGCAGACCGAACTGATCGACTATGTGGAGCGGCTGGTAGCCGAACTGCCTCTGCCGCTGATGCTCTACAACATGCCATCGCTGACGAAAGTCTGGTTTGAACCGGAGAGTCTCGAGCGATTGGCTCAATCGCCCAAGATTGTCGGGCTGAAGGATTCCAGCGGTGATATCGACTATTTTCAGAAGGCGATTGCGGTACGCGATGCGGTGCGCCCCGACTGGTCGGTGCTGATGGGGCCGGAAGCAATGACGCTGCAGGCGATGGAGCTTGGGGGAGATGGAGGAGTGGCGGGGGGGGCGAATCTAGTTCCCCGGCTGTTTCAAACGCTCTACCAGCTCTTTCAAAGCGGGCAGAAAGACCAGTTGCCTGCGGTTCAGGGAGCGATTCAGGATCTCCAGGAAATCTATGCCATCGGTAAGTACGCCTCCCGCTTCATCAAGGGAACCAAGTGCGCTGCCAGCCTGATGGGAATCTGCGATGACTTTCTCGCCGAACCGTTCCATCGGTTTCGGCCTCCCGAGCGGCAGCGGGTTGCGGCGATCCTGCAGCGGCTTGCGGACCGGTACCCCCACTGGTTCGATCGCAATGTCGTGGGAGGCTGAGTCTTTTGCCAGCAATTGGATCGATGTTGGTGGAACTCCATCCGTTTGCTAAACTCCCTCGATCATCAGGCAGAAAAACTCTCGGGAAAGGACTCCCAGCATGTTGCATCGTTCGGGCTGGTCAGCCGCAAGATGGTTGTGTGTTTCGATGATGACGACATCGGGGCTTTTCATCGGCAGCGTCCAAGCGGTGGTTGCACAGACGCCACTGGCCCCCATTCTTCAGGGTCCGACGGCCAGCGAGCAGGGGGTGGTGGTCGAGGCGGCTTTGGTGGTGCAGGAGTTGGCCAGCGGCACGTCCACTCGCATTCCGGAGAATCTCCTGCGCGAAGCGGAAGGGGTAGCCATCATCCCGCATTACATCCGCGGCGCCTTCGTGGTTGGGGTGGCTGGGGGACGAGGGGTGCTGCTGACGCGGGATGAGCAGCGAAATTGGCGAGCTCCGGAGTTTGTTCGGATGGGTGGTGGCAGCGTCGGTTGGCAGGCAGGGGTCCAGGCGATCGATCTGGTGCTGGTTTTCAAGACCGCCAAGGCGCTCGATCGGATTCGCGCTGGGAAACTGACGTTGGGTGCCGATGCGTCCGCGGCTGCCGGTCCTCTGGGACGCTACACCAGCGCTGCGACCGATACCTCCCTTCAAGCCGAAGTCTATACGTACTCGCGATCCAAAGGGCTGTTTGCCGGTGTGTCGCTGAGCGGTGCAAGCATCCAGCCGGATGTCGCGGCAACACAGCGCTACTATCAGACCGGGCAAGGTGGACCGGGGGCCATTCCCACTTCGACTCAGACTCTGATCAAGGCGATCGAGGCTGCCAGCGTCCCCGCAGAACCGGCCGATCGCATGGTGGCAGCTCCTGCCGGTCCGGTCGGTACCCCCGATCCCTCGCTGTTGGAACTGCAGTCATCCGTGCAGTCGCTCCAGCTGAAAGTTGACGCGGCGTGGCAGAACTATCTGGCGATCCCGGCGGAATGGACTTCCCCCGATCAGATTCCAGAAGATGCATTGCATGAAGTGCTGGCCAAGTACGAACGGGTGCAGACGCATCCGGAGTTCGCGCCCCTGGCTCAGCAGCCCGAGTTTCGAGTGGCTCTCCAGATCCTCCGGAAAGTGTCGGCCGAAAAGACCCTTCCGGCGAAAGGAACCGCTCTTCCGCTGCCTCCGCCGACCACAGCCCCCGGCTCGATACCTCCCGTCGGTACGTTTCGCTGAATTGGCTCACCCAGCCATCTGCTTTCACCATCTCGCTGGCCAGTTTCACCATCTCGCTGGCCAGTGGATTGAATCGGATCTGGCATCTCGCAGATAGCGATCGATCGATCCCACGATCTGCGGATGGTCGGCTGCGACATCGTTCGATTCCGAGGGATCGTTGAGCAGATCATACAGGACGATTGGCTTGTCGGCCCCACCGCTGCGGATTCCCTTCCATCGCCCCTGGTAGAGTGCTGCTTGACGAAATCCTTGTTCATGGAACTCCCAATAGAGGAACTCATGCTGCTCGGTCGCCCCGTTGCCTCGCAGCTCTTTCGCTAGGCTGATGGAATCGGGGGGAGGCGGCGCCTTCTGCTCCGCCAGCTCGAGCGCAGTCGCGAAGAGATCCCCCTGGTAGGAGACATGGTGGGAAGTGGAGTTGGCGGGTACGGTACCCGGCCACCATGCGATCATGGGCACGCGGATGCCTCCATCGGTCAGGCTTCGTTTGAAGCCCCGGAGTGGGCCTGATGGCTGAAACCTCTTGGGATCGTGCCCGCTTTCCTGATGCGGACCGTTGTCGCTGGTGAAAAGCACCAGGGTATTTTGATCGAGTCGCGTTCGACGCAGGTGATCCAACAGCTTGCCGATCAGATGGTCCATGTGACCGATCATCGCGGCATGACCTCGATCCTGTGCTGGCCAGGGAGCATCCTGGTAGGATCCCAAGCTGGGGACTTCCGTTCCATCCCCTAGCTTGGTTCTGCGTTCGTTGTTGGCATGTGGGCTGACCAGCGAGAGCATCAGGAAGAAGGGGTGCGCGTTGCGATCATCAATCCATCGTATCGATTCCTCGAGGAAGAGATCGTCGGCATACTGCTGCGGCTGTGTGGCATAGCCCGCGCCGTCCCCTCCCAGTTCCACCAGATCGTTTGGGAGCGATTCCTTTTGGTCGTTTCGCCACAGAAAACTGGGGTAGTGGTTGTGTGCATGGCGTTGGTTAAGGAACCCATAGAAAAAGTCAAAGCCCTGGCGATTTGGCAATCCCGACTGGGCAGGTCCTATATCGCCCAGTCCCCATTTTCCGATTAGTGCGGTACGGTATCCTGCGTTCTGCATCGCCTTTGCGATCGTGAGCGTCCCATCGGGCAGCGCTTGCGCCTGGGGATTTTCTTTTCCTGCATTTCCGCGGACCGGTGTATGACCGTGATGCAGGCCCGTCATCAGGACGCTTCTGGAGGGAGCACACACCGTGGCACCGGAATAAAAACGAGTCCATCGCATCCCCTCGGAAGCCATCTGATCCAGTCGAGGCGTTGCGATTGTCTTCTGTCCATAGGATCCCAGTTCGCCGTACCCAAGATCATCGGCGACAATCCAGATCAGGTTGGGACGCGGAGGAACGGGAGAGGCATTTTCCTGTTGGATGCCTTGCCCTGAGAGTCGTTCCACGCTGCTGGCAAGCAGCATCAACCCGAGGAGGAGGCTGAACAGTTGAAGGTGCTTGAAGCGAAGCATGTGGGATCTCCCAGGGGTGGTGTCTAGGACTAGCTGACGGCTACTTCCCGGTCGCTGCCCCTCGCCGGATGGCTCGGTTGTGGAGGATCGTAAGAGATGGAATGGGCTGCAGATGCATTGTCGCGAGTTTTGCCTTGAGCAAGCGTAGGCCAAATCACCGCGAGGTCGCCTGCAGGTCTTCTTCTAGAGACCGCTTGGGGGGAATCCGATGTTTTTGGAGGTGGTCGTGGTAGCGCTCGACGGCATCGATCGGATCGATCTGTCCGTCGGCCAGCATTCGCAATTGTTCGATGAAGGCCAGCTGGTCTTCGGCGTGGTTGATTTTGCGTCCGAAGAGAGCCGCCCTGGCTCCATGCCGACGAGCATCATGAAGCATCTGAAAGGCGTCCCGCGTGGTGCCAGAGGATCCGCCGAGAATTCCGATGACTAGCGATGGATCGTAAGCTGCCAGTTCCTCCATGGCGGCCGGTCCGAAGTAGGGGATTTTCAGAAAGACCGGTCGACCAGCGCGCGTGACGCCTGCCAGAGTGCGGACGATGGAGTCGTTCACGTAGCGGCCGATATCGGCCAGCTGTCGTCCTTCTAGTGCATTGGGGGCAAAGACTTCCAGAAAGTGGCGAAAACCTTTTGACTCGGCTTCCTCGCGGAAGCGCCGGTACTCGATCAGCGCCTCGCGGTCCCTGGCTGCATCGTTATTGAAGGTGATCGAATAGAGCCCCAGATTGGTGGCCGGTGACGCCTCGCATGGATGCTGCAACATGCGTCCATATTGGATGTGATCGATCGAGGTGGTGCGAAAGGCAAGCGAGGGTTGCTGAGTGTAGCTGCCGCTGTTCCCGCACCAGATATCGGTGGTGTCGTTGGCGCGAGCGGCTGGGGTGACAGCGCTTCCCTCAAAAAGCTGCTCATCGATCGCCAGCTTTTCGTTGACACTGGGGCTCATCAGCATCAAATCGACCAAGCCCTGACGGACGATCTGTCGGATGATTTCCAGGAACTCTGGCATCGACCGCCATGTCGATTGGCCAGGGTGAGCTGGCCATCGGGGCCCGGGAGCAGCGATCCCCAGGCCCATGTCCGGGTCTTTCGCGTCCGCTAAGATGAAAGATCGATTGGTGGGGTCGCTGGCGATGGCCTGCAGTTTCTGATCGAGCGATTTAAGGGGCGAGTGGGTAGATCGCGTCACGTTGGCAACTCACTGGGGAACAAGCGAAACCGATGGCATGGCTCTGGGAACAACCAAACTGGAAACAGCCAAGGAAATGGGACTGTATCGTCAGTGGTTCCTGCACGATCGACGTGTTGGTGCGGCCGGTCGAGCTGGAGAGGGCGATTGGGCGGGAGCAACTGGTGCGCGTGGAGCCACTGCAACTGACGACCGGTGGTATTGTAGCCAATGCAGGTATCGCGATGGCCAGGCTGGGGCTTCGCGTTGCAGCCTGGACTGCGGTGGGAGATGACGTCTGGGGGGAGATGATCCTGGCGCGATTGGGCAAGGAGGGGATCGATACCCGTCACTTGGCGGTTCGAAGCGGCGTTCCCTCCAGTGCCACGGTTGCCCTGATCGCATCCGATGGACAGCGTTCTTTTCTGCATTGCCAGGGCGCCCCCAAGCAGATCGCGATCGATTTTTATCGCGAGCGTTTGGATCTGGCTGGGCAGGCCCATCTTTTTCTGCTTGGATACTACTCGCTGATCCCCAACTTGGAAGACGATTTGGTGGAGCTACTGGAGGGACTGCGCATGCGCGGCTGTGCGACCGCGCTCGATGCGGCCGGCAGTGGTGGATCGATGGAGCCGCTGGCCCAGTTGCTTCCACACCTCGACTTCTACATTCCCAGTCTGAGCGAAGCGAGGCATCAGACCGGACTGGATGACCCCCGAGCGATTATTTCGCTCTATCGCAGCCTGGGGGCTCCGGGGTTGCTGGGTATCAAGCTGGGTGAACGAGGATCGATCCTGAGTCCTGCATCAGGCCAATGGCTCGAGGTTCCCCCAGCTCGACCTCCAGGGCCGGTGGTCGATACGACCGGTGCAGGCGATTCGTTTTATGCAGGGTTGATCGCCGGATTGCGTCGAGGCGAAACGCTGCCACAGGCCGCTCGAATCGCTTCGGCCACCGGTGCCTGCTGCGTGACCGCGCTGGGGGCTTCTACGGCCATCCCCGACTACAGTACCGTCCAGCGGATTGCAGCGGAGATCGCATGAAGTATCCTGCGAACCAAGGAGACAACCAGGAATGACCAACGATCGATCGGAACGCCGTGAAGGGAATGTCGCGAAAGCTGCAGGCCGTTCCCGCTGGAGATGGTTGGGTGTCCTTGGACTGCTGCTTGCCTTGGCCATCGCGATGATCCCGCGTTGGATCAGTGGAAATTGGCTGATGCAACCCCTTTTGGATCGACTAGCCAAAGGGGAATACCAGCTGACCAGCGACCGCGTGGAGCTCTCTTGGCTGGGGCCGATGTCGCTTCATGGAGTCACCATTGCACCGCTGGGGCAGCCGCGCGTCCTTCATGTCGATCAGGTTCGCACCCAGCGCGGTTTGATCGGATTTCTTCTGGGAGGCAGAAAACTAGGGGAAATCACCATCGTTCGGCCAGCGGTGGAGGTGGAATTCCTTCGGGGTGGTACGAACCTCCAGGAACTTTTGGCGGCGATCTCCGGCGATCCCCGGATCGATGGCCAACTGGACTCGGGCGCGAGGAAGACGCCTCGAGTCGATGTGGCGATTTCTATCGAAGGGATGCAGGCGCAGGTTTCGCGCGCCGAGCGGAAGGAGCCGCTTCTGATCGTGCCTCCTTTCGACCTTCGGGGAACCTGGAAGTCGGCCGAAGGACCACCCGTGCTGACGCTGGAACCAACGAAGATTCTCGATCATGTGGAAATCACTCCCGAGCTGCTTCAGTTGGGACTGGATCGCGTGATACCTTGGCTGGCGCGATCCACGTGGATCGCCGGAGACTGCTCCTTCTCAATCGACCAGATCACCATCCCGCTAGATCATCCCGAAAAGTCGGCGGGGACCGCATCGTTGCAGCTACACCAGGTGACCAGCGGTCCCAGCGATCCCCTAGTGCTTCAGGCAATCGAACTAGCGGGCCGTCAGTTTCAGAAGGAGATCCCAAGGCAACTGACATTCGTCGAAGACTCGGATATCGCGATTCGATTTGCCGATGGCAAGGTGGAGCACGAAGGACTGCGGGTAGGTCTTCCCGATCTGGAAAAACGTTTTCAATGGTCCTCCAAAGGACAGGTGGGCATCGCCGATCGTTCGCTGGCGATGCAGGTGGGTATGCCGGTACCCGTTGAATGGCTGGCAAGGCGTGATTCGGTGAAGGAACTGGGATTTCCAGAGTTGGTTCTGGAGGTGCGAGGAACCCTGGATCAACCCGAGATCGATCCGGTATCGCTGCGCAAGCAGGCAGGCCAGTTGCTAGGCAAGATCAGCTCTCAGGTCCAATCCGAGGCGCCGGTTACCGCCGAGGTGATGCAGGTGCTGGAGGGGGTCGCCGCTGGGGATGCCGATCAGGCGATCGCCGCAACGATCGAATGGGTTCGTCAGGCGCGGGCGCGACGCGAAGCCGCCCGACGGAATGCGGAAAAAAGTTCGGAAGATCCCAGTCAACTCCAGGAAGAGACACAGCCTCCCACTCCCGTCGGCGGCATTCTGGAACGCTTGCGACAACGCCGTCGCCGTATTCCCTGAACCATCCCCCCTCCTCTGCTACCGAACGATTCTCGCGCAAACGATGGAACCCGGAGCCCTCCAGTCCAGCTCCTCATAATCGTCACTGACCTCCCAGTTGGACCCCGGCCCGTTGCACCCAGGGGCAATCCAGAAAATGCCTTTGATCGGATGACACTGCTGATTCCGATCGGATCACTCGAAGGAAACTCCAGGGATGGAGTGGTTTGTGAATCGAATTCCCTGGATGTCCAACGGCGGAAGGGGAGTGCCACGGAGGGGCTACCATGCGATTTTCTATGCTGCTGGCTGGATGGTGTTTGACCTGGGTGGCTTCGATCGCGCACGCCCAATCGGGACCTACTGGACAAATCCAGCAGTCTGCATGGGAATCCATCCCTCAGTCGGATCCCAACTCCAGCGAAACCTGGGTCCTCGGCGATGGGCTGCAGGAGCCGGCAGATCTGGCCGCTCCATCGGTCCGAGAGCAATCGCGCTGGTTGGAGGCTCAGGGAATCGAATCGTCCGTTGCGGAGCCTTCGATGGAGGAGGCAGCGCTGGGTGGTTTGTCGGGTGCTGGAGGGATGGCCGATGGGATCGCCAGCTCAACTGAAAATGCTGCAGGCGGGAAGGGAGAGGGCGACCTAGCGGCGAAGCTAGTCGATCCAACTGCCTCCGTCACCACCTTGAACTTTCAAGATCGATTCACCTCGGAGTTCTGGGGACTGAAGGAAAAACAGAATACCTTCACGTTCCAGCCGGTGATTCCCTTCCAAGCGTTTGGCATGAATCACATCCTCCGATTGACGACCCCTTGGCGTGTCGATGGTCCCCAAGGACAAGGAATCGATCCAGTCTCCCTCTTCGACCTAATCGTCTTTCCAAGGCCATGGGGCCGATTCGGGATCGGACCAGTGATGAACTTTCTGCCGGGTAATACCGGACGAGATCCTTTTCAGATCGGCCCGGCTGTCGGCGCAGTTGCGCAGAAGGGGAAATGGACCTTCGGGATGTTCAATCAGAATCTTTTCAGCAGTGACACCGAGGTCTCTTCCCTGCAGCCAGTGCTTGCCTACGTGATCAACCCGAAGTGGTCGCTGGCTCTTGGTGATCTGCAGGAGACGTACGACTGGCGTCAAGAACGATGGGTCTCGTTGCCTGTGGGATTCCAGGTCGCCAGGCTGATGCGAGTCGGGAAGACGATGGTCCGGGTTGGTTATGCGCCGCAGTACAACTTCATCGACGACGCAGGAAGTCCACGGTGGACTCACTACTTCCTGACGCAGCTGATCTTACGCTGAAAAAGGACGGCGACCTGGTTCGCTGACGGACTGGGTGGAGGCAAATCCCAGAATGCATCCACCTGAGATCGGAAATACAGACCACCCTGCTCTTGCGGTGAGTCCTGGAAGGGACGGGGCATTTTTTCCCCTGCCCTTCGTTCAGTCGCTTCGTTTGTGGATGAAGAGAACCGAATCATAAAAGACCATTCTGGCAAACCGGGATTTTCTGCCATGAGGTCGGTTGTGAAGTTGACGCGTCAGGTCGGGTGCTCCCTGCTCATCCACCAGCGACTTGACAAACCCAACCAACCCGCTCAAGGCCTGATCGACTGGAGGGGATTTGCATATCCGCAGCGACTTCAGGAGATTCCAACCAGCATTCCTCAGGGGACCGCGAGGTCGGAAGGTGCATCCATCCGACCAATCGCTCCAGTAACCCGTCGTCCAATCCTCGACTACATAGATGCCACCCTTGCGAAGGAAGCGGTCGAAGAGAATATCGAAACTGGCGCGAGACAGCCAACCGACATGCGAGGCGTCATCGACGATCAGATCAAATCCTTGGGGTGCATGTTTTTGCGAGACGTCCGTGAGGAATTTCTGGTCGGCTTGTGACCCTTCGTACAGGTGCAGTCTCGATACACCTTGAACGCCCGGGTCGAGGTTGCCAAGGTTCTTGTCGATTCCGACAATTTCACCTTCGGAGAAAACGTCGCGCCACAGCAGGACCGAGCCACCGTTTTTGACACCCAGTTCCAGTACCTTGCTGGCGCGACCAAGGGTGTTGAGTTCCCGTTCGTACCAATCCAAGTATCGGTTACCGATCTTGTCGGTGTTGTAAGAGGAAAGATTCAGATGTTCGAACATACCTCGCGCTTTCTCGTTGGAATCTGAAAAGGACATCGTTTGTTGATCGGACAAGTAGGGAGGAGGACCGACAGGGAGGAATTTTGTAGAGCACTTCTTCGTGCACGGCAGTTGGTTGGTCAGGTTCTTGGTTGCAGACAACCAGTCACGTCGCGTCAGCAAAGCTCCGTACAGAACCTGTGGCTCTTCAAAGATCCCCTCCGGAATGCAACTCTATCGAAGCACGGTGGAATCCGATCGCCTTGCTCCAGGTCGCCGGAGGTAGTCATAGTTTCGGTAGGGGACTTGGTTGGAGACGGGTAAACCAATGGAGGCAGACTCGATTGCTGCGTTTCGATACTCCCTGATGTAGATGAGCGCTGCGGAATTGGCGATCACCGCCAAAACGTAGGAGCCTTCCACGAGAGATCCAGAAGAAAACATATTGCAAATCCAGAAACCGAAGAGCCCGATCAAAGCAGAGAAGAAGCCCGCCTTCAATTCAGGGGGGAGAACTTTGAAATGGTTGGGCCGAAGGAGGACGAGGAACGAAGAGAACCAGGGAAGAAGGGAAAAGAGAACGAACAGAATCGCGGCAGGCAATCCCGAGCCAGTGGAGATTTCGAAGAACAGATTGTGGAGACCTTTGTAGGTTCTGTCGATTTCGTAAGGCAGATACAACGGCACCAAACGCTGCCCTGCGTAGGGGCCAACACCCAGGAGCGGGTACTCCGCCGTGATCAGCCAGCCAGCTCTCCAAAGGTCCATTCGGCTGGACGCCGATGAGTCGAGTTCATCACCCTGTTTGAAAATCGAACTGAATTCCTCGATGACGCTAGGACCGGCAAGAAGGGAAACGGCGATCAACGCAACGGTCATCATGCCGATGGTATTTTTGTTCTTCGGCATGAAGAGCATGGCCATCAACCACATTCCGATCAGTCCAAGCATGCTGCCACGCGATTCCAGAAGCATCACCGCATGTGCGGAAAGAAGCAGTAGGATGCCGGCCAGCGCTTTCTGCCAAAGCCGTTTGGAGAAAAACACCAGGGCGAAGGAGATGGAGGCCGAGCAGACAAAAAGCATCGCCCATTGATTGCTTCCCAGCCAGGCCCAGTTCGAGCTGTAGACGTAACGGCAGAAACCAATGTCAAAGTACTCACGGTTGATTCCATAAGCGTTGTAGCCCAAGCCCAACGCGATGGCCCACATCATCCAACTCACTTTCTGTGGAGTATCCAGCAATCGCACCGCGACGATGGCAATGAATACGATTCTCCAGATGAAGTGCATGTAGAACGCAGTTTTTTCGGGATCAATCGTCTGAGTGGCACTGATATAAGAGAGCCCAAGAAATCCGAGCAGGCTGAGGCAAGCCAGCAGTGGGAGCCCGCGAAACCTCTGGCCTGGAAATGCAGAGAGAACCACGCCGGCCAGCAAACACATCGTCACCTTGGACTGGAAGCCGGAGTTGCGGTCAACCACCCAGCGCCAGTTCCATTCGATGTTCAGCGTGGTCAGTCCATAAATCGCGACAATCCCGATCCAGGGCCGCATGAGCGCCCCGATCATCGCCGTCGCAAGGTAGCCATAGACGAAAGAAAAACCAATCACGGACTGCACCTGCAATCAAGAACCAAGGAAAACTGGAAGAGCTTCACGCTGGATGGACCACAGCAATGTGAAAGCTTCCCGCCGGCAGGAGTCGCCTCTCCCTACTCGAACCCTCTGACCCAAACAACTATCTTACCCTCGGAGTACCGAAAGAAAGGAAAGAATTTTCTCCAGTTCCTCTTCTGTCATCTGATCGACACTCCATGGTGCCATCGACGAAACCGGACTGTATCGAATTTTCTCGCCCGAACTGACTTCCTCCAGGTCGTCCAAAAGGAACTTCAGAGGGACCAGCGAACCCTGGCTGTCCGGTGACAGGAGGGTTACCTCCTGATCGCTTTTCTTCACAATACGCCCAGTGACCAACTGGCCATCCGAGGTGAGCACCTGAGCGGTCCGATAGGCCTTGTGGATTTCCT
>Ga0315904_10002810_pt1 | contig 26380 bp, 19 predicted proteins | sample LakEriMetagenome_6_FD_203529 | JGI IMG/M metagenome (GOLD analysis project Ga0315904, IMG submission 203529) | Freshwater fungal communities from buoy surface, Lake Erie, Ohio, United States - Buoy 12 MA120 | ecosystem: Environmental > Aquatic > Freshwater > Lake | place: USA: Lake Erie, Ohio...
GGTGTCAAAGCTTTCTTCCGCTTTTGAACACAACGTCTGGAACCCAAACCAAACGCCGCTATGCGGATGGTGCCCGGTTAAAACATGCGAGTTCAACCCCAAACATTAGGAGCCAACATGGCACGCGATTACAAAAAGGAATACAAGCAAGATCTGAAAACCGGAAAGTCTGGTCCCGGCAGTGACCAACACGAACGTCAACGCGCACGCCGTCTGTACGATAAAAAAGGAATTGACCGCGCAGGCAAAGACATCGACCACATCACGCCGTTGCGTAAGGGTGGAAAGTCAACGCCAAGCAACCTGCGTCTGCGCTCGAAGAAAGCGAACCAGGGTGACAACAAGTGAATGAACTAACACCACAGCAGCTTGCGGATCTGTGGTATTTGAAGTACGAGTACACATGGGTTCCACGAGAAAAGCTGGACGAAGATTGGCGAAAGATAGCCAACACGTTGATGAAGAACAGCTTTCTCGATTACGAAATTGCAGGGGGGTGGGCGTACATAACACCCCAACGCGAAGAGCGAGGCGTATCAGAAATCTTGCGGTTGAAAGGTATGTAAATGCAAATAGTCGATAACAAAGCGCTGGTACTTCGGACGCGCAACCCAGAGAAGTACAACATAATTCCGAAGTCGAAAGTAGTAAACGAAGTCAACGGTGTATACGAAGTAGCAGTTAAGTGGGGTCTTGATGAGGTGCGAGTTCTTAGAAACTTAGGCGTCAAGAATGTCCCATCGCCAATCACTGCGCGATACGACTGGCCGGGGCGGTTTAAGCCTATGGCACACCAAATTGACACGGCTGCTTTCCTCACGCTGAACCGGCGTGCGTTCGTGTTCTCTGAGCCGGGCACAGGTAAAACACTGTCTGCTCTGTGGGCAGCTGACTACCTGATGTCGACGAAGCAAGTGCGGCGCTGTCTGATTCTCTGTCCTATCTCAATTATGCACTCAGCGTGGATGCAGGATCTTCAGAACAGCATCATTCACCGTAGCGCAATCATCGCGCATCACCAACAAGCCGCACGCCGTATCGAGATGGTGCAGGGTGACTACGAGTTCGTGATAACAAACTATGACGGACTGAACCTGATTGCCGACGAGATTGTAAACGATGGGCGCTTTGATCTAATCATCGCTGACGAGGCCAACGCCTACAAGAACGTATCAACGAAGCGCTGGAAGTCACTGCTGAAGATCCTCAACCCGAACACGATGCTCTGGATGATGACGGGAACCCCAGCCTCGCAGTCACCGCTGGATGCCTATGGCCTAGCCAAGCTAGTCAACCCCAACGGTGTGCCGCGCTTCTTCACCGCATGGCGGGACACGACCATGAACAAGGTGTCGATGTTCAAGTGGCTACCCAAGATGGATGCACAGGAGAAGATCCACAACGCCCTGCAACCAGCAATACGTTTTACGAAAGCACAGTGCTTAGACTTACCGCCTGTCATTACCGAGACGCGAGAGGTGCCGCTCACTCCCCAGCAGAAGAAGTACTACATGATGTTGCGGGAGCAGATGCTGGTGCGTGCCGCAGGCGAGACGATCACCGCCGTGAACGCGGCAGGCGAAGTCAATAAGCTGTTGCAGATAAGTGCAGGTGCGGCTTACTCAGATAACGCCGAGGTCATCGAGTTTGACTGTACGCCAAGGCTGAACGTGCTAATGGAAGCGCTGGAGGAAACTAACCGCAAGGTGCTGGTGTTTGCCCCCTACCGACATAGCATGGACACGATCACTACACACTTGCAGCAGAACAATATCGACTGCGAACAGATCCACGGTGACGTATCGCCCAACAAACGTACGCAGATCTTCAAGAAGTTTCAGGAGACAGACTCACCGCGTGTGCTGGTGATCCAGCCACAAGCCGCTTCGCACGGCGTTACGTTGACTGCCGCCGATACAGTGATCTTCTGGGGGCCGGTGATGTCAACCGAAACCTACATCCAGTGCTGTGCGCGGTCAGACCGTAAGGGGCAGACCAGCGACAAGGTGACGGTAATACATATACAAGGTAGTGACATCGAGCGGAAGATGTTCAAGCGCTTAGCAGAACGTGTTGAGGATAACAATATGCTGGTCAAGCTGTACGAGGAGGTGTTGAAACCGTAGTTGACAGGAAGTAAAATGTTGGACAAAATTGTAAAAAATAAAAAGGAGCATGCAAATGGAAGCAAATGAAATCCCAATTGATAAGCTGGTGCGTTCGTATCGCAACGTGCGCGCCAAGATTCAAGAACTAACCAAAGAGTACGAAACGAAGCTCGAAGGGCTGGAGAGCGTGAAGAACGAAATCTCCGGCGAGTTGAAGGACCGCATGCTGAAGATGGGCGGCAAGTCCTTGAACACCGCATCGGGCACAGTCATCCTGAGTACCAAGACGCGCTATTCAACGCAGGATTGGGACTCGTTTAAGAAGTTCGTTCTTGAGAATGAGGCAGTCGAGTTGTTGGAACGCCGCATCGCTCAGGGCAACATGAAGCAGTTTCTTGAAGAAAATCCCGGCGTGGTACCTCCGGGCCTAAACTCGGACAGCGAATACACGATAACTGTCCGCAAACCCACGAAGTAAAGGAGATGTAAATGAGTACATATGTTTTAACAGCAACGCAAGTCATGCCTGTTGGTATGAAACAAGGTTTTAAAACCCTAAAAGAACTCAACGAAGCTTGGCTCGCTTTAGAAGGACGTGATTCATGGGGCGTTCAGTACATCACTGACGAAAAAACCAACGAAACAATTGCGTTTGTGTTAGCGCCTTGCGATCCTCAGCGCTACAAAGACGATCAAGTAAGAATGGATAAATAAAAAGGAGCTGCAAATGAGTAACGTAGTTGCATTTAACCCAGCGCAAGTCCCGGCGTTTGCGAAAAAGGGCGAATTATCTGCCGTAGCTAAGGCTCTCACCGGTGGCGGTGGGGGCGGTGGTAAGCGTATCTCGATCAAAGGTGGTGTGTTCCGTCTGATGTCTGACGGTAAAGAAGTTGCCGCTATCGAAGAGCGCTACCTCGATGTGGTGATTGTCAATGCCGCTCAGAAGATTGGGCGCACGTTCTATGCTGGCGCTTACAACGCCGATGCCGCAACGGCACCTAGTTGCTGGTCTGCTGATGGTGAGAAGCCCGATGCGTCTGCTAAAGACAAACAGGCAGAAACCTGTGCGTCTTGTCCCCAGAATATCAAGGGGTCTGGTGCCGGTGAATCGCGTGCTTGCCGCTACTCTCAGCGTCTTGCTGTGGTCCTGGCTAACGATGTTGAAGGCGATGTGCTTCAGTTGCAGCTTCCCGCAACGTCTATCTTCGGTAAAGAAGAAGGCGAGAACCGTCCTCTGCAAGCGTACGCACGCTGGCTGGCGGCTCAGTCGGTAAGCCCTGACACGGTTGTGACACGGATGAAGTTCGATACCAAGTCTGAGTCCCCCAAGCTGTTCTTCAAGCCTATGCGCTGGCTGACAGACGAAGAGCACGAGGCTTCTATTAAGCAGGGTAAGACTGCTGATGCGCTCCGCGCTATCACCATGACGGTGGCGCAGACTGACTCCGTGCAGCCCGTTGCCATAGAGGGTAAGCCTCCTGCAAAGACTAAGGTAAAACCCGAACCCGAGGCTGTTGCCGAAGAAGTGGATGAGCCTGAAGTCCGCAAGGAGAAAGCCGCTCCAGCACCCACAGCTAAGAAATCAACCTTGGCTGATACAGTTGCAGAATGGGATACAGACGACTAACCTGATACAGGGGTGCTTCGGCACCCCTTGGACGCTATGCCTTACTCACAAAAGATAATCGAAACAATACATGACGCCCCAGAAGGTCTTGGTACCGAGCTTGGGCGCTGGGCAGTGCGCCGTGACGTATCAATGCAGCGTATTTCCCAGATAGTCGGCGCGAGTCGACAAACGATTTACAACTGGTTTACGGGAGCAACCGATGTAACGCCAGCGTATCAAGAGCGCGTGGCGCAGGTGATTGCCGTATTAAAGAAAACATCTCAAACCGACGATGCGTGGAGAATTTTATGTACAACTTTCAACCTCAAGCTCTGACCGATAAAGAACTAGTTAAGTACTGTGACCTGTGGTTAGACGATGAAAGTTTACCCATAGAAGCTCAGCGCGAACTCGTGAAGCGTCTTGCGGCGCGGATTCAAGAACTAGATAACGTAGTACATACGCTCGACAAAAAACTACACAACGCGTAAACAAAGGGGACTTTATGCAACCGCTTGATTTTCTAGCGGCTGTGCTTCCTTCCTCTGGCGTTTACTGCGTTGCTGAGTTCACGACTGCTAAGAAGGAACACATCTTCGTCGACACGCTCGATGAAGTGCTAGATGCTGCAAACAAGTTTGCGGCAGAGAATAAAGACGCGTACTTCGCCTTAGCGAACTTTCGTACGCCTGATAACCGCTTAGCTGACAACGCTAAGTCTATGAAGTCGTTGTTCATGGACGTAGACCTCGGCGGTGAGAAGGCCTACCAGAGTCGACAGGAAGCGATTGCCGCGTTCGAGAAGTTCATGGGGGAGACAGGCATGGCCGAACTCGGTCAGCCTATCGTCGTGTCATCGGGGGGTGGCTTTCACATCTACTGGCCTTTCGATGAGGAAGTGCCTATCGCTCAGTGGAAACCAATAGCTGAAAACTTTAAACGTCTGTGCAAGCAAGAAGGTCTGATCATCGACTGGAACTGCACGGCTGACGCCGCGAGGGTACTGCGCGTACCGGGTACGTTTAACTTCAAGAAGGCTAAGCCACGCCCGGTCAAGGTTCTTCAGGCACACAGCAGGGAGTTTTCTCTGTTTGAGCTGGACTCCTTTATCAAGTCTAAGCTGAAGGCACCTACCTACGAGAACACGCTCGCCAGCCTACCGGGGCAACGTCCCAAGACTGCGCCCACTACGACAACGCTGAAGCTGATCGAGAATAGTGAAACGCTGTTCGCCCAGATCGCCAAGCGTACGGAAGAAGGTACAGGGTGCGGACAACTAGCTCACTACATGAGCCATGCCCAAGAAGATGGGATGGAGCCGCTCTGGCGTGGGATGCTGTCATTAGCGCAAAAATGCGATGACGGTGGGGAGTGGGCGATTAAGCTGTCGGAACTGCACCCCTATACCCCAGACCGGATGGCGCAGAAGCTACGGGAGATCAAGGGGCCGTACCCCTGTCTGAAACTGGACTCTGAGAACCCCGGCATCTGCACAAGCTGTCCCCATTTCGGCAAGATCACCAACCCTTTGGCGCTGGGTCGGAAGCTGAAGGTAGAGACGGAAGCCAAGGAGATTGTCCTCCCAGAACCCGCAGAACAGACCGTAGACCTGCCCGAAGCCGCACCCATATCCACGACTACCCTGCGCAGACCAGCCGCGCCGAAGGGCTTTTCTTTCGGGGCAAAAGGCGGTGTGTTTCGGGACGTCAAGATGCAGGACGACGAAGGAAAAGATGTTACCAAGCAGGTAATGATTCTTCCCTATGACTTGTTTGTAGTTAATATCCTTCAGCACGAAGACGAGCACATGGTCCACATGGTAGCCCTGCGTGCCACAGGAGCGATGGAAGTCACGCTGAATCAGAGGGCGGTGGTATCCAAGGACGAAACCCTGAAGGCGCTGGCTGAGCAGAACGTCCTAGCGTCTGGTGGCTGGAACGATAAAAACCTGTTCGAGTACGTCCGGTCGGCAGTGGAAGAAGCCTCCATCAACAACCGAGTCATCAAGGTGCCGCCCAGCTACGGATGGCAAGAGGACGGGACATTTGTCTTTAACGAGCATATCTATTCGGCTGGTCTGCCTCCACGGCACATCCCGATGCGGCACCTGGGCAACCTGAACAAAGCTTGTAGGCCAACCGGATCCATCGACGAGTGGCGCAAGGTGGTCAACATGATCATGCGGCACAAACTAGACGGCGTGCTGACGATGTCTCTGATCGCCTTTGCCACACCGCTGATGCGCTACACAACCTTTAACGGGTTGACATGGCACATCGGGTCAACAGATTCCGGTACGGGTAAGTCGCTCTCGATGGACCTCGTATCTAGCGTCTGGGGGCATCCGGTTTACTACCGCACAGGCAAAGGCACATCAGACGTAACGATGCAGCAACGCCTTGGCCTGCTGAAGAACCTGCCCCTGCTGTCAGACGAGATCACACAGAAGAACCGCACTGCTCCTGAATGGTTCTCGGCTTTCTTGTTGGATATGTCTGAAGGTCAGGGTAAAGACCGGATGGAATCGGGAGCTAACAAAGAGCGAATCAATGACACGCAATGGCAGACGCAGACGCTATTCACCTCCAATACGCACGCCAAGGACTTGCTGGATAGCCGGGAACATTCGTCCCAAGGTGAGATGCTTCGCTTGCTGGAGTGGAATCCGACCCAGGTTCTGAGCCTCACGCCTGAAGATGAAGCGCTGATCGAAAGCCTACGAATGAACTACGGCGTTGCTGGTCACATGTATGTGCAGTGGTTAGTGGATAACCCTGATAGGGCTAGGCAGGTGGTGCGTGAAGTCGGCATCAGACTGAAGAAAGAAATGAACTTCGTCAGTCAGGAACGCTTCTGGCAGGTTGGATGTACTACCGTGGTGGCTGGCGCAATGCTGGCGGCTGAAGCTGGGATTATGCGTTACCCCATCGAGACGGTGATTCGCTTTCTGAAGAGCCTAGTTGATGATGCCCGAGGCGTAAGGAAGGGCAATCTGCGCACGGCTGAAGATGTGCTGAACTCCTACACGTCAGACTACTACGGCAAACTTATTATCGTTAAGACATTGAACGGTGCGTTGACCGCTTCGCTTGGCGATGATGGGGTGATCGACGTCAGTACTTCACGGACTGAGGTCTGCGGTAGGGTTGAGCATGGCGTAACGCCGGGGCATATCGACTACTACATCGAAGAGAAGCGCCTGAAGAAGTACTGCAACGAACACAGCTTCGGGTACTCAGACTTCAAGAAGGAGATGGAGAGTAAATACGCCGTGTCCTACCTGAAGAAAGATCTGATGTCGAAAACCAAGGGACCGCCAACCCGAGTCAACGCAATAAAGATCTCCCGGAAGATCGAGGGCGATGAAGAAACTAGTACGCCGCTATCCTTGGAAGCAGCTTAAAAAGGGGCAGGGGTTTTTCGTCCCCTGCCTCGACACCGAAACCGTCCGTTTAGAGATAGCCAAAGCCGCCATAGGTTCTGGCGTTTACGGCAAGACACATGTCTGTATCTTTAACGGGCGGCTTGGCGTTCTGTTCGTGCGCTGAGTTCGTTCATCCGACGAGCCAAGTTATTCTTCAACTCGCGCAATTCGTCAAGGCGTTTCCGTTTCTGTTCAGGCGTCATCATGTCGGGAGGAGCTGCTTTGACTGCACGCTCAGCCTTAGTAATTTCACCCATCTGCTGACGGAAAGCACCTGCCGCAGACGAAGCCTGTAAAGCAGGCAGATTTTCTTTCAGGTATTCCTCAGCTTCTTTGGTCTGGCCTTCTTCTCTCAGTTTCCGATACGTGTTCTGACGAGACTGGATCTCCTTGACGCTGTCGTAGGCTTCGTTAATTACGCGCCCAGCGTCGTTAGGCTGGAACAGACCGCCGATGATTGGACCAACGAACGGCACCTCTGACATGCCTTTTGGTGCAGCAGCGCCAGCTTCTTTAGTGCGTAAGATCGGGTCAACAACGCTTAGTAAACCAACACCCAGCGAGCCAGTGTAACCACGGACTAGATTCTCAACCTGTACAGGAGACAGATTAATAACCTCGAACAACGGGCCAAGAATCTTCAACAACTCAGGCGTTTTGTCGCGGTACTGGAAGCGCTTATCAAGACCTTCTAACCGGGCATCAACAATGTCACGGTTCGTAAAGAACGACTTGTTCAGCGCCGTCTCGATCAGCGGCTTCATGAATGTTGGTACCGGTACGCCAGCTTCTGCTGGATTACCCGGCATTGAACGCATCATCTGCTTAAACAGATCGCCAGCAATCTTCGAGCCTTTCTCATCCGAGATGGCAGCGTTCATCAAACCTTCTGGGATAGCCTTGAAGATCAAGCCCAATTCAAACGGGATAGGCACCCGGAACGGCTCTTCCATACCTGGGATACGAATGAACCAGTTGCCGTAACGCTGCTCTGGGGTAGCGTTCTTGTACGCCTCATCGTCCTGCATCATGGCGACATAAGCCCATGTAAACGCAGCCATCAAAGCGCCCCGAGCCAACAGCTTCTGCTTAACCTTCAACTGCTCGGCGTACTGCATCTGGTTAGTGAACGCACGGTACAGAACATCCAGACCCTGAATACCGGCATTGAAGAACGGAACAGTTGCGTTCAGGAAGTAGATCGAAGGCGATACGCCACGGCGTCCAAAGTTCATCGACTCCAGCGTAGCCATGGTGGCCTCGCGCTCAGACAGTCCTTGCTTCAGGAAAGAGTTGTACAGCGCCATGCGGGTTGCCGCATCACCAGCCATCGCAAACTGATCGAGCTTAGCCATCGCCATGTCCCAGCCAGGCTTACCAGAAGTGATCTGCTGAAGAATCTTGTTCATGTCTTCAGGAGCGCCGGTAATGACCTGCCCGGTTGTTATACCACGTCGTTGAAGAGCACCGGCACCTTCTTTGTAAAGCGTGCTTAGCTGACCCATCGTAGAAACCAGCGGGATCATGTTTGATCCAGTAGTCATGGACGCCGTCAGCGAATCACGGAAAACCTGACGCACTGCATAGCGGGGGTCACGCGTAATAAATTTACGCAGAATATTAGCCGGGCCAGCAAGACCACGAACGACACCAGGGACAATGACCTTAATACCTTCCATGCCAGTGACGATAAGTTCAGATGGAATATCACCAAACAAATCTTCTTTAGCCTGTGTATCAATCTGCGCGTAGTATTCATCGCCGTTGTACTTAAAGCGAATGACGTCTTTGCCTGCTGGACCAGTACCCTTAACAACCTTAGCTACGCCTAGATCTTTCAGCACGTTAGCCGCTTGGTATGTCGCCATGTTGCGCAGCGCCATGTCCGTCAGCAGGCTAGTGTTCTGCAGCGACGACGTGAAGAAGTCCATGATGGCCTCATCGCCACCAATAAGTTCTTTTAGATAAGGCTGGCTCTTCGTATCGCCAATCTGGATAGGCTTCTCACCGCCAATCAACAGCTCAGCAACACCGCCTCGGATACGGTAGTAAGGAATGTAATCGCCTTTAGCGAGAAGCTTAGCCCCTAGCTCTTTACTCATCGCACCAGCTTTAACGGCAAACTCAATCAAACCCTTGTTGTACTCGTTGTACAGTTTCCGCGCTTCTTGGAAGGCTGGATTAGCCCGGCCCATAGCAAGCGCTTTCTTCATGTCAGCTTCGGTAATTTTCCCGCTGAAGTTCAGCTTATCAAGGCCAACATTCTGGGCACGTTCAGCGGCCAGATACAGGGTGAATAAACGGTTAGTAGCGTCAGCATCGCCCACGTTAGCTTTTTGCAACGCCTCAGCAACATCTTTCAGGCTTGCGCTACGCTCAGATTCAACGATCTTTTCGATCCTACCGTCAGGACGCTTGACTTCTTTTAGTTTAAGGTTTCCGTTAGTTGCTACCTCAGATGTCAGCGCATGGCGCTGGTCTGCTATTCGAGCAAAGTACATGACATCCCCAGCCTTCAGGGAGTCGATAATGCCCTTGTCAACACCACGCTTAACGGCTTCTTCCAGTGCGGCCCAACGGTCAACAAACTGCACGCGGCCAGCCAATCCCATGGTGTTGGCTTTAATCTTGTCAACAAAACCTTTCTGGCTACCGACAACTTTATCTGCCAGAGCGCCAAGATCTTCCATGCCAGCGCCGTACTTAGGCTCAATAGCCCGGAAGCTAATGTCGCCGTCTGCGCTCTTGTAGGCAATTGGCTTGCCTTCCTCGAAGTACTTATTGGCCTGCTTCATCATGTAGAAGAGGTCAGACGTTGACAGGCTTGCGGCATCCAGCAGACCCATCTTCTTCAGCAACGCACGGAAAGCCCCAACCATTTCCTGAATCCAGCGCTTAGCTTTCTCCAAGAATTTCGAGTCAACCCGCTTCTCCATCGTGTAGGCGATGACTTCCTTCAAGGCTTTTACTTCAGCATCCTTGGGGCTAAGGCCATACTTCAGACCGGCAGCGTAGGCATTACGGGCATCTTCGGCTACGCCGAGCGTATCGGCCAGCTTAAACACACCACCCAGAGACTTATCTACCCGACCCAGCAGGTTCTTCATGCCGTCAGGACCGAGCATACCCTCGAAAGTAAAGTGGCCGACAAACTCGTGCGCGATAGTCTTTTCCAGATCTACCATGTCAACGTGATTCCCGCCGATAACAAACACGGTGCCATCCGGCTTCACACCGCCACGGATGTAGGTGTTATAAATATCAACGCCCTGCTTAGACATTTCCCGGAGGATGTCAACGGTGACGCTCTCCATGGTGGGAAAGTACTTGAACTTAATACCTGCGGGGAGCTTCTTCTCAACCTCAGCCATGCGCTTATCAGCCGCAGCTTGGTCAATACCGCCACCCTGACCTTCACCCACAGCAAAGTCGATAGAGTCATCGACCGAAAAACTTCTTGGGCTAAACGTATCAATACCAAGACCAGACATGCTGCGCATCTGATCGGGCGTAAACTTTTTGTCGTACCACTGAACCGGACCACCAATCGGACCACGGCTGGGTTGACGAACAATGTTCTCGATGTCCCCAGAAGTCATCAACCGTAAATCGCTACGTATATCGTCGAGCTTGTTTTTAGCTGTTTCAACTTGTTGATTCAGTCGCTTTAGCTTTGCCGGGTCTTTTTTAGCTTCGCCCTTCTTAACAGCTAACTCAAAAAGATCACGCTTAGCTTTAGCGTCATTAAATGCCCGTCTAGCGTCTAGTTCTTTTTCTTTGGTTTTCTGAACTACTGTTTCAACTGAACCAACTTTAGCCCGGCGGCGGATATCATCAAGCTGTTCTTGGCGACGCGCAGCAATTTCTTTATCCAGTTGCTCCTTAGATTTAATCGGAACAACTTTTGCCTGTCGTGCGCTACCAGCTTCAAACTTAGTGGGTTTTTGGGTAAGTTCACGCTCTTTAGCGGGCAACGCTTTATACGCCTTCATTTCAGCGGCGTATTCTTCCTTGGTCTTTTTGCGCTTTGTCGGTCTTTGCTCAACAGTAACTCTGCGTCCAGGTAAACCAAGCCCTGACTGAATACGTGTCTCTAAAGCACGTTGACGATCCGCATACTGTTCAGCTAGTTTTTTACGAGCCGTAAGTACTTGTTGCACAGCAACACGTTGCTGCTTAGCCAGTGCCTGTGCTTTACGTTGCTCCAAAGAACCTTTCTCGGCGTTAGCTGCCAAGCGTTCTAGTTCTTTAATGTTCTTAGCTTCTTTAGCAATACTCTCATCTAGCCGCGCCCATGCGTTAAGCGTTGAGTCAGGAACCCAGGTAAGGCGCAGACCTTCCGTAGACATTTCAAACTCAGCATCTTCAGCTTTTAAATCCTTAGCCGCTATCTCGATGCGGCTTAACAAAGCCCGAGCAGGTTCTTCTTTAACCTTCTCCATAAGCTTATCGGGAGTTTCAAACTTAGCAGATTCAATTTTCTGCTTTGTTTCTTGCATCAACTGTTGAATACGCCCAAGAAGATCGCGCTTTCTGCTTTGTATAGCTTCAGGACGCAGTTCTTCTTTTACAGCCCGTGCAGCTGCACGAATTTCACGTTCGGTTTCTTCGGTTTTTTGTTTAGCTTCAGCAACCTTTTTCTGCTCTTTCCGTACTTTCCCAGACTTTTGTAAACGCTGAAACTGAGCGGGAGTGGCGCGAGCCGTAGCTTCTGTTTCTGGAAACAAGCTACCCTGAACATCAACCTCGGCAAAACCTTCTCCACGAGGAACAAGCGTACGTTGCTCACCCTGTGCATACTGAGCCAGTTCAGAATCAATACGCATCCGGTTTTGAATATCGTCGATAAGGGGGGCGTTAACATCTGCCCGTGCCGCCATAGCGCGTCTACCGGCTGGCTTGGTTACATCAGCGGTGCGGAACGCTTCAACAGTAAACGGCTTGTCGGTGCCACGCAGTATGCGGCCTACCTGCTCATCAAGAAGCTCTTCTAGCTCAACGCTAATGCCGCCCTCTTCCATCCGGCGCTGAGCTTGCTCAAGAACATCCCGAACTTCAGGCTGCAGATCCTCCATGCGGAGGACGCGATCAAGGTCTTTAACCAGATCAGGCTGCGCTTCTCTAGGAGTTTTACGAAGCTGCAGCGTCTCTTTGTCAGCGCGGACAGCACGAACAGAGGCAGCAATAGCTTGCTGTTTTATTTGGTTAATACTCTCCGCTAATACTTCTACGGCCTGCGCAGGAGCACCAAACTGGCGGTCTTTCAAATTACGGCTGTCTCGGGCGATAGGCTCAGCGGCTTTAACAATCTTATCACCGCGCATCTGTGCAGGGCGCTGCCCGACAATTTCTAAGAACTGCCCACTGGGGAGTGCGGTTCCACGGTTGACTAGCTCTTCCAGGATATTGTTAACGTCAAACGCAACCTTGATAGCTTCGTCACGAGTGAAAGCAGGTCTCTTTTCGGCTAACCGCTGGTAAGAAATCTCACGGATTAAATTGTCAATAACGCGTTTACGAGCTTCTTCTGTTTCTCTGAGAAGGCCTTCACGTGTGTAGCTGGCAGCTTCTATGTCACGCTGCGCCCCTTTTTCACCAAAGAATCTGCCTTTTTGGTAGTCGTCCAACAACATAGCCATGTCGGAATATGCTCCGGTGGCCTGCACGTTAGCTTTTTCAGCTTCTTTTCTGTATTGCTCTGCAATATATGGCGTGATGGGGACAGTCAGATCAATGTCGTCAGCTAAAGCAGGTGCCTTTCCTAAGAAAGCTTCCCGTACAGAAGCGCCAACACCTTTCTCAACGCCGGTTTCTTCTGCCTGTTGACCGACAGTACGAAGCCGCTTCAACTCGTTTAGTTGAACATCTACTGCAACAAGCTTTTGTCCAGCAGGTGTAAGCTCGTTATTGCCATCTATCAGTTGCTTTTCTGACGCAGTTAAAGCTTTGCGTTGGGCTTCTAGCTGGTTAATACGTGCTTCAATTTTTGGTAACGCATCTGTAGCAGATACAGTGCGCCCGCCCAACCCTTTAATGCCTAATGCGTTTGTGACATCACGACTAACACGCCCCTCGTCGATCAAGCGCCGTAGACCTTCGCGGCTAGTAGGCGACGCATTTTGCTGAGCTTTATCTAACTCAGCTTTTAAATCATCAATTTGTTTAAGGCGAGCATCACGGTCAGGAGCCGCTGCAATGGATTCAGGACGGCTAAGATTTTCAATTTCGTTTTTAAGACGAAGAACTTCAGGGTCAATGCTGTACCCTAGTATGTGAAAACCAAAGTCATTAACAATCCGCTGGGTACGATCTAGCGCGCGCTGCTGCAGCGCTTCTTTTTCGCCCTTTTCACGCTTCTCTAACTCTAGCTTTGTGCGCTGTTCAAGGTTAGCTTCGTCCAGCTCATCAAGTCCGGTGAGGTAATTTTTAATGCTCTTTGTTACCTGCTCGCTGTACTTATCTCTTTCAGCAGCTTGACGAGCTTCTTCTTTAGCTCGTAATTCAAAAATCTTTTCGCGTGTTTCGTTCCATTTGGTAGCGGCGTCGTCAAGCTTTTGCCCGTACTCTTCCTCGGTTAACGGCGCACCTTTTGGCTTAACCACATTACCAAACTCGTCAACTACAGGCATTTCACGAGGCTTCTGAGCAATAGCTTCCTTAAGTGTGGGCGCTAATCCGGCTTCCTTCATGGAAGCTTTCATTTCTTCGTTTAGCTTTTTCAGTTGCTCTTTAAGCTGTTTAGCTTCTGCAATAGCTTCGTTGCGAACATCTGGATCAGCAGATTTATCTTTAGCAATTGGTTCTACTTGCTTTAACCGGTCTTCTGCTTCGTTGATTTTGCCGATCAGCTCAATGCGATATTCAGGGGATTTTTTACGGGCAGTCTCGGCTTCTTCTGCTGCGGCAGCTTCTTTAGCGGCAATCTCAGACTCAAGGCGCTGTTTTTCACGCAACTCATCAGCCTGCTCACCCCGAGCAACAGAGCGCTGACCGACACGACCAACGGCACCAAACGGACCACCCACAAGACCGGCACCATATGCAGCCTGACCGTACTCAGCTAGAGCATCTTGGCTAGTTAGAGGTAAACCTGCTTGCAGACGCTCAAGCATCTGCTGGGTAACTTCAGTTGGGATTTCAGCCATGACACCAACAGCGGTGCCTTTAGCTAAAGTTTTAACTAAACCTTCTTCTACGATCTTTGAACCACCACGGGCAAGAAGCTCCTCTGCACCCGGCCCAAGAATCTTGCTGATAACCTTGCCGCCCAACGGAATGAAGGTAGATGCAACTTCAAGAGCTGCACCCGGAACGGCTGCTGCAGCGGCACGGCCTCTGGATATTTCCTGACCTTCTTCAGCCTGACGCTGTAAGTTAGCGCCAAAAAGCTGCGCCATAGTAGGTGTGGCTGCACCAGCAGCACCACCAATAAGAGTACCAAGAGGGCCAAAACGACGACCCGCCATAGCGCCAGCACGGGCGCTGGCTAACGTACTAGCAATAGTGGGAACCTGTTCAGCAACTGCGCCAGGAATCTGACTAACAACTTCACCAGCAGCGGGAAACAACCCACGCTCAGCATAGGCTTTCTTTACGGCTTCAAGGTCCGTACCAGGAGCGTACTGAAGTCCAAGTTCTTCCTGTCTTTCTAGCCCTCGACGCGCAGCGCCTTCCGGATCGTAGAGAGACTCAATGCCCGTCTGAATGTCAGAAACGGTACGCTTAAAACCCCCAACTAGCTTAGAACCAAGGCCCGTCTCGGGGCCTTTTTCAGTCATTAAAAAGCGTTTAACGGCTTTTGTCATTACCTCCTGAGATGTGCCATCAGGAAACTCTAACAGTCGTCCATCTGCTAACTGGGCGTAAACAGCCATGGTATGCCTTTACTTGATTAAGTTACCTTGCGCATCAAATCGACCAGCTATGTTTGGTCTAGTACCTGCAGCACTTTCTCCTGGTTTACCTTGGCGCAACAACATTTGAACAAGGCTGTTAAATGCAGCTTCGTATTCTGGTGAGCCAGCCTTCAATCCAGAGAACTTATCGCTGTTCATTATCTTTGCGGCAGTCTCTTGCGCAGCAGCAATCTTGTTCTGGGTAAGTGCTTCAGTACGATACCCTTCAGTAGAACGAATATCCAGCCCTTTGAGGTAGGCTTGCATCTCATTGCTAAATAGGGTGTTAGCCATCTGAGACTGGATCATAGCAGTACGCTCGTTGTAATCATCAAGACGTTTTTCAGCCTTAGCCTTACGATCAGAAGCGCTCTTGCCAAGACCTTGGGCAAGCTGGTTATCCGCAATTTCAAGATCACGAATGGCTTTGTTGCGATCGCGTTCGATCTTCTTAAGCTCTTTAATGTCCTCAGCAAAACCTTTAACGGCAGGAGATGCGCCCTTACCGATGTTGACGAAGGCATGGGGAGACTCGCCGCCAAGGATGCCCAAACCGGCTTCAATAAGGCGTAGGTTAGCCGCTTCAGTGCGATCACCTTTAGATGCCTCCAGAGCTTTGCGCTCCTCAGCAATTTGTCTCTTAAACAGGCCAAAATCAACGCCAGCTTCCTCGTACATTTTCTTCTCAGAAGTAAGCGCGCTTTGATCAGTTGGTACCGTAGGTGCAGCGCCCATTATGTTGCCAGTCATGGACTTAACATTAGCCATTAAACTGCCATAGTCGGGTCTAGTAGACGGCAACAAAGCGCTAATACCTGGAGGTTTAGCTTCAGGTGCAGGAGGAGGCGCTTCTGGAGCGGGTGCGGGTACTGGAACTGGCGTTGGTGCGCCTGCTGTTCTTACATCCGGTTGAGACGGTTTGTACCCATAGCCGGAGGCCATACGGTAAACATCTTTTGAAGGCAAAGCGCTAATGTCTTTGTCTGTAAATCCAGCGCTACGGAGAATTTCTTTAGCCCGCTCAAACTCTTTCAGGCGATCAATATCATCTCCAGAAGGGCCGGTCATTGCTTCAAATGCACCCAACGGGCCAAGAGTCAACGCGCCAATTCGACCAAACAGTCCCGGCATGCGCGAAGCCGTAGTAGCTGCGGCACCGGGGAAAGCTTGAGAGAACGAAACGCCGGGGCCTGGCTTTATTGTAGACATCATGGCAGGACCAACAGAAGGCTGACCGCCATTAGAAAACGCAACGATACCGCCAGGGGCGTAGCCACCTACATTAGGAGCTGGAACTGCTGCCACACCACGGTTCATGGCGGTTTCTTGGGCAGCAGAAGCAATAAGTCTGTTAATGACTGGAGGTTGATCTGCTTGTTTAGCCTGCTGCTCTTTACGCGTATTTTCCCGTTCAGCGTACTCGCCTGCAGCCATAAAGTATTCAGGAGTTCCAACCTTGTTTTGCTGAGTCAGCATTATCAGGTACTGCGCCAACTCATCTTTTTTAGGGTCAACATTGCTATCGAGCTGGCTGATACGACGCTGCGTGTCAATAAAATCAGGGTTCCCAGCGGTAATACCAGCCATGGGACGTCCGGGAATCATAGGAGCTACCATTTGGTTTCCCTTACTTAGGATTCATCATGTTGTAAAGGCCAAGGCCAGAGAGACCCAGACCAGCCAGCTGACTAGCAAAGCTAGGCGGAGGAGTAACCGCAGTCTGCGTAGTATCTGTAAGCGGTACGCCACGAAGAATCCCAGAAATACCTTGAATCTGAGACTCGGGGTACTGCATCCGACGCATGGCATCTGCGTACTGAACGTCAAGTTGCTGCTGGCTAATACCACGCTGGAGGTCGCCAAACGCGCCCATGGTCTTAATACGATCAATGTCAGCGGCCTGTTGACCAACGCCAATGTTCGCCATCGTACCGGCCAGACCAGCAAGACCTTGACCTGCGGCTAAACGCTGTTGGGCTGCTTGGAGAGCCGCTTGTTGGTTAGCCTGCTGTGCTTGGAAGCCCAACTGATTTTCAGCGTTGAACTGAGCCAGCGCTTGCTGATATGCGTTCTGTAGACCCGTAGCCTGAATGTTGCCAAGCTGACCCTGAAGGGCTTTCTCGCGCTCGGTAGTAGCCAGAAGCTGACGTGCGCCACCATATGTGCCTTGACGCGATGCTGCAAGATTCTGTGCCAACTGAGCTTTCTGAGCGTCAGTAATTGCTGATGTCTTTTGAATATCCGTAACAGCCTGCTGATACGGCGACATGTAAGCGCCAAGGATGCCCTGACCTGTAATGCTTCCAATACCAACAGTAGGAGCCTGCAGACCAGATAGCGCGCCGTAAACATCACCTGCACCCATGCCGTACTGAGTAGCCGCGCCAAACTGACCAGGCGTAGTCATAGCGCCAAGCTCTTGACCAACACGTGCCTGATACGGAGACATACCGGCAATACGACCAGCACCCTCAAGACCTAACGCCTGAAGCCCTTGACCGTAGACTTCCTGGTAGGGTTTGCTATAAAACTCGTAGGCTTTGGGAATAAGCCCCGGAACAGCAGCTTTGTAGCCAGCTTGGCCGGGTTGCCCGACCTGTGGTGCGCCCGTGTAATACGGTTCTAGGAAGGCTGGGACGTCACTTGTTGTACTTACGGTTTGCGTGGGCATGTTTGTTCCTTACGCGGGCATGTAGCGCATTGGGTTAATTTCTCTACCTTGCTTGGTTGTACCTGTGCGAGCCTTGCGAACCTTGTCCATCATTGCGTAAAGGTTCTTGGCACCGACCTTCTGTGTAACCATCGGCTCAATAATTGCTTCACCATCCGCTACGCGGGCGCGTTGTCTGCCCTCGATGTGCGTTGGGATGGAGTCGCTCATTCCATCTCCGGGACCTTTAATAGGCTTAGCCCCGTATTTTTTAGCCAGAGCTTTAAGTCCAGCATCTGTGCTGCCGTTACCAAGGTGCGCAACGACGTCAGCAGGGACAATGAAGCTGCCTTCTTTCAGACCGCCAGCGGCTAAATCTTCGCCCGGCTCATCTGTCACCATCACGCCGCCTTCAGCACCAAAGTTAATCGGGTACTGCCGCATAGTTGCGTAGGCTTGCTCACGTTGGAGTCGACGACGCTCTTCTTCCTCTGCCAAGGCACGGGCGTAGTCTTCTTCGTAGTTCTTCTGGTCTTGATAGCCTTTAATTGCTGATACAGCTTGTGTGCCAGCAAAAAGTGCTTTAGCCGGGGTGTCGATGCCAACAGCTTTAGCGCCTTCTTTAGCAATATCAAACATGGCGCTACCTAAATCGGGGGGAGCGCCAGCAGGTACTGAACTGCTAGGAAAGGAGATATCTGAGATTGGAGCAGCAGGCGCACTTCCAGCAAGTTCACCGCCAATAGGAGGAGCGCTAACAGGAGGAGCGGCACCGGCAACTTCCCCACCAACAGGAGGAGTTACACCTTCAGCACCGGTCATTCCACCTACACCGCTAACAATTTTGCCACCAATATACGTAGCAGCGGCTGCAGTTGCAGCACGCCCAAAATCAAATGTCTTTTCTTTATTCTGAAGACCTGCAACAAGCGCTGCGCCAATTGGACCACCAAAGTAGGCGCCAACAATCGTACCAATTGGGCCAAGACCGCGAGCCACCTTGCGGACAGGTTTCAGGAAATTCTTCCAAGCCTTATCCAGCCAACCAAACTCAGGCAAACCGGTATAAGGGTTAATCGTGCCCGAGCCGCCCATCTGCATAGCCAACGCCTGAAGTCCAGCAACTTCGTTAGGCGTCATGTGGACCAACATAGTATCGTCGCCACGACCAGCACTCTGAACTTTCTGAGCTAAACCAGCAATACCGCCATCAGCCATTCCAACATAACCGCCCTGTCTGCCTTCATACTCAGAACCGGGTTCGTTAGATCTTCCTCCGGCTGTTGTACCTGGTGTAGTAGAAGTAGTTGGTGTGGTTGGTGTTATTACCGTAGTGCCGGGGGTAGTTGGAACGACAGCAGTAAACGGATTAAACCTATCAACCGGAACAAAATCACGCGGATCAAGATAGTTTTGAGACGCTTCTAACGTGGCTCGAACATCTGCCGCTGCTTGCCCAGCCGGAGACACATTAAGTGCAGGACGTGGAGGTGTTGCAGGCACGCCAGCATAAGGTGCAGGAGCAGCAATACCAAGAATATTAGGTGCGCCAGGAGCAGCACCGCCAAGTAAAGGACGATCTGCATACGTTTGGAATGGCGTTGGTAACGGCGCTGGTCCGGAAGGACGAATTGCTAAAATATCGTCAGCTTCTTTCTTAGTCATTCCCGGTGTTACGCCAAAGAACTCAGGCGTAAGGCTCTGCCGTGTGACAGGAGGCGCATTTCCTAAACGAGTGCCTAAGTTATTTAGCGTATCTTGCGTATAAAAAATATTACGCGGCACTGCGGCACGCATAGCTTCTTCAGTAAACGGATACGCTTGCCCAGTAGCCTGTGCTGTCTGCCCAATTAAACGAGTAGAAGGGATTGTGCCAAGCGTCAAACCATTTTGAATAATTGACTGCGTGACCAGCTCGTTACGGGCAGAAGACTCAGCTAACGCCGCGACCGGATCCGCATCCTCGCCAATCTGAATACCCATGTTATTGAGAATAACGCGAGCCTGTGGAGCACTGAGCGTTGAATAGATCTCGCTCCAAGGCATCGTAGTGCCAGCAGGAGCGTTAAGGATCTTGGATTCGATCTCATTATATTTTGCCTGAGTTAATGCGCCAGAACTAAGCGCTAAATTCATAGCGCCACGGACGTTAGCCGCTTGAAGAACATCGTCTCCAGAAATGCTAGTAAACGTACCATCTGGATTAGCGCGAGAAATTACAGGACGTCCTGTAACTGGGTTTGTGAATTGAATGTATTGCCCAGCTTGAGTCTGAGATACGTTAACCAGATTAGCTCTTTGCTCAGGCGATAGATCAAATAAATATGGGTTTTCAGAAGCATACAGACCTGCGTATGGATCAGCGCGGAGTGCTTCGAGATCCATTGATGTATACCCACCTTCAGGAGCAGCGGCTGCAGCGGCAATATCTTTTCCAGAAGCAGCTGCACGAAACGCGTCGCTTAACGCGCCAATGCCAGAGGAAGCTTTGTCCTCTTCACCCATCCAATATTGAAAACCCGCTTGATCTGGGTCACGTCCAAAGTTTTGCCGGTATGAACTGACAAGGCGCTCAGCGTCGTAGTTGTAGCCTTCAGTTGAACGATCAAGATCGGCGCTAATTTTATTAATATCAGCTTCGCCAGCAAGTACTTTGTCTGTGTAGTACTTTAAACCTGCGTCATCAGCTTTACGGCCAAGCTGCTCTTCGTAAGCGGCTTTAATTGCTTTCTCAGCAATTTCTTTACTGTCAACTTCTTTAACGTCTTGACCACCAGCAGCGCCACCAATTTGGGCGTATGCTTCAGCACGTGTTTTGCCTTGTAACGCTTCGGTCCAGTACTTAAGCCCGTCGTCATCTGGACGGCGACCAAACAGGTCTTCGTAAATGCCGATAATTTCCCCGCCGGTAACAAACCGTTTGGGTTGTTTTTTTAGGGACGCTAGTCCGTAAGCGGAAGATTTAGACATGATCGGATTATCCTAGAACTGTCAAGGGGTTACAACCGCTGTAACCACGGTGCCAACTTCGCCGCTGGCGGGTACCCCAACCGGCGTTACACGGGTTAAAGCCGCTACGGGGGCAGAAACATAAGCTACTGTGGCTATGATTGATGGGGTGGCCGGGATAGCCGGGGTTGTGCCAGACGCTGAGACCGCGGGGAGAGCTTGAATAGTTGTGGCTGTATTGTAGGTATGCCACATAATTTCTATGTAATCATTTGCCGCTAAGTCAACAAAAAAGTTTAGGGCAGCAATTAAGTGGCCATCAATGCTTCCGTGTTTGTTTGGAACCGAATACTGGCTGTTGCTATTCGCTATATCAGCAGATGAGCTAAAAACCCCGTTTTTTCTAAACCAAATGTCTATGTCGTGAATCTGCGAATCGGTGTTTACCAACTGGGCGCTAAACTGAATATTGTACCTTCCGGGGTAAGTAACCACTAACTTTGACGCCCTGCTTCCAGTAATTACGGTGCTGCTTACTGTCTGAGACACGCTTACGGAATAGGTTCCAACACCTCCGGGCGTTCCGGTTAGCTGGGTAATAATGTATGTATTAGCAGAAACCCCAGTCCCGGTAATAATCATCCCCGGCAAAATAGATCCAGCACTATTGGCTGTAACCGTCAAAGTCGTTGTAGCAATTGATCCGGTAAATGTGGTTGTATGACTGCCAATGCTGACCCCATAGGAGTAATCCGTAGTGTCATAAGTCATGGCATAAGCCGTAGCTATGTTTCCATCCGCCTGATTTAAACTGCTAGAAAACGCTCCGTGCGGGAAATTTATTTGCCTACCTGATCCAGTAAATAGGGACGCATTAGCCTGAGATGCAGTGATGTTGTCAAATACGCCAACACCCCCTTGGAAAGAGCCAGACCGAATTAGATTGCCTACAAGCGTCGTGAAGTCTCCATACTCGGCATCCATCGACCCGCCGGTAAATGTGCCAGCCGTCACATCGTTAGCCGTAACTGACTCACCAGTAAAATTACCACCTATAAACTGCAGCGCCCGATACGAGTTGGCTTGGTTCGGCGTCTGAGAGTCAAGCTGAGAGAAATACAAACCCAGAATACGCACGAGCTGCGTCATGTACTGCTGATCGTACTGTCTGGTAGGCACAGGCAGCGGTGCTGCCCGGAACTTCTCCATTGCCATTAGCGGCGTCCGTCCGGTCTAGCATCAAGACGTGGGCTACCTAACTGCCATGTAACTCCAAGGTCTTCAGAACTTACCTTCAAGGCCATCTGGCGGGCACGTGCTCGAATAAACACCTGGTCGGTGTAGACGTTGACTGAACTTTCTACTACCGGTTGCCCATCAAACACATCCTGCTGATAGGTTGATCCTGGGAAGTTCCGGGGTCGGATTGCAAAGGTTACCTCTGGGGTATTAGCCGTAGACCCGCTGAAATTAACGTCTGGGATAATCCGTCGGCTGAGCATAAATTGATCACCATCAGCCAGATCAAAGTCTGAAGACTGGATGTACGCTTCCATCGGCAATCCGTTAGCATCGACTCCACGCTCATGATCAAAAAGCAGGTTTTCGTAGCCTACAGCTTGAGGGTAAGTTCGCAGAGGATTATCTAGCCACGCCGTACGAGGCATATCACCATAAAACCAGACGTTTTCCATGTAGTTGTACACCACATACTTGTCGACTGTATTTGAATTTGCGCTTGGGTAGAACCACCAAATTTCGTGATACCCCTCGTTTGTGCCGCAGATAATCTGATCAGTCTGGTTGTAGTTCAGGTTGTTGAACACATGGTTACGCAGTGTACAGGGGAGCGTTTCAACCCGTCCAGAGTAGGCAAAGAATTTATCCTGACCCATCCAATAGGTCACGTTATTGGCAGAAATAACCGCCCGCGGTCCGATGATTGAGATGTTATCGGCGTATTCCTGAAGGCCAAACACATCAATGGTACCCAGATACTGCAGAGAGTACAGGTGAGATTCTGTAAAGACTAGGATTTCCTGCCGAACCGCCAACGCCCGAACAATCGCAGACCCACGCGAGACTCGGAGGAATCCAGCGGAATTAGTTGGGGTTGGCGTCCAGTTCGCAGGATCGTCCTGATTCGCCCATCTAATGAGAAGAGGATCGAAAGCACCACCCCCAAAAGGGGTAGCACCAAAGGCCAGAAGATGTTTGTCGTTCTGCGATACAAGAACTTGCATAGCTTCTGAAGGAACATCGCTCGCTCCCGGTAGAGAAGATAGCGCCACCGCACGGGTAGCCAAGGCAGTTGTGGGATTTACAGTAGTGCCGCGTACCCAGTAGTAAATACCTCCATTACGGATATTCATCACTAAGTCATTGTCAAACTGGTCAAACCACCAGTCACGCTGCAACTGCACAAGCGGAGTCTCAGTACCTGACCCCCAAGCGCTACGGCTCCAAGTGCCAACACCCCAACCATAGCCATATGTAGTTACATCAAACCCAATAGGAATCTCATAGGCACCTACAACAGCAGGACCACCATCGCCCGTATCAGATGCGTTTGACTCTACGGGTAAACCCGTAACTGGGCTTTTGGCAATGATTGTATATGTATCAGTTGTGAGTACCTGCGCGATCTCGTAGTTCTGATTTAAGACGCCTGCTGTAATTGCGCCGCCTAGCCCAGATGCGCCAGAAAAGGTTACAAAGTCCCCAGCCGCAGCACCGTGGGCCATATCCGTGACGGTAATCGTACTGCTAAAAGGCGCAACAGTATCGGCAGCAAAAGTTACCGCACCGGGAGCCGTAGTAGCCCGAAGTGGCGTGATGTCGGAATAGTTACCAGCAACTTCTATGTAAACTTTTTTGCTGGTACCCATGGCTAATAAGTTATCGCTATAGCTGGTGAACCAACCAAACATCTGGCGACAGACACCAACAAATGTCTGGGTTGTAGTGGCAAGCCAGCCACCTAGCTTCTGGGGGTACCCCGAACGGAACCGGATTTTGTCGCAGGCAAACCAACCGCCCTCGTTGGTATAGTTGGTCTGATCCCTGTTAACGCCCGGTCGAAACTGTAATTTTATAAAGGCCATGGTCAGCTCACAGTAATTTAGCTTCAGCTTTGCGGCGACGTATTAACCCAGGCAGCGGACCAAAGACGCCTTGAACAGTGCCGTTCACCCATCGCATCAACTGCTCTGCAGCCCCGTCCCAATTCTGTTCGTTTATTTTACGACGCAGCGTCGATCCGCGATAGCGTCCTACACCTAAGTTATACGCAAAATCAGTCATGGCGGCAAGAGCCATTGGTTCTGTAATCAGCTTGGGAGATGCCTTAAGCACTCCTGCCATGTAGTTGTTCTTTAGTTCGTGCAGTAACCACTCTTCAGCGGTTTCCCTGGTTATGGGCGCATCCTGCATAGTTACCGTGGTTCCGTCTGGCTTGTAGACGGTTCCGTAGCCTATCGTTGGGTACCCAGCCGGGCAGACATAGGGTTTACTACTGAACCCCTCAAAGTGCCGACATAAATCCGCAGCCACGGTCAGGGCTTCACCGATTGGCCCGGTCATAAACCCGCCCAACGAACCAGAACGAAATAATCATAAACATAATGGTCACATCGTCTTGTGTCCACATCTTGACCAGCACTTCTTTCCAGTCACCGTTTTGATCTATTGCCAGTAGGTATGAAGCCAGCTTGACCGCAAAGTACGTACCCACAAAAGCATAAGTAATCATGGGACGGACCAAGGCAGAGATTGCCGCTACAGCTTTTCCGGCTGCAGTGGCGGTGCGGCTTTGCTCCTTGAACGCTTCTGCCATTGTGTCCATCTCAGCCATAGTCATAGCGGCTTCTACTTGGCGCATGGCAATCTCACCCCGGATCTTGGCAAACTCCATCTCTGCCTGAACCATAGCCAACTCATGCTTACGCTCATTAGCCCGGTCAAAGAGTTTAAACACCTCCGGAGCTAACCGGAGGATGCCACCAAATACGCCGCCAAGTAGGGTTTCTAACATGTCACTTCATCTTCTTCAAAGTCTGCGCCAGTCGAGCGCGTTAACCTAACTTACCTGGCTTTTTAGCGGCTGCAGCCAACTTCTTGGCAGGGATGGTTTTACCAGCCTTAACGCCTAATGCACTACGCAGCGCACCGGGCTTCTTCACCGCTTTCTGAATCCATTTCTCTGCCATGGTTTACTCCGGTTTAATTTCTACCCAAGACACAGTTTGTTCGTCCCATTGATATGGTTTGCCGTCGGTTGGGCGCGAAACAGGCGGTTTAAATGAGCATGTTTCTTCGTCAAAGGTCCAAGACGCCCATCCTGGGTATTCCACCCAGGCAGACTTAATCTCATTTTGTTTTGCAGTCTTTTCTTCTGCAGTCATTGCACGAACGTGATGCACGTCTTTAAATGTATCGCCATCGCGCTCGTAAGTTACGCCTTCGTAAACTTCATACACTCCTGGTGTTGGTTGTGGAATGCGTTCAAATTTTGCAACCCAATCTGGAAGATTATTAAGGTCTACATGTGGAAAAGCGGCGCGGAAATTGTCTTCCAAAATAGGATGCTCAAATGGCTGTCCGTTCTTGAGACGAATGTATAAGTTCATTACAGATTCCCCGTATTGGTGCTTGGAAACTGACGTGTAGTTCCGGGCCAAATAATACGGACTGCGCCTACACCACCGTTACCGCCAGAAAAAGCCGTACCGCTTGCATTTCCACCTCCAGCTCCACCACCGCCGTAAGCACCGCCAGCAACACCACCATAACTAGTGCCACTACCATTCGCGCCACCGCTACCGCCACCACCACCTTTATCAGAACCTGTGTCGCTTCCGATACCGGCAGTGCCGTTGGAGCCTTGGCCTAGAAGTCCGACGCCGCCTCCGCTCCCGCCAGCTAAGTAGTTGCCGTTAAAACCACCTTCGCCGCCACCGCCGCCACCGCCTCCAGATCCAGCAGTTCCGTTTGCAGGTGGAATCGTGCCCCGCCCACCAATACCGCCATTACCAGCGTACCCACCAGCGCCACCACCGCCACCGCCTCGTCGCCCATTAGGCCCTTCCGTTGTAGATGCTGCACCGCCATTACCGCCACCAGCGCCTGTGTATGTTCCGCCCGGCACGCTCGTGACATTACCTCTTGTCCCGCCTCTACCATTGACAGTTGCCCAATTAGCGTAACTTTCCCCACCATCGGTTTGGTTGGTTGAATTACCCCCACCACCGGTCCCGCCTACTCCAACAACCACGGTATACGAGTTCCCTGGAATTACCGATACGTTGTTTCGATATCCAAGACCTCCACCGCCACCTCCAATAGCAGACCCGCCGTTCCAGCCACCACCACCGCCACCACCGCCAACAGCAACAACTGAAACACTTGTCACTCCAGCGGGGGCAACCCAAGAGTAAGTTCCAGCAGTTGTATATGCCTGCTGTCCAGGAGGGGGGCCAAACGAATTAGCCGCGAATAGATTCTGTATTCCGCTCATGCTAAGTTTCCGTTAATCACGCAGACGGTGCCGCTGATAAACAGAATAGTCGCCACACCGCGCGTTTGAAGGGTTACTGTTGCTTGGTCTGAGTCTGTGCCGCCTTTGTACGCCGTAGTAATCGTGCAGGTTATGGTCACGCTTCCTGATGTATTGTTGAACACTGACACCACATCACCAGCGGAAAAGGTTGCGTCTGGAATCGTAATGCTTCCACCAGATCCAACCTC
>Ga0315904_10002811_pt1 | contig 26362 bp, 18 predicted proteins | sample LakEriMetagenome_6_FD_203529 | JGI IMG/M metagenome (GOLD analysis project Ga0315904, IMG submission 203529) | Freshwater fungal communities from buoy surface, Lake Erie, Ohio, United States - Buoy 12 MA120 | ecosystem: Environmental > Aquatic > Freshwater > Lake | place: USA: Lake Erie, Ohio...
TGTGTTGATCAAGTTCTTTATCTACACGTTTGTAGGTTCTTTGGGTATGCTCTTGTCATTGTTTGCTCTCGGAGCATACGATACTTCTTTTGATCATGCTTCACTGGTTGCTCTTGAGTTAAGTGCAAAAAGTGCGTTCTGGATCATGGCCGGTTTCTTTCTCGCTTTTGCCATCAAGATCCCGCTTTTTCCTTTCCATACCTGGCAGCCTTCAACATATACGATGTCACCAATGGCAGGAACAATGCTCCTGTCGGCTTTGATGCTGAAGATGGCACTATATGGAATGGTACGTTGGATGATCCCGTTGGCACCTGAAGCCATAAATGAAATGGAGTGCCTGGTGATCACTCTCGGTATCATCGGAGTGGTATACGCAGGTGTGATCGCTATCATGCAGTCGGATATCAAACGTCTTTTCGCATTTGCTTCGATAAGCCACGTTGGTCTGATCGCGGCGGGAATCATGTTGTTCAATAAGGATGCACTTTCTGGAGCATTTGTTCAGATCGCCAATCACAGTTTGGTGGCGGTTGGACTTTTCCTGGCTGCAGATGTGCTTGAAAAGCGACTGGGTACCCGTCAACTGAGAGAAATGGGAGGTGTAGCGACGTTGGCCCCTAAGTTTGCCTTCTGGTTTGCCGTAACCGCCTTTGCATCTGTTTCAGTTCCTTTCACTTCGGGATTCATTGGTGAATTCCTTTTGATCAAGGGGCTTTATAACTATAACTGGATCGTTGGTCTGGTGGCTGGAACAACTTTGGTGTTTGGTGCGGTATACACCCTTAAGGCCTACCAATTATCTATGTTTGGTGCACCGGCAGAAGGAGCAACTTTCCAGGATTTGACCTGGAATGAAAAGCTCGCTTTCGGGATCCTTACAGCACTGATCGTAGTGATAGGGGTTTATCCTCAGGCAGTGATCGACTTCGTAGGACCAAGTCTTGAGTCCATGATGGGATCTTTACAAGTTTCAAATGCAGTGGTAAAGTAATATGGAAGCGTTAATAGTAATTTTTGCAACAGGGTTAGTCTCCATGTTCATCGCGATGGCGAAGAAGCCTGCACTTGTGCTTACTAGTGCTGTGATCGGTTTGTCAACCGGTTTGTCACTTCTTATTGCTCAGTGGTATAATCCTTACAGTCTTGTGAAATATGGTGGATTGGAATTCGATCATTCTGCAATACAATATGGCAGTCTGGCGATTGTCTTTACACTGTTGATCATCGTAGCTGGTTATTCCTATTTTGTGAAGGACAAGGAGCATACGGGTGAATATATCGCATTGCTGATCTTTTCACTTTGCGGAGCGTTGTGCATGCTCAGTTTCACTGACATGTTTATGTTTTTCATAGGACTTGAGATCCTTTCGATTCCAATCTACGTTATGGCTGGTTCAAAGAAGAAAAGCCTGGATTCAACAGAAGCGGCACTGAAGTATTTCTTCACCGGATCGTTTGCGACGGGCATCTTGCTTTTTGGATTGGCATGGGTTTATGGTGCAACTGGAAGTTTCGATCTTATGGAGATCGCGGATGCGATTGGAAGTGGTAAAGCGAACGGTCCATTGTTGTATGTTGGAGTACTTATGATGATGGCATCCTTCCTCTTCAAAGTTGGTGCTGCACCATTCCATTTCTGGAGTCCGGATGTTTACGGAGGAAGTCCGAACATCGTGACGGGATTCATGGCGGCCGTCGTGAAACTTGCGGGTCTCTTTGCTTTCTTGAAAGTGTTCACGTTCATCTTTGGTGATCTTCATGATCTGTGGTCAGGAGCACTTTTCGGATTGATTATACTGACAATGTTTGTTGGGAACCTTACAGCGCTTCGTCAGACACGTTTTAAGCGCTTGTTAGCCTATTCAAGTATTTCGAATGCCGGATATGCCCTGCTCACCATTATGGTGCAGGATCCTGCTTCAATTGACAATCTGTGGATGTATATCTTCGGATATGGATTCTCGGTGATCACATTGATTATCATCTCGATGGTTATAGATGACGAGTCGGATGAGATCTCTTCTTTTAAAGGAATAGGCAGAAGGAATCCGATCCTTGGGTTCATGCTCATTCTTGGATTGTTGTCTCTGGCCGGGGTACCGCCGCTTGCGGGATTCTTTGGTAAGTACCTCGTCTTTGCCTCGGCTTTTGAACAGTATCCTCTACTGGTGATCCTGGCGATCATTAACTCCGGAATAGGAATGTATTATTATCTCAGACTGCTCATCATAGCCATGTCTAAGGAAGATGCGGAACACGCTCCTGAACTGCACCCTTCTTTGCTTCAGCTGGTAGTCTTGGGATTCTGTGCAGTTGGACTTATCGCCGGAGGTGTATTTGCCATTTGATCCTTAAGGAATTGAAAATAGTAAGGGGAGCAGAAGCTCCCCTTTTTTATTGCGTTAGCAGATCGATGATCTCTTTTTGAATGGAATGTCCCTTATCGGCATTGTACCACTTCTGGATCTCCGTCTTGATCTCAGCCGGGGGCATCCCCGAACCTTTCAGATCGATGAACAATTGCTGGCATTCTGCAGGTCGCGCTCCCCAGACGAACAGATCGTTTCCAACCTGATCACGCACGATCAGTTTTGGAATTGACCTTGAACCGTTTGTAAGGTAATTTTCGATCTCCGAATTGTCCGAATCTCTCAATTGTATTGAGAGATCAATAAGTGGATTCTCCTGCGCCATTTTGAAAATGAACGGAACCGAATGAGCAGCATCACCGCACCAGGGTTCCGTGATCAGTACCCATTTTTGAGGAGTCGACAAATGACGAATTACATCTGTCGTCTCCGGTAGAAGCCGACCTTTCTTCATCCAGCGTTCATGCCGAGCCCTGTTCAGTTCTGTGTAATGATACATTTGAGGATCGGTGTAAGGCTCTGGTATTAAAGCAGAATTCAGGATATGATCAAAATAAAGAACGTATTCGGAGAAATTCATCGAATGAGTTTTAAGTACTACAAAACACTCAGATCAAAGCTTCTTTACATAAGGCTAATCCGATAGTACAGTATGTAACAATAAAATCGTAAAGGTATTTTCCGGTTTAATACATCGAAGAGAATCTGTCCGGATCAGCCTCGTGCATAATGGCATAAACCTTTTCCACGATATCATCAATACTCGGTTTGGAAAAATAATCGCCATCAGATCCATACGCGGGACGGTGATCCTTCGCACTGAGTGTTTCAGGTGCAGAATCCAGATGATAGTATCCTTTCTGTTCAACAAGGATCTTGTCCAGGATGAACGCTGTCGCACCGCTGCTCACATCTTCATCAACGATCAGTAAGCGATTTGTTCTGGCCAATGATTCCGAGATCATGTGATCCACGTCGAAAGGGAGCAACGTTTGAACATCGATCAGTTCTACATCAATTCCCATCTCTTCAAGCTGTTGTACAGCGATCTGACACATATTGAAGGTTGAACCATAGGATACAAGTGTAAGATCAGAACCCTCTCTGACGATCTCGGGAACACCCAGTGCAATTTTAAATTCTCCAATGTTTGTCGGTACCGGTTCTTTAGATCGGTAGCCGTTCAACGGTTCGATCACCAAAGCAGGTTCGTCGGCTTCCATCAGCAAGTTGTAGAAACCGGCCGCTTTGGTCATGTTCCTCGGAACACATACATGGATCCCGCGCACAGAATTCACGATCATTCCCATAGGGGAACCGCTGTGCCAGATCCCTTCCAAGCGGTGACCTCTCGTACTGATGATCAATGGTGCTTTTTGTCCACCCTTTGTCCGATACTGCACTGTAGCAAGGTCATCCGACATCACCTGGATCGCATACAACAGGTAATCAAGGTACTGGATCTCGGCTATCGGACGAAGTCCTCGCATAGCCATGCCAATTCCCTGGCCGATAATAGTGCATTCACGAATCCCGGTATCAGAGACACGCAATTCTCCGAATTCTTCCTGAAGTCCTTCAAGTGTTTGGTTCACACCACCTATCTTTCCTGCATCTTCCCCAAAAACAAGAGCCTGAGGATATTTCTCAAGGATCTTTCGATAGTTATCCCTCAAAATGATTCTACCATCCTCCATGCGGCCCGATCCGTCGTACGCTGGATCTACAGGTCTGATCTTCGAAACGGCCCTTTCTGATTCTGAATATAAATAGGAACTATAACGATCGAAGTTGTCTTCCAGTTTTTGCTTGATCCATGAGGCAAGAGCCTTTCTGCTTGCAGAATTATCCTTACGTGAAAGGCGAAGCACCTTTCTTGTTGCGTTCATGACATCTTTGCGAATGGGCTCAAATGCTTTTTCAAGGGTTTCAGCCTCCTTTTCGATCTCTGCTTGGTTGTTACTGTCAGAAGCCACGGTCTTCATAAGCTCGATCGCCTCGCGCAGATCACTTTTAATGTCTTCGGTGAACAGCTTCCATGCTTCGTTCTTTTGCTCACGGACATGGTTTTTAGCTTCTTTAGCTATGGTGTCCAGTTCTTCTGCCGTTGCAATGGAATTCCCATCTGCATTGAATGAAAGGATCCATTCCCTGAACTTGTTGATACAGTCATAATCTGACTCCCACTGAAGTCGCTCCGCATTCTTGTAGCGTTCATGTGACCCCGAAGTTGAGTGTCCCTGTGGTTGGTTTACTTCCTTCACATGGACGAGTACAGGGATATGTTTCTCACGTGCTACGTGAACGGCTTTTTCGTAGGTTTCACACAGGTGAGGGTAATCCCACCCGCGGGTAACGAAGATCTCGTAACCAGGCTTATCTTTCGTACGCTGCATTCCGGCCAAAGCCTCGGAAATGCTTCCTTTTGTTGTCTGAAATTCTCTTGGAACAGAAATGCCATAACCGTCATCCCAAACAGACATTACAAGTGGAACCTGTAGCACCCCTGCAGCGTTGATCGTTTCCCAGAAAGGACCCTCTGAAGTGGAAGCATCACCGATCGTACCGAAGGCTACTTCATTCCCGTTATTTGTAAATTTCTTGAATTCTTCCAGGTCCTTAAGTGTGGGATGGTTTCTATATACCTTAGAGGCTTGAGCCAGTCCTAAAAGTCTGGGCATCTGACCTGCAGTTGGTGAAATATCAGCGGAACTGTTCTTCTGTTCCATCAGATTTTTCCATTCACCTTTTTCATCCAGATTTCTTGTCGAGTAGTGGCCGCCCATTTGACGACCTGCTGATTGCGGTTCGATCTCCGCGTTCGTATGAGCATACAATCCGGAAAAATACTGACGTACATTCAATTGGTCGATCGCCATCATGAGCGTCTGATCACGGTAGTAACCCGATCGGAAGTCTCCATTTCGGTATTGTTTGGCCAAAGCGATCTGTGCCAATTCCTTTCCGTCGCCAAAGATCCCGAACTTGGCCTTTCCTGTTAGCACTTCCTTTCTCCCAAGCAAAGATGCCTCTCTTGAGATACAGGCTAACCTGAAATCAGAAAGAACTTCAGTACGAAAGGTCTCAAAATCAAGATTAACGCTATTTTCCACAGTAGATTCCTTTGCCATGACCCAGTAAATTGAATGCACACAAAGATAATAATAATGCGGGATCAAAGGGGAACCCCAACAAACCTTCCACACAATTTAAGCGTTATTATTTCATACATTTGATGGATGAAGCTGTCCGAACTGTATAGAAAGTACTTTCCCTACTTCTTGGATGTATGGCAATATATCGCAATCATACTGATCTTCATCCTTGCGGCATTGTTCATTCTTTAAGCATTTTTCGATGAAACAAATTGTTCTCCTTTTTTTATTGATCCTTTCATTGAGTTTGAGAGCTCAGCTCAATATGGATTCAGTATCACATGTGAATTATCAGCAATTGCATCAGGCCAATCTCAACGATGTGTGGGGTTATGCAGATGAAACCGGTGTTGAATATGCCCTTGTTGGAGCCTCCAAGGGTACTTCTATCATCAGTCTGGAAGACCCATCAGCACCTGTGGAAGTATTCTGGGAGCCTGGAGCTGAATCGATCTGGAGAGATGTATGCACCTGGGGGGATTTTATGTATGTGACCACTGAGGCGGATGATGGTTTATTGATCGTGGATCTGAGCCCCTTACCATCGTCAACCGGACTCAATACTGCTTATTATTTCGGTGAAGTAGGTGCAACATGGTCGAGTGCCCATACGCTTTATATAGACGAACAAGGCTATGCATATATTTTTGGTTCAAATCGGGGAAATGGTGGTGTGATCATTCTCGATGTGCACACCGATCCAATGAATCCGGTTGAGGTAGGGGAGTTTGATAACTGGTATGTGCACGATGGATTTATTAGAAATGATACTATGTATCTTGCTCATATTGCCGACGGATTTTTTTCCCTCGTTGATGTTACAGACAGAGCGAATCCTGTATTGATCACAACTCAGGCAACTCCCTCTGATTTCACACACAATATTTGGCCATCGGATAACGGAAACACCGTCTTTACAACAGATGAAGTATCCGGCGCTTATATCGCCTCTTATGACATCTCCGATCCACAAAATATTATTGAACTGGACAAGATCCAAAGTTCCCCTGGATCTGGAATTATACCTCACAATGCTCATGTACTCGGTAATTATTTGATCACAAGTTATTACTCGGATGGTATAACGGTACATGATATTACCCATCCTTACAATATGGTGGAAGTAGGGAATTATGATACGTATCCGGGGCAAACTCCCAATTTCGATGGATGCTGGGGCGCATACCCATTTCTGCCGTCAGGCTTGATACTGGCTTCCGATATTACCGAAGGGCTCTTTATTCTGAGTCCGCAATACGTGCAGGCGGCTTACCTTGAAGGAGTTGTAACGGATGCCTCAACGAATAATCCTCTCATAGATGTAGATGTTCAGATCGTCGGGAACGTGCAGATTGACCGGACAAATATCCAGGGTTCTTATGCAACGGGATTTGTAGATGGGGGAATATTTGATGTTGAATACTTCAAAGTAGGTTATTATCCCCAGACACACTCAGTGACTATTGTCAACGGGCAGATCAGTATCAAGGATGTGCAATTGGTTCCGATACCGCCATTTAACCTGACTGTAAATGTGAGACGTGCTTCGGATAATACTCCTGTAAATGAGGCAAAGGTTCGCTTGATCGCTGACCTGATCACACATGAAGGTACTACGAATACACTGGGAGAGGAAACGTTCACCCTTTATTATCAGGAAGAATATAATGTCCTTGCCGGTAAATGGGGACTCATAACATCTTGTCAGTTCTTGCCAATTGATGAAAATACAGCTGTCTTGAATATCCTCGTTGAGGAAGGGTACTACGATAATTTTGAGTTTGATTTCGGTTGGAATGTGAGCGGTAATGCAGAGACCGGAATTTGGGAACGCGGTAAACCGAATGGAACTTCCAATGGCTCCAATCCTTCCTTTGATGCTTCGGGCGACTGCGGAGATCAGGCATATGTTACCGGAAATAATCCTGCGCTTAAACCGGATAACGATGATGTCGACGGGGGTACGACGGTATTGATCAGTCCGGTTATGGATCTTACTGGCTACAGTGATCCGTATATTAATTACTATCGTTGGTTTTACTGCAAGCATGGAGCAGCGCCGGAAGATACGATGAAAGTGATGATCTCCAATGGGTTTGAAACGGCATGGATAGACATTACTGGTCACGATGCTGCAACGGAGTTGACATGGGTGCCAAGAAGCATTAGAGTGTCAGATTTTCTTAATCCTACATCGACCGTTCAGATCATTATCAGGGTACCCGATCTTGATCCGGATGTGAATATCACAGAAGGAGGGCTGGACTACTTTTCCGTTACGAATTCAAGCGTATTGGAATTGTCACAGGAATCAACAGGCCAGTTAGTTGTGTTTCCAAATCCGGTTTCCGATCGTCTGACCGTTGTGCTCACGGATGCATTGAGCAAACGTTATGATCTGACCGATTTGAACGGTAAACTGTTACTGAGTGGTGAGCTGGTAAAAGACTATGATGAAATTGATGTGTCTGCTTTGACGTCAGGATGTTATTTGCTCAGAATGGGAAATAGCGTTCAGCGCGTTATGAAGGAATGAGTGTTGATGATTTAGAACGTCGAAGATGTTAAGACGATAACGTTTGGTTAATTTTGATGCGGAATCGGAGATTATGAGTCAAGAACACAAGGATATATCCGTAGTCATACCGCTATTCAATGAGGCTGAGTCTTTGCCTGAGCTACAGGCCTGGATAAAGCGCGTAATGGATGGGAATGGATTTTCATATGAAGTTCTGTTTATCGATGATGGGAGTCGCGATGGTTCATGGCAGGTGATCGAAGAACTTGCGGGAGACGATCTCAATGTCAGGGGAATTAAGTTTCAGCGAAATTATGGAAAATCAGCTGCTCTTCAGAAAGGATTTGAGGCGGCAAACGGAAAGGTAGTGATCACCATGGATGCAGACCTGCAGGATTCACCTGACGAGATTCCGGAATTATACAGAATGATCATGGATGAGGATCTGGATGTGGTATCGGGATGGAAGAAAAAGCGCTATGATCCGATCACCAAAACAATACCAACCAAACTCTACAACTGGGCAGCGCGAAGACTGACGGGAATTTATTTACATGATTTCAATTGCGGATTGAAAGCCTATAAACTTGCTGTTGTAAAGAGTATTGAGGTCTATGGGGATATGCATCGTTATATTCCCGCTCTGGCAAAGTTTGCAGGATTTACCAGGATAGGTGAGAAGGTGGTGATCCACCAGGCTAGAAAATACGGGACCACAAAATTCGGACTTAATCGTTTCATAAATGGCCCATTAGACCTGATGACAGTTGTCTTCATGGGGAAATTCGGTAAACGTCCGATGCATTTGTTTGGTGTACTGGGTTTGATCATGTTTCTCGTTGGTTTCGGTTTTTTCTTTTACATCGCGATCGATAAACTCTTCTTTGATCCCCAGGCGATCAAAATAGCGAACCGAACAGAGTTCTATGTCGCTCTCACAGCTATGATCATGGGGGTACAGTTTTTTCTTGCCGGTTTCCTCGCTGAAATGATCGGCAGAAACTCCTCAACTCGAAATGTTTACCTGATCGAAAGAACCATTGGTTGAATGAACTGGAAGATCGACAGATCCTGGACCTTATTTCTGGACAGAGATGGCGTGATCAATGTGCGGATCCCCGGCGACTATGTCAAAAACCCTGAAGAATTTGTGTTCATTGAGGGTGTTCCGGAGTCTGTCGCAGTGCTTTCAGAGGTTTTTGGACATATTTTCGTTGTTACGAATCAGCAGGGAATTGGTAAAGGGATCATGACCGAGCGTAACCTGGAAGAAGTCCATGATTATATGAGGCAGATCCTTCACGGTGTAAACGGACGGATAGCTCAGGTGTATCACGCCCCGGCGCTTGCTTCTGAAGGTTCTTCCCTTAGAAAACCGGAGACAGGGATGGGGTTAAAGGCAAAGGAAGATTTCCCGGAAGTGGATTTTGAACGATCAGTAATGGTGGGAGACTCAGATAGCGATATTGAATTTGGGAAACGACTTGGCATGAAAACTGTGAAGATCGGTAAAGCGGAGGAAGATCGATCCGGTGCTGATCTGTGCTTTGAGACATTAGTTGAATTTAAGAATTGGTTGATCAGATGAAAAGCATACTTGCCCTAATTTGTTCTGTATTCATGGTGCTGGCAATAGCTCAGGAAAATCAGGTTGATTCTAAAGGGCGCAAGCAGGGCTCATGGAGCAAAACCTATCCTAAGAGTAAAATGCTTCAATACAAGGGACAGTTCAAGGATGACAAGCCGGTTGGTACGTTTACCTATTATTATCCAACAGGGAAGGTTAAGGCAATCGTAAAGCATGATGATAATTCGACCAGGTCTTCCGCTTATTTCTATCATGAAAATGGAATGTTAATGAGTCATGGGATTTATCGAAATCTTAAAAAAGATTCTGTGTGGTTGAATTTTACCCCGGCAGGCAGATTGAGTTCTTCAGAAACGTACAAGGAAGATCTTCTGGAAGGCAAGAAGATCATTTATTACGTGCCGGATAATCTGGAAGATAAATCAAGGCTGCCTTCAGCGGTACTCATGTATTCCAAAGGCAAATTGAATGGAGAATCCACCGAATATTTCGATACGGGAGTGGTGAAGTCAAAAGGAACATACAAAGACGACAAGAAAGTCGGGCTGTGGGAGTATTATCATCCAAATGGAAAAAAGATGATGCTGGAGCGCTTTAAGGACGGTATCCATCATGGATGGCATTTTGCATATAACGAAGCCGGAACCGAGACAAGTAGAAAATATTATTACTACGGAAGGTTACTTGAAGGAAAGGCACTGGAGGAGAAAATGAGACAAATGAAAGAGTTGGGAATAAATCCTAACGGATAATTTTTCCGATTTCCCTGCATTTCGTATCTTGGTCACATGCAACCGCACAATCGCATATCGATGATCATCCTTCTGGCTTCCCTGATAGCTGTTCAGGGATGCAAAAAGGATGAGGTGAGCGTTGACTTTCATTATGACTATTTCGATCTGACACCCGGACGTTACATAGAATACAACGTCATGGAGGTCAAACACGATGAGACGGCTATTATTCAGCATGACACTTCATTTTATCAGTTAAGAACAGTTATTGGAGATACAGTCATTGATAATGAAGGTCGAACCGCCAGAAAATACTTGAGGTATAAAAGAAGCACGTCATCCGATGTGTGGGTGTTAGCGGATATTTGGTCAACTATCATCGATAGCAGAAGAGCAGAGGTTTTAGAGGAAAATCAGCGTATGGTGAAAATGGTGTTCGCTCCCACGATCGAGAAGGTATGGGATATGAATGCGTACAATATGTTCCCTGAGTTGGAGTGTTACTATCGGGACATTCATGATTCCTATTCACTCAATGGCATTGGGTTCGACTCCACTGTGGTAGTTGAACAGGAAGAGTTTTCCTCGCTGGTTGATCACCGACGAAAGTATGAGGTGTATGCCAAGGGCGTTGGATTGATCCATAAATACTACAAAGACCTCGAGATCCAGAATTTCGATACGCTGAACGTTAAGAACGGGAATGAAGTATTCTACTATCTTACCGGCTATGGTTTTGAATGATCATGGAGAAAGGAAAGTCACCCTTGCGTATTTCGATCCTTTCGGCATTTTATCCTTTTCGCGGAGGGATTGCTCAGTTCAACGGAAGGCTCTTCAAGGAGTTAAGGTCACACAGTGAGATAAATGCCTTTACCTTTACAAGTCAGTATCCATCATTCCTTTTCCCCGGTAAAAGTCAGCTGGTTGGACCTGAGGATAATACTGAACAGATCCCTGCTCAGCGCATTGTGAATCCGTTCAATCCTTTCACCTGGTGGAGCGCCTCCCGGAAGATTAAAGTGTCAGGTCCGAATGTGTTCATTTCAAATTTCTGGGTAAGTTTTTTCGGACCATGCTTCGGTTTTCTTTCCAGTCGGCAAGGTTCATCTGCGATCAGGATAGGGCTGATCCACAATCTCATACCCCATGAACCTCGTTTCTTTGATAAGTGGTTTACGCAGTACTATCTTCGAAAACATAATGCCTTCATTGTCTTGTCCGAGGCGGTTGAACGTGACTTGCTTGCACTCAAACCTGATGCAAAGTACATTCGTCTTTTTCATCCCTGGTACGATCATTTCGGTGAGCCAATCGACCGATTGGAAGCGTGCCGCAAACTTGGGATCTCTTCAGACAGGATAACCTTATTGTTCTTCGGACTCATTAGGGAATATAAAGGGGTGGACCTGCTTATTGAGGCTTTCGGTAAGTTACCCGATAATTACCAGTTGGTGATTGCCGGTGAGGTGTATGAAAAAGAAAAGGATTACCAGGGTTTGATAAAAAGATCCGCGGGGGCTGAACGTATCTTTTTTCACGACCGTTACATTTCTGACACAGAGGTTTCCCTTTATTTCTCTGCAGCAACCGTATGTGTATTGCCCTATAGAACAGCAACACAGAGTGGTGTCACAGCCTTGGCTTATCATTTTGAGATCCCTGTACTGGCAACAGACGTGGGTGACCTGAAACGGACCATTGAAGCTGTTTCGGGAGGTTTGGTTGTGTCTGTGCCGGATCCGGACGAGATCGTCAAAGGTATTATTCGACTTACCGAAGAAGATTTTTTAAATCGCAGCATTCAAGGTATTCGAGGTGGGAAGGATCAATATTCATGGGAAAAGTTCAGTTCAGAACTTCTCCGTTTCCTTGATGAGCTCCGCGCTACACACTTATCCTGAGGGGCCGCTTCTTTCTTTGCCATAAATACCTGTTCAGGATGTTGATATTAACAAAGGTAAATTCTATATTTGCGGGCTTAATTGCTAACTAACGGTTTTATTAAAATGCGCAACAAAGGATTTTTTTGGTTTCTGACAATTCTCCTCACGGCAGTTTGCCTCTACCAGTTATCATTTACATGGGTGTCTAATTCAGTCGAAACAAAGGCTGAAAAGGAGGCAGAGGAAAGAGTAGCTGAAGAAAAGTTAAAAGCAGCCAAAAACAATAACATCGGATTTCTTCCGAACAACACGACTGTTGATTTTTCACAACCGGAAGCAGAAGAACTTGCAAAGGCAGCATTCATCAACCAGATCTTGAAGGAGAAATCAGAGACGAAGGTTTTCCCTGTTCTTGGTTCTACTTTCTCTGAGGTAAAGAAGCGCAGTCTTGCTTTTGGTCTTGACCTCGTTGGAGGTATGTCTGTAACCATGGAAATCTCAGTTCCTGAGATGATCAAGAGTTTTGCAAGAAACCAGAGGAGTCTGGAGTTCAAGAAGCCTTTTGAAGCTGCTTACCGAACGTACACATCTGACGGTGGAGATTTCATTAAGTTGTTCCGCGCTGAGAACGCTAAATTGAACGGTCAGCCACTCGTTAAGCTGTTCAATACCTCAGAACTCGAAGGACTAGGTTACAAGTCAACAGATGACGATGTAGAATCTTTCCTTCGCAAGTTGGCGTCTTCCTCAATGGATGGGGTAGAGCAGATCATGGAGCGTCGAATCAACCAGTTCGGTGTGGCTCAGCCAAACATTCAGAAGGACCCATCGAACAACCGACTTTACATCGAGCTTCCCGGAGTTCAGGATGAAGCAACGGTAGCAGAGAAATTGCAGTCGACGGCAAACCTACAATTCTTCGAAACTTATTTCCCGGGTGATGTCGCTTCTCAGTGGCAACAAGCAACTGGCTTGTCACGGCAGAAAGAAACAGAAGTAAAGGAAGATGTAGATACGCTTGCTGTTGCTGAAACCGATTCATTGGATTCATTGAAGCCGGCTGAAAATAAGACAGAATCACTTTCAACTATCGGAGGATCACAAAAAGGTCTGGCAGATTACGTTAAGACTGCCGGTAATTTTGCGATGGGCTATGTGTCACCTGTTGATAAGAGTGCGGTTGATGCGATCCTTAAGCGCAGAGACATTCTGGATCTTTTCCCTGAAGATCTCAAGTTCATGTGGTCTGCAGATATGGAAAGAGTAGACGACAAGACCAAGGAAAAAGCATATTTCCTCTATGCGATCAAGGTGCCTGAAGATGGAAAAGCTAAAGTGGGAGGTAAGGATATCAAGACTGCAAGTACAGGTTACGATGATCAGAATGGAAAGATCACTGTTGACCTCCAGATGACGGTTGAAGGTGCAGACAAGTGGGCGATGATGACATCTGACAATGTGAACAGGATCGTTGCTATTACAATGGATGATGTGGTTTACTCTGCTCCAAGGGTGATCAACGCTATTACAGGTGGACAAACACAGATCTCCGGAAGCTTTACGATAGATGAGGCACGTGACCTAGCCGGGTTGTTGAACGGTGGTGCACTTCCTGCGCCATGTGTGATCAAGGAAAAGACGAAGGTTGGTCCAACGATTGGATCTGAAAATACGAGAGCAGGTTTGATCTCATTCGCGATCGCTCTTTTAGCCGTGTTTGTGTACATGTTCTTCTACTACGGTAAGTCAGGAATCGTTGCTGACATCGCACTTTTCGCGAACATCCTTTTCATCTTCGGTTCACTTGCTTCATTTTCAGCAGTACTTACGCTTGCTGGTATTGCCGGTATTGTATTGACGATCGGTATGGCGGTAGATGCCAACGTGATCGTCTTTGAACGAATCCGAGAAGAACTTGCGGCCGGAAAGGATATGGCTACCGGCGTGAAGGATGGATTTGCCAATTCACTTTCATCAATCATCGATGCGAACGTAACGACACTCCTTACTGCGATCGTTCTGAAAGTGTTCGGTAGCGGTCCGATCGAATCATTCGCGACGACCCTTATCATTGGTATCTTCACGTCTGTTTTTGCAGCGTTGGTGATCTCAAGATTGATCATCGAGTGGATGCTGTCTAAAGGCATGACGATCGAATTTGATACCAAGCTCACGAAAGGTGCCTTTAAGAATATGAACATCGACTTTGTCGCTAAACGCAAACTTTATTATGCGATATCCGGAATTCTAGTTCTTGGAAGCATTGTAGCGTTGACAACAAGAAAGTTGAACCCAAGTGTTGAATTCTCCGGAGGTAGAACGTTCGGGGTGAAGTTTGAGAAGCCTGTTGGAAATGAGTTGAACTACCTGAAAGATGAATTGTCAACGGTGTTCGTTGAGAACGGCAAGGTTGCTTCGGTAGATGCGAAGACTAAAGCGAGCAGTTATTTTGTTGAGATCACAACAAACTATCGTCTGGCTGATGAATCGGCTGCAACTATCGTAACTGAAAAGCTGAAGGAAGGATTGGATAAGACAAAGGCTAAGTTTGGAAATTATCAGATCCAGGAATCACGAAGTGTATCAGCTTCTGTTTCTGAGGAGTTGATCTCCTCGTCTACGATCGCGATCGTGCTTTCGTTGATCATGATCTTTGCATACATTCTTCTTCGATTTGGAAAATGGCAGTACTCTTCAGGTGCGATCCTGGCACTTGCCCATGACGTGATCATCGTACTAGGTGCCTTCGCCTTGTTACATGGTGTACTTCCGTTCAATATGGATGTTGACCAGGCCTTTATCGCGGCGATTCTGACGGTGATTGGTTACTCTATCAATGATACCGTGATCGTGTTTGACCGTATCAGGGAGAACCTTAACCTGCATAAGCATCAGGAGCACAAGGAACAGATTAACAGCTCATTGAATTCAACGCTCTCCAGAACGATCAATACATCATGGACGACCTTCCTGGTGTTGCTTGTGATCTTCCTCTTTGGTGGAGCTGCGATCAAAGGATTCATCTTTGCATTGATGATTGGTGTATTTGTAGGTACCTATTCATCGATCTGTATTGCAACACCATTGTTGATCGACCTGTCTAAAAAGATCAAGGCGTAAGCCACTAGAATTTTAATCAGAAAAGGCCGGAAATTTCCGGCCTTTTCTTTTTTAAATCGGTATGATTTGAAGTTGAGGATTTTTCCGAAGGTAGACACTGAGGATCGTTCTGATATCGCGATCTTCAGGCCGGGTATCAATAAACCGTTTCCATCTGAAGGGAGGTAATGAATTAAAATGAAATGGAGCATAACCATATCCCCCGTAAGTGCCATTTTCCAGAAGGATCAGACTTTTTTCGCTCTTATGTCTTCCTTTGTCCAGAATGAAAAAAGAATCCCGCGTAAAGAGTAGATCATTGATCAATGCTTCCGCTCTCTCATTGTAGGATTCCGGAGACTCCAATCCTCCACAGGCTCCTTTACATTTCTTGATGGAATGATGGAAACAGGTACCATTAGTTGGATAGAGATCACATAATTTCTGACAGAGTTCATGCTTCTCCACCAGGTGTTCGACAAAACTAGCACCTTCCTTTTTAGTCGTAAAACTTGTCAGGGGAACCTGATTGATCTTGCCTGTCGGTGCAATGTGAAAGCGGATATAACCTGCTTCATCTGTATAATCGAAAAGAGCAAGAGGGAAGCGGTTCTTCCTGAGCATCCTGTTGTACAATGGTTGATGCTGTTTGATCAGTTCCGATTCAAGCAACAAGGCGATCAATTCTGAGCCCGTGAGCTCATATTCGATCCGGGTGATCTCCTGACGCATCTGGATCGCTTTTCTCGACGTACTGTTCCTCAGATGCTGTTCCACTCTTTTTTTTATGTCCTTGCTCTTACCAATATAGATGAGCTGACTGAATTCATTGTAAAATCGATAGATACCTGTACGTGATGGTAGGGCGTCTAACTGCTCAAGATCGAGGTTGGGATGAAGGATTTTCGGATTGACCTCTTGCTGTATGAAGGTATTCAAATTCGAAGGGTCCTTTTCGAATAATAAGGTGAATAAATGTGCGGTCGCTAATGCATCTCCTCCTGCACGGTGTCGGCCGTTGATCTCTATACCTAGGCCTCTCGTTAGCTTCCCAAGGCTGTAAGATTCCCTTCCGGGAAGAATATAGCGGGATGCTCTAACTGTACATAAATGGGGTCTTCGAAAATCGTAGCCAAGTTGCTTGAATTCGTGACGGATGATCCCATAGTCAAAGCCGACATTATGGGCAACAAACACACAATCCTCCGTAATCTGGATCACTTTTTTGGCGATCTCGTAAAATTTCGGTGAATTCTCAACCATTTTATCACTGATACCTGTAAGTCGGGTAATGAATTCCGGGATCTTCATTTCCGGGTTTACCAGACTCACAAACTCGTCGAGAACAGTTGTCCCATCATGGATATAAACAGCGATCTCGGTGATCTTCGAGTTTTTTGGACTACCGCCGGTCGTTTCTATATCCACAATTGCAAAGCGCATGGTGTAAATTTAGGAAAACATGAGACCAACTGAAGATTACCATGGTACGTTTTTTTATTTTCCGTATTTTTAGCACGGTCCTCGCAAGCGGGCCTTAAAAATAAACCTATGAGATACATTGTACTTACGATACAGTTATTTGCGTTTAGTATTGGCTTTAGTCAGAGTACCTTATCCGTTTTTAATAACGGAGGCCAGCAATTTTACGTGATCTTGAACGGGATAAAGCAAAATTCGATTCCCCAGACAAATGTTTCTGTTTCAGGTATCAAGAATGGTCCTTATTCCGTAAAGGTCATCTTTGCCGATGGAAAGACGCACGATATTGATAAGAACTTTTTTATCGAAGAACCATCCTTCATTACAACCCGGGTCGTGTTTAAGAAGGGTAAAGGTAAACTTCAGTTAATGGGTATGGAACCGGTTGGATCGCAAGCTGCACCGACAAATGCAGTGACCTATCGCCCGGATGAACAAACCATTTTTTCTGATGCCCCTGTTATTTCACAAAGTACGCAGCAAACAACGAATCAAACTGTGACACAAACTGGACAGACATCTGCTCCTCAGAATGGTTCGGTTGGTTTCAATATGAACGTAAGTGTTCAGGATCCAACGCTAAATAATGGTCAATGCGGTATGAATGTATCGGTTAATATGAATGGAACCGGTACCCAGACTCAACAGACAAGCAGCCAGTCGGTTCAGACGACCACGGTCACGACATCTACCACTGTAAACGGGACAAATCTCAATCAGGCAAATACGCAGGGACAACCTTCAACGACCACAGCAACTTCTGTTCAGTCCATTAAGTGTGTTAACATTTTGGCTGACGAACAGAAAGAGATCGCAGTTTTGAAAAAATTGACGTTTGAAGAAGATCGTAAGGAGCAACTGATCAAGGATGTTTCAGATTACTGTATGACAGCATCTCAGGCTTATAAATTGATCGAGATCTTTACGTTTGAATCCGACAGGCTGGAATTGGCTAAATATCTTTATTTGAGGGTAATAGACAAAGATGTGGCGCAGACGAAATTCCTTGATCTATTCACCTTCGACTCGAATAAGGTGGAATTCAGGGATTACTGCAGAACGGTTAAATGATACTCAGGGGCTCAGGCCCCTTTTTTATTTATGCTGATTGAAATATTCAACCGCTTTTCTTACGGAGCCGTGTTCCGATAGTAAACGTTCGGCAACTTCACTATTGGCTCCTGTTTCCTCCATGATCATTCGGATGCCACGGTCAACAAGCTTATTATTGCTCAATTGCATATCCACCATTTTGTTTCCCTTCACTCTCCCGAGTCGGATCATAAGGGAAGTAGAGATCATATTGAGAACAAGTTTCTGAGCGGTGCCTGATTTCATGCGTGTACTGCCCGTGACGAACTCAGGTCCTACTGCAGGAGTAATTGGGAATTCAGCCAGTTGAGATAGCGGAGAACCTGGGTTGCAGCTTATTCCTCCTGTAAGAACACCATTCTTGATCGCTGCTTCGATTGCACCTAAAACATACGGTGTTGTTCCTGATGCTGCAATTCCGACAAGTGTATCCAGGCTGTTGATGCCATATTCCTGAAGGTCTTTCCAGCCTTGTTCTTGGTCATCTTCTGCAAACTCCACTGCTTTGCGGATCGCCTGATCGCCGCCGGCAATGATGCCAACCACGAGTCCATGAGGGACCCCAAACGTAGGAGGACATTCGCTGGCATCAACAATTCCGAGTCTTCCGCTTGTTCCTGCTCCGATGTAAAAGAGACGTCCGCCTTTTTCCATCCTTTCCAGACAGGTATTAACAAATGCTTCTATGGCTGGAATTTCCTTCTCGATCGCAAGAGGTACAGTCTGATCTTCCTTATTGATATTGGTCAGCAGTTCCAGCGTCGACATCTTTTCAAGATGGTCGTATTTGGATGCAGATTCAGTCAGTCTTTTCATTGCAGATAAGCGTATGTTTCCTGTTCATCCATCACGATCTCTACGCGCTCTTTGAGTGTGGTTGACAAACTGATCCCAACAAAATCAGCCTTGATCGGGTATCGTCGGTGCGTTCTGTCTACAAGGGCTACCGTCTTAATTGCTTTTGTCGGATGTTCCAGGAATTTGACCAATGCATGTTGCATGGTCTTTCCCGAATTGAGGACATCATCCACCAGGAAAATATAAGCATTTTTCAGTCTCTCCTGAGGAATGGAAAGTCGGATAGGTTCACTCCACGGTTCGTCCTTATTTACGATCACTTCGAAAACCTCAACTTTCTGGTTCGATTCAGAAGAAATGATCTTTTTCAACTCTTCAGCGATCTTGAAACCGTTCCCACAGATCCCTCCAATGAAGATCTCCGGCTCTTCAAAACAATTCTCAAGGACCTGATGTCCGAGACGTATGATCTTCTGATCAATGTCCTTTTTTGTGAGGATCTGCTGCATGTTTGTTGTTTGAACAAATATAAAGACTAATCCATAAAGGGCAGAAGGTGGATGAACTTATTTATGGACGACTCTTTGAAGAAATTGTGTCCATTGTTTACCTCCTTGACCACATCATTCAGGCCACATCGACGAATAAAATCGTAGGCTTGTTTTGGTCTGATCACTTGATCATGGGTTCCCATGATGATTCTGAAAGGAATCTTTCTATCTCGGATGATGCGACCAACCAGTTCGGGATCCGGCTTAAGTTCTCTAAAACCTCTCCATGTTAATGAGGCTCTCCTGAAATGGTCGCGATTCGAAGAAAACTCATTCACAAAGGTGCGCACCTTTGGACGCATGATACCAACCTTAGTGGCCAGGTAGCTCAGGTATTTCAGTTTGTCAGGATTTCGTTCCCAACGGATGAACAGTTTTCTTGCCCATTTTCTTCTTGATGCCCAGTTATAAAAACTGTTGTTGTCCATGCCGTCCGGAGCAATAAGCGTTAGCGTTCTGATGCGATCTGAAAATTCGGGCAACAAGCAAAGGGAGAACCGTCCACCCTGACTGAATGCGAAAAGATGAAAGTCATTTACCTGTTCAAGTTGAAGCAACCTCCTGAATAATTCATTGAATTCCTCTGCTTTTAATGGGGCGTTTTCGATCCGTTCCACCGGAAAATAGGAAGACCCGTGATAGAATAAATGAATGGATATAACAGTGCGTTCAGTTGATTCAAGAAATTTGAAATCGTCTGCCGACCTGCCGTGACCGTGCAAACATACCACACATGTTTTTCCCTCTCCGTAAACAAAGTACTCCAACAGGAGTCCGTTTATTTCTACAAAGGCTTTTCTGTCATGCATAGCTCAGGGTAGCTGTTGAAGATTTGCCTTCGCCCATGCATTTTTGGGATCTTTTTTCAGGATCTCAAGGTACAATTCCCTGGCTCGTGAAAGGTCACCTTTACGATGAGCGTTGTACGCTTGTACACTTAACTCATCGATCCTGATTAATTTCAGGTTGTCCTTGGCTAATGTATGTGCGGGGTCGATCTTTATGCATTCAGTGTAGTTTCGGATCGCCGCGGTCTTGTCTCCTCGTTCATGTGCAAGTACTCCCTGACTGAATTGCCATTCTGCCGCCCAAGGCGCGTAGAACAAACTTACGGTGCAGAAAATGATTGTCGAAAAAATCAGGGGATAACTGAAGTATTTGACGATGGGATGCCGGGTAGCTCCGATGATCACCCCCCATAGGAAACCGGAATACATCGATGCTAGTCCGAAGTTCCAGGATTGATAGAGGTTCAAATAAATACAAAGAACCAGTATGGTTGACAGTAACGCACTAATGGCACCTATTTGAACGTTCTTGTATTTTTCGTCGGTAAAATATCTTGCGAGTACAAAGCCGAAAAGGGCAAAATTGACTCCTGATAATCCAAGACCTGCATCATTGGACAAAGCAAGCTGGAAACACGATGTAATTGTGGAGGCAATTAAACCGAAAAGGAATAAGTGTAATGATCCCGACCTTCTTTCAACGACGGTACCCAGAATCAGCAGCAGTAAAAGATTTCCGACAAGCTGATACCATAGAATATGGATGAAAGAATTGGTAATGACACCCCAGAACTGACCAAGGTAAATATCTACGGCGTAGGGTGCCCCAAATAAGATATAGGTATCTTCACTGATCGTTCCGAAATCCGAAACGAAGCCAATCGCGAAATAAAGTGCAATGCACAGCCCTGTCAGCATAGACGTAAAATAGGGGATGCGTACTCTCTTTATGCCTGAGATGGCTGTTTTCATTGTCCTGTAAAAGTAGTTATTTGAAGGTGAAGTGAGGCGTTGAGCTGTAATGATTGTTTTGGTCAGATGTTAAAAAGTTGTTCAAGACTTTTGATCAATACAAGTTCAGAAACTAAACTTCTCAACGCCTCGTTTTGTAAATTTGCGCTCAATTTGTTGAATACATTTTGAACCCCATAAAGAGCAGGTAATGCCAAAAGACACCTCCATTAAGTCCGTATTGATAATAGGAAGCGGACCAATCGTCATCGGACAGGCATGTGAATTTGATTATTCCGGATCCCAGGCAGCAAGATCATTAAGAGAAGAAGGAATTGAGGTCACCCTTATCAATTCCAATCCGGCAACGATCATGACAGATAAAGTTGTTGCTGATAATGTCTATCTGCAACCTCTGGAGCCGGAGAGTATTGTTGAGATCCTCAGGAATCATAAGATCGATGCCGTGTTACCGACCATGGGTGGACAGACAGCACTTAATCTCTGTATTAAGTGTGATGAAATGGGGATCTGGGAGGAATTTGGAGTGCGCATCATTGGTGTAGATATCAATGCTATTGAGATTACGGAGAACCGGGAGGCGTTCCGTGATCTGATGAATGAAATTGGCGTTCCGATGGCGCCTCAGAAAACGGCGAAGTCCTTCCTTGAGGGAAAGGAGATCGCCCAGGAGTTCGGTTTTCCTTTGTGTATTCGTCCTTCCTACACCTTGGGTGGTTCAGGTGCTTCAATTCTCTACGAGCCAAAGGAATTTGACAACCTGCTGGAACGTGGTCTTCAGCTCTCACCGATCCATGAGGTTATGATCGATAAGGCCCTGTTGGGATGGAAAGAGTTTGAGCTTGAGTTGTTGCGCGACGCCAACGATAATGTGGTGATCATTTGTTCGATCGAGAATTTCGATCCTATGGGGATCCATACCGGTGACTCCATTACGGTGGCTCCGGCGATGACCCTCTCGGACACGACCTTTCAGAAGATGAGGGATATGGCGATCAAGATGATGCGCTCCATCGGGAATTTTGCCGGTGGATGTAATGTTCAGTTCGCTGTTTCTCCGGATAATAACGAAGATATCATTGCAATCGAGATCAACCCCAGGGTGTCAAGATCTTCCGCGTTGGCATCTAAAGCCACAGGTTATCCTATCGCAAAGATCGCTTCTAAACTGGCGATCGGATACTATTTGAACGAACTGAACAACCAAATCACCAAAACGACATCAGCCCTCTTCGAGCCAACGCTTGACTATGTGATCGTGAAGATTCCGAGATGGAACTTCAATAAATTCCCGGGAACCAATCGTCAGGTTGGTCTTCAGATGAAGTCTGTAGGCGAGGTTATGGGGATCGGACGCTCCTTCCAGGAAGCCCTTCAGAAGGCTTGTCAATCGCTCGAGATCAATAGAAATGGTTTGGGTGCTGACGGACGCGAATTGACCAATCAGAACGATATTCTTTACAGTCTTGAGCATCCGAGCTGGAATAGACTTTTCCATATTTATGATGCGATCAAATTAGGAATTCCATTCAAGACGATAGTAGAAAAAACCAAGATCGATATATGGTTCCTTAAACAGATCGAGGATCTGATCAAACTGGAAAAGAAAATTGAGAAGTTCCATTTGGAAAATGTTCCGAAGGAATTGATATTCGAGGCGAAACAGAAGGGCTATGCCGACCGTCAGATTGCTCACCTGTTGCGGTGTCTGGAATCGGAGGTGCATAACAAGCGCCAGGAATTCGGCATCAAGAGAGTATATAAACTGGTGGATACGTGTGCTGCGGAGTTCGAAGCACAGACGCCTTACTATTATTCAACATTTGAATACGAGAACGAAAGCGTTGTTTCAGATAAAAAGAAAGTGGTCGTGTTGGGATCCGGTCCTAATAGGATCGGTCAGGGGATCGAATTTGACTATTCGTGTGTCCATGGAGTGCTTGCTGCAAAGGAATGCGGTTATGAGACGATCATGATCAACTGTAACCCTGAAACCGTTTCTACAGATTTCGACACGGCGGACAAACTGTACTTCGAACCAGTGTTCTGGGAGCATATTTACGATATTATTCAACATGAAAAGCCGGAAGGTGTCATTGTACAGCTTGGTGGACAGACAGCCTTGAAGCTCGCAGAAAAACTTGACAGATATGGCATCAAGATCCTGGGTACAAGTTACGAAGCGCTTGATCTGGCTGAGGATCGCGGACGATTCTCAAAGGTGTTGGAAGAGAATAAAATTCCTTTCCCACGCTACGGGGTGGTGGAAAGTGCCGAGCAGGCATTGGAACTGGCGGATGAACTTGGTTTCCCTCTTCTGGTGAGACCGTCTTACGTATTGGGAGGTCAGAAGATGAAGATCGTTATCAACAAGGAGGAGCTCGAGCATCACGTGGTGGATATCATCAATGAGATGGGGAGCAACCAGATCCTTCTTGACCATTTTCTGGGTGGTGCTATTGAAGCTGAAGCTGACGCTATCTGTGATGGAGAAGATGTATATATCATCGGGATCATGCAGCATATCGAGCCGGCAGGAATTCATTCCGGTGACTCTTACGCAGTTCTTCCGCCCTACAATCTGGGAGATTTCGTGATGCAGCAGATCGAAGATATCACGAAGAAGATCGCCGTTGCATTGAAGACAAAAGGACTGATCAACATCCAGTTTGCGATCAAGGACGACAAGGTATATGTGATCGAGGCCAACCCGAGAGCTTCTCGCACGGTGCCATTTATAGCTAAAGCATATGACGAGCCGTATGTGAATTATGCGACCAAGGTCATGCTGGGGCACAAGCGAGTAAAAGATTTCAAATTTGATCCGAAGCGAAACGGTTATGCTATAAAGATCCCTGTTTTCTCATATGAGAAGTTCCCGGATGTAAAAAAGGAACTGGGGCCAGAAATGAAGTCAACCGGTGAAGCCATTCGATTTATTAAGAATCTTAAGGATCCTTTCTTTACCAAGATCTACGCTGAGCGCAACATGCATCTTTCGCGATAGTGGTAGTCGAAGCGAGCATAAGTGGTATTGTCAGGACCGTTCTCATCATAATTGGGATACTGGTCGTACTGAGATTCATTGGTCAGTTGTTGATCGCAAAACGTAATCTCGAGGAAGAAAGAAGACTTTCTTCTCGTCAGCGTGATGCAGAGCGTGAAAGAGCTAATAAATTGAGGAATTTCGGTAAGGTCAACATTTTAACCGGTCAAAAGAAAAGATCTGCTTCTTCTTCAGGTCATGAGGATGCTGAGGATGTCGATTTCGAGGAAATGAAATAAGTTTCCCCCGTTGAATTATTTCTTACTTTTAACACACTATTTTCCGTATTTATGAAAGACTTTTTCAGGAATAACTGGCAGCATTTTGCAATTGTCGCATTGTTCTTCGCGATGGTGTATGTTTACTTTCTACCCGAGTTCAATGGACAGGGGCTAAAGCAGCATGACGTGCAGGAATACATTGGTGCAGCTCATGAGTCTTATCACTTTAAGGATAAAACTGGGGAGGAGCAGCTGTGGTCAAACTCCATGTTCGGTGGAATGCCAACAACCCAAACTACTCTTATCCATCCCGGAAACTTCCTGGGAAGAGCCATCATGAACTTTATCAACTGGATGCCGTCTCCTGCGGGGATGGTGCTTCTGCATTTGCTCGGTTTTTACATCATGCTATTGTGCTTCAGAGTCAATAAATGGATCGCGTTGATTGGTGCTATTGGTTTTGCATTTGCCTCTTATGAGATCATCATCCTGCAGGCTGGACACAACTCAAAGTCATTGGCTGTTGCGTTTATTCCACCCGTTATCGGTGCCTTTTACATGGCCTATCGCTACAAATTATGGCTGGGGATCGGTCTTTCGGCACTTCTCATGACCTTGCAATTGTCCTGTAATCACCTCCAGGTAAGTTATTACATGCTTATCATGTTATTGATACTCGGTATCGGAGAGTTTGTCAGAACCATCCTTTCAAAGGAGTACAAACATTTCCTTGTCGTTTCAGCCGGACTAGCCCTTGCATACGTGTTGGGGGCAGCGGTGAATTACGGTAATATATCGATGACGAATGCCTACGCCAAAAGCACGATCCGTGGCGGGAACGATCTTAAATATGCTCCTGATGGTACTGAGAACAAGGTGTCCACGGACGGAGGTCTGGACAAGGATTACATTACGAACTGGAGTTATGGTAAAGGCGAGTCATTCACACTTCTGAGCCCCTACGTGAAAGGAGGAGGGACTGTTGTTTTTGCGGAAAGTCCTCATGCAGATGTGCTGGATCAGGTTGATATGACTTCTGAGCAGCGTCAATATGTGGAAGGTTATCCCGTATATTGGGGCGAACAGCCAATGACATCCGGACCTGTTTATGTGGGTGTCGTATTGTGCTTCCTTGCTTTTTTGGGAATGTTCTTTATCAAGGATCCTTCTAAATGGGCTCTACTGGCCATAACGGCATTGGCGCTTATGCTTTCATGGGGGAAAAACTTCATGGGACTAACCGATTTCTTCCTTGAAAATGTGCCTGCTTACAACAAGTTCAGGACAGTCACGATCATCCTTGTTCTGATCGAATTGACGATCCCGCTCTTGGCGGTACTTTTCCTCCAGAAGTTGTACGAACAAAGAGATGAATTGAAGGCTAAGCTCAAGAAAGTGCTATATGTCGGTGGTGGTTTTGTCCTGTTCTTGTTTGTGGTGAAATTTGCCGGCCTTGGTGATAACTTCTCTTCACAGGAGTTTGACATGAAGCAGCTTGACCGTATCGAGCAGCAGATCTCTCAAAGTATCGATGGTGCTGATCCTGCAGCAATTCAGCAACAGTTTGGTGTTAACGTGAATGATCCTGCTCAACGTCAACAGTTCCTCACAGCTCAGATGAAGACCTATGAGGATAACCTTGAGAAGGTGAGGGAGGCACGTGCTCTGGTTTTCCATCAAAGTATGAACCGTTCGATAGGGTTTACCATTGTAGCCTTCGGACTGCTGGTGTTCTGTCTGTACAGTTCAGTCTCTGTGGTTGTTGCTATCGCAGGAATGGGATTACTCATCATTATTGACCTGTTTGGGGTGTCGGTTAATTACCTCAGTCAGGATGAAAAATACTGGATGGACGCTTTGGAGAAAGCCTATCCATACACACCTGAAGCATACGATGAACAGATCCTCCAAGCAGAAGTAGCTCAGAATCCTGCACTTTCATCAAAGATCAGGGCAGGGGAAACCAGGGGAGCACAAGTTGCAGCCGATCTTGGCGCGGAAGGTGAAGTGAAGAGAAGGATCATTGAGAGTCACAAGTTTATGGCACTCAATGAGAATAC
>Ga0315904_10002812_pt1 | contig 26360 bp, 27 predicted proteins | sample LakEriMetagenome_6_FD_203529 | JGI IMG/M metagenome (GOLD analysis project Ga0315904, IMG submission 203529) | Freshwater fungal communities from buoy surface, Lake Erie, Ohio, United States - Buoy 12 MA120 | ecosystem: Environmental > Aquatic > Freshwater > Lake | place: USA: Lake Erie, Ohio...
ATTGGCCCGTTCAGCAGATAGGCACGCGCCTGCTCCAGATCACGCACGCCGCGGTCGGCGATGTTTTCGATGAAGCTGGGCTCGTTGAGCTGGCGCAGTGCAAAGCCGGCATCTTCCGGGATGAATTCGCGTAGCTGCAGACGTTCCGTTTCTAGAGTGAAGGCCATCGCTGTTTGCGCTCCGCGGTGTAATGCCACCAGGCCCGTGGCGGGTTGCCGGCCATGAAGTCGGTGATCGACAGGAAGACATCCAATACGCATGGATCGTGCCGTATCTGGGTGATGTCGCACAGTCGGCGGTACAACACGTAGGCATCCGCGCCTAGCAACTGCTGCGGACGCTCGATGCCGAGCTGGCGCAGATCGCCGGCCAGCGACGGACCGATGTTCGGCAGGTCGGTGAGCTGACTGACCTGTTCGCGGCGGACTTTATCCGGATGCATCAGGTTTTCTCGGCGATGATTTCCAGCACCATCGGCGTGATCAGCAGTGCGTTCGGATCCGCTTCCAGCCGGCGCATGTCGTCCTTGACCGCGGCCACCCACGGTGCATCCACCAGGCCGAGATCCAGCAGGCGTTGCAGGTTGATGGCGATGAAACTGGCCGGCCATTGCCAGACCGGCTGGTGCGGCTGCGCGCTGAAGCTGATCGGCCGGGTGTCCAGCACCCGGCAACCGGCCGCAGCCAGATGCGCGGGCAGGTATCGCGCCACATTCGGTTCGCCGCCGAAATCGCGCCAGCTGCGCATCACATGTGCGATGAATTCCTCGATGCGCGGGCTCGGCGGTACCGACTGGTAGGTTTCGTAATGCACGTATTCGTGGAAAATCAGTTTTCCGCCGGGCTTGAGCATGCCCGCCATTTTCCGGACCAGGAGTGCCGGGTCGCTGACGAAGATGGCCAGCCAGCGGCACCAGACGGCATCGGCACCGGTCACCGGCAGTTCATCCTGCATCACATCGGCCATGACGAAGCCGACGTTCCCTACGCCGCGTGCACGGCAATGTTCGGCGGCAAACGCAATGAAGCGTTCCGAGCGTTCGATGCCGATGACTTCGCCCTGCACACCGACGCATTCAGCCAGATCGGCGCTGGCGAAGCCCGGGCCGCAGCCGATATCGACCACACGCATGCCCGGCGCGATGCCGGCCCGCTGCCAGCAGTCATGCACGTGCTGTTTCCAGATGCCGTGCTGCAACTGCAAGCGGCCGATTTCGGCATCATGCGTACCAAGGACGTAATCCTGTTCCTTGCAGTTCATACGTGTTTTCCTAAGGCGAAATCAGCAGGTACTTGATGTATGGTATGCGGACCTGCCGGGGTCTTATAGGATGCCGCCGCCTAGAAAAAGGCGGAAACTGCCGGCTACGATGGCAATTGCACATAATACAAGGCCGATCAGAGCCATTCCCTCATGCCCGCGCTCGGCCTTGACTAGGGCGATGGTGCTGATGATCGCACCCAGGATGGCGAACGGGATGTTCAGCCAGTTCAGCGCACCAAGGCAGGGAATGACGGCGATAAATAGCCCGATTAAAGAAAAGATGCCGAAAATCAGGCTAATAAAGGACATGGTTATACCTCCGAGTGCAAGAAAATCACGACACCGGTGTTGGGCGTCCGAACCGTCGACGGGCTAAGTACAGCGAATAGCCTAAGAATACCAAGCTATTGCCGGCAAGTGCAGAAAACAGCCAGAGCGTATTCGGATTCAACCACATGGCGGTCGTGAAATCGCCACGGCTGATTGCCACGAATGCGCCGGTCATGCCGCACAGCACACAGGGCGTGTTCGGGTGTGGTGTTTGAAGCGCCTGACTGAATACAAATAGAGCTTCTGACGGTACAAACCAAAGTAGCAGGCCGCCAGCCAGGATTGCCACCGACAGAATTTCCCAGACGACAGTCAGTGCTCGGCGGAACTCGTTGGCAGGCATTATGCGGATTTCGGAATCGGAAAGGGATTGGAAAAAAGTAGCACAGTCATGCCCGCAACGACAGCGTTTCAGTCGTCATTGGCGTGTGCCAGAGCGTCGGCCAGCGTCGGGAAGCGGAACGCGAAGCCGCGGGCCAGCAGTCCCGCCGGGAGGGCGCGCTGGCCTCCGAACAGCAACAGACTGCGCTCGCCGAGGATAGGCTTCAGGGCCCATTCCGGCGTGACTAGAAAGGCTTTGCGCTGCAGACTATGGGCCAGCGTAGCAGTGAACACGCGGTTGCTGACCGGCGTCGGTGCGGTCAGATTGAAAGCGCCCCGGCACTCCGGATTGTCGAGCAGGAACAGCAGCGCATTCAGATAATCGTGCCGGTGGACCCAGCTCATGATTTGCCGGCCATCGCCCAGACGGCTGCCCAGACCGAGTTTGAACGGCAGTTGCATTTTTTTCAGCATGCCGCCATCGGCATGCATGACCAGGCCGGTACGCAGCAGGCAAACACGCACCCCAAGCGCCTCGGCCGGCAGCGCGGCCTGTTCCCACTCGGCACACAGGCGTGCGCCGAAATCGTCCGCGGCAGACGCACTTTCGTGCATATCCGCTGTTCCGGTATCCCCGTAAATGCCGATGGCCGAGCCGCTGAGGAAGACCGCCGGCTTTTGCGCCGCATTTTTTATGGCCGTGATCAGTTGATTGGTGATGCCGATGCGGCTGTCGCGCAATACCTGCTTGCGTGCGGCGGTCCACGGCCGGTCGATGATCGGTTCACCCGCAAGATTGATGACGGCATGAAACGCGCGGTCTGGTGTCCACGCCGAGAGACTGCTCCAGGCCTGCGCGGCTTCGCCGAAAATCGTTTTCAGCGATTCAGGCCGGCGACTGAGCACGGTGACTTCGTCGCCGCGCTGCAGAAGCCGCTGCACCAACGCCTTGCCGATAAAGCCGGTGCCGCCGGTGACCAGAATACGCATCAGCCTTTCACCCTCAGGCTGGAACGGCCGCCATCGACACCCAGAATCTGGCCGGTGATCCATGCCGCCTCGGGCGACAGCAGGAACGCCGCCAGCGCGGCCATGTCTTCAGCACTGCCGAGACGCGGAATCGGATGCAGGGCGGCGATGCTTTGCGCCATGGTTTCGTTCTGCCAGAGATTTTTCGACAGCGGCGTCTGCGTCAGCGATGGGGCGATGGCATTGACCCGCACCGCCGGCGCCAGTTCCGCGGCCAGGCTCAGGGTCAGTCCGGACACCGCTGCTTTGGCCATGCCAATCGAGGCATGCATGCCGAAGCCCTGACTGGCTGCAATCGAGCTGAACAGCACCACCGAGCCACGCCCGGAAGCTTTCAAAGCCGGTAACGCAGCCTGCACCGCCAAGGCCGCCGACAGGGCGTTGAGTTCGTAATCGCGCAGGAAGTCGGCACGGCTTAGCCGGGGCAGGGCTTTCAGAGTGATGCTGCCCACGGCATAGACCAGGCCATCGAGGTGGTCACCGGCATCGTGTGCGGCCTGGGCGATGAAACCGTCGTCGAGCACATCGCCGATGCTGGAGCTGGCACCGAGTTCGGCGGCAAGGCCGGTAATGGCGTCGGCGTTACGCCCGGCCAGATGCAGGCGATGGCCGCGCACAGACAGCAGGCGTGCCGTGGCTGAACCGATGCCACCGTTGGCACCGAAGATGAGGATGCTTCCGGACATGAGCGGCTCCTGAACAAAGAACCATTGTCCGGCTGCCGCCGTGATGGAAATGTGGTGGTCTTGGTCATGAAAAAACCCGCCGGTGGGCGGGTTTTTCTGTTGCAGCAAGCCGGGGCTTACTTGATCTTGCCTTCCTTGTACGGGACATGCTTGCGCACGACCGGATCGTATTTGGACATTTCCATCTTGTTCGGCGTGGTCTTCTTGTTCTTGTCGGTAGTGTAGAAGTGACCGGTGCCGGCAGTGGAGATCAGGCGGATTTTATCGCGTTTCGATGACATGTCAGGTGCTCCTTAAATTTTTTCGCCACGGGCGCGCAGTTCGGCCAGCACGGAATCGATGCCGCGCTTGTCGATGGTACGCAGGCCATGGGCCGAGACCTTGAGCTTGATCCAGCGGTCTTCGCTGGCGACCCAGAAACGGCGCTCGTGGATGTTGGCATGGAAATGCCGGCGGGTTTTGTTGTTGGCATGCGAAACGTTGTTACCGCTTTGCATGGCCTTGCCGGTTACTTGGCAAATACGACTCATGGCGTACCTCGTGGAGTTTTAAGGATCACCCGTAGCCCGGGTGAATTCGGCCCCGCGGAAATTCCGCACACAATGGGGTGGTGCCCGATGACGGCGTGCGTATTGTGGGCCGCACGTCCAGCAATGCTTCAGGCGAGCCCGCTATTATGCCAAAGTTTTCCTTGTGGCGCCAATACTTAGCTGAATCCGGCGGGAATTCCGGGCTAAGCCCTTGATGCCCAAGGCCTAGTGTGCGGCCTTGTCGCGGTGCCAGCCGCGGTGCCTGATGTCCAGATACAGGCTGTACAGGGCGGTGAAGGTGGGAAACAGGTTCTGCAGTACGCCCACTGAATCCTGCTTGGAGGAGAACAGGAAGTAGCTCAGGGTCATCAGGCTGCCGACCACGCTCATGTACCAGAACACGCGCGGAATGACCGGTTTGCCGGCGCGTTTGGAGGCGATGAACTGCACCAGCCAGCGGGCGCCGAACATCAGCGCGCCGGTGTAGCCGATCAGTTTCCAGGGCGTGATGACTAGTCCGGTCCATGCCAGCCATTCGATCGGCAGATTCATCATAGTTCGGCGGTTCCGGTGATCTTGCTGCGTTTGATCAGCCAGCCTACGCCACGCAGATCGGCGATGCCGACCCAGGCGCGGCCCAGATTGTTGTATTTGGACACGCCGGTGCTGCGTTCGCGGTGATTGACCGGCACGCTGACCGACTGCCAGCCGGCACGTTTGACCAGGGCCGGCAGGTAACGGTGCATGTGGTCGAAGTAAGGCAGGTCGAGGAACAGCGCGCGCTCGAACAGCTTGATGCCGCAGCCGGTGTCCGGGGTTTCATCGCGCAGCAGACGGGAACGGATGGCGTTGGCCGCTTTCGAGGCCCAGCGCTTCGAGCCGGTGTCCTTGCGCTCGACGCGCCAGCCGGCGAACAGCTTCACCGCCGGATCGGCGGCATCGCGGGCCGCCAGCAGCTTCGGAATATCGGCCGGATCGTTCTGGCCGTCGCCGTCCAGCGTGGCAATCCACTCGCCCCGGGCCTGTTTGACACCGTTGCGGATTGCGGTGCTCTGGCCGCTCTGCCGGGTATGGCCAAATACGCGCAGTTCGGGCACGGTCATCCGCAGCTGTTTCAGGATCTCGCGCGAATCATCTTTCGAACAGTCATCGACGTAGATGATTTCGAACGGCAGTACGCCGCGCAGGGCGGCGGTGATTTCATGCACCAGCGGTGCGATATTGTCCTGCTCGTTGAATACCGGAACGACCACGGAAACCTGCGGCAGGGCGGCGTTATCCAGCGTCATGGGTGGCCTCGTCGGCTTGGGAACTGCCGCTATTGTAGCGCGTCAGCGCCGCAGTTTTTCCAGAATGCCGTCGAGCGTATCGAGGCCATGGTAGTGGATGACCAGTTTGCCGCTGCCTTTGCGGCCGTGATTGAGCTGCACCTTCGCCCCCAGTAGGTCGGCGATTTCACGCTCAAGCGTCTCGATGTCGGCATTGCTGCGCGCCGGAGCCGCGCCGGATTTCGCCGGCGGTTTGGCTTTTCCGGCCTGCTGCACGCGGCGCTCCACTTCGCGTACCGATAATTGTTCGGCGGCGGCGGTCTGTGCCAGTGCGATGGCCAGAGCGGCCGGCAGCGTCAACAGGGCACGGGCATGGCCCATTTCCAGTTGGCCGGCCTCCACCAGCTTGCGGATGGCTTCCGGCAGTTCCAATAAACGCAGAAGATTGGATACCGCGGCGCGCGAGCGGCCGACCGCTTCCGCGGCCTGCTGGTGGGTCAGGTCGAATTCGTCGATCAGCCGGTGCAGCGAGGTCGCTTCTTCCAGCGGGTTGAGGTCTTCACGCTGGATGTTTTCAATCAGCGCCATGGCGATGACCGCGCGGTCATCGACTTCGCGCACCACCACCGGAACATCACGCAGTTCGGCCATTTGTGCCGCGCGCCAACGGCGTTCGCCGGCGATGATTTCGAATTTGCCACCGCCGATGTCGCGGACCACGATCGGCTGGATCACGCCCTGGGCGCGGATGGAATCGGCCAGCTCGGCTAATTTCTCGGGTTTCATGTCCCGGCGCGGCTGGTATTTGCCGGGCTGCAATTTGGTAATCGGCAGGCGGGTCAAGCCTTCCTTGCTCAGGTCGGCGGGTGCCGCCGCGGCTTTCAGATTGCCGCCGAGCAGCGCGTCGAGTCCGCGTCCGAGTCCGGTTTTCTTGGCGGCCATTAGACGCTCTCCTTGTTCTTGGTTTTGTTGTTGCGTCGGATCATCTCGCCGGCCAGACCCATATAGGCCAGGGCGCCGCGCGAACTGCGGTCGTAACGCAGTATGCTCATGCCGTGACTGGGGGCTTCGGCCAGCCGCACATTGCGCGGCACCAGAGTGCGGAACACGGTATCACCGAAATGCTGGGTCAGCTCGTTGCTGACCGCATTGGCCAGATTGTTGCGGACGTCATACATGGTGCGGATGATGCCGTCGATTTCCAGTGCCGGATTGAGCTTCTGCTTCAGGGCGTTGATGGTGTTGATCAGCGAGCTCAGTCCTTCCAGCGCGAAATATTCGCACTGCATCGGCACGATGATGCCATCGGCGGCGGCCAGCGCATTCAGGGTCAGCAGCGACAGGGACGGCGGACAGTCGATGATGATGAAGTCGTAGTTGTTCCGGATCGGATCCAGCGCCTGTTTCAGCCGGCTTTCGCGCGCCGGCATGTCCATCAGCTGGATTTCGGCGGCGGTCAGGTCGATGTTGCCGGGAATCAGATCGAAGCCTTCCTCGCTGCGGCGCAAGACTTGGCTGATGTCGGATTCGCCCAGCAGCAGTTCGGTAATCGCATGTTCCAGTTCGCGCTTATCGAAGCCGGCGGCCATGGTCGCGTTGCCCTGGGGGTCAAGATCGACCAACAGCACTTTTTTCGGCGCGGCGGCCAATGCGGCCGCCAGATTGACGGCGGAGGTGGTCTTGCCAACCCCGCCTTTCTGATTGGCGATAGCGATGATGCGGCTCATTCAGCTTCCAGTACGGGCGACTTCCAGCCCTCCATTATGCCCAATGCCGGCAGTGTTTGGCGCGGCAACTGTAAATTTTTATGGAGATGCGGCGTGGCTGACCACCACCAGCTGGCGTTCGGCATCCAAGCCCGGTACATCCAGCGGGTGGATGGCCATGACCCGCCAACGCCGATCCAGTTCCGCGATTTCGTCGGCGATGCGGGGGCCTTTCATCGCCAGCAGCACGCCGTCCGGAGCCAGCAGATGGCCACCGACCGCCAGAATACCGGCCAGGCGATCCATCGCGCGCGCGGTGATGGCGGTATAGCGGCCGTGCTCGGCAACGGCCTCGGCCCGCGACTCGATGACCCGGGCATTGTCCAGCCCGAGATGGCGCACGGCTTCGCGCAGAAAGCGAGCTTTCTTGCCGTTGCTTTCCACCAGGCTGACCGCCGCTTCTGGCCGGATGATGGCCAGCGGAATACCAGGCAGGCCCGGTCCGGTGCCCAGATCGGCCAGCGATGCCTGGGTGAAATACGGATGCATGGCCAGGGAGTCCAGCAGATGCTTGCTGAGCATGTCTTTCGGGTCGCGGATGGCGGTCAGGTTGTAGGTCCCGTTCCATCGTACCAGCAGATCCAGATAGTCCAGCAGTTTGCCGGCGTGCTTCCGGTCGAGCGCAAGCGCATCCAGTCCCCGGCAGAGGTCGGCATACAGTGGATGGTTTTCGGGATTCATTCGTCCATTGTCGCAAATACGCCGTCACTGCGCATACACTAATGGAAACGACAGGGAGCACGGGATGGCCAATGTACTGCTTACCGGTGCCAGCGGCTTCGTCGGCGGTCACCTGCTGCGCGAACTGCTGGCTAATGGACACCGTGTGCGGGCGCTGTCGCGCAGCCCGTCTTCCGATGCGTTGCTGGCGGATGCCGGCGCCGAGCCGGTGCGCGGCAGTCTGCAGGACCAATGCGTACTGAACGCGGCATGCCAGAACGTCGAGGCGGTATTCCACTGCGCCGCCAACACCAGCCCCTGGTCACGCGATCGCGAGGTCCAGGACGAAACCAATATCGCCGGCACCGAACGCCTGTTGGCCGCCGCCGAAGCCAACGGTGTCGGCTGTTTCGTGCACACCTCCAGCGTTTCGGCCTATTCGCACCTGGTCGAAGAGACCCTGACCGAAACCCTGCCGCAGCGCGGCGGCGAAAGCTGGATCAACTACGAGCGCAGCAAGTTTCTTGGCGAGGAGGCGGTACGGCAGTCGGCATTGCCGTATCTGGTGTTCAATCCCTCGCATGTGCTCGGCCCCGGCGACCGCAACAACTGGGCGCGGCTGGTCAAGATGGTGTACGACGGCACCCTGCCCGGCGTTCCGCCCGGGTCCGGCGCCTTCGCCGATGTCCGCGAAATCGCCAAAGCCCAGGTGCATGCCTGGCAAGCCGGGCTGCGCAACGAATCCTTTCTGCTCGGCGGCAGCCACGCCAGTTTTCTGGAGTTCGTGCAACTGGCTGCGCAGTTATCCGGACGTCCACCGGCCCGGCGGGCGATGCCGCAGACGCTGCTGCGCATTATCGGGCAATTGAGTGAAATGAGTGCGGCGGTGACCGGCAAAATGCCGCAGATCACCCCGGCGGCGGTGGCCATGACCTGCCATCACCTGAAAGTCGATTCCGGCAAGGCGATTGCTCGGCTCGGCTATTGTGAAACCCCGTTGCCGCAGCTGATGGCGGACACGCTGGTTTGGATGCGCGCGGAGGGCATGGTCACGGCGTAGCGATATTGAGCGCTGAACCGATTTCTTCGATGGAATGCGAGGGCATGAACAGATGGCCCTGTCTGGTCTTGACCCCGATGGCCATCAGGCATTCCCGCTGCGCTTCGGTTTCGACGCCCTCAGCAATCACGTTCAGCCCCAATGGCAGCGCGAGCGCATGGATGGCGTGGATCAGCGGATAGGCTTAAAATACGCATACCGAACCCGGAGTTGCCCATGTCTTTCCCCCTGTCACGTCCACGCCGGATGCGCGCATCCGCCTTTTCCCGACGCCTCATGCGCGAACATCGTCTGGATGTCAGCGATTTGATTCTGCCGGTATTCGTCCACGGGCTGGATCAGGTGACGCCGGTAGCTTCGATGCCAGGCGTCGAGCGCCTGTCCATAGAAGCGTTGGTGCGCAAGGCCGAGCAGGTGATGATTGCCGGCATTCCGGCCATGGTGCTGTTTCCGGTCACCGCGCCGGAAGCCAAGTCGCTGGATGCGGTGGCGGCCTATGATGAAAACGGCCTGGCCCAGCGCGCCATCCGCGCCATCAAGTCGCGCTTCCCGGACATGGGCGTCATTACCGACGTCGCGCTCGATCCTTATACCAGTCACGGCCAGGACGGTCTGATCAATGAAGCCGGTTACGTGATGAATGACGAAACCGTGGAGGTGCTGGTCGCGCAGGCGCTTTCGCATGCGTTCGCCGGTGCCGACGTGGTCGCGCCGAGCGACATGATGGATGGCCGCATCGGCGCCATCCGCGAAGCGCTCGAGCAGGAGAACTTCGTCAACACCCAGATTCTGGCCTATTCCGCCAAATACGCCTCGGCGTTTTACGGCCCGTTCCGCGATGCGGTCGGTTCAGCGGCGGCGCTCGGCAAGGGCAACAAATACTCCTATCAGATGGATCCGGCCAATAGCGATGAAGCCCTGCGCGAAGTCGCGCTCGACATCGAGGAAGGCGCCGACATGATCATGGTCAAGCCGGGCATGCCCTATCTGGATGTGTTGCGCCGGGTCAAGGACCGCTTCGAAATGCCGACCTTCGTTTACCAGGTCTCCGGCGAATACGCGATGATCAAGGCCGCCGCACAGAACGGCTGGCTCGACGAACGCGCCTGCGTGATGGAATCGCTGCTGGCGTTCAAGCGTGCCGGCGCCGATGGCATCCTGACCTATTACGCGCTCGATGCCGCCCGCTATTTGAAGGACTGAGCCGTGCCCTTGCGCCAGCCGCATGCACGCTTCGCGGTCATCGGCCAGCCGGTCGATCACTCACTGTCGCCCTACATCCATAAACATTTCGCCAGCCAGTGGTCGGTCGATCTTGATTACGACCGTTTGGAACTTTCACCGGAAGTGCTGACGCAGGGCTTGACGCGCTTTGCGGCCGAAGGCGGTGTCGGCGCGAACGTGACCCTGCCGCATAAACGCGCGGTGATGGACCTCTGCGGCGAACTGGCCCCGCGTGCGCGGCGCGCACAGTCGGTCAATACGCTCAGTGTCATCGATGGTGTCTGGCACGGCGACAACACCGACGGCGTCGGCCTGGTCAACGATCTGTGCCTGCGTCGCAACATCGATCTGCGTGGCCGCCGTACGCTGCTGCTCGGCGCCGGTGGTGTCGCCTTCGGCGTGGCGCCGGCGCTGATGGATGCCGGCATCGGTGAACTGGTGGTGTGCAACCGCACGCCGGAGCGTGCTGATGAACTGGCCGATGCCCTGCAGGAACCGGAGCGCGCGCATACCCGCTATTGGCAGGATCTGCCCGAGCTGGGTCACTTCGATCTGATCCTCAACGCCACCTCCGCCGGGCGCGGCACGCAGCCCCTGCAACTGCCATTCCGACTGACCGGTGCGCACACCGTGGCGGTGGACTTGAGTTACGGCATGGCCGCCATCGATTTTCTGGCCTGGGCCAAGGCCGCCGGCTGCGGCGAGGCCTTCGATGGCCTGGGCATGCTGGTGGAGCAGGCCGCTGAGAGTTTTCGGATCTGGCAGGGCGTGCGCCCGGATACCGACGGCGTATATGCCGAACTGCGCCGCTTGGCCGATGGCGAAGGTGCCGCCGAGTGATCCCGCAGGCCTTGCCGTTCGGCGTGTATATTCTTGCGCGTTCCGCCGATTGGGAAAACGCCCAACAGCTCGGTTACTGGCACACGGCATCACTCGAAAGCGAAGGCTTCATCCATGCCGCCAGCCATGAGCAGGTGCCCGGCGTTTTCGCGCGCCGCTTCAGCGATGAGGCGCAGGTGTTCCTGTTGAAACTGGACGAAGCGGCTTTGGTCGATTATCTGCGATGGGATACGCATCCGGTCAGCAGTGAACTGTTTCCGCACATCACCACGCCCATTCCGCTGCAATGCATCGAGCGTGTTCTGCACTGGCCGGCTTAAGGTTCGGCCAGATACATATCCTTCAGGCGCACGTAATGCTTCGCCGAATAATACAGTTGCGCGATGTCCTGCTCGCTGAGCGTGCGCACGCATTTGGCCGGATTGCCCAGCCACAGTTCGCCGCTACGCACGGTTTTGCCCGGCGGAATGACCGCGCCGGCGCCGACGAAGCCGTGGTCTTCGATCACCGCACCATCGAGCACGGTGGCGCCCATGCCGATCAGGCAGGCGTTGCCGATGCGGCAGGCGTGAATGATAGCGCCATGACCGATGGTGACGTCATCGCCGATCAGGGTCGGGTAGCCGACCGGCTTGCCGCTGGGTCCGTCGTGGCTGACATGGATGATGCTGCCATCCTGAATGTTGGTGCGTGCACCGATGCGGATATGGTTGACGTCGCCGCGGATGATGGTGCCCGGCCAGATCGAGCTGTCTTCGCCGATATGCACATCGCCGATGACGGTGCAGGCCGGGTCGATGAACACGCGTTCGCCGAGGCGGGGGGTGATGCCATTGAAGGGGCGCAGAGCCGGCATGTCTTGACCTTTTGCTGACGGAAACTGGGTACAATCCGCTTATTCCCCCTCATTCTACCCGACAGCCATGGCCCTTCGCACCGACTTCGACCGTTTGAAACAGGCGCACCTGCGCGGCGCGTTCTCCTATGAACAGCGCATCGAGCTGCTCAGCCGACTGGATGCCGCCGTGCGCCGGAACCGGGAAGCCGTGGTCGCCGCCTGCAGCCAGGATTTCGGCCGCCGCGCCCGCATTGAAACCCTGGCCGCCGATGTGATGGTCACGCTCGATGAAATCAAACATGCGCGCAAGAATCTGCGCCGCTGGATGCGTCCGCAGCGCCGCGCCATCAACCTGACCTTCAAGCCGGCACGCGGCGAAATCCGTTACACGCCGCTGGGCGTGGTCGGCGTGGTCGCGCCCTGGAACTACCCGTTCCAGCTGGCCATCATTCCTTTGGCCAACGCCATCGCCGCCGGCAACCGGGTGATGATCAAGCCGTCCGAGTTCACGCCGTCGGTCAGCGCACTGATCGAGAAGCTGGTCGGCGAGGTGTTTTCCACGGATGAAGTTACCGTGGTGCAGGGTGATGCCAGCGTAGGCGCCGAGTTCACCAAACTGCCGTTCGACCATCTGATCTTCACCGGCTCGACCGCCGTCGGCCGGCATGTGATGGCCGCTGCCGCTGCCAACCTGACCCCGGTCACGCTCGAGCTCGGCGGCAAGTCGCCGGCCCTGATCGCACCCGATTATCCGGTGGCGCAGGCGGCCGATCGCATCGCCTTCGGCAAATGCTTCAATGCCGGGCAGACCTGCGTGGCCCCGGATTACGTGCTGTTGCCGGAAGCCCAGCTGGAAGCCTTCATCACCGCCTTTGCCGACAGCATCGCGCGCCGCTATCCGGACATGGCCGGCAACGCCGAGTACACCGGCATCATCAACACGCGCCAATCCACGCGTCTGCAGGCCTGGCTGGATGAAGCCAAAGCTGCCGGGGTGCGTACCGTGGCCTGCGGGCCGGAGCAGACGCCCGGCAACGAGAATCTACGGATGATGCCGCCAACAGTATTGGTGAATCCGCCGGACAACCTGACCGTGATGCAGCAGGAAATCTTCGGGCCGCTGCTGCCGGTGATTACCTATGAGGGCCTGGAGCAGGCGCTCGGTTTTGTGTTGGCCCGCGACAAACCGCTGGCCTTCTATCTGTTCGACCGCGAATCGGCGCGTGTGGATGCCGTGCTCGGCCGCATCTGCGCCGGTTCGGTGTGCATCAATGATGTGCTGGTGCAGTTCGGCCAGGACGACCTGCCGATCGGCGGCGTCGGTGCTTCCGGCATGGGTCACTATCACGGCCGCGATGGTTTCCTGACTTTCAGCAAGGCGATGCCGGTGATGCACCAGGCGCGTCTAAATGGCATGAGTTTGTTCGATCCGCCGTACGGGCGGATCATCACGCGTCTGGTGGATTTCCTGACCCGGCCTTAACGCATGCGGGTCAGGGTGTCGTCCTTGCGCACGAAGTGGTGGTACAGCGCTGCCACGATATGCAAGCCGAACACCCAATAGAAGGCCTCGCCGATGTCGTGGTGCCATCCTTCGAATTGCTCCGCCAGACCTTTGTTTTCACCCACGATGGCCGGGATGGCGATTTCGGTGAACGGGATGTAGATGATCTTGCCGTCGAAGTTGGCGGTGAGGAAGCCCAGAATCGGCATCACGATCAAGAACACATACAGCGCGATGTGGAACAGATACGAGAGCGCTTTCTGCCAGGACGGCAGGGCCGGGGTGATGCGCGGCGCGCCATACTTCAGGCGCTGCTGCACACGGACCCAGACCAGAATGAATATGCCGATACCGAGCCAGAAGTGCGTCTGCACCATGGCGAAGCGGCCGGGGGTGCCGCGCTCGAACAGGTCACGTTGTTCAATGGCAATGTAGGACAAGGCGATCAGGATGGCCATCAGCCAATGCAGGCGGCGCAGGCTGGCGGTATAGCGGGCTTTTTCGAACATGTCCGGACTCCACGGGGGCGACTTGATGAATTGTACCCACGATTGGCCTGAAATGTGAATAATAAGGCTCCCCGACTTGATTCCGATCAATGAAAATCGCCAGCTGGAACGTCAATTCGCTCAATGTTCGTCTTCCGCATCTGCTGGAGTGGCTCAAAATCGGCAATCCGGATGTGCTGGTGCTGCAGGAAACCAAGCTGGAAGACCACAAATTCCCGCAGACCGAGATCGAGGCCGCCGGCTACCACGTGGTGTTCGACGGCCAGAAAACCTACAACGGCGTAGCCATTCTCAGCAAAACCGAAATCACCGAGGTGCAGCGCGGCATACCCGGCTTTGCCGATGAGCAGAAACGCGTGCTGGCCGCCACCGTGAACGGCGTGCGCATTATCGATCTGTATGTGGTCAACGGCCAGGCCGTGGGCAGCGAGAAGTACGATTACAAACTGCGCTGGCTGGAAGCGATGACCGACTGGGTGCGCGAGGAAATGCAGCGTTACCCGCAGCTGGTGGTGCTCGGCGATTTCAACATCGCGCCCGATGACCGCGACGTGCACGATCCGGTGGTGTGGAACGATGACAGCATTCTGACCTCGACCGCCGAACGCGCCGCGCTGAACAAACTGCTGGCGCTGGGCCTGCACGACAGCTTCCGCCTGCACAGCGACGAGGCCGGGGTGTTTTCCTGGTGGGATTACCGCATGGCCGGCTTCCGCCGCAATCTCGGCCTGCGCATCGATCTGGTGCTGATCAGCGAGGCCTTGAAGTCACGCGCCGCCGCGTCGGGCATTGAGCGCGAACCGCGCACCTGGGAACGGCCCAGCGACCACGCGCCGGTGTGGGTGGAGCTCGGCTAATTTCGTACTTCGACTACGGCTTCAAACACCGATCAAAGAAATCCTGCGTTAAATTTAGGCGGTGCTTCAAATCCGCGCCGCGCAGGCCGTGCTTGGCGCCGGGGTAGGTCATCAGTTCAAACGGCGTGCCCTGTTTCTGCAGTGCCGACATCAGCGCCGTGGAGTGGCTGAACAGCACATTGTCATCGGCCATGCCGTGAATCAGCAGCAGCTTGGAGGTCATGCCCTTGGCGTGTGTCAGCACCGAGCCCTCGCGGTAGCCTTCGATGTTGTCTTTCGGCAGATCCATGTAGCGTTCGGTGTAGTGCGTGTCGTACAGCGCCCAGTCGGTTACCGGTGCGCCGGCCACGCCGCAGGCGTACACCTCGGAATGTTTGGCCAGCAGCATCAGGGTCATGTAGCCGCCGTTCGACCAGCCATAAACGCCGATGCGTTTGACATCGACATACGGCAGGGTTTTCAGGAAGTCCACGCCGCGCACCTGGTCAATCACTTCCACCGTGCCTTGCTTGCGGTACAGGCTGGCGCCGAAACGCTGGCCGCGCCGCGGCGTGCCGCGGTTGTCGATGGAGAACACCAGATAGCCGCGTTGCGCCAGCACCTGATTGAAATCCGGAGCCCAGTTGCGGGTCACCGTCTGCGCCGCCGGGCCGCCATACACAATCACCACCACCGGATATTTTTTGCTGGCATCAAACCCGGCGGGTTTGATCAGGCTGTAGTGCAGCACTTGGCCATCTTCGGCTTTCAGCGTGCCGAATTCCGGCAGGCGGTGCGCTTTCATAAACGGCGTATACGGATGGTTGGCATCCAGCGTGTTGTCAATCAAGGCGCGCACGGTGCTGCCATCGGCGGTGCGCAGCAGGGTCTGCGGCGGGGTTTCCGGGTTGGCATAGGTGCCGATGTAGTGGCTGGCGCCGGCATTGAACTGCGCGCTGTGCATGCCCACTTCGGTGCTGATGCGGGTGATGGCGCCGCCGTCGAAACCGACGCGGTACAGGTGGCGTTCGGTCGGGCCGTCTTTGGTGCCACTGAAATAAATCCAACGGTTCGTGTTGTCGATCGCCAGCACATCTTCCACCATCCACTCGCCGGAAGTGATGGCTTTCAGCGTGCCTTTATCGCCCAGCCAGTACAGGTGCTCGAATCCGGACTGCTCGGACGACCACAGGATGCGGCCGTCGTCGAGGAAGCGCAGATTGTTGTGCAGCGGCACCCAGCTGCTGCTGGTTTCGGTGCGCAGGCGTTCGGCTTTGCCGCTGTCGCGGTGGAAGCGGTGCAGTTCCAGGCGGTGCTGTTTGCGGTCCTGGATCTGCCAGGTCAGGCGCGTGGCATCCTGCCATTGCACGCGCGGCAGGTAGATGTCCGCTTCGGTGCCCAGATCCATCCAGCGGGTTTTGCCGTCCGCCAGCGTGAGCAGACCGAGCTGGATAAGCACGTTGGTATCGCCGGCAGCTGGATAACGCTGCTTCACCACTTCGGTGCGGTCGGCGTAGATTTCAAAACGTTCCTTGATCGGCACCGGGGTTTCATCGATGCGCGCATAGGCAATGGCGGAATCATCGGGTGCCCACCAGTAGCCGGTGTGGCGGTCCATTTCTTCGTCGGCCACGAATTCAGCCACGCCGTTGCCAATTGCTTCCGAGCCGTCGGACGTGAGTTGGCGCTCCTTGCCGCTGGCGATGTCGATGAGCCACAGGTTGCGGCCGCGGATGAAACTGACGAAGCCGCCCTTCGGCGAGATTTTGGCATCGGTCACGTCGCCGGTGCCGCTGGTGAGCTGGCGCAGGGCGCGTTCCGGCGTGGCGGCGGCCAGATCGAACCAGAACAGTTCGCCACCCATCGGGAACAGCAGGTGCTGGCCATCGGCGGCCCACTGGTATTCGACAATGCCGGTCAGTGCCGCGATGCGCTGGCGTTCGCGTCGCGCTTTTTCTTCATCGGATAGTTCTTTGCTGCTGCCGGCCAGCGTGACCGAATCGACCAGCATGCGCGCCTCACCGGTGGCGACATCGAAGGTCCACAGATCGAGCTGTCCGGCTTTGTCCGGCTTGCCTTTCAGAAAGCTGATGCGTTTGCCGTCGGGCGAGAATTTGGCCTGGGTCAGGGCATTGCCGGACAGGCTTTTGCCGGAGGTCAGGGCGTCGATGGTGAGCTGTTGGGCCATGGCGGTGCCGGAAAAGAGAGCGAGAACAACAAGAAGTAAGGGGCGCATGCAATCCTCAGGCCAGATAGCCGCCGTCGACGGTGAGTGTGGTGCCGGTCACGTAGCTGGCGGCGTTGCTGGCTAAAAACAACACGGCCGGGGCGATTTCGGCCGGCTCACCGGCGCGCGCCATCGGAATCAACTGGGTCATCAGCTTCATCAGTTTGGCGTCCTGGGTGATGGCCGATGCGAAATGGGTGTCAGTCAGGCCTGGCAACACGGCATTGACGCGGATGCCACGCGGCGCCAGTTCCTTGGCAAAGCCCTGGGTCAGGTTGACGATGCCGGCTTTGGTCATCGAATACGCGGCCTGGTCCGGTACCGGACGCTCGGCATTGACCGAGGCGATATTGACGATGGCGCCGCCGCCGGCCATCTGCCGTGCGGCGCGCTGGCTGCTGTAGAAATAGCCGCGCAGGTTCACTTCCAGGATTTTCTCGAAGCTGCGCAGGTCCATGTCCAGTAGCGGGCCGTAATACGGGTTGGCGGCGGCGTTATTGACCAGAATGTCCACCGTGCGGCCCTGTGCGGCCAGCGTGTCGAACACGGCATCGATGGCGGCGGTATCGCCGATGTGCATGGCGGCGGCTTCGGCCTGTAGGCCTTTGGCGCGGATGGCGTCACTTACGGCCTGGCAGCCGTCCCGTTTGCGGCTGGTGCAGATTACGTGGGCGCCGTAGTGGGCCAGCAGATGGGCGATGGCCTCACCGATGCCGCGCGAGGCGCCGGTGATCAGCGCGGTCTTGCCGGTCAGATCGAACAAATCAGCCATGGTTTTTCACTCCGTCCGGATGCCAAGCGCATACAATAGAAAACTATCATACCCGAAGGAGTTGCCCGTGAAGTCTCCGCAACGCGTCCTCATTACCGGTGCCGGAAGCGGCCTGGGTCAGGCCTTGGCACATCGTTTCGCCGCCGCCGGTGCGCAGGTGGCCTGCGTCGACATCCACCTCGACCGCGTGCAGGCCACGATGGCGACCTTGACCGGCGAAGGCCATGCCGCCTATGCCGCCGATGTCGGCAGCGATGATGCGATGGATGCCTTGGCCGAATCGGTGTTGGCCAACTGGGGCGTGCCCGATGTGCTGATCAACAACGCCGGCATCGCCTCCGGCGGCGATGTGCTGGAAGCGCCGATCAGCGAATGGCGGCACTTATGGGAAGTCAATGTGCTGAGTGTTGTGCGCGGCACCAAACTGTTTTTGCCGGCGATGCTGCAACGCGGCTCCGGCCATGTGGTCAGCACCGCCAGTTTCGCGGGATTGGCCGGCGCGCCGGGCCTGATGACCTACGGCGTGTCGAAAGCCGCGGTGGTGGCCTTTTCCGAACAGCTGCGCGCCGAATGCCATGGCACCGGGGTAGACGTCAGTGTGATCTGCCCGGCCTTCTTTAAAACCAATCTGATGCAGAGCACGGTCGGTACCGAAAAAATCAAACACCTCGGTCAGAAAATGATGGACCGTTCGCCCGACAGCCTCGATCAGGTCGCTGACCGGATTTTCGCCGACATCAACAAACGCCGCTTCCTGATCTTGCCGACCAAACGCGAACCGATGCTCTGGCGCCTCAAACGTTTCCTGCCGGAGCGTTACTTCAAGGAACTGATGAAACTGTCCCGTAACATGACACTCGGAGCGCACTGATGGAGTGGATGATTTACGGCGCCAACGGCTACACCGGGCGCTTGATGGTGGAAGAAGCCCTGCGCCGCGGACTGCGCCCGGTGCTGGCCGGTCGTTCCCGCGATGCCATCGAGCCGATGGCTGCGCAGTACGGCTTGCCGGCACGTGTGTTCGGCTTGGATAAACCCGCTGCGGTCGAGATGGGCCTGCGCGGCATCGATCTGGTGCTTCATTGCGCCGGACCGTTTTCCAAAACGGCACTGCCAATGGTGCGTGCTTGCCTTGCCGTCGGCGCACATTACCTCGACATCACCGGCGAGATCGATGTGTTCGCGGACTGCCACGGCTTGGATGCCGAAGCGCAGCAGCGCGGTATCGTGGTGCTGCCCGGCGCCGGCTTCGATGTGGTGCCGACCGATTGTCTGGCCGCCATCCTGAAACTGGAATTGCCGACCGCCGAATCGCTGGTCTTGGCCTTCGATGCACCCGGCGGCCCGAGCCCGGGCACTGCCAAAACCGCGGTCGAGGGCTTGGGCAAAGGCGGCCGTGCCCGCATCAACGGCGCGATGACCAACGTGCCGCTGGCCTGGAAGACCCGCAGCTTCGACAAGAACGGCGAAGCGCGTCTGGCCATGACCATTCCCTGGGGCGATGTCTACACCGCCAACATCTCGACCGGCATTCCGAACATCGAGGTCTACATGTGCGTGCCGCCGTCGACCGTCGCCCAGCTGCGCCGCATCCGCGGGCTCGGACCCTTGCTGGGCTTTGCACCGATTCAGGCCTTTCTCAAGTCGCAGGTCGGCCGTAAAGTGCGTGGCCCGTCCGAGGAAAAACGCAAGGATGCCGAAACCTGGATCTGGGGTGAAGCCACCGATGCCGCCGGCCGTCAGGTCAGCGCCATTCTGAAAACCCCGAACGGTTATACGCTGACGGTGTTGGCCGCGCTCGGCATCGTCGCCAAGCTGATGGCCGCGCAGCGTCCGATCGGCGGCTTCTACACCCCGTCGCGCTTTATGGGCGCTGATTACGTGCTGCGACTGCCCGGCGTCAAACGCGTCAGCGGCAAGTAATGGATGTCTCCGGCCTCATTGATGCCCTGAATCCGGCGCAACGCGAGGCCGTCTGCGCCGAGCCCGGTCCGTATCTGGTGCTGGCCGGCGCCGGTTCCGGAAAAACCCGGGTGCTGACCCACCGCATCGGTTGGTTGAATCAGTTTTTCGATACTCCGCTGTACCGCATTCTGGCGGTGACCTTCACCAACAAAGCCGCCGCCGAAATGCGCACCCGAATCGCCGCATTGCTGCCGGACGGTGCGCGCGGCATGTGGGTTGGGACCTTCCACGGCATCGCACACCGGCTGCTGCGTCTGCACTGGCAGGACGCTGTGTTGCCGGAAAGCTTCCAGGTGCTCGATGCCGACGACCAGCTGCGCATGATCAAGCGTGTGGTCACCGATCTGCAGCTGGACGATACCCGCTTTCCACCCAAGCAACTGGTGTGGTGGATCAATGCCCAGAAGGATGCCGGCCGGCGCCCGGCGGCCATTCAAATTGCGATGGGCGATGCCTACACCCGGGCGCAGCTGCAGGTGTATGAAGAGTATGAAATCCGCTGCCAGCGTTCCGGCTTGGTGGATTTCGCCGAGATTCTATTGCGCGCGCATGAAACCCTGCTGAAAACGCCTGCGCTGCTGGAACACTACCGGCAGCGTTTCAGCCAGATCCTGGTCGACGAATTCCAGGACACCAACAACGTGCAGTACGCCTTCATCCGCCTGCTTGCCGGTGAACGCGGTCAGGTATTCGTTGTCGGCGATGACGATCAGTCGATTTACGGCTGGCGCGGCGCGCAGGTCGGCAACATGCAGAAGTTCCTCGACGACTATCCCGGCGCGCGCACCATCCGGCTGGAGCAGAATTACCGCTCCACCGGCAACATCCTGGCTGCCGCCAATGCGGTGATCGCGCACAATCCGGAACGCCTGGGCAAGAAACTATGGACCGATGACCGTGACGGCGCACTGATCGAACTGTATACCGCGTTCAATGAAGTGGATGAGGCTCGATATGTGGTGGCGCAGATCCAGCAGCTGATCCAGAACGGACACAGTGCTTCCGAGTGTGCCGTGCTGTACCGCAACAACGCCCAGTCACGTGCCATCGAAGAACAGTTGTTGTCGAATGCGCTGCCGTACCGGGTGTACGGCGGCCAGCGCTTTTTCGAGCGCATGGAAATCAAGGATGCCATGGCCTATCTGCGGCTGGTATCCAATCCCGATGATGATGCTGCGTTCGAACGCGCGGTCAATACGCCGCCGCGCGGCATCGGCGACCGTACGCTGGATGAACTGCGTCGGATGGCGCGCGATTCGGCACTGTCGCTGTGGCGCGCTTCGGCCTTGATCCGCGAATCGTCCGCTCTGAACGGACGCGCCAAGAATGCCTTGGCCGCTTTCCAGGAGCTGGTCGACAGCATCCGCAACAGCCGCGACGGTATCGAACTGTACGAACTGTTCGATATCATCCTGGAGCAATCCGGGCTGCGCCTGCATTACGGCAAGGAATCGAAGGGCGAGCTCGATTCACGCGTCGACAACCTCGATGAATGGGTCTCGGTGGCCAGCCGCTTCTCGCGGCGCATCGTGCCCGACGAGGAAGAGTCCACCAGTGAACTCAGTGCGTTTCTAGCTTATGCCGCGCTCGAGGCCGGTGAAGGCCAGGTGGAAGAAGGTGTGGACGGCGTGCAGCTAATGACCCTGCACAGCGCAAAAGGTCTGGAGTTTCCTTTCGTGTTCCTGGTCGGCGTGGAAGAAGGATTGTTTCCCTCGGCGCGTTCCCTGGATGAAGCCAACCGGCTCGAGGAAGAACGACGGCTCGCTTATGTCGGCATCACCCGCGCCCGCGAGAAACTGACGTTGACCTATGCCGAAACCCGGCGCCTGCACGGCATGGAAATGTATGGCACCCCCTCGCGCTTCATTCGCGAGATTCCCGAAAAACTGATTCACGCCATCCGCCCGAAAACCACGCGTTATGGCAACAGCTCCGAATATGCCTCATCCCATTCGTTGGGCGAGGACACCGGGGTGTTCCGACTCGGCCAGAGCGTGCGCCACGCCAGTTTCGGCGAGGGCGTGATCATGCAGTTCGAAGGCTCGGGCGCACATGCGCGCGTGCAGGTGAACTTCAGCGCAGCCGGCAGCAAGTGGCTGGTGCTGGCCTATGCGAAACTGCAGGCGGCCTGATTCGGCTCCCTGCAAGGAAACCGGCATTCAAGTGGCATAATAACCGGAATCACGAAGGATTCCGGTCATGCCCAAACTCGTCCTCATCGACGGCTCGTCCTATCTGTACCGCGCCTTCCATGCGCTGCCGCCCTTGACCGCCAGCGATGGCACACCGACCGGCGCACTGTTCGGCATCGTCAACATGCTTAAAAGCAGCCTGAAGGAAAATGCCGAATACATCGCCTTCGTGCTGGATGCGCCCGGCCCGACCTTTCGCGATGCACTGTATCCCGATTACAAAGCCAACCGCGCCGCCATGCCCGATGATCTGCGCGCACAGGTTGAACCGATGATCGCCATCGTGCAGGCCCTCGGCCTGCCGGTGATCCGCGTGTCGGGCGTCGAGGCCGACGATGTCATCGGCACCTATGCCCTGCAGGCGGCAAAGGACGGTGTGGACGTGGTGATTTCCACCGGTGACAAGGATTTCGCGCAGCTGGTCGGACCGCACATCACCCTGACCAATACCATGACCGGCAGCGTGACCGATGAAAAACGCGTGCCGGAGAAATTCGGTGTGCGCCCCGACCAGATCATCGACTTTCTGGCACTGATGGGCGATGCCGTCGATAACGTCAAAGGCGTCGAAAAATGCGGACCTAAAACCGCCGCGAAGTGGCTGGCTGAATACGGCACGCTGGAGAAGGTCATCGCCAATGCCGAAAAATTCACCGGCAAGATCGGCGAGAACCTGCGTACGGCACTGCCGATCCTGCCGTTGAACCGCACCCTGGTGACCATCAAAACCGATGTTCCGCTGGAACAGGATTACACCCAACTGCTGCAGTTGCCGCCGCATCAGGACGATTTGTCCGCGCTATATTCGCGCTTCGGTTTCAAGCAGGCGCTGAAAGAGCTCCAGAGCGCTGCCGCCTCGCCGTCTTCAGCACAGAAAGCTGCCAGCTCTACAGAATCCGACGCACCGCCCGTTCTGTTGCCTGAAGCAAAGCCTGGCGAATATACCGCCGTGCTGGACTGGGCGGCGTTCGACGCTATGCTGGCTACGCTGAATGCCGCCGAGCTGGTCTGTTTCGATACCGAAACCGATTCACTCGATCCGATGCAGGCCAATCTGGTCGGCCTGAGTTTTGCGGTTGAGCCCGGGGCGGCCTGGTACATTCCCTTGGCACATGATTATCCCGGTGCACCGTCGCAGCTGCCGATGGCCGACGCGCTGCAACGCCTGACGCCGCTGCTGACCGATGCCGGCAAGGGCAAGTGTGCGCAGAACGGAAAATACGACCTGCATGTACTGAACCGCTGCGGTATCGCCGTGCAGGGTCTGCGCGAAGATACCCTTTTGGCGTCATTCGTACTCAATGCCGGCCGCGCACGGCATGACATGGATTCGATGGCGCTGAATTATCTGGGTTACCAGACCATCGCCTACAGCGATGTTGCCGGCAAAGGCGCCAAGCAGATTCCGTTTTCGCAGGTCGCCATTGATGATGCCACCCGCTATGCCGCCGAAGACGCCGACATCACTTTGCGTCTGCAACAGCATTTCGCGGCGCAGTTACAACAGACGCCGACGCTCGAAGCGCTGTACCGCAACATGGAAATCCCGCTGCAGCAGATCCTGTGCGACATCGAGGAGAACGGCGTGCTGGTTGACACTGCGTTGCTGCGGCGCCAGAGCACCGACCTGTCGGCACGCATGTTGCAGGTGCAGAATGCGGCCTATGAAATCGCCGGGCGGCATTTCAATCTGGACTCGCCCAAACAGCTCGGAGCGCTGCTGTTCGATGAACTCGGCCTCGAGGCCAAACTGAAAACCCCGACCGGTGCGCCATCCACCAACGAGGAAGCGCTGGAAGCCATTGCCGACGAGCACGAACTGCCGCGTCTGATCCTCGACTACCGCGGCATGGCCAAGTTGCGCAGCACCTACACCGACAAACTGCCGCAGATGGTCAATCCCCGGACGGGCCGCGTACATACCAGCTACCACATGGCCGGCGCCGCCACCGGCCGGCTGAGCTCCAGTGATCCGAATCTGCAGAACATCCCGATCCGCACCGAAGACGGCCGCAAGATCCGCGAGGCCTTCATCGCGCCACCGGGCCGCCGGATTCTGTCGTTCGACTACTCCCAGATCGAGCTGCGCATCATGGCGCATCTGTCTGATGACGCGGGATTGCTTGCGGCCTTCGGCTCCGGCCAGGACGTGCATCGGGCCACGGCCGCGGAGGTATTCAGCGTGCCGTTGGCGGAAGTCAGCACCGATCAGCGCCGCGCCGCGAAAGCCATCAACTTCGGGCTGATGTACGGCATGAGCGCCTTCGGTCTGGCGCGCCAGCTTGGCATTGGCCGCAATGAAGCTGCCGATTACATCAGCCTGTATTTCAGCCGCTATCCGGGCGTGCGGATCTACATGGACGACACCCGTGCCAAGGCCAAGGCCGATGGCTATGTCGAGACGGTTTTCGGTCGCCGGCTTTACCTGAATGAAATCAACGGGCGCAACGCCGCCCAGCGTTCTGGTGCCGAGCGTGCCGCCATCAATGCCCCGATGCAGGGTACCGCCGCCGACATCATCAAGCGGGCGATGATCGATGTCGCCGGCTGGATTAACGGTCACCGCCGGCAGGCGCTGATGCTGATGCAGGTCCACGATGAGCTGGTGTTCGAAGCCGATGCCGATTTCGTACCGCAGATGCTGGTCGAGGTCAAGGCGCGTATGGAGGCGGCGGCCGTGCTGAAGGTGCCGCTGTTGGTCGAGGCCGGTACCGGGGCCAACTGGAATCAGTCGCATTAACCGGTGCCGGAAAAGTTCACAAATAGTTCACAGTTCCGGACCCTGATTGACTGGGCATTAACCATTTTTGTGATTAAATACACCTAACAAGCGCAAGGCTTGTTGGTTGTCTCTCCCCTGGGACATCCGAAGGAGATTGGCTTTCCCCGGCCACCTTCTTTAAACCCTGGCCCCGTATGCTTCCCCTGGCATACGGGGCTTTTTTATTCAGCTTTGTTTCAGGGCGCGCCGGAGGAATTCCGGTTGCAGCAGTGCGCCGTAATGGACGCCGGCATTGTAGTACTCGGTAGTGAAGGTCTTTGCGGCCGCGTCATCGCTGCGGAAAGCGGCCAGGTCGCGGCCGTTCTTGGCGGCGATGGTGCAGCTCCACCAGCCGGTTGGGTAGCAGGGCTGCGGAAAGGGCAGGGTACGGAAACCGCGGAAGCCGGCATCGGACATCGCACCGATCATGTCCCGGATCAGGTCCATCAGTGCCAGCGGCGATTCGCTCTGCTGCACCAGCAGGCCATCGGGACGCAGCGCCTTGAAGCAGTTTTCATAGAAAGCACGGTTGAACAGGCCTTCGGCCGGGCCGACCGGGTCGGTCGAATCGACGATGATGATGTCGATGCTGCCGGGTGCGGCGTTCAGCATGTACGCGATGCCGTCGTCGAACATCACGGTGGCGCGCGGGTCGGTATTGCTCTCGCACAGCTCCGGGAAGTATTTCTCGGCCATGCGGGTGACCTGCTCATCGATGTCGCACTGGACGACGCTTTCGACCTCGGCATGCTTGAGGCATTCGCGCAGGGTGCCACAGTCGCCGCCGCCGATGATGACGATGTTTTTCGGTGCCGCATGGGTGTAGATCGGGGCGTGCGACATCATCTCGTGATAGAAGAAGTTCTCGCGCGTGCTGACCATCATCGCGCCGTCGATCACCATCAGGTTGCCGAAATCGGTGGTTTCGAAAATCTCGATCTTCTGGAACGGTGACTGCACCTCATCCAGCTTGCGTGTGATACGGAAACCGATGGCCGATCCGGTGTGCTCGAAGTTCTCGTAAAACCAGGTGGATTCTGCCATGGCGGATGCGTCCTGAAGGCGGTAAAAAGTGAGGCGCATTGTATCCGATAACCGGCCCCGGGGGGTACAATACGCGTCCCAAACGAGGATTCCTGCCCATGAACGCCTGGTCGGTCGACGATGCCAAACAGCTGTATTCCCTGCCGTTCTGGTCGGAAGGCTATTTCGATGTCGACAATCGCGGCCGCGTATGCGCGCAGCCGCTCGGTCCCGAAGGTCCGCGTCTGCCGATACCCGAGTTGATCGAGCGCGCCTGCGCCGATGGCGTCAAGCTGCCGCTGCTGCTGCGCTTCGCCGATATCCTGCCGCACCGGTTGCAGGCCATGCAGCGCGCGTTCAATGCCGGCATGGGCCATCTCGGCTACAAAGGCGGTTACACCGCGGTATACCCAATCAAGGTCAATCAGCATTTCGGCGTGGCCGGCGTGCTGGCCTCCGCGGGCAACGAACAGTTCGGTCTGGAGGCCGGCTCCAAACCGGAGTTGATGGCGGTACTCGGCCTGGCCAAGCCCGGCAGCGTCATCGTCTGCAACGGCTACAAGGACCGCGAGTTCATCCATCTGGCCCTGCTCGGCAAGCAGCTCGGTTTCGACACCACCATCGTGGTCGAGAAGCCCTCGGAGCTCGACATGATCCTGCAGGAAGCGGCCAAGCTCGGCGTCATGCCGGGCATCGGCGTGCGTCTGCGCCTGTCCACGCTCGGTGCCGGCAAGTGGCAGAACTCCGGCGGCGATA
>Ga0315904_10002822_pt1 | contig 26319 bp, 20 predicted proteins | sample LakEriMetagenome_6_FD_203529 | JGI IMG/M metagenome (GOLD analysis project Ga0315904, IMG submission 203529) | Freshwater fungal communities from buoy surface, Lake Erie, Ohio, United States - Buoy 12 MA120 | ecosystem: Environmental > Aquatic > Freshwater > Lake | place: USA: Lake Erie, Ohio...
TCCATGGCCTGCTCGTTCTCCACATGCCGCAGATGCAGGGCCACATCCGAGACCATGCTCTGCACCAGCTCATAAACCCGCTCCGCCGGTTCCTTGTCCACCACAGCCCGCACCACAGGCTGCCAAAGCCCCGCCGGCAGCCCGCTCTTCGCACCGTCCGCTCCAATCACCGCACCCAGCCGCTGCATGGTCTCTTCCCCCGGCTTGTACAGCATCAGCATGGCATAACTCGTCAGCACCATGCGGGCCTCCCGCCTTCCCTGGGCATCCCCGATCTTCTCAAGCATCGGATTTAGTCCGTCCATCAGATACGCCACCACGTCAGCCCCGGCTTTCTCCCTCGCCTCCCGATCCGCCACCCCCGGAACCACCGGCGGCAACGGCGGCAACGCAAGCTTCATGCCCGCCGCCAAAGCCTCAGCCTCCTCCACATACGGACGCCATTTGCTCTCCGCCACCCCCCGCAGCCGCAGCAGTCCCGCCATCCCAAGATCAGCCGCCAGTTCCACCGTTCCCTCCTTCCCCGCAGGCAGGTCCTCCCGCCGCAACCCGATGATCCTCATCCCATCACCATCCTGGGCAGGCTCGTGCACCACCAGAAACTCCCGCTGCGCCTTCTTCCCGTAACGCGCAAACCACCGCAGCGTCACATACGTCCCCGGTGCCTCGGCCGGACCTTCCCCATCCAGCACACTCCGGTCCTCAAGGAGCCGTGCCACCTGCAATTCCCCCAGCTCACGCGACTGCCCGCGCAAAGATTCCTCCAGATGCGTCCGCGCCACCTTCTCAAAGGCCTGATACCCCCACAGCTTCATCCCACCGGCGTAATCACCGGAACGCACAGCCTCCATCCACGCATCCCCCACCCGCCGCGCCGCCGCCAGCGTCTTCTCCTGCGCCACCGCCGCCGCCTGCAAAGCATCAGGAACCGCCGCCCGCACTTTCCCGCACGACATCACAGTACCCACCACCATCACCAGCAGCTCACGGCTTATTTTCATCACCCCAGCATGCCACAAAGCACCCGCTCCTCCAAACCCATTCTTCGACCACCCCAGCCCGCTTCAGTCTTCCTCACCCCCAGCCTGCCCCGCACGGTCCCCTCCAGGATTCTCACGCTCAAACCGCATCTTCAGAATCCTCCGCCCATCCACCTCCAGAATCGTCACCCGGTAGCCTTCCAGCCCAACCGTGTCTCCAGCCTCCGGAAGCCGCCCCATCTCCGACGTCACATACCCTCCAATCGTCGATACCTCGTCACTGTCCAGCTCCAGATCCGCATGCTCCCCAAGCATGTAAAGCGGCAGCTTCCCGTCCACCATGAATTCATCGTCGCTCACCCGCACAAACCCATCATTGAGCGGCACCGGTACATCAAACTCATCCTCGATCTCACCCACCAGTTCCTCCAGCACATCCTCCAGCGTCACCATCCCCACGGTCGCCCCGAACTCATCTACCACCAGCGCCATGTGCGCCCGCTTCGCCAGAAAAATCTTCAGCAGCTCATCCAATGGCTGCGTCTCCGGCGCTATGATCACGTCCCTCCGGATCTTCGCCAGATCAGGCTTCGGATCGTTGATGATCCTCAGAAAATCCTTGATGTGCACCACCCCCAGACACACATCGAGATTCCGCTCCCGCAGCGGAAACCGCGTGTGCTTCGATTCCATCGCCACCGCCAGATTCGCCTGAAAATCCTCCCGCGGATCCAACGCCACAATCTCCGTCCGCGGCGTCATCACATCCCGCGCCACCAGATCGTTCAACTCCAGGGCATTGATCGAAATGTCCCGCTCCGTCGGCGTCACCTGCTTGGACCGCCCGGACTCCTCCACCAGCAACTGCAGTTCCTCAGCACTGTGAATGTTCGCATGGTCATGCGACGCATCAATCCGGAACATCCACAGCAGCAGACGGTTCGCCGTCCCGTTGAACAGCCGGATCGCCCACCGGAAAATCCACTCGAACCCCGTCAGCGGCCGACTCACCGCAATCGCCGTGCTCAGCGACCTCCGGATCGCCAGCGACTTCGGCATCAGTTCCCCGAAAACCACATGCAGAAACGTCAGAATGCCAAAGGCAATCACAAACGAAATCATCGGAATCGGCAGCCACGCCGGCGTTCCCTCAGGCCAGATCTTCCACAGCAGTGGCTGCAGCAGCGCCTCAATGTACCGCTCCCCGAACATGCTCAGGGCCACACTCGCCATCGTAATCCCCAGCTGCGTCGCCGCCAGATAATCATCCAGCCGCGCCACCATCCGCCTCGCCTCCACCGCACGCGGCGCCGACCGCTTCTCCTCAATCAGTTCGTCCAGCTGACTCGCTCGCACCTTCACAATCGCAAACTCCGCCGCCACGAAAAACCCGTTCAGCAGCACAAAAAATACAATCAGCCCAATCTGCCACACCACGTCTCCTCCCGTCACCGCATCCCAGTTCTTCACAACCTGATGCGTCGCTTCAGCCAAGGGCATGGAAAAATATGAATGGTCAGTCATAGCACGGCCGGCATTCCGGGGGAACCCGGCCATTCCTTCACATCATCGGTTCGGAGTTGGACATCCCGGCATTCATAACTTCTCGTACACGCCCTTGTCACGCCGCTTCAGCACCGTCAGCCCACGCGACTTCGCATCGGAAACAGATAAGGGCTTCGTCAGCTTCGGGGAATTCACCCGCGACACCAGCTTCCGTACCGGCTTCTTGCACAAAGGACACACCTCCAGCGGAGCCCGGTCCACCGGCCTCATCAGCTCAAACCCACGCGCACAAATCCGGCACGACTGCTCCGGATCCTCGGCAATGTACTCGTAAATCGGCATGGCTCTTGTTCAGGTTCCCCCACCCCGGAAATGGAGAAGGGGCCGAAAACACTTACGTGCCCCAGCCCCCACCCGTCAATTTCCTTCTGCGGTCACCCGCCTGGACCTCACCAGGACGACTTCGTCACCCCTGGAATCATTCCGCCATTCGCAAGCTCACGGAACGAAATCCGGCTCAGCTTGAAACGGCCAATGTACCCACGACGACGACCAGTAAGCTGACAGCGGTTCGTCAGCCGGGTCGGACTCGCATTCCGCGGAAGCATGGAAAGACCCACGTAATCATGGTTCTTCTTCAGCTCAGCGCGCAGCGCAGCATACTTGTTCACCGTCTTTTGCTTGCGCTTCTGACGCTCAATCCAGCAGGTTTTGGCCATGGTTCGTTAAAAAAGTTCTTCTTTGGGAAAGAGGAGACACATGGACATCCCAATCCCCACCGCAAGGGATTTTTCATCCGTTTTTCGGATCCTCCAAACGCCATCGCCCACCCCGGTCGCGGATCTCGACACGATCACCCTCACGGAGCATCCTCAGCTCTCACCCGGCCCGTCCACATCCCGTGCCCCTGCACGAAACCCCTCGCCCTCATCCCGCCAGGAACCCACCCGCCGGTGGAACAGTCCCTGCTCCACTCCCGCTGACCACACCCACCCGCCCCCATGAAACCACCGGCAACCCCCACCCCGCAGGGGAAAATCCCGCCCACCCCGGAAGCCGGTGGATACATCATCGATTCCTTCCTCGGTGGCGGCAACTTCGGCTTCGTCTGGAGCGCCATCCAGGACGGCACCATGCGGCCCGTCGCCCTCAAGTTCCTCGCCCCATGGCACCACTGCGGACCCGCCAGCCTCCGCTTCGAACGGGAAACCGAAATCGCCTCGTCCCTCGAACACCCCTCCATCGCCAGGATCTTCGCAACCGGCCAGAGCCCCTCCGGACGCTGGATCGCCATGGAACTCATCGACGGTCCCACCCTCGATGCATGGGCCAAATCCCCCTCCGTCTCCCTCCGGCAGAAACTCTCCGCCTTCCACAAGGTCTGCGACGCCACCCTCCACGCCCACCAGGCAGGAATCATCCACCGCGACCTCAAACCCGAGAATATCCTCGTCACCGCAGACGGCACCCCGAAAATCGTCGACTTCGGCATCGCCGCCCGCACCGTCGGCGCCACCCTCGACGTCACCCTCACCAGAAACGGCGAACTCATCGGCTCCCTCCCATGGATGGCTCCCGAACAGGCACGCTGCGACTGGCAGAACGTCAGCACCCTCTCGGACATCTATTCACTCGGCTGCATCCTCCTCCAGCTTCTCACCGGCCAGCGCCCCATCAGCGGAAACAGCAGCTTCAGCAACGCCCTCGCGGCCGCCCAGTCCGGCGACAAACCTTCACCGGGATCCATCTGCCGCTCCATCCCGGCCGACCTTTCCACCATCACCACCAAATGCCTCTTCCCAGACCCCGCCCGCCGCTACCAGTCCGCCGCAGAACTGCGCGATGACATCGCCCGCTGGCTCAATGGCGACCCCGTGCACGCCGAAGCTTCCACGCTGTACTGGATCTCCCGCAAACTCCGCCGCCACTGGGCCCCCGCCACCGCAGCCTGCCTCTTCCTCGCCGCCACCGGAGCCGCCGCCGCCTCCAGTTACCTCGCCGCCAGATCAGTCGCCACAGCCCGCGCCGACACCCTCCACGAAGCAAGGGAACTGGCTTGTCTCATCCTCCTCCGCTGCAAACCCGCCCTCGAAAAAGCCGGCCGCAAGGACGAAATCACCAGCCTCGAAGGCCAAATCGCCTCTTTCGACTGGTCCCTCGGTCAACCGGATGCCCTGGGCAGCGCTTACGATTTCCGCCGCTTCCGCGCCCGTGTCGCCACCTTCACAGCCGAAAGCCACGCCAGAAACGGTCAGTGGCCCGAATCCTTCCGCATGTGGCAGCGCGCCATCACCCACCTCCAGTCACTTCACGCCGATCACCCCGGAACCAGATACTACGCCGAGGAACTCGCCCACGCCGCCGCCGGAAAACAACTCGATCTCCTTAAGTGCCATTACCTCGAAGCCGCCGTCTCCGCCGCCCAGTTCGTCGCGCAGACGATCGGCAGCCACCCCTGCGACGGCAGCCTCCTCGCCGAAGTCTCGGAAGTCCTCGCCGAAACCGCAGAAGTCTGCGCAGAACAGCAGAAACCTTTGCCAGCCGCCACCCTGCCACTCGCCTCCCAGTTCGCCGATCTCCTCCGCACCAACTGCGACGGAACCTTCGAAAGCATCCTCAACAACGCCTGCGGTCAGCGCTCCCATGCACGCATCCTCAGCCTCTCGTCCCAGCACAAGTCCGCCCTCGACGCCGCTTTCACGGCAACGACCACCGCCGAGCAGGCCCTCGCAGCCGAACCAGGGAGCGAAACCGCTGCCATAGTCATGTCCAATTGCCTCACCACCCTGGCAGAAGCACTCCACGACGCCGGTCGACTCACAGAAGCCGACACATCCCTCCAGAAAGCCCTCAGCATCCGCTCCCGGAACGGCGAACTCATCCTCCCCGCCAATGCTTCTGCCCAACCGGCTGTCCGGCTCGCCGTGGCCATGGAACGCCTCGGCGATTCCTTCATCACCCGCGCGGACGCCAGCACGGCCGCCACCATCCTCAGCAAGGCCGAATCCATCTGGAAAGTCATCGGCCCTCACTCCCGATCGGAAAAAGGTCAACTCCGCTGGGGCCTTGTCGCACTCAAGCACGCCCAGCAGGCCGCCCTCGCGAAACGCAGCAGCGACGCCATCGCCGCCGCCGCTTCCGCCTATTCCAGACTCCTCAACCTCAACGAGAAATCAAAACTCGACCACTGCGTCCGACTCCTCGGCGCAGCCGAAGCTGCCATCATCCTCGCCGAACACAACGCCCCCAGCACCAAAGGCAAGACTTCATGGACGTCCCTCTCCTCGAAACTCATCTCCAAAGCCCATACCCAAGTGCTCAGCGAAGGACCGGACGCCCTCAACCAGCACGAACCCAGACTGCGGGAACTCGAAAAACGCAGGGAGCTTCTCCCGTCCGTCGTCAGCCGTTTCTGATCCGGAACTCCTCCATCGCCTCGTACCCCCACCCAACCCGCCCACCCCGGGCAAAAACCCGGGAGACGTTTTGCATTTCCCCCCGACCCACCCTACCATCCCCCAAAACTCCCGCCGCCCTCCGCCCCGCACGCCACCATGATCCCCTTCCCGGAACTGGAAAAGATCGTCGAACCTGTCGCCCCCGGCTCCGCCCCTGGCGCCGGCCCAGCATGGTGGTGGTGGCTCCTCGCCGCCCTCGTCGCCACCCTCGCCCTCATCACCGTCTTCACCCTCCTCCGGAACCTCATCCGCCACTTCCGGTTCCCATCCACCCCGCCCGACCCCGCCATCGAAGCCATCCGGCAACTGGAAACCCTCCAGCGCAAGCCCCCCACCACCACGGAAACGGAAACCGCAGCCACCGTCTCAACCATCGTCCGGCACTACCTCGACCGCCTCTCCGGCATCATGGCCCGCTACACCACCACAGAGGAAATCATGGGCCACTCGCGCAAACCCGCCCCACCCCCCACCCCAGCCATCTCCGCCTGCGAAACCATCCTCGCCAGCTGCGACCAGATCCGGTTCGGAAACACTTCCATTCCCCCAGCCATCCTCATCAGCAATGCCCTGAACGCCATCAGAGCCTCCCAGGCAGCCCCGGCTCCCGCCGCACCGCCCACTTCCCAACAGCCACCTCCTCTCCCCCATGCGCCTGCTGCCTGACCACTACCGCTTCGCGGAACCCGGCTGGTTCTGGCTCCTCCTCCTCCTGCCCATCCTCGCCCTCCTGCGCTCCGCCGCCGGCCGCCAGTCCGCCCTCCAGTTCTCCTCCCTCCACCTGCTCCGCTCCGCAGGTAAAAAAACCCGCTCGGCCATCGGTGCCCTCGGCCTCTTCCTCACCTTCGCCACCCTCACCCTCGGCACCGCCGCCCTGGCCCGACCCCAGAAGCTCCGCACCGAGGAAAAAATCGAGGAAAGCGGCGTCGAAATCTTCATGACCCTCGACCTCTCCCTCTCCATGTCCATCCAGGACATGCGCGTCGGAGGGGAAAAAGTCGACCGCCTCACCGTCGCCAAGAAAGTCACACGCGACTTCATCCGCAACCGCCCCAGCGACCGCGTCGGCTTCGTCGTCTTCTCAGGCCGTCCCTACCTCGCCTCGCCCCTCACCCTCGACAAAAACTGGCTCGAGGAAACCCTCGACAAAATCTGGTTCAATCAAACCCGCGACATGGGCACCGCCATCGGCAGCGCCCTCGCCACCGCCGCCAAACGCCTCACCAACCGCGAATCACGCTCGAAAATCATCATCCTCATCACCGACGGAGCCAACAATTCAGGGAAAATCGGTCCCCGCGAAGCAGCCAAACTCGCCGCCACCCTCGGCATCCGCATCTACACCATCGCCATCGGCACCCACGGATACCACCAGGTCCCCGTCCCCACCCCGGAAGGCCAGTACGTCGGCGTCCGCCAGGAATTCGACGAGGAAACCCTCAAGGAAGTCGCCAGCACCACCAGCGGTCGCTACTACCACGCCCGCGACGCCAATGCCATGGTATCGATCTTCCGCGAAATCGACCAGCTCGAGAAAACCAGACTCAATATCCGCCGCTCCACCCTCATCGACGAACTCTTCGCCTACCCCCTCTGGGGCGCTCTCAGCCTCGCCGGCCTCGGCCTGCTCGCCCGCCAGACCATCCTCCGGCGCTACCCCTGATCCCCCCCGTGAACGCCTCCTTCGCCCAGCCAGCCGCCCTCTGGCTCCTCCTCCTCATCCCCATCCTCATCGGGATCCGCTTCCTCGGCACCGCCCACGCCCGGAAATCCCTCACCAGAATCGCCTCGCCCAGACTCCTCGACCAACTCGTCACATGGCACGGCCGACGGCGCTCCGCCGCCGCCTTCGCCTGCGAAATCTTCGGCATCGCCCTCATGATCACTGCCCTCGCCAGACCCCAGTGGGGCTTCACCGAAACCGAATCGGCAGGCCAGGGCCGCAGCCTCATCATCGCCATCGATACCTCGAAAAGCATGCTGGCCAATGACCTCCAGCCCGACCGCCTCACCCGCGCCAAACTGGCCGCCGCCGACCTCGTCCGCAAACTCCGCGGCGACCGCATCGGCCTCATGCCCTTCGCCGGCTCGGCCTTCATGTACGCACCCATCACCCCGGATACCGACGCCCTCATCGAAAGCATCGACAGCATGGACGCCGATATCATCCCCCGCGGAGGATCCAACCTCGCCCGCGCCATCGACAAGGCCATCGATACCTTCACGAAATCCGACCTCTCCGGCCAGCAGGTCCTCATCCTCTTCTCGGATGGCGAGGAACTCGAAGGCGAAGCCCTCGCCGCCGCCCGCCGCGCCCGCGACGCCCGCGTCGCCCTCATCTGCGTCGCCGTAGGCACCCAGACCGGCGGCGTCATTCCCGATCCCTCGGCCGAGGGCGGCTACTACCGCGACCGCAGTGGAAAAATCGTCTTCTCCAGACTCCAGCGCGATACCCTCATGAAAATCGCCACCCTCACCGGCGGCCTCTACCTCCCCCTCGAAAGCAAAGGCGTCAGCGACGCCCGCGTCGACCTCATTCTCCAGAAACTCCAGCGCTCCTCCATGAACGCCAAAACCACCAAGAAGGCCATCGACCGCTTCCAATGGCCCCTCGCCGCCGGACTCTTCTCCCTCGTAATGGCCTACCTCCTCGGCATCGCCAGCCGCCTGCGCCCTGCCCCGGCTTCTCTGCCAGCCACCGCCGCCGCCTGCGCCGCACTCCTCACTCTTCTCCCACAGCCAACCACGGCCCAGTCCACCCAGATCACCACCCAAGCCCCCGCCGCTGCCCGCGAACCAGTCGTCGGCGACCCATGGAAATTCTACCGCGAAGGCGACTTCGCCAACGCCCAGTTCAATTTCGAACGCCTCCTCGAACAATCAGGCTCCCGCACCGCCACCGACACCGGTGCCGCCAGCCGCGGACTCGGCGTCATCGCCGACCGCTTCTTCGGCTCCAACCGCGCCGCCACCACCACCCCGGAACGACTCCAGTTCGCCCGCGGCACCGCCGCCCTCAAGGCGGGCGATTACGAAGCAGCCATGGACGGCTTCGGTGCCGTCCTCACCACCGACAACCCCCAACTCCGCAGCCAGGCCCACTACAACCTCGCCAGCACCATCTTCGAACAGGCCAAATCTCAGGACAAACGCGTCAAAAAACCATCCCTCAAATACATCGATGGCCTCATTCGCCGCCTCGAAAATTCCCTCGAACACTTCCAGGAATGCCTCGTCCTCAACAACGATGACGCCGCCGCCCGCAAGAACCACGACGCCGTCGCCGAACTCATCCGCAAGCTGAAGGAACAACGCGAACAAATGGCCCAGCAGCAAGGCCAAGGCAAAGGACAGGGCAAGAAACAGGGGAAACAGCAGGGCCAGGGCGAAGGCAAAGGACAAGGCCAGGGACAAGGTCAGGGACAACCCGGCGGCAAAGGATCCAAGGGCTCGGAAAACAACGGCGGCAAGGAACAGGGCGAGGAAGAAGGCGAAGGCGAAGAAGAAGACGGCGAAGGCAGCGGCGGCGATAAGGAAGAAGGCAAGGACGGCTCGGGCGGCGAAAAGGAAGGCGAAGCCGAAAAGGGCCGCGAAAAATCCAATGAGGAACGCGAAGGCAACATCGGCACCCAGCAAGGCGGCGATCAGCCCCAGCAGGAATCCAGCGGCGAACCCGGCGACGGGGAATCGGAACCCTCCGAAGACGACGCCGTCAACGACGCCACCGGATACAGCCGCAGCGAAGCCATGGAACAACTCCGCCAGCTCTCGGACGAAGACACCAATGTCCGCCCACGCATGGAAAGCGGCCGCGAAGGCCGCCCCACCAAGGACTGGTAACCAACCGACCCCCACCCACCCCATGATTTCCTCTCTCCTCCGATTCAGCGCCGGAGCCGCTCTGGCAGCAGCCCTCACGGCCGCCCGCGCCCAGCAGCCCCCCGTGCCCGCCCCACCAGATCAGCCACCCCCGCCACCAGCCGCCACCCAGCCCCCGGCTCCCGCACCGGACGCCCCCGCCCGCATCAAACCCCTCCTCTCAGCCGCCACCGTCAGCCCAGGCGAAGGCGTCGTTCTCTCCTACCGCCTCGACAGCGCCCGCGGCCTCGAAGACTACCCCCGCTCCATCGAAGTCGATGGCCTCGGCATCCGCTTCGCCGGCGTCAGCAGCCAGCAGCTCTTCAATAATGGCTCGCTCGTCCGCTACATCGAACTCCGCTACCTCATCGAAGCAGAAACGGAAGGTCAGTACACCATCCCTCCCCAGACCTTCACGGTCGATGGCCAGACCCTCACCTCGGAAGCCGCCACCCTCACCGTCAAGGAAGGTGCCGCCCCCATCGACGGCTCCATGATGCCTCAGGTCCAGCTCAGCGCCAGCCGCACCGAAATCTGGAAGGGCGAACTCGTTCCCATCACGGTCACCGTGCTCATGCACCCAGCCGTCCAGATCGCCAGCCAGATCTTCCCCACCATCACCTCGGAAGGCTTCGCCGTGGCCCGCTTCGACCGCATTCCCAGCCTCGACCTCCAGGACGTCGGCAGCGAAACATGGCGCGTCTACCGCGCCCAGAGCGTCATGAGCGCCATGAAACCCGGCAAACTCACCCTCGGACCCGCCGAAGTGAAAGCCGATGTCCTCATGCCCATGGCCGGTGGCCTGCGCGACCCCTTCGGCGGCATGCCTTCCTCCCGCCGCAGCCTCAAACTCCGCAGCAACGGAATCGACATCACCGTCAAGGACCTCCCCCCGGAGAAACCCAGCACCTTCGCCGGCGCCGTCGGCCAGTTCACCATCATGGCCCGCGCCGATAACCCCGGTGCCCCACCATGGCAGGTCAACCTCGGCGACCCCGTCGCCTTCGAAATCGCCATCGCCGGATCAGGCAACTTCGACTCGGTCGGCAACCCCACCCTCGAAAACCCGGAGGGCTTCCGCACCTACCCAGCCAAAGTCTCCATGGAAAACCGCGACTGGGGCAGCGAACCCGGCGAAAAACGCTTCACCCAGCTCGTCTTCCCGGAAAAAAGCGGGTCGCTCAAAGCGGTCTACTCCCTCTCGTTCTTCAATCCTTCCTCCGGAAAATATGAAACGGTCCGCACGGAACCCCTCGAACTGATCGTCACAGGCCAGCCCCCCAGCGAGGGAACCGGAGCCAGCGCAGGCACAACCACGGAATCCGCGCGCGATTTCTCCCTCCTCGGTACTCCTGCCCCCAGCGAGGACCTCCAGGATATCCTCCCGCAGCTGCTTCCCCAAAGCCCGCTCCGCCCGCTTTACGGCTCGGTACTACCGGCTCCGGCCGGCTGGTGGCACGCGGCTCCCGCCGCAGCCGCCGCACTCCTCTTCGCAGCAGGCAGCATCCGCAGAAACAAGGCCGCCCGGCTCGCCAGCCAACCCCCGCCAGGCTCACCGAGACCATGCCGCGATATTCTCGCAGACCTCCGCAAGCCGAACCTCACTGGCTCGGAGTTCTACGCCCTCGTCAGCGAATACCTGACCGCATGGTCCCATCACCGCAAATCTCCGCTCCCCAATCATCCAGACCTCTCGGCAGTCCTCGCCCGCCGCGACTTCTGGCGCTACGCCAGCCCCGGCACCGCAGACACCCCCGTCCCCGCGGACGAACGCAGCCGCGCCCTCCAGATCCTGCCCTCGGTCCTGCCCTCCTGACCCCTCTCCTCATGCCTTCTTTCCTGCGCACTCTGCTGCGGCTCGCCGTCACGACCGCCCTCCCCCTCATGGCGGCCGACCCCGCCGCCCCAGCCGAACCAACGGCCCCCCCAGCTGCCAAGGCTCCCGCGGCCCCCTCAGCCGAATCCCTCAGCCGCACCATCGCGGATGCCGAAATCGCCTTCAAGGCAGGCGACTGGGACAAGGCCATCGAAAAATTCGAAACGGTCACCGCCGCCCCCAGCGGCAGCATCTCCCCGGAACTCTGCCACAACCTCGCCACCGCTCACTTCCGCGCCGGAAACGATGCCAGCGCCGCCCTCTGGATGCGCCGCGCCCTCGCCCTCCATCCATGGCTCCCGGAATCCCGCCAGAACCTCCGCTTCCTCGCCAATAAATCCGGATTTCTCAGCTTCGAACGCAGCTTCGCCGAACGCATCCCCAAACGCTTCCTCATCCCCGCCCTCACCGCCTCCGCATGGGCCGCCGGCCTCGCCCTGCTCTGGCTGCTCTGGCTCACCCCGAAACCCGGACGCCGCTGGCCCCTCACAGCCATCCTCGGCACCGCCGTCCCCATCTTCATCACCTCGCTCGTCTTTCTCGCCCTCAAGCAAAAGGCCGCCGCCCCCGTGACAGCCTGCGAGGTCGTCACTGCCAAAGATGCCTCAGCCTTCACCGCCCCCGCAGAAGCCTCCCCCACCGTCATTTCCCTCCCCCAAGGCTCGGAAGTTCTCCCGATCCGCACGGAGGGCCTCTGGACCTACTGCGCCATCCCTTCGCCCTCGGACCAACCTCTCCGCGGCTGGGTCCGCTCCGCCTCCCTCGAGAAGCTCTGGCCATGGCATCAATCCCTCGCCGACTGATCCCCCACGCGACTTTATGCCACTCACCATCAACGGCGAATCCATTCCCCCGGAAATCCTCCAGGAGGAATTCCAGAACATCAAATCGCACTACGAACGCATGGCGCGCGTCTCCTGCTGTGAACGCGATCCCGAATTCCGCCAGTACGCCCGCGATAACATCACCGCCCGCGTCCTCCTCAACCAGGAAGCAGAACGCCGCTTCCCCTCCATCCCACCGGAAGACATCGCCGCACGCGTCGAGGCTCTCATCAGCGAACACGGCGGCCGCGACCAGTTCTTCGCTGCCACCGGCCTCACCCCGGAATCAGAACACCTCGTCCACGATGACGTCCGCGCCGGTCTCCGGGTCGACCTCCTCCTCCGCGAAGCATGGTCCCCGGAACCAGAACCGTCCCCCGCCGACCTCAAGGCATGGTACGATGCCCACCTCGGCGAATTCATGACACCAGAGGAAATCCGCGCCTCCCACCTCTTCAAACAAGTCGAAAAATCAGAGGACCGCGAGGCCATCTACCAATCCCTCCGCTCCCTCCGCGCGGAAGCACGCTCCGGGGCCGACTTCGATGCCCTCGCCCGGACCCACACCGACAAGGAAGATAAACTCGTCGACCTCGGCTGGTTCCGCCGCGGCGACTACATGGAGGAATTCGACCTCATCGTCTTCTCTCTCGAGGAAGGCGAAATCAGCCCGGTCTTCGCAAGCCACTGGGGCTTCCACCTCGCCAAAATCACCGGACGCCGCCCGCCCGCACCCAAACCATGCGACGAAGTGGCCCCGGAAATCCGCGAACGCATCCTCCACGACCACCGCCAGGAAGCCACCCGCCAATTGGTCGCCGCGCTCCGCCAGTCGGCCGACATCACGGGCACGGAGGACTGAAGCCCCCGCCCCACCCCTCACCGCGGATCGTAACAACCCGCACAGGCAGCAAGGAGCACCCGCAGAATATGCAGGTTGCCCCGCCAGCCCGAAATCTTCGTCGGCACGGCCCCGTCCGCTGGATACTCCCGCGTCACGGGAAGTTCACAGCACCGGAAACCCAGCCGCGCCGCCCGGATCGCCAGATAATAATGCAGTTCATACGTCCGGAACACATCCCGGAACGGCTGCACCCCCGCATCCAGCAGAAACCGCCGGCTGTACGCCCGGAATCCATTGGTCGTGTCTGTCCACGTCCGCCCCGACGCCAGACTGAGCAGCGGAGCATGCAGCAGCCGCACCCCCCAGTGCCGCAGCCACGGAGTATTCACCGCCCTCCCCCCCTCCACATACCGGCTGCCCTGCACATGATCCCATCCGGCATCCAAAGCCTTCACAAACCCGGTCACCGCCAACACCCCATCCTTGTCATTCCCATCCATCACCACCACGCCCTCATACCCCTCCCGCAATGCCCAGGACAATGCCATCCGCATCTGCGCACTCAGCTTCCCCGGCCCGGTCTTCACAAGCACGGCCCGCACCCCGCACGACGCCGGAAACGGAGCCTCCAGCGACCCATCCGTGCTGCCCCCATCGGCCACCACCACATCCACCTCTCCCGTCAGCACCTCCATCTTCCGCAGCTGCCGACGCACGCGTTCCCCCTCGTTGATCACAAATACCACCACCACATACCGACACCGCCGGCCCCGCAGCACCTCAACCCGGTACTCCGGCACTTCCCAGCCTGACCCACTGTCTCGGCTCTCGCTCATCAGCCGGATTCATGCACCACATTGCGGCGCCCCGCATCCCGGATCTCCACCGCACTCGATACTTCGTTCATGACCACATACGCCGGACGGGGCTGCAGCCGCTGCAGATTGCGGTGCACATACTGACTCAGCACGGTCAGCAGCAGAAATGCCAGAAACCAAAGCGGCAACCCGCTCAGCAGACTCAGCAGCATCCCACCCACCCCAGCCAGCGCCATGACCATCCCAGGTGCCCCGCTCTCCATGAAAAGCACATCCAGCGCCTGCTGCACATCCTTCCAGAACGATGGCTTCGGCACCGTCCCGGAAAACGGATCCCGGCGGTACTTCAGAACTCCAGGATTGAACCCCAGGCTCACCGTGGCCTGACGGAACGGCAGCGTGTCATACTGCGATACCGCCAGCGCATTGAGCGCCGACCGCGAAAGCACCCGGAACCACGACGACCCAGGATACAGCTCCATCCCGCTCAGCCGACGGTTCAACCCATGAAACAAGGCCGATCCCCACCTCCTCAAAGGATACTCGTCAAAGCCCGACTCCGGCACCCCCACCACCACCCCATGCCCGCGCAGACACAACTCCAGCATGTCCGGCACCCGCGCCACCGGATCGAGCCCGATCTCCATCACCACCACCATGTCACCAATCGCACTCTGCAGCCCCGCCCGGATCGCCGCCTCTCCTCCAAACCGCCGCGACAATGTCAGCACCCGCAGACAACTGAGCGATCCCAGCAGCCCACCCAGCACCTTCTCCACAGGCTCCCCACACCCATCATCAATCACCACAATCTCAAAATGCTGACACCGCTGGCTCAGCATCGCATGCAGCGACGCCAGCCGCGCCTGCAGCGGAGCCGATTCCTGTACCGGAAGCACAATCGAGACAAATCGGTTGTTCAGCGACATGACTGACCCTCCAGTTCCCGGTCGAGCTCCATCTGACAATCAAAAACATTGTCGATCTTCCCCCCCATGATGCTCACATAGCGCGGCGTCTCCTTCGCCCGGTAAAACAGAATCGGACGACCGTCGTCTTCTTCATGCTGCGGAAGTACGGTCTTCACTTCCCACAGACTGTCACGGTAAACCGCTTCCCGCAGACACGGCAGATACCGCTGCGCATCCCGCACCATGTACTGCCACGCACTCCGCCGTTCCTGCGCCCTCATCACCGCATAGGGATCCACCACATGACTCTCATCGTCCAGCCACCACGTATGCGGCGTGTAGCGCACATGGCTCAGTGTATGCAGACCACGCGGAGGAAAGGGCATCACCGAGAAAAATGGCCCGCACATCACCGTCACTCCCACATCACGGAGTTCACCCGGCACCTCCGCAAGACACAGCTCCGCCAGTTCATGCCGCAGCTTCACGGGCCCAAACCCAGCCATCCTCAGATTGTGATTCACCCGCGCATAGGCACAGTTGAAAACCCGCCCGGCCCGCAGCGACTCCCCGCCGCTCAACTCCACCGCAAACGATTCCCGGCCATCCCAGCGCAGTGAAGTCACTTCACTCCCCAGCCGCACTTCCACCCCCTCAGCCTCCATCATCTCCCGCGCCAGCCGCGCCAGCTCCACCGCATCAAAGGCATATTCCTCCACAGCAAATACTTCCTCGATCAGGTCCGCCGCAAACAGCTTCCGCCGCGCCCCCCCGCACGCACGCACTGGCGCCCCCACCCGCTTCATGACCGCCGCAAACTGCGCCGCATTGACCTTCGATAGCCGCCGCGGCACCGCGTAGAGTTTCTCGAATCCATCCACCACCGCACTCCGGAAGGCATCCACAAAGACCGGGAAATTGACATGCGACCGCAAGGCCGTCAGCAGACTCCGGGGATAATGATACCCGTTGTGCACCCGCGCCTGGTTATGATAGGACGCACGCCCCAGCAGACGGTCGCCCATCTCGCAGAGCACTACCCGCGAGTATGACTTCCGCAGCCGCACCGCTGCCATGCAGCCGAAGAATCCACCGCCGATCACCAGCGCACCACAGCTGCCGCCCTCTCCATTCATCGGTACCACGCACACAGTTTCGCCACCGCCTCACTCAGTCCTTCCAATCCCCGCGGACTCCGCGCCATCTCCAGACTGATGGCTCCACCATAGCCCACCGACCGCAGCACTTCAGCACTCCCGCGGTGCGGATACCCATCCTCTTCCGGTTCCCGCAGATTCGGAGCACTGACATGATAGTGGCACAGCAGCGGAGCCACCCGCCGCAGCAAGGACTCCGCGTCTTCCCCACGCAACTGCACCGCACCAGAGTCCCAGTGCACCGCACATCCCGCCGACCCCACCCGCGCCACAAATTCCACAACTTCATCCATCCCCGTCAGCCAGTCGCAGCCATACTCGGGAGGATTCGCTTCCATCCCAATCACACAGCCCCGCTCCACCGCATAATCCCCCAGTTCCCGGAAGAATGGTGCCGCCACAGCCTCGGCCTGCACATGCGTCAATTCCCCGCGCCTGCGGTGCCGCGGCGACCCGAAAACAAGAACTTTCACCCCCAGCACCGCCGCCCCATCAATCACCTTCATCAGATACCGCATGGTCTCCCGCCGCGCTTCCTCGGAACCGAAAATCTCCAGTCCTTCCGTCCGCGCCCGCTCCCCCGGAACCACCGCCCGCGAAAAGAGCAGGGCCTGCATCGCATGAAACGTCAGCCCCACCACCTCGACCCGTTCCCGCAGTTCCCGGAATTGCTCCACCCCCACCGCATCCAGTCCATGCGCAAAAATCCGCGTCGGCGCTGCTTCCACCAACGCAATCCCCTGCGCCGCCAGCAACGCATGCGCTTCGCCATCTTCCTGCGCATGCCACGCGATCTGAGAAACACACAGCTTCATGCTTCCGGCGACGGTGAAAGCTCGCGGCGACCCGCCTCGTCCGCACCACGCCAACGCTGCAGCCACAACCCCAGATCTTCCAGAACCTGCCCGCGATTGTATAAGTACCCATCCCGCCCGCCCCAGTGCCCGGCATGCAGCGACCGGAAATCATACCGACCCGGCTGCGCCGCAGATTCCACCAGGCCCACCTCCGGAAAAAACCGCCGGGCAATCTCCCGCGTCCGCAGTGGCTCAGTCGCCACATTGAGAACCCTCATACCCGCTCCCCGCGCCCGCTCGAGATCGTCCCAGAGCCGGTCAAGAAAGTAATACTGAAAACTCCCCTCGGGATGCATCGACCGGATCATGTCCTCACGCCCATGCAGCAGATCATACACCACGTTCTTCTTCAAACCATCCCCGAACAAGGCAGGCAGCCTCACCACACAGTGATCCGCAAACCGCTCCGCTACCCATGCCTCGAGTTCCCGACGGTGCCGCCCGTACGGCTCCACCGGTTCCGGCTCCACACCCTCGTCCCCACAAACCGGTGCCGGATACACGTCGATCGTGGAAATCAGCACGAACCGCCGGGCGTCCACCCCACTGAGGGCCACGCGCAGCCGCTCAATCCCAGCCCGGTCCCACTCAGGCTCCCGGTTCGCACGCCACTTCACCGCCTGCACCCCAGCACATACCACCAGATCAAAGGACCGCCCGCGGATTCCTTCAATGTCAGTCGACCGGAAGCATGAGTCAAACCCGTGCTGCCGCCGCAGATTGCTTCCCACAAATCCTGTGTGTCCTATCAATGCAGTCGCCATATCCCGGATGATTACGCACGTTGCCTGCCTCCCCATTCGCTCTCATTCAACAAGGGAAATCCAGTCACCCACCCACCCTGCGGACGCGTTTTGACAAGACGGCCCCACCCCCTACCGTCCCGCCACTTCACCCCATGCCGCTTTCTTCCCTCCGCCTGCGCGACTTCCGCTGCTACGCTTCGCTGCAGTGCCCGCTCACCAGCGGCATCACCATCTTCACAGGCAGCAATGCCCAGGGAAAAACTTCGCTGCTCGAAGCCGCCTGCGTCCTCCTCCGACTCCAGTCACCCCGCACCAGCTCGCCCCGCGAACTCATCCGCTTCGGCTCCCCCTCGTTCGGCATCGCCGGATCAACCACCCACTCCGAACTCCGTCACGAAGCCGGCCCGGACGGCAAATCCCTCCTCGCCGGCGGCCAAACCGTGCGCCGCTCCGCAGACTACCTTGCAGCCTCGGAACTGGTCGTCTGGTTCAGCAATAGTGACCGCTCGCTCGTCACCGGCACCAGCGACCTCCGCCGACGCTATCTCGACTTCCTCGGATCCCAGCTCTTCCCGGATTACCTGCCCACCCTCCGCCGCTGCGACGCCGCTCTGCGCTCCCGCAACTTCCTCCTCCGCCGCGACGCCTCGCCACCATGGCCGCAGATCGATGCCTACTCCCGCATCCTCGCCACGGAAGGTGCCCGCCTCACGGAACTCCGCAGCTCCCTCATGAACGCACTGGGCCCGGCCGCCTCCGCTGCCCACACCGCCGTCTCCCTCTCCTCGGAATCCCTCTCCCTCCCATGGCACCCAGGCAGCGAACCGGATTACCTCGCCCAGCTGGAACGACTCCGACCGGAGGAACTCCGCCGCCGCATCACCGCCGCCGGACCCCACCGCGACGACTTCACCCCAACCATCGATGGCCGCCCCGCCGACCGCTTCGCCAGCGAAGGCCAGCAGCGCACCGTCGCCATCGCCCTCCGTCTCGCACAGGCCTCTGTGCTCGCCTCCCTCTCCCACCGCCACCCCATCCTCCTCATCGACGATATCTTCGGCGAACTCGACCCGGCCCGCCGCAACGCCCTCCTCAATTCCCTCCCCACCACTTCGCAGAAACTGATCACGACCACCCATCTCGACTGGCTCGACGATTCGTTCCTCCCAGACACCATCTGGAATGTCTCCAGCGGATCCCTCACCCAAAGACTCACACCCTGAGATGCAGCCTCTCTGGTTTCATCGCTACACTCTCCAGCTGCGCGGACCGCACACCGCGAACGCAGCCAGCCAACGCAGGGAAATCCACGGCTGCCTGCTACGTTCACACGACGGCTTCGCTTGCCTCCAGCCATGGCCGGAACTCGGCGACCTCCCCCTCGAGCACCAACTCCAGCTCCTCAAGTCAGGCCAATCGTCTCGTCTCATCGCACGCTCAATCCAATGCATGGCCGCAGACGCCGCAGCCCGCCACGCCAACCGCTCGCTCTTCGCGGGCCTCTCCATACCTCCCAGCCACGCCACCCTGCTCGCACCCACCGACTTCCCGGCCCTCGCCAGCCTCGGCTTCACCCACGTCAAACTCAAGGCCCGCCCCGGCGATCCCTCGCTTCCCACCACCATCAGGGACGCCGCCGCCGCCGGTCTGCGCGTCCGTCTCGACTTCAATGGCCGCGGCACCTCCAGCGACTGGACCGCCCTCGCACCGCTCGCCCACACCATCGATTTCATCGAAGACCCCATCCCATGGAATCCCACCGCATGGCGCGACCTCCACCGCCAGACCGGCATCAACCTCGCCCTCGACTGGCTCCCCTCCGGCTCCGAACCCACGCCGGCTTTCTCCATCCGGATCCTCAAACCAGCCGCAGACGATCCGGCAAACTGGCTCGCCCGACCTGAACCAGTCGTCTTCACAAGCTACATGGACCACCCACTCGGTCAGATGTGGGCAGCCTGCGAAGCCGCCCGCTGGCCCCACCCACAACTCCCCGCCGGCCTCATCACCCACCCGCTCTTCGAACCAGACGAATTCACGGAAGCAGTCCGTGCCCACGGCCCGCAACTCCTGCCCCCAGACGGACCCGGCCTCGGCTTCGGTCCGCTCCTTGCCAAACTACCATGGCTGCCGCTCGTCCACCCACCCTCAGTCTTCATCCCAGCAAAACAGGAAGCTCCCAACCCCATCCCATGGGACCCGGACGGACCCGGCATCCTCCTCACCAACCCCCGACTCCCTCCCGCCAACCCGCCGCCGCCAGACGCCCTCCCCCGCGGCCACCTCGTCTTCCCCACCTCAGGCAGCACCGGAAGCACACCCTCGCTGGTCTGCCTCTCCATCCCAGCCTTCCTCGCCAATGCCGCCGCCGTCAATGCATGGCTCCATACCGATGCCCACGATAAATGGCTGCGCGCCCTCCCCGACTTCCACGTCGGCGGCCTCGCCATCCACGCCCGCGCCCACCTCGCCAATATCCCTGTCATCACCGACACCGATCGCTGGAACCCCGCGCGCTTCGCCTCACTCGTCGCTTCCCACCACATCACTCTCGCTTCCCTCGTCCCCACCCAGCTCCACGACCTCGTAAGCGCTGGAATCCACGCCCCCACATCCCTCCGCTGCCTCCTCATCGGCGGCGGTGCCCTCCCACCACCCCTCGCCGCCGCCGCCCAATCCCTCGGCTGGCCCATCCTCGCCACCTACGGCATGACGGAGTCCTCTTCCCAGATCGCCACCGCCAACCCCAAGGGCGATCCCCTCCAACTCCACCTCCTGCCCTGCTGGGACGCCCGCACGGAACCCGACGGACGCCTCGCCATTCGCGGCGCCCCGCTCCTCACCGGATTCCTCTCCCTCCACGGCAACACATGGCAACTCACCTCCCCGCTCTCTCCCGACGGCTTCTTCACCACCAACGACCGCGCCACAATCACAAACCGATCCCTCCAGTTCCTCGGCCGCTCGGACCACACTGTCAAAATCCTCGGCGAACTCGTAGACATCGACGCCGTCGAACGCGCCCTCACCAATGCAGGCATGCCCCCGGAATCAGGCTGCGTCATCCCCACCCATCACCCACGCAACGGCACCGCCCTCGCCCTCCTCACGGAAGCCAATGCCACCACCGCCACCCTCTGGACCACCATAGCCGCGGCCTCGCTCCCCCCCTTCGCCCGTATCTCCGCAATCCATCCAGACCTCACCCTTCCCAAGTCGCCGCTCGGTAAACTCCTGCGCGCCACCGCCGCCACCCTGCTCCCACCAGCCAATCCCGACTGAATTACTCTCCGGATTCCAGTCCATCAATCCTCACACCCCACCCACGTGACCACCACCAGCAACCCCAGAGCGTTCCAGAAAACCCCGCACCATCCAACACCATCTCCCCCATCGCACCACCCAACCGACCATCTGTCTTACACACAGTTGGTCGGGGGTTCGAATCCCTCTCCGCGCACCATCGCATAACCGCCTCTCATTCATAAGGTTATGCGGCGGAAAACCGGCCGGAAATGCCCCGTTTTCCACCCTGACAAATGCCCGTGGTGACAAAATGGTGACAAACTGTGTTCCCGAAAATGCCACGAGGGCATTTCCTGTTAGGAACTCCGCCCGCTTCCCGCACTGACCTGCCTCCCGGCCCCCCGTTCCCGGCCTCGGGGAAAATGGTGTCCAAACGGTTTCCCTTCCGCGGCTTCGGATGCCATCTTCCGGTTTCCCTTCCGCCTGAAACCTACGGAACCCATGAAGCATCAACGTGTTGCCGCTCACCAGACCCTCTGCGTCTCCTCCTCCCGCCGCTCTCCCGGACCCTCCGGATTCGACACGGGCGTCCGGATCATGAACGATCCCGCCCCGCCTGATTCCGGTACGTCTGTGCGATGCACAGTCGAATTGCTCACCGGTGCATCCGATTCGCCCACCTCACCCAAGGTCCGCAAACAGAGTGCCGGCCCCATCGCCACCGTGAGGCATGGTTCCGCCTCCGTCCCCATCTACCGGATCATTTCCGGCACGCGCACCCGCTTCGCCATCTCGTGGTACCGCGACGGCAAACGCATGCGCCAGGTGTTCCGCACCATCGAGGCGGCGAAGAAGGAAGCGCTGGTCGTGGCGCGGCAGATTCAGGCGGGCATGCAGTACCTCACCGACCTGAAACCGCACGAGAGGGACGCCTTCATCGCCGCCCGTGACCTCGCGGACAGAGCCGGTCTCCCGCTCGTCCCCGCCATGGAAGACTACCTCCGCGCACGGGAACTGGCTGGCACTGAATCACTCGCAGCCATGGCCACGCAGTACGCGAAGCACTTCGGCTCAGTCGTCCGCCGCGCCACCGTGCCTGAGGTGGTCGAGCAACTGATCGCCTCCCGCAAACAGGACGGCTCGGGCCGTCGTCACCTCGTCCAGCTCGGCTCTGTCCTCCGCCGCTTCGCTTCCGCCTGCCCCGGCCCGATCCTCGACGTCACCTCCGCCGACATCGATGCATGGCTCCGCAGCCTCAAGGTGTCCCCCATGTCGCGCAATTCCATGCTCGTCACCGTGAACATCCTCTTCTCATTCGCCCTCGAACAGAACTACCTGCCCGAGGGACGCCCCACCGCCTCCAGTCAGCTCCGCAAGGTGAAGGTGCCGGATTCGGAAATCGGCATCTTCACGCCCGAGGAATTCTCCCGGATCATCCACGCCGCCCCGGACCGCCTGATCCCCCTCCTGGCAATCAGCGCGTTCGCCGGGATCCGGAGCGCTGAAATCGCCCGGCTCGACTGGTCCGCCGTGGACCTCGACCGCCGCATCATCGAAGTAAGGGCCGGACAGGCGAAAACGGCCTCCCGCCGTGTCGTCCCGATCACGGACAATCTCGCATCGTGGCTCGCTCCGCTGCCCCGCCGCTGCCGGGTCGTTCCTTCCTGCACCCAGCACAAGGAAATCACCGCACTCGCCAAGTCCCTCGGCATCCCGTGGCCGCGGAACGTGCTGCGCCACTCCTTCATTTCCTACCGCATCGCCATCGTGAAAAGCGCCGATCAGGTCGCCCTCGAAGCCGGCAATTCCCCTGCCATCATCTTCCGGCACTACCGGGAGCTGACCACGGAGGAGACGGCGAGGGAGTGGTTCGGGATTGGGAGGTGATAGTGGTGATTGTGGAACCGGAGTGACGGCCGTAATTCCTCGCGCCGACAGAACGCGGCGATGCCCAAACCCGAGGAACCCTGCCTTGCCAGCAGACCGTGCCAACACGCGGACCGATCGGAACCCATGGAATCAATCATGTAGCCATCATCAGCGGGAAAGTCGCATCAGCACCCAGCGCATGGAGAGAGCATGCAGACGGCGCGTTGGGTTGTCACGCGGAAGGTGGCGATTCGCTGTTCCCACGCCTGACTTTGCGAGGCGAGTGATGGACTTCCGACGGCATGCCTATCAGCTCAGCCACGCGGGGCTTGCGGCGGTAAATCGGGAGCGAACGCTGTGAATCGGGGGCGCTTTGCGTCATAGCGTCCGCGCTCAAACACAGAGACAGTCCGTCCTTCGTCAGCGGCTTCGTGGAAACCACCTAGTCGGACCCCGAGCCCCATCAGCATAACGAATCCAACCCACAGATGAGAGTCGCCGTCTAGTTCCAACAGTTTGCGCAGGGCGTCAGCGTCTTCGAATAAATCCACACCGTTCAAGCTGAGCTTGCCCTCGAAGTGCTTATCGAAGCCAATCTGCGCCAACCGCCCGTTGGAATCGAACGCAAAAGCTAAACCGGGGTATTCAAGTTCAACGGTTCCGGGTGGGAATGGCCGCTTCGATCGGAACTTTGGGGGGCCCAAATGGGCTTCCACCAGTGCCTCGGGAACGCCAAATTGAAAGGGTTCAGCGCCACTATGAGGAACGATTTCCAAATTCATAATTAACGAGTTCTAGGAACAACGGTTTGCGGGTTTTTCGGGATGTAGCCTTGGCCTCTCGAATAGTCCATCATTTCACGCATAGCTCCATTGTATCTCCGTGGATCGCCAGCCTCTCGGGCGACACGCCGAACATCACGAATTTCGGTCGCAATAGCTCCCCTCATGTCGCCTCCAGAGATCATGTCTCCGATCATCTCCCGGTATTCTCCCGACCCCTGCATCTTCCCGTTACTCATGGTTCGAGCATGATCCGCCGGGGTCATCTGAATTGCAGGTCCATTGGGTTCACCGAGTCCGCTCACGGATTTGGCAGGCATATGGTGCGACTCGATCCCCGGTGCCTGCACATTCGTGTGTGCGCCGCCCCTGAATCCATTATTTGCGGGTCCCGACCCACCCCCCTCGAACAACTCTTTCGGCGTCGGGCAAGTGTTGTGTACCAGGATCCCCGCAGGACCGACACGGTACACGTGCTCGTGCTCCACTTCGAGATTCCATGTCGCCGTGTCGGCCTCGGGCAGATTCGCCAGCACGGCCACTGGTTCCCCGCGCCATGCCGCCAGCGCCTCGCCCGGCACCAGCTCCCCGGCTCCGATCCACGCCCCGCGCGTCACCGACCACACCGGATGCCCGGACGTCACCCGCAGGCAACTGACCTCCCCAGCCACACTCACATGCAGCGCCCGCAGGCCATGATTCCGCTCTTTACGGAAGGTCCCCGTCACCACTCGCCCGACTCCCGGCTCCAGCGGCGGACATGGCGACACCGCCAGCACTTCGGCCTCGCCCGAAACTCCCATCTCGGGCAGCTCGAGGTGAATCGTGCGCCGCCCGTCCGGCCCCTGTGTCATTACCTGTTCCCACCCAGCCGGCCGCAGCAAGTCCACCCGCGTCACCGTTCCGTCAGCCCGGGTCAACCGCAGCGAATAGGCCCTCCATGACGCCGGATCCATCACCGCGGTCCCGCTGTCCTGCGCCCCGCCCGCCTCCGCCGTCAGCACCCGGTCGCCCAGCCCCACCTCTTCAATCGGCCGCGCCCCGCGCGCCGTCAGCACCGGCGTACCTGCTGCAAAGCACTCGCCGTTGTTGGACGTCACCGTCGTCTGATCGTGAGTCCACGATGCCCGAGTCCCCCCGGGTGCATCCGCCGCATCGGGCCGTGCACCCCGATCGGGTGTGACGTCCGGCGAGCGACCTCCGGAATGCCCGCGAGACCTCCCCGGTCCGGCTCCTGAAGTGAGTACACCAATCACGTACCCACTGCGGGCTGCATCGATTGCATCAATGGCCGAGAGTGCCTTGTCTACGACCTTGAACTTGTTACTCGCGAGTTCTTTGGCGAGTTCACTCATGTTCCCCTGAGCCGCCATTTCGATGGCGTCGGAACTGACCGGTGCCAGCATGTCACCAACTTCGCCTGACACATTGGAGACTGTTTTCAGCGTCGAGGATATCGCCTCCTCGTTCTCGATGAGAACCGCCGCATGGCCGGATGCCACGACGGCGTCCTCGATGGCCGAACCAAGCCCTGTCCTTGCCAGCATGAACGCCACCCCTCCCTCGACCTTGCCTTGCAGGAACTTCACAAACAACCCCTCCGGATCAAACGCCGTCCACGGATTCTGCCGCACGTAGCAGTACACATTCGGCCCGTCCACATGACCCAGCGGATCCCGGCTGATGAACGTGCCCGTCTCCATGTCCCGGTAGCGGAACCCTTCGTTGAGCAGGCCCGTCGGGTCTTCTTCCTTGGTACACGCCCGGTGGCGGTCGCGATTGACTCCCAGTTCCCGAACGCGGCCCGTTGCGTGCTTCGGATTGAGGTTAGTACCGATCTCGCCCGTGCGGCGGCCATCGGCTTGATAGGTGGCGGCCCACGTGGTGACGCCCGCAGCATCGCTCTGTCCCACCACGTCGCCGCGACTGTTGTACCGGTTGAACCGCAGCGTCACCGTGCTGCCCGTTTCCGCGCTGCCCGTTTCCCGGCGTGCGGTCCAGAGGAGGCCGCGCGTTCCGCCTCCAATGTCCACGCCCCTCGCCAGCAGAAGCGACAGCGTCCCGCCAGAAAACTCCGCCTGCCTGTCACCGCAATCACTCCTCGCCACCGCCAACCCACCCGGGAACCAGCACCTCAACGGCCCGGCGTCCACAAAACCCGCAGCCTTCCGGGCATCCAGAAACGCCCCCCGAGATGCCCGCTCTGACTCAACACGCAACGCCTCTGCCCTTTCCTCCACCGTCTCCGCCTTCCCACCCCTCTCGCTCACCACGACGCGCCCCATCACCACAACCGCCCGCGCCTCACCACCCATCACGGCAGCAAGGATCACGAACAGCATCAGCACCCAGCGCATCCCCGCACCATGCCCAACCGCCCCCACCTTGTCACCCGCAACCTCGTCTGCAAAACCTCGCCAACCACATCAGCCCTCCATGCGGCGATCCCTCAAAACACTCTCGCGCCGCATTTCTTCTTGTCGCCGCATCCAATCACCCTATCCTCTTCCCCACTCCCATGGCCGACGAGGACCTCCACCAGCCACATGACAAGCTCTTCAAAGAAGGCTTCTCAGACCCGGCCAAC